>Ga0272447_1002192_pt1 | contig 10849 bp, 8 predicted proteins | sample YNPCB0133_FD_194589 | JGI IMG/M metagenome (GOLD analysis project Ga0272447, IMG submission 194589) | Hot spring microbial mat communities from Yellowstone National Park, WY, United States - YNP-CB-013-3 | ecosystem: Environmental > Aquatic > Thermal springs > Hot (42-90C) > Sediment | place...
TCTCGTCACTGCGCTCCACGCCAGAGATCCTGAGTGCAGCCGTGTATACGCCCGACAAACGGCTTTTTGCCCAGTACCTGCGCCCTGGTGTGTTGCTCGACGCCTTAGTGAATCCGACCTTTGCGGAGGGGGTACGCCACCAACACAACGCTATCGTAGTGGTGCTGCCTGTCACCAACGACGGTTCCGAAAAGGTCGGCACGCTCCACCTGCGCTACGACCTTCGCGGTTGGCGTGCGCATCTGCGTCGTTACGTGGCTTCCTTTGGCGTTCTGCTGCTGGTTTCGGCGGTGGTGGCGTTTCTGCTGTCAAGAAGGCTCCAGCGCTGGATCACCGACCCCATCCTGAAACTGATGGAAGCCATGCGCCATGTCTCCGAGAAGAAGGACTACTCCATCCATATTAATGTCCCCTCGCACGATGAGATTGGCGTTCTCACGCAGGGCTTCAACCAGATGCTGGCGGAGATTAAGGCACGCGAGGCTGCGCTGCAGAACATGAACGCCGAGCTGGAGATGCGCGTGGAAATGCGCACCCAGCAGCTGCAACAGGAAATCGCAGAGCGCAAGAGGACGGAGCAGGAATTAATTCAGGCGCGCGAGGCGGCACTAGAGGCATCCAAACTCAAGTCGCAGTTCCTCGCCAACATGAGCCACGAAATCCGCACCCCAATGAACGGCATCATTGGCATGACCGAACTGCTTTTGCAGACCAACCTGCGCGAGGAGCAACGAGAGTATGTGGAAACCATCAAATACAGCGCGGATTCCCTGCTCTCCATCATCAACGATATTCTCGACTTCTCCAAGATCGAGGCGGGGAAGATGACCATCGAGCAGGTAGACTTTAACCTGCGCAGCGTGGTGGAAGAGGTGGGCGCAACATTTGCCCGACCTGCCCACGAGAAAGGGCTGGAGCTGCTCACGGTGGTGCCGCCAGGTATCCCTGATGTTCTGCGCGGAGACCCCGTTCGCATCAAACAGATACTGAACAACCTGACCTCCAACGCGGTGAAGTTCACCGAGAAGGGCGAGGTGATTATCAGCGCGGAGGTGATTTATGAGACCGCTTCTAACGTCGGGATACGTCTCTCCGTCAAGGATACCGGCATCGGCATCGCCCCCGAGCAACAGGCAACCATCTTCGAGAGTTTCACTCAGGCAGATGGCTCGGTGACCCGCAAATACGGGGGCACGGGTCTGGGATTGACCATCAGCCGGCAGCTGACCGAGCTGATGGGAGGCAGGATTGGTGTGCAAAGCGCACCCGGCGTGGGCAGCACCTTCTGGGTAGAGCTGCCTTTGCAGAAGTCGCAGCGGCAACAGAAGGGCGCACCAATGACCCCTGACCAGAAAATCAGCAGCTTGCGTGTGCTGGTCGTGGATGACAACGCCACAAACCGCCGCATCCTGCGGGAACATCTGCAGTCGTGGGGATGCACCGTACAGGAGACAGACAGCGGACAGCAAGCGCTGAGGATGCTCACATCGGTTTCCCCCTGCCCGTTCGACGCGGTGGTGCTGGACTACCAGATGCCGGGGATGCATGGAGTGGATGTCGCAAAGCACATTCGCTCCAACGAAACGCTGTCACCATGTAAAGTCATTTTGCTCTCTTCCGTTGGCTCGCCAGTGCGACAGCAGGCAGAACATTCCAGTGTCGATGTCTGGCTCACGAAACCGGTGCGCCGTTCGCAGCTCTACAACGCCCTGTGTGAGGTCGCCGGCATCAGCCATGAGATAACCCAACCAGACACCCCCAACCTGGAGCGACGCAACTTTGGCGTGCGCGTCTTGCTGGTGGAAGACAACGAGGTCAACCGCAAACTGGCTCTGCACATGTTGCGACGACTGGGGTGCGTCGTGGAGGTGGCAATGAACGGGCGAGAGGCAGTAGAGCTCACCGCCAAGCGCGTATATGACCTTGTATTCATGGATATCCAGATGCCGGAGATGGACGGCATCGAAGCAACCCGTCTCATCCGCGAACGAGAGAGGAGCACTGGCAAGCACCTGCCCATTGTGGCTATGACCGCACACGCCATGGAGGGCGACCGCGAGCACTGCCTGGCGGCAGGCATGGACGACTATCTCAGCAAGCCGGTGAAAATAGACCTTCTGGCGCAGATGGTGGAAAAGTGGAACCCAGTGCGCCGCCGCGCGCGGACACCTCTTCTCGGAGAGGCAATCCGCAGCCAGTTTGCGCAGGAGGCGCGCTGGCTGGTTGCGGAGATGACACAGGCTTTACAGGAGCGAGATGTCAACTACGCACGCCATATCCTGATGTCCTTGAAGCGTCTGAGCATTGCCGCTGGCGCGAAGGATGTGGAAGCCCTCTGCAATCAGATGAACGATGCGCTCTCTCAGGACGCGCTGGATGGACAGATACAAAATGAAGAGGAACTGTTGCGGTTGGTGGAAGCTTACGAAAAGCAGCAGCAAAACGATGAGGGGACGGCAGCATGAGGGTATTGATTGCGGAAGACGACGGCGTTTCACGGCTGGTGCTTCAGAAGGCGCTGGAACAGCTGGGATATACGGTGCACGCCACCAAAGACGGCGCCGAAGCCTGGGAAGCCTTTTGTGGGCAGGAGTTCCCTCTGGTCATCTCCGACTGGATGATGCCCGGCGTGGACGGGCTGGAGCTTTGTCGGCGGGTTCGTGCCCGGCAAAGCAAACTGTATACCTACTTTATCCTGCTGACAGCCCGCGACTCCCGGCAGGACCGTTTCCACGCCATTGAAACCGGCGCGGATGATTTTCTCTCCAAGCCGTTAGACCGTGCGGAACTGGCTTCTCGTCTCAGCGTGGCGAGGCGTATTCTGGACATGGAACAGCGTCTGCGCCAGGCGTACGACGAACTCGCCCGCCAGAAAGAGGAGCTGGAGATGAAAACGCAGGCACTCGAGCAGTCGCAGGAGATGATTCAGCAGGCGAGCCTGCGCTTCCGCGAACTGTTCGAGAACGTACCGGTAGCCTGCTTCACGTTCGATGCGGCGGGAGTTATCTACGAATGGAACCGCGCCGCCTCTCAGCTTTACGGCTGGGAAGAGTACGAGGTGTTGACGAGCTCCATCTTCGATACCATTATCCCTCCCGAACACAGAGCCGAGATGAACGAGCTCATCCTCCTCATTATGCGAGACGAGCGGAACGTCACCGTGCAGAGCGTAGACCGCTGCCGGGATGGTAGCACGCGGCACGTGTTGCGCAGCCTGTTTCCGTTACACGGACCTGGCGGGGAAGTGGTGGGTGGTATCTGCGCCAGCGTGGACATCACTCAAAGGGTAGAATACGAGCAGCAGCTGCGCGCTCTCAACGCGCGGCTGGAAAGCCTGGCGTTCACCGACGCGCTGACCGGGTTGTTGAACCACCGCGCGCTGCAGGACAAACTCGCGGAGCTGTTTACGCAGGCGCGGCAGGGTGAATGTACATTCTCATTTGTATTGCTGGACATCGACCACTTCAAGCGGTTTAACGATACATATGGACACCGGGCAGGCGACGACGTCCTGCGCCTAGTGGCACACACCCTGCAAGAAAACGCTCCCGCGGGAAGCTTTACGGCAAGGTACGGTGGCGAGGAGATGTGCGTGCTGCTGCCGTACCACGCTTTAAGTGAAGCCGTGCAAGTCGCAGAGCAGCTGCGTCAGGCGATTGCGGAGGCGCGCTCTCCCTACCGTCAGGTTACCGCCAGCTTCGGTGTGGCAGAGTACATGCCGTATATGCTGTCTCCCTCCGAACTCGTGGAGGTGGCAGACGCCGCGTTGTACGAAGCAAAACGCGCCGGACGCAACTGCGTGCGCCCCCTGATGGAGGAGCTACAGGAAGAGGCAGCTTAGCGCTGAGCGCTAGCAATCAGCGCACGCGGTGGAAGAAAAGTGATGTTTTCCCGCGCGGTCTCCAGTGTGTATACGGGAACATGCTCCTGCCCTTTCAGCAGCTCACCCACAATCGCCTCCACCGAGCTTTCTGGAGTGGATGCACCGCTGGTGATACCGACCACGCGGTAATCGGTACGCCATTCTGGCTGTACCTCCTCGGGCTCCAAAAGCAGGAAGGCAGGTACTCCCTCCTCCCGCGCCACTTCGCACAGACGGTTGGAGTTGCTGCTGGTGCGGCTGCCGATAACCAGTATCAGGTCGCACCGCTTTGCCAGCTCCCGCACGGCGTTCTGTCGATTAGTGGTAGCATAGCAGATGTCTTCCTTCGGAGGTGTCTCGAGATGCGGAAAACGCCGTTTCAACACCGCCATGATGCGTTCCACTTCATACACGCTCAGCGTGGTCTGGGTGGCAACCGCCAGTTTGCCTTCAGGCACCTGCACACGCTCCGCATCCTCCACCGTTTGCACCAGTGTGATTTTCCCGGGCGCGTGTCCCATCGTGCCCTTCGCTTCCACGTGCCCAGCGTGGCCGATGTAGATGATGGAATACCCCTGCGCGGCGAACCGCTGTACCTCGCGGTGCACCTTCGATACCAGCGGGCAAGTGGCATCGACGACGCGCAGGTTGCGTGCAACTGCATCCTGACGAACCTGGGGCGATACCCCGTGCGCACTGAACACCACCGTAGAACCCGGAGGTATCTCCGAAAGGTCTTCGACGAAGATCACGCCCCTTTGCTCGAACGAGCGCACCACATGCTCGTTGTGTACAATGGCATGGCGCATGTATATCGGAGTGCCATACGCCTCTATTGCCAGGTTCAGCACTTCGATGGCGTACGAAACCCCTGCGCAGAAACCACGCGGTGAAGCCAGGATAATCGTCTCCATTCCATTTGCCCTTTCTCTACCGATGCCCATTGTACCCGATGCAACAGCACGTCTACCACCCACTTCTTCAGGATGTTTACCTGATTGCGATATTTAAGGTATACTAAAGACACGCTGTGTTAGCAACAAAGATGGTTGGAGGAACAGATGGCTGTAGCAACGGCACGCCGCAGGTCGCTTATCGCGGCGGACAACCATGTTTTGCACAGACTGCATTCGCTTTCCGGTATCGTCCCTATCGGTATTTTCCTGGTGCAGCATCTGACGTTGAACTCCTTCGCGCTCGCCAGTCCTGCACACTTTAACGCGGTCATCGACTTCTTCAACAAGAAAATGCCCTCGCACATCCTTTTCGTGCTGGAGTGGGGCTTGATTTTTATCCCCCTACTGTTCCACGCACTTTACGGGCTGGTCATCACGGCACACGGGCAGGTGAACGTGGGAAGTTACGGTTACTGGCGCAACTGGATGTACCTGTGGCAGCGCATCACCGGGGTCATCCTGATTGTGTTCATCGCGGTGCATGTGTGGGGCACGACCATCAGCCATCGCCTGTTTGGTGCGAACATCTATTACGATGGCATGGTGGAATACTTCCGAAACCCGCTTCTCGTCGCCTTTTACCTGTTGGGCATTACGTCGGCAACGTTCCACCTGTCCAACGGAATCTGGAACTTCTGCATCCGCTGGGGGATTACGGTCAGCGAGAAAGCGCAACGAGCCTGTGCGAAGGTCTGTGTGGTCATTTTCGTCTTGCTGACCGCGCTGGGCTGGACGGCGCTGTTCGCATTTCGATAAGCACGCTGAGGTGAGAAACGATGGCAAAGCAACGTGTGGCAGTGGTCGGTGGTGGGCTCGCCGGGCTGATGACGGTCATCAAAATTGCGGAGCAGGGATTGCCTGTAGACCTGTTCTCGCTGGTGCCCGTGAAGCGCAGTCACTCCGTGTGTGCGCAGGGTGGCATCAACGGAGCGGTGAACACCAAAGGCGAGGGCGATAGCCCCGAAGAGCACTTCGACGATACCATTTACGGCGGCGATTTTCTGGCTCACCAGCCACCCGTCAAAAGTATGTGCTACCGCGCACCGGGCATTATCTACCTGCTCGACCGCATGGGAGTGCCCTTTAACCGTACTCCGGAAGGCTTTCTGGACTTCCGACGCTTCGGAGGCACCAAGCATCACCGCACCGCTTTCTCCGGTTCTACGACAGGTCAGCAGCTGCTGTACGCACTGGACGAGCAGGTGCGCCGCTTCGAGGTGGACGGGCTGGTGCATAAATACGAGGGCTGGGACTTCTTAGGCATCGTGCAGGATGCAGATGGCAGGTGTCGGGGCATTGTGGCGCAAAACCTGCATACGATGGAAATCCGCGCCTTCCGAGCCGACGCGGTGGTGATGGCAACGGGCGGACCCGGCTACCTGTTTGGCAAGTCCACCAACTCCATCATCAATACCGGTTCCGCTGCCAGCATCTGCTACCAGCAGGGTGCCTACTATGCCAACGGTGAGTTTATTCAGGTACACCCCACCGCCATCCCAGGCGAGGACAAACTGCGCCTGATGTCCGAAGCGATTCGGGGAGAGGGCGGACGGGTGTGGGTTCCCAAAGACCCCTACGACAAGCGCCACCCGCGCGACATCCCGGAAAGCGACCGCTGGTACTTCCTCGAAGAGAAATACCCCGCTTATGGGAACCTGGTGCCGCGCGACATCGCCACACGCGAAATCTTCGAGGTGTGCGTGACACAAAAGCGCGGCATCATGGGACGCAACGAGGTGTATCTGGACATTACCCATTTGCCACGCGACCTGATAGAACGGAAGCTGTTGGGTATTCTGGAGATTTACACCAAGTTCGTGGGTGAAGACCCGCGAGAAGTGCCCATGCGCGTGTTCCCGGCAGTGCACTACTCGATGGGCGGACTGTGGGTGGACTACGAGCGCACGCCCGACGGCTTCTTGCACCCCGAAAGCACCCGCAACCAGATGACCAACATCCCCGGTCTTTACGCGGCAGGCGAGGTGGACTACCAGTACCATGGGGCGAACCGCTTGGGCGCAAACGCATTGCTGGCGTGTATCTTTGGCGGGGAAGTGGCGGGCAACGCTGTGGTTCGTTATGTACACGGGCTGGAAACGACGGCAGATGCCCTGCCCGAATTCCTGTATGAGATCGAGCGTCAGCGCCACGAACAGGATTTCCAGCAGATACTGAAGATGAGCGGCGACGAAAATCCCTACCGCCTGCATCAGGAGCTGGGCGAGTGGATGACCGATAACGTCACAGTGGTTCGCTATAACGACCGGCTTCGGCAGACGGAGGAGAAGATTCTGGAGCTGATGGAGCGGTGGAAGCGTATCAATATCACCGACTCGTCGCTGTGGACGAACCAGATTGTGCCGTTCACGCGCGCCTTGCGTAACATGCTGATACTGGCGCAGGTCATCACGCGGGGCGCACTGCTGCGCAACGAAAGCCGTGGGGCGCACTACAAACCCGAATATCCCGAACGCAACGATGCCGAGTGGCTGAAGACCACGATGGCGCGCTATACTCCGGACGGACCGGACATCTTCTATGAGCCGGTGGATACTTCGTTGATACCACCGCGCACCCGCAAGTATGACGTGGATAAGAAGGCGACTTTACAGCCGCAGCCGGAATTAGCGGCTCCGGTTGGTGCCAAGGACGACAGGGGGGCAACGGTATGAGCGACATCAAGAGTGTGGTGCTGAAGGTCAAGCGTCAGGATAATCGCGAAAGCAAACCCTACTGGGAAGAGTTCGAGATACCTTACAAGCCGCGCGCCAACGTCATCAGTTGCCTGATGCACATCCGGCGCAACCCCGTCAACCGACAGGGCAAGCCGACCACCGCGCCCGCATGGGAGGCATCGTGTCTGGAAGAGGTGTGCGGCACCTGCACGATGGTCATCAACGGCAGAGTGCGACAGTCCTGCTCCGCGCTGGTCGATGAGGTGGGCAAGCACGTGGACGGACATCTGGAAATCACCCTGGAACCGATGACCAAGTTCCCGGTGGTGCGCGACCTGATTGTCGACCGTAGTGAGATGTTCGAAACGCTCAAGCGCATCAAGGCATGGGTGCCCATCGACGGCACTCACGACTTGGGTCCGGGTCCCCGTATTCCCGACAATATTCGCGAGCTGCGGTATGAATTCGCCCGGTGCATGACGTGTGGATGCTGTCTGGAAGCCTGTCCCAACGTCAGCTCCCACTCGAACTTCATCGGTCCTGCGGCTGTGGCGCAGGTGAAGCTGTTTAACCTGCACCCGGTGGGGGCGACGCTGGAAGACGAACGGTTCGATGTGCTGGCGGGTCCCGACGGACTGACGGGCTGCGGCAACGCGCAAAACTGTGTGAAAGTGTGTCCAAAAGGCATCCCGCTAACCCGGGCTATCGCTGAGCTGAATCGGGACATCACCCTGAACAGGCTGCGCAAATGGTTGGGCAAATAGCAGTGGGAACAGGAGAGAACCCTTCTGTTCCCCCCACCGTCTATCAGGAGTTCTACACCGCCACGGATGGCAGTCAGTGGCTGATGTACGTGTATGTGCAGTGGTCGCCGAGTTTTGAAAGCCGTGTACGCCTGCTGAAGATGCCTGAGCGTATCTCCGTTAGCCTCCCCTCCAATCTGCCCTACATCGAGGTTGTCCCTGAAAACATCCGCGAAGCGGCACTGGATGGGCGTTTCAACCTGCAAGCTATCACGAACTATTACCTGCAGCGATGTCTGGGAATGTTACGGGAGTATGTGGAACGCTTTGGCAATACCCTGTAAAGTAGTTATCACTTTGCCGATAATAGGGGATGTTGAAGCGTGTTCGTCGATGGCAGCTTGACCAGCCTCCTTTATAGGGAAATACCGATGAAAAACTCCGTTTCATCTGGCGCCTGGGTGCTGATTGTGGATGACGAACCCCTGATCGGCGAGGCAGCGTCGCGTATCTTGCAGCAGTATGGCTACACCGTGATGGTGGCATACAACGCCGAGGAAGCGTTACGGATTCTGGAGCACCACAGGGTAGACGTCTGCCTGTCCGACCTGCGCATGCCTGGCATGGGGGGTAAAGCTTTCTTCAAACAGCTGCATCAACAACATCCAGAAATCCCCATTGTGGTGATGACAGGCGACGATTCCGTGGAGGTCATGCGAGAGATACTGGACTTTGGGGTCAGCGACTTTTTGGTGAAACCCTGGCGCCCGCATGAACTGCCCATCGTCATCGAGCGCAACATCCGCCGCCATCACCTCTGGATGGAAGAGCAAAAACGGTACCTCTGCAAAATCAATGAAGCCTACTCCGACATGCTGGAGGCACTGCTCAGCGCGCTGGAAATCCGGGAAAAAGAGATAGAGGGACACTGCGAACGGGTTACGGCTTTCACCATGATATTGGCGGAGGCGATGGGTGTGCCTCACCAGCAATATCCCGACATCGAGCGGGGCGCGCTGCTGCACGATGTGGGCAAAATCGGCATCCCCGACAGGATACTCTTTAAGCCAGGCCCCTTAAACGCCGCCGAGTGGGAGATTATGCGTCAGCATCCCGTGATCGGCTATCGGATGTGCATGAAGGTGCGCTCCCTGCAGAGGGCAGCCCAAGAGGTGGTGCTATGCCACCATGAACGGTGGGACGGCAAAGGCTACCCACAGGGATTGCGTGGCGAGGACATCCCGATAGGGGCGCGCATCTTCGCCGTAGCGGATACACTGGATGCCATGACTTCCGACCGCCCCTACCGTGCCGCACTCTCTCTAGAGGAGGCTTCCGCAGAGATAGAGCGGTGCGCAGGCAAACAGTTCGACCCGCAGGTCGTGAAAGCGTTCTTCAGCATCCCTGCCTCTACGTGGGAGACCATTATCCAGCAGATTAAAGCGTCGACATCCTTGCGTTCGCCCGCCGACACTCCGTCAGTCTGGGACAAAGCGGCATAGCGAACTCATCCCTTCAGCCCGGCCAGAACCACGCCGCGGATAATGTGCCGCTGAAACAGCAGGAACATCACCAGCACGGGCAGTGTTGCCAGCACCAGACCGTACTGCATACTGTATCGCCCCAGAAAGATGGTCAGCCCGACGGGCAGGGTGCGCATCTCGATCTCGTTGGTGGCAATCAGGGGTAGCATGAAGTCGTTCCATCCACCCAGAAAGGAGAATATCGCCAGCGTGGTCAGCGCGGGCTTGCTGAGAGGCAGGATAATGCGCCAGTAGATACCTGCCCTGCCGCAACCGTCGATAAACGCCGCTTCCTCTATCTCGCGCGGGATAGTGAGGAAAAACTGCCTCAGCAGGAACACACCGAACGCACCCGCCAGCCCCGGCACAATCAGCGCGTAGTAGGTGTTGAACCAGTGCAGCTTCTGCAGGATGAGGAACACGGGAATAATGGTTACCTGCCCGGGAATGATGAGCGTGGACAGCACGACAAAGAACAGGATGTTTCTGCCCGGAAACTCCAGCCGCGAAAAAGCGTATGCCGCCATCGAACTGAGCAACAGGTAGGTCAGTGTGCCCGTACCCGCCACAAACAGGCTGTTCCAGAACCAGCGCATCACTGGCGCCTCTTCCGCCCGTTTGAACAGCTCCTGAAAGTTCTGAAGGGTCGGCTCCTGCGGGACCCAGTGAGGTACCGGCTGGAAAATCTCATGTTCAGGCAGGATAGACATCACCAGCATCCACGCGACAGGCATCAGAAAAAGCAGAGCGGCTGCCGTCATCAGCAAGTAGAGCAGGAAGCGAACAAACGAAAAGCGCATCTGTTTATTCCTCCCTCCTCGTCGACAGTAACCGGAACTGCAGCAGCGTAAAACCCAGTACGATGACAAACATGACGTACGCCACCGCGCAGGCGTAGCCCATGCGATACAGGCTGAAGCCCGTTTGATACATGTACAGCACCACCGTGAGCGTGCTGTAGTGCGGTCCGCCGCCCGTCAGGATGTAGCTTTGCCCGAAGACCTGAGAGGAGCCAATCAACGACATCACCAGACAGAATAGCAGCGACGGCTTCAGCAGGGGCAGGGTGATATGCCAGAACCTTCCCCAG
>Ga0272447_1002193_pt1 | contig 10847 bp, 8 predicted proteins | sample YNPCB0133_FD_194589 | JGI IMG/M metagenome (GOLD analysis project Ga0272447, IMG submission 194589) | Hot spring microbial mat communities from Yellowstone National Park, WY, United States - YNP-CB-013-3 | ecosystem: Environmental > Aquatic > Thermal springs > Hot (42-90C) > Sediment | place...
ACTGGGGGCAGACGAAAGAGTAGCCGCATCTCTCCTCCTCCCGCAAGAACGGATTGCCTCCAACATTATACCCCAATTTTACCAACAGGTGAACAATCACAACAGGATGCCCCTCTTTTCCAGTACGAAGTAGAACATCACCCTGTTCTCAAAGAAGCGCTACCGAGAGAACGGGAGGGATTGCGGGCTCTGGAGATGGAGATCTATTTGCCCATCCGGGCGGAGGGGGAAATGGCGGGATTGCTGGCGCTGGGCCCCCAGCGGACCGGAGAGCCCTACGCTCCTCGTATTGTGGAGTTCCTATCCACCCTGGCTCATCAGACGGGTGTGGCGTTGCAGAACGCGCGGCTGTTCGCGGGCCTGCAGGAGTTGAACGCCCGGATTATGCAACTCAACGAGAGTCTCCGTACCGCCTACGAACGATTGGAGCGACTGGACCGGGCCAAGAGCGATTTCCTGAGCATCGCTTCCCACGAGTTGCGGACCCCCCTCACTCAGATTCGGGGGTATACCGATGTCCTGAGCGAATTGGCACAATCCGACACCTTGACGCAGGAACAGATTGTCCGCATCACCGAGAACATCTCCCGCCCGGTCCGCCGTCTGGAGCGGATTATCAACGCGATGCTGGATGCCTCTATGCTGGAGACCGGAATGAGTTTCCATTTCGCCCCGACGACCCTGGCGGGTATTATCCGCGCAGCGGTGGAACCCTGGCAGGACGTGCTCCAGGAGCGCCGTCTGACGCTGACCACCAGTGGCCTGGATAGCATCCCCCTCATCCGCGCCGATATGGAACGGCTGGTGCAGGCGTTCAGCAACCTCATCTCCAACGCCATCAAGTTTACCCCGGATGGTGGACGGATCACCATAGAGGCACGCCCGCTGGACGAGGAACACTTTGAGGTCACCGTCAGCGACACGGGCATCGGCATCAGCAAGTTGGACCAGGAGTTGATTTTTGAGAAGTTCTACCGGGTCGGGAGCATAGACCTGCACTCTTCCGGCGAGTACAAATTCAAGGGTGGAGGGCCGGGACTGGGGCTCTCCATCGCCCGGGGGGTGATTGAGGGCCACGGTGGCTGTATCTGGGTGGAGAGCGAGGGGTACGACGAGGAGCGTTGCCCGGGGAGCACTTTCCACGTGGTTCTCCCCTACCATGCCCATCGGGGCCCCTGCCGCTGGAAGCGCCCCGGGCAGGAGGGGTGAGTCCAGGGGGCGCAGCGGCACCGCCGCTGCGCCCCCTGATTCTTTCATGCCCCGCGAATCAGGCGGATGTTCCCCCTCTCATCGCGGAAGGAGCGGGCGGCAAATATCGGGTCATCCGGCTTCATTTCTAATGCCCACTTCAGGATCACCGGTACATCCTCCACCACATCCAGAGCGCCAATTTGGTTGCGCGCTACCCAGACCGGTTGTCCTTCAGCCGACGCCTGCACGTCCCGGGAGAGGGCTTGCGCGGTGAACACGAAAAGGAGTACGCCGGGCTCATCCCTTTCCGGCGCGACGGTGATGATCCCGCGCAGCCGCAGTTCCGTAATGGGAATCCCGGCCTCTTCCTGAATCTCCCGCCGTGCAGCGGAGTAGATGTCTTCTCCGGGTTCCACGTGCCCGCCGATGCCGTTATAGCGGTTGGCCCAGAGCCGCTTATCGGGCGCCCCGCGCAGGAGCAGGACGTCGTCCCCGTGGGTGATAAAACAGAGGACACGGGGGATGGCCAGCATATCGGCGGTTAGCCTCTTCGCGGATGCCCCACGGGCAACATATAGAGCGGCTCCTCTTCGGGGGGCAGGGCCAGCACCCGGGCGACGGCCGCGTCGTCAAACGCCCCGACGGGCACGCTGGCCAGCCCCAGGGCCACCGCCTGCAGCAACAGGTTCTGGGCGGCATGGCCGACGTCCATGGGGACGTAGCGAAATTGCCCGCGCTCCCCGTACCGGCCAGTGTTGCGGCGGAAGACCGCGCTGATGGCGAAGACCACCGGCGCCTGGGCGAGAAAGCGCTGGTTCCAGGCCGCCTCGGCCAGTTGCGCGCGCACGTCCTCTGGCTTGTGTTGCACCAGAGCATGCCCCTGGGGGCGGTACCGCCAGACCCCCTCTTTCCAGCAGACGTAGAATTCCAGGGGGCAGCAGCCGCCCGCGGACGGCGCGGCTCGCAGATACTCTTTAGGGCCGGTGATTCCCTGCGCGGCCCAGAGCAACTGGCTGATTTCCTCCAGCGTCACCTCCTGCGCGGTGAAGGACCGCACGGAGCGCCGGGCGGCGATCACCGCCTCCAGCGACCGTTCCCCATCCAGCCGGGGTGGGGGGAGTTTCAGTTCACCCGTCATGATGCTCACCTCCATCTCCGTACATCTGCAGCAACTTTTCCCGACTGAGCCAGTAAAACCGGCGGCTCAGTACTTCCAGCCCGCGCCCCTCCACGCTGGGCGGGTTGAAGGTGCGGCGCATCAGCCAGGTCCACACCCGGCTGACCTGCTCCTCTATCCGGTCCCGAATGGATTGCGGAGGGAGTTCGTAGATTTCCAGCCCCAGCCGCTCCAGCAGGCGGAGGATGGCAGGGGAAAAATGCAGGACGCCCGCTCCGCCGAATCCCCGAATGGCCTGCAGGCGAGGGTCCTCCCGCGCCGCCTGGGCCAGCAATTGCAGGGACCGGATCAGCCGTCGGCGCAACTCGCGCGCCCAGGCCATATCCGCGCCGGCGGGAGGGATGGGCGGCACCCGCTCGTTCCAGGCGTGGATCATCCCGATGGTTTCCCCGCGGTGGATGACCGTTCCGTCGTTCAGCGTCACCTCCCAGCGGGAGCGGATCAGCGCCACCCGGAGGATACAGTCCGGGTCGTCGCTGAATTCCCAGATACGGAGCCGCCGCCGCATGGTTCTGTCTATGGCGATGACCATGCGGCTCAACCAGTCCGAAGATTGTCGTTTCCCCGTCACGGGGAAACATTGTAGCATACCTGGCGGTATCGTCAAGAAGGACCGGAGAGTCGTTTCGTAGAAATCACGAAGGGCACGAAGGCTACACAAAAGACGCGATAACTATTCAGCCGATGGAAATCGTCCTTCCTGGGCCCTTCGTGCTGGGTGTCGGCCTGCTCTCACCCCTCCCCCCATCCCCTCCCTCTCCCGCTCACCTTCGGCGACGGGCGAGGGGAAGGAGAAATTGGGATTTTGCAGCGGGCGGCGAAGCCGCCCGCCGCGTCTTGACTTTTCTTCCTTCTCGGAGTATCCTATGGATGACTACCACCTGTTGCGGAGGATAGCGGTGTCCCGTCCTTTCTATCTGGCGATTGAGGGCGTAATCGGTGTTGGTAAGACCGCGCTGGCCCGGCTGCTGCAGCCCCGCTTTCAGGCCGACCTGCTGCTGGAGGTCTTTGAGGAAAACCCGTTTCTCTCTGATTTCTACGCCGACCGCCAGCGGTACGCCTTCCAGACCCAGATTTTCTTTCTGCTCAGCCGCTACCGCCAGCAGCAGGAAATCCGGCGCAACCATCGTCCACTGATCGCCGACTACACGTTTGCCAAAGACCGCCTCTTTGCCCACTTGAACCTGATCGGGGACGAACTGGCGACCTACGAGCGGCTCCATCAGGCGCTGGCGGAGAAGGTAGTCCTTCCCGACCTGGTGGTGTACCTGCAGGCCAGTCTGGATGTGTTGATGGCCCGCATCGCCACCCGGGACCGTCCCTACGAGCGGGGAATGGACCCGGCCTACATTGAGAGTTTGCGCCAGGCCTACGAGCGCCACTTCGCCTCCTACGACGCGACCCCCCTTCTGGTCATCAATACCGATGGTCTGGACTTTGTCCGCAATCCCCAGGACCTGGCCTACATAGAGGGGCGAATTCGGACCGCGCTGAGCGCCGCCGAGGTTCGGGCGCGCCTGGCAGAGGGGCCCACCGAGGTTGCTGGAACTCCTCCTTCGTCTCCTCAACGTACGCTGGTGGCGGAATTTCTGGCCCTCACCGAAGCGGTGGGAACTCTGGGCGCGGCCCTCTCCGCCGACCCGACGGGGTCCTCCCCGGATTTCCGTCGGGCGCTGATGCTTTCCCGTCACTGCCTGGAGCGGATGGAATCTGCGCCCGGTGCGGTCGGCCCGATGCCGGAGGAGGAAATCCGTTGACCCGGAAAAGAAAGTCCTTTGATTCACCGGAGACACTGTCCGGCGTTCCCTCCGGTCGCCCGGATATTCTCCACCACCTTCTCACCGGCTCCAGCCTGGAAGAGATGCTGGCGGAGGTGGTGGCCGCCGGAATTCAGGACCTGGGGGCCGACCGGGGGGCCGTGTATATTTATGACGCGGAGCGGGACTGCCTGACGGTGGGCTATGCCCGGGGGCTCTCACAGGAATACCTGGATTTTCTGACGGACATCTTCCGCCAGGTTCCCGGTTCCCGGCTTCTTCAGGAGCCCGGCCCCATAATCATTCAGGATGCCTGGCATGATCCGGAGGCCCGGATGCTCTGGGAAGCGGCCCGGCGGGAGGGATTCCGTTCATACATTGCTCTATCCCTCCGATACCGCCAGAAGGTCCTGGGAGCGCTGGTCCTCTATTCTGATCAAGTTCGTGCCTGGGAGCCAGAAGAAGTAAAGCAAAGTCAATCCCTGGCTGATCACGCCGCCCTTGTCCTGGCCCACATCTCATTGTACTGTCGGGTGCAGCGCTGGACGGAGGTCCTGCAGGCGCTTCAGGAAATAGACCATCAGATTCTCTCTACCCAGAACCTGGAGGACGTCCTCTGGGCCATTGCCAACGTGCTGACGAGGATTCTGGAAGCCTCCACGCTGTACATCGGCCTCTACGACGCTGTACTGGATGAACTGAGTATCCCTGTCCTGGTTGATCGGGGGGAAAGACAACCCCCATTGCACCGAAAACTCTCCGAGGGGGCCGGGTTAGCCGGTTGGGTGATCCGCACTGGTCAGTCCCTCTGGATCAACGACGTGCAGAAAGAGGCCCTCCCGGTCCCGGCCATCCAGATCGGTGACCCGACTCGCTCCCTGGCCGTCCTGCCGTTGCGGGTGCAGGATCGGACGGTCGGCGTCCTCTCTGTGCAGTCCTACATTCCCTACGCCTTTGGGGAAGAGGACCGCTGGATACTGGAGGGGATCGCAGCTCAGGCGGCGATCGCGATAGAGAATGTTCGTCTGCTCCGGGAAGCGCACCATCGCGCGGCGCAACTGGCGACGGCGGCCCAGGTCGCCCGTGCGGCCGCGTCTATCCTGGACGTCCAGCGGTTGCTCTCCGAAACGGCCGAACTGGTTCGGGAGCAATTCAATCTCTACTATGTGGGCATCTTTTTGCTGGACGAGACGGGACGCTGGGCCGTCCTGCGGGCCGGAACGGGCGAGGCGGGCCGGAAAATGCTGGAGATGGGCCACAAACTGGAGGTCGGCGGCCCCTCTATGATCGGCTGGTGCACGGCCTACGGCAAACCCCGCATCGCCCTGGACGTCGGCAAGGAGGCCGTCCGGTTTGATAACCCCCTGCTGCCCGAAACCCGTTCCGAGATGGCGCTGCCTCTCCTGACCCGGGAACGGGTGATCGGCGCGATGACCGTCCAGTCGGACCGTCCGGCGGCGTTTTCCCCCGAGGATATTATCGTTTTGCAGACCGTTGCTGATCAACTGGCGACGGCGATAGAGAACGCCTATCTTTACCAGGAAACCCTTCGCCGCCAGGCTCAGGCCTGGGTGCTGCGGGAGGTGATGCTGGCCGCGGCGTCCACCCTGGATTTTGACCAGATCCTGCAGCGTACCATTCAGACCCTGCGTTCCGCCCTGCAGGTGGAATTTCTCGCGGTGGTCCTGCCCGATGAGTCCCGGGAGTTTCTGCGCATCCACCCCTCTCAAATTGGCTACGACGTTCCGGTGGAGGAGGTCCGATTACCTCTGGATGGAAGTGTATGTGGGATGGTCTTCCAGAGTGGAAAGGCCATGCTGATCCGGGATGTCCGGGATGTCCCCTTCTACTACCCGGGGCATCCGGAGGTTCGCTCGGAACTATGCGTGCCGCTGCGGGTCGGCGAAGAAGTCATCGGGGTGCTGAACATAGAGAGCCGGCGACTGAACGCGTTCCAGGAAGAAGACCTGGCGTTTTTCACGGCTATTGCCGGGGAACTGGCCATCGCTCTAAAGAATGCTCGCCTCTACCAGCAGGAGCAGCGTCGGAGGGAGGAGGCGGAGAGCCTCTATCGCGCCGCGATGGCGATGACGACCACCCTGGACCTCCAGGAGGTCATAGACCGGATTTTGACCGAGTTGCAACATGTGGTTCCCTACGACAGCGCTTCAGTGCAGTTGCTTCGGGAGGGGAAACTGGAAATCATCGCCGGGCGGGGGTTCCCCGACATTGAGGAATTGTTGGGGGTAGCCATAGACCTGGCATCGGACGATAACCCGAATGCTCAGGTGATTCAGACTCGCATTCCTTTGATTCTGGAGGATGCCCCCGCGCTGTACGAGCAGTTCCGCCAGCCGCCCCACGCGGCGGCGAATATCCGCGCCTGGATGGGCGTCCCGCTGCTGTATGGGGATCGGGTGATTGGCATGCTGACGCTGGACAAAAAAGAGCCGGGCTTCTACACCCGGGAACACGCCCGGGTGGCGCTGGCTTTTGCCGGGCAGGCGGCCATCGCGATGGAAAACGCGCGCCTGTACGAGCAACTGGAGGAGCGGTCGGCGGAACTGGCGGCCGCGCTGCAGAAATTGCAGAACCTGGACCGTCTGCGGGAGCAGATGATTCAGAACGTCGGTCATGAACTCCGCACGCCCCTGGCGCTGGTCCAGGGATACGCGGAACTCCTGCTCAACGGTGAACTGGGGCCTCTCCAGCCTCTGCAGCGTTCCGCCCTTCAGGTCATCTACGAGCGATCCCAGGTCCTGGCCCGCCTGATCGGCAACCTCACCGCCCTGCGGAGTGTCCGGCCGGAGGCGCTGGTGATGGCACCTCTTTCCCTGCCGGAGGCGCTGAGTTGGGTGGTGGAGCAATCACCATCGGGCCGAGGATGCTGGAATTACCATTGTGACCGAAATCTCCGGTGGTTTGCCCGCTATCCTGGCCGACCGGGAGCATCTCCTGCTGGCCCTTTCGCAACTGCTGGATAACGCCATCAAATTCAGCCCCCAGGGAGGGACGGTGCGGATTCGCGCATGGTCCGAGGGGAAATGGGTCAATGTGGCGTTCCAGGACGAAGGTATCGGGATTCCGCCGAAGCATCTCTCCCATATTTTTGAGCGGTTCTATCAGGTGGACGGCTCCACCACCCGCCGCTTTGGGGGAATGGGCATCGGTCTGGCTCTGGTTTGGGAGATTATGGAGGCGCATCGCGGGTCGGTTCGGGTGGAAAGCGAGGTGGGGAAGGGGAGCACCTTTATCCTCTCGTTCCCCCGGGCCGGGGGTGAGGAATGAAAAAATGGTTTGTCGCCATTGCGGGCAACATCGGCGTCGGCAAATCCAGCCTCACCGAAATGCTGGGGGAGCGGCTGGGCTGGGAGCCCTTCTTTGAGGCCGTCTCCGACAACCCCTATCTGGCCGACTTTTACCAGGACATGGCCCGCTGGAGTTTCCACTCCCAGGTCTTTTTCCTTTCCCGGCGCCTTCGCCATCACCACCAACTGTTGCAACGGCCGAACCCCGTGGTGCAGGACCGGACGGTCTACGAGGACGCGGAGGTGTTCGCTTGCAATCTCTACCGCCAGGGGCTGATGAGCGAACGAGATTACCGCAGTTATCGGGAATTGTATGAGGTATTGAGTGCTCTGTTGCCACCGCCGGACCTGGTGGTCTACCTGCGGGCGTCGGTCCCGACGCTGATGGCCCGTATTGCCCAGCGGGGGCGTCCCTTTGAGCGAAACATCGCGCCGGAATACCTGGCGCAGTTGAACGAGTTGTACGAGGACTGGATTGGCCGGTTCAACCTCTGTCCTGTCCTGACCGTCCCTTCGGACCGGCTGGATTTTGTGGCCAACTCCCATCATCTGGACCTGATTGTGGAGAAGGTGCTGGAGAAACTCCAGGGAAGGGAAGTGGTAGAGTTTGATGAAACGGCGTAGACGGAATCTGGTAAAAGACCCGGCCTGGCCGATGGAGGTGGTCCGGGAACTGGCCGCCGGGCTGGACCTGGATGGTGTGGCGCGGCGGACGCTGGCGCTCAGTCTGCAGGCGGTGGAGTCGGACCTGGGCAGTTTGATCCTGCTGAATGAGAGCGGGCAGCCCGCCATGGTCCTTCTGCTCCATGAGGGACAGTTCCACCGGGGGAACCTGGATGTGGCACGTCGGACGCTGGCAGAGGGGCTGGCGGGTTGGGTTCTCCGCAACCGGCAGGCCGCGCGGGTGGATGACGTGGAGAAGGACGCCCGCTGGTTGAAATTACCGGAGCCTGACCTGACGGTTCATGCCCGCTCGGTGCTCTGTGTGCCGCTGATTTCCCCCCGTCGGCCCATTGGGGTTCTGACCTGCACGGATTCCCGCCCGGGCTACTTCGGTGATGCGGACCTGCAGGCGCTGCAGTTTATCGCCGATCAGGCCACCGTCGCGCTGGAGAACGCATGGCTCTTCGCGGCCGAGGAGCAGCGTCGCCATCTGGCGGATACCCTGCGGGAGATCGCCCGTGCCCTGACGGCCACGCTGGACCTGGATGAGGTGCTCCCGCTCATCCTGGAATCCCTGAGCCAGGTCGTTGCTTACGACAGCGCGTCCATTTTCCTGCTGGAGGGCCAGCAACTGGTCATCCGCGCCTGGCGGGGATTTGAGCACCCGGAGGCGGTGCGGAACCTGACTCTTCCTGTGGAGGGGAGCCATATCATGGCTCGCGTGGTGGCCCGCCGCGAGCCCCTGGTCTGCGCCGATGTCCAGCAGGAGGAGGGATGGCAGAACATCCCCGGGGTCCCGGTGATCCACGGGTGGATTGGGGCGCCACTGGTGGCCCGGGGGCAGGTGGTGGGAGTGCTCACGGTGGATAGTCTCCAGCCGAACGCGTATACCGAAGAGGATGCCCTCGCGGTGGCGGCCTTCGCCGACCACGCGGCCATCGCCATCGCCAACGCCCAACTGCTGCGGCAGACCCAGCGGCAACTGGAGGAGGTCGCTTTTCTCCACCGCACCGGTCAGGCACTGGCAGCCTCCCTGGAGATGGAGGATGTCCTCCGCTCATTGCTGGAAAGTGTGCGGGACCACTTCAAGGTAGAAGCGGCCTCCGTTGCCCTGGTGGATGAACAGACCCGCGATCTGGTCTTCCGGGTGGCGACGGGCGCTGCTGCTGACCAGGTGGTGGGTGTTCGCCTGAAGCCCGGGCAGGGCATTGCCGGTTGGGTCGCTCAGTCCGGTCTCCCCATCGTGGTCCCCTCGGTGGACCGGGACCCCCGCTGGTACCCCGGCGTGGATCAGCAGACCGGTTTCCGTACGCGCACCCTGTTGGCGGTTCCTATTCGCCTGGGCAATGAAGTTCTGGGCGTTTTGGAGGCGATCAACCCTGTGGAGGGGTCCTGGGATGAGGGGGGGATCAAATTGTTGCTGAACGTGGCCGCGCTGGCCGCCAGCGCGATCCAGAACGCCCGCCACTTCAACCGGGCCCGCGACGCGGAGGAACGGTACTCTAACCTCTTTGAGAGTAGCGCCGACCCCATCCTGATCACCGACGCGCGGGGCCAGATCACGGATGTCAACCGCCGGTTCTGCCTGATGCTGGGGTACACCCGGGAGGAACTCCTCCATCAGGAGATGTTCTCCCTGATCGTTCATTCGGAGAGAGCCCAGGGGTGGCTGGAGCGGGCTCTTCAGGGCGAAGATATTTTGGGCGACCTGGAGGTGAGGCATCGGGATGGGCGGATTTTCCCCTTTGAAGTGCGGGCCACTCGGGTTTTCCACGCTCATACGCCCTATATCCAGTGGGTCCTTCACGACATTGCTGAGCGGCTGCGGCTGGAACGGGTGCGGGAAGACCTGACCCACATGATCGTCCACGACCTCCGAAATCCCCTCTCTTCCATTATGAGCAGTCTGGAACTGATCCGCGCCCGCATCCAGGACCCGACGATGGACATCCCGCTGGATCAGTTGTTTGCGGTGGCCCAGCGGAGCGGCGAGCGCCTGTTTGGGCTGATTGATTCCATCCTGGACGTCGCCCGTCTGGAGTCCGGAAAAGCGGAATTGAACTATCAGTTGATAGACGTGGAGGACTTGGTCCGGGAGGCGGTGGAACAGTTGAGGCCTGTGGCAGTCGGGCGGGACATTCATATGAACTTCTATGTGCCCCAGGGCCTTCCGCTGGTCAGCGCGGACCGGAATCTGCTCCTGCGGACGCTGACCAACCTGCTGGATAATGCGATCAAGTTTACCCCTCCCGAGGGGGAGATACGGGTGACAGTAGAGCGCCTGTCGGCGGACATGCTCCGGTTTGCAGTGTCCGATACGGGCCCGGGCATCCCGCTGGAGCATCAGGAGCGTATCTTTGACCGCTTTGCCCGTCTCCCCAACGAACGAATACGGGGCACGGGAATCGGGCTGGCGTTCTGCAAACTGGCCGTGGAAGCCCACGGGGGCCGTATCTGGGTGGAAAGCCAGCCCGGAAAAGGCTCCACGTTCTTCTTCACCCTCCCGCTGAACCCGGACCCGTCCACCCATTATTGAGTTTTGCTTTTTTAAAGCAACCCCTGGGGTGGTGCTTGGGGGCACCTGGGCCCTCACCCCTCCCCCTGACCCCCTGGTATAATAGCGAGTGGTATAATATGAGCGGGTGCGGCAGGCCGTTACCCCCCAGGTGATAAGACCGTAGGGGAGCAGGGTCGCCGTACCCTCTCTTCCGAACAGTCCGAACGGTTGCCAGGGCTCCCAAGCCCGTATAC
>Ga0272447_1002195_pt1 | contig 10840 bp, 5 predicted proteins | sample YNPCB0133_FD_194589 | JGI IMG/M metagenome (GOLD analysis project Ga0272447, IMG submission 194589) | Hot spring microbial mat communities from Yellowstone National Park, WY, United States - YNP-CB-013-3 | ecosystem: Environmental > Aquatic > Thermal springs > Hot (42-90C) > Sediment | place...
ATTGACTAGAGTCATGCTCCCCTAGCAACCCCTGTGCCATGCAACCGGGCCGTTTCCGTCCTACGTCGCCTGCATAGCCCCACATCCGGTCAAAGTGCAAATAGCGATAAATATCCGCCGCCAAGGGATCAATTTTCTCCGTGACAATCGCCCGGTACTCCTCTAGGGTGGGAATGCGTCCTAGAAGCGCACACACCGCCGCCAATTCTGCCGAACCCAGATACACCCGGGCATCTTTGCCCATGCGGTTATTGAAATTGCGGGTCGAAGTGGAAAACACCGTCGCGCCATCGGCCACCCGCGCCTGATTGCCCATACACAGGGAACAGCCGGGCATTTCCATGCGCGCCCCTGCCGCCCCAAAAATGCTGTAATACCCCTCCTCCCGCAAAACCTGCTCATCCATGCGCGTCGGGGGACAGACCCATAACCGCACCTTGACCTGCCCTGCCCCCTCCAACACCTTGGCCGCCGCCCGGTAATGCCCGATGTTGGTCATGCACGAACCGATAAACACCTCATCAATCCGGTCCCCCGCACATGCACTCAATGGCTTAATGTTGTCCGGGTCATTGGGCGCTGCCACCAAAGGTTCCGTAATTTCATCCAAATTCACCTCCAACGTGGCCACATATTCCGCATCCGGGTCCGCCGTCAGCAGTTGCGGATGGGCCAACCAAGCCTGCATCTTTTCCAGCCGCCGCTGCAACGTCCGCCGGTCCTCATAGCCCCGGGCAATCATATCCTGAAGCAGGGCCACATTGGAGCGCAGATACGCACTTACCGTCTCGACGCTCAACTGAATCGTACACCCGGCACAGGAACGCTCCGCCGTGGCATCCGTTAGTTCAAAGGCCTGCTCCACCTGCAAATCCGGCAGCCCCTCCATCTCCATAATCCGCCCGGCAAAAATGTTGCGCTTATTCTCCTTGTCCAGGGTCAGGTATCCCTGCTGCAACGCTACGTAGGGAATGGCATGGACAATATCCCGCAACGTCACCCCCGGCTGCAACCGACCCGTAAACCGCACCCGCACCGACTCCGGCATGTTCAATGGCATCGAGCCAATTGCCGCCGCAAACGCCACCAACCCCGACCCCGCCGGAAAGGAAATCCCCAAAGGAAACCGGGTGTGAGAATCCCCACCCGTACCCACCGTATCCGGCAGGAGCATCCGGTTCAACCAGGAATGAATAATTCCATCCCCAGGCCGCAACACCACCCCCCCGCGCGTGGCAAAAAAAACCGGCAACTCCCGCTGCATCTGAATATCCACCGGTTTGGGATAGGCCGCCGTATGGCAAAAACTCTGCAACACCAAATCCGCACTAAACCCCAAACAGGCCAATTCCTTTAACTCATCCCGCGTCATGGGCCCTGTGGTATCTTGGGAACCCACCGTCGTCATCACCGGCTCACAGGCCGTCCCAGGCCGCACCCCCGCCACCCCACAGGCCCGCCCGACGATTTTTTGCGCCAGCGTAAAACCCTTGCCCGTATCCGCCGGCACCCGAGGCCGCACAAAACCTGGATGGGGCGGCAATCCCAACCGACTGCGGGTTTTATCCGTCAACCCCCGGCCAATCAACAGGGGAATCCGTCCCCCCGCCCGCACCTCATCCAACAACGTCTCCGGCTTGAGCGTAAAACGAGTCACAAGACGGTCCTGTTCATCCCGCAGTTCGCCCCGGTAGGGATAAAGACGAATCACCTGCCCGGTCGTTAACCCCGTCACATCGCACTCAATGGGCAACGCCCCCGCATCCTCTGCCGTATTAAAGAAAATGGGCGCAATGATCCCCCCCAGGATCACCCCACCCCGGCGCTTATTCGGCACCCCCGGAATGTCCTCCCCGATATGCCATAACAGGGAATTGATCGCCGATTTGCGCGACGAACCCGTCCCCACCACATCCCCTACAAACGCCACCGGCTGCCCCAAGGCCCGCAGTTCCCGAATGGTGGCAATCGCCCCCGGTGCCCGCGTTTCCAACATACTCAAAGCGTGCAAGGGAATATCCGGGCGGGTCGCAGCATGAATGGCCGGAGACAGGTCATCCGTATTAATCTCCCCTGCTACCTTAAACACCCGCAACGTCAACACCTCCGGCACCTGCGGCCTGCGAGTAAACCAGGTAGCCGCGGCCCACGCCTCAATCACCCCCCGGGCATACGGATTCTCCTGCGCCAGCGCCCACACATCGTTGAACGCATCATAGACCAGCGTGATCTGCGATAAAGCCTCCTGCGCCGCCTGTTGAATGACATTGTCAGGACTTTGTAATAGCTCAATCAGTACGGGCACGTTATAGCCACCCACCATTTGCCCCAACATAGCAACGGCTTCGACCGGGGTTATCTGGGGGCTGGTGCAACGACCCTGGGCAATATCCCGCAAAAAACCTGCTTTGACACAGGCTGCCGGGTCCACGCCGGGGGGCACCCGTTCCTGAAGCAACCAGCGGTCGGTGGGGGTGCCGTCTGCCGTCTGCAACCGCTCGCACAGTTGAGCAGTCTGGGCGGCGTCCAAGGGCAAGGGGGGAATGCCCAAAGCAGAGCGTTGCTGTGCGTCCAGTACCATAAAAGAGCGCCAAGAGGATTCCGTAATTTCTAGTGTAAGGCAGCATGGCCGTACCCAAAAGTTCCTAGTAAACCAATCGCCCCCATTGCCACTCATGATTTACCAAGAATTTACCCAAACTTAATACAGTCTTAACTTGGCATCGGTACTATGAATTGAAAAGGGGAAAGATGGGTGCTAAACTTCCTGCTCCAGGCGGTTTAGAGGGGGCTGAATTTCACCGTGTTTCAGGCTCAAGGTTGGCTAGCTAGTGGCTTTTGCCGGTTTAATTGCGGGGTTAAATTTTTGTATGATTAGGGTTTACGGAAGTAGGGGATGGGGTTAAAATTGAAGCAGTTTTTCTGGGCATACGGTTTGGTTGTTTTCAGTGTGCCTTCTTTGCTTGCTCAGTTGATAAGATGATGGAACCGGATCAGGCTGTGCCGGTGGGTGACCGACCGTTAAGGGGGCATGTGGCCTTGTATGACCCAGCCGACCCTTCTGTGCGCTGGGATGTGTACGTGGGGCCAGCGGGGGTGCGGTTACACTATGCCGCAAGTGGCATGGGGCGGGCGGAGCGATTCAATGGTTTGATGCCGTTTCTCTTTCCCAAGTTGGCGCATTTGGTTTTGCCGCCGGGGCAGGATGAGTACGAGTTTCTCTACCAGCAGACCCAAGGGGGGAGTTTGTCTTTGGCGGAGGTGCGGCAGATTTTGCTGCGGTTGACCCAGGAGGCATTGGCCCATTTTTTAGTGTTGTCTCAGCACAAGTCGGCGAAGGTGAAACGGGAGGAACACCCCCGCATTCCCTTGAATCCGATCCTGTTGGCGGTGAATTTGGCGGATGTGGCCAAGTCGGTGCAAAAGGAGGTCAAGACCTGGGCGGGGTTGCGCTACCGGGTGCCGTCGCCGTTTGCCCGGTTCCATCTGGCGCCCCAGCGGCTGAATCAGGTGTACGAGTTTTGGTCCACCTGTCCGCGGGAGACCTATTTGGCTAAATTGCCGGCGCCCCAACTGCACCGGTGTGTGGAATTGTTGCAGCGGGATGCCTGTGGGTACGAGTTGGCGCGGGAGTTGAAGGTGGCACCAGCGGCGGCAGTGCAGTGTTTTTTGCCCTTGGTGCAACAGGGGATATTGACAGTGCGGCCATTTCAGGTGCCGGAGCCGCCCAAACCCCAAGGTCCCAAGGTGGCCTGTGTAGATGACAGTCCGGCGATTTTGACCAGTGTGACGCAGATTTTGCACAGCAGCGGCTATCAGGTGATCCCGATTGGGCAGCCGACGCAGGTGATGACCATTTTGGAACAGGAAAGACCGGCACTGGTGTTGTTGGATGTCCTGATGCCGGAGATAAATGGGTATGAATTGTGTCGGTTGATTCGCCAGCATCCTGATTTACGTCAGATTCCCATTGTGTTTTTGACGGGCAAGGATGGTTTGGTGGACAAGGTGCGGGCGAAGTTGTTGGGGGTGAAGGAATACCTGACCAAGCCGGTGGATGCGGAACAACTGCGCCGGTGTGTGCAGTATGTTTTGTCCCAAGGGTCCCTGTGAAGGTATGGAACCCTTACCTCGGTTGGTGTTGGTGGTGGAAGATGTGCTGGCAGAACAAAAGTTGATGGTGGCGTTGTTGCAACGGGCGGGGTACAAGGCGGTGGGGCAGGCTTCGGCGGAGGCGGCGTGGGCCTGGTTAGAACAATATGGACCCCCTGCTTTGGTGGTGGCGGATATTGGTCTGCCGGGGGAAAGTGGGTTGGATTTGTGTCGCCGGATGCGCGCCCATCCAGACTGGCGGGAGGTGCCGGTGGTGATGTGTAGTTCCCGCAACCGGGAGGCGGATCGGTTTTGGGCGCAACGGCAAGGGGCAACGGACTATCTCACCAAGCCCTACACGCCGCAGCAGTTGTTCCAGATGGTGCAAAAGTATGTCGGTTAGTCCTGTGGAGGCTCCCCCTGTCAAGTACGTGGTGTTTCGCCTCGGCGGTGCGGTGCGGTTGGCTTTGCCCCAGATGGCGGTGCGGGAGGGGTTGGATATGACCCGGGTGGTGGTGGCACCGATGCCGGGGGCGGCGGCGATTTTTCAGGGCATTGCCAATGTGCGGGGGGATTTCCTGTGGGTGCTGGATTTGGCTCGTTTTCTGCGTCAGTTGGAGCCGAATTTGGCTTTGCCGGTGACGCCGCAGCGGGAGGGGCTGGTGGTGCAAGGGGGACAGCGTTCGCTGATTGTGACCATCCAGGGGCGGGAGGGGTTTTTGCCGTTGACGCCCAAGGAGATTCAACCCTTGCCACGTCTGCGCCACAAGGATTTGTTTCCCGGTATGGTGCGCTGGGAGGGGCAACCGGTGGCACTGTTGGACCCCACAGCCTTGTTTCAGGTGTTGCGTCAATCGTCAGGGAGCTAGCCTCATGGAATCGTCGCCTTTGCCTGACCCCGAGTGGGTGACCCAGCCGGATGAGGTGCCCAGCACCCGTGAACAACCGGATGTGGCGGCAGACCCGCTGCTGGAGCTGTATCTCCAGGGACAGGATGCCTGGGAGGCGGGGGATGTGGAAGGGGCGCGGCGGCTGTGGCAACAGGTGGTGGCCCAGGACCCGGAGGGTACTTATGGGGTAGCGGCGCAGACGGCACTGGATGCCTTGCCCCCGCCTGTGGTGATCGAGCCGTTGCCGACGGTGGCCCCCCAACCCTGGTTATTGCGCTGGTGGCAGCGTACTCCGTTTCGCCGGAAATTGGCAGCGATTGTGTTGGTGTGGACGGCAGTGCCGGTGGTGGTGTTGACCCAAACCCACGTGCGGGAGGTGCGGCAAACGGCGATTCAGAAGTTTGAAGCGGCCCTGACCCAGAGAGCCAACACCTTGCAGGAGGAGTATTTGGATTGGTTGTCGCAGGAGTCTTTGGCGCAGGCGCAAACCGTAGCCCAGCTCTTGCAGACCAACCCGACCTTGATTGGGGAGCCGAATGCGTTGTTGGCAACCCTACTCAGCCGGGGGCTGGCGGCCAACGAATCGCGCTACCCGGAACTGACGAAAAATTTTCGTTTGGTGCTGGACGGGCAGGGGCGGGTGCGCCAGCAGGCGGTGGTGTTGTCCCGGGAGGACTTTCGCACCTATCCCCAGCGACTGGATGCGGAGCAACCCCTACCCCCTTATGCCACCCGGCAGGTGACTTTGCCCCCTGACCAGAACCTGGGGCAGTTGCCGTGGGTGCGGCAGGTGATCAAAACCCAAAAACCGGTAGCGGGGTTGGCGTTGCTGTCCTTGGCACAGGCGCAACTGTTGGGGCTGGCTCCCCAGGCCAAAATCCCCTTGCGCCACCGGGAAAGTTTGTATGCCCAGGAATTGAACCGCGGGGTGGCGTTGGTGGCACTGGCGGCGCAACCGGTGGTGCAACAGGGGCGGGTCGTGGGCGTGGTGGTGGTGGGCAGTTTGCTCAACCGCAATCACTGGCTGGTGGATCAGGCGCAACGTCTGTATGGGTTCCCGCTGGTGGCGGTTTATGCCCGGGATATGCAGGTGGCGACCAATTTCCCGGATGAGGATGGCGTCACCCGTGCCCTAGGCGGTCTGGCGCCCCGGGCGGTGGCCCAAGCCCTATTGCAGCAGCAGCAGAACCACCAATTTGTCACCCTCAGGGTTCCAGACACGACCGATGGGCAAAGGTATGTACTGCGGTTCCAGGTGCTGCGAGACATTGGCGGCCAACCGGTGGGGATGCTGGCGGTGGGGCAACCCCTGGCCACCCTGGATCGGTTGCTGTGGGAGCGCACCCGCAATGCCTACCTGTTGGGGTTGGTGATTTTGCTCCTGGCCTGGGGGTTGGGATGGGGGGCAGCCAGTCTGTTGGCGGAGCCGGTGCGGCGGTTGGCGTTGTATGCCCGGGCGGTGGGGCAAAATCCCCGTCAGGAACCGCTGACGCTCAACAGTCAGGATGAATTGGCCATCTTGGCCCAGGAAATGCACCAGATGGCGGTCCAGATAGCCAACCAGATGGAAACCTTGCAGCGGCAGCAGCGGGAGGCAGAACAGGCACGCCTGGAATTGGAAGCGGATATGATCCAACTGCTGACCGACATTGAGGGGGTGCAGCAGGGGGATTTGACCGTGCGGGCCCAGACCAACCGGGGGCCAATTGCCGCCATTGCGGATGCGTTGAATGTCACCCTCGCCAGCCTGCGGACGTTAGTGGGGAATGTACAGGCCACGACCGACCGGGTGGGGGCGTTGGCGAAGCATTCGGAAACGGCGGTGGTGAATCTCGCCCAGGCGGCCCAGTCCCAGGAGTTGGAACTCACCCAAGCCCTGGCGCTGGCAGCGGAAAACGCCCAAGCCATTCAGACCATTGCCCAGCAGGCGGCCGAAGCCATGACCACGGCGCAATCTTCCTCGGAAGCTGCTCAAGAGGGCCAGCGGGCGATGGATGCCACGGCCAGTTTATACGACCAGATTCGGGAAGCGGTGGGGAGAACCTCTAAAAAAGTCAAGCACTTGGTCGGTTCCAGTCAAGAAATCAGCCAGGTGTTGGCCATTATTCAAGAAATCAGTGTGCAGACCAACCTGCTGTCGTTTAACGCCTCGCTAGAAGCTGACCGGGCAGGGGAGCACGGCCAGGGGTTTCGCCTGATCGCCGACGAAATCGGGCAGTTGGCCAATCTGGTGCGTAAGGAAACTGCCCGCATTGCCGCCTTGGTGCGGAACATTCAGCAGGACACCGCCGATGTATCCCAGGCGATGGAAAGCAGTACCAGTGCGGTCGTAGAAGGTTCTCTCCTGGTGCAAAAAACCCAGCAGGTGTTGCAAAAATTAGCCGAACTATCAGGGCAAATGGCGACCTACCAAGCCACGATTGCCCAGGAAACCCAAAAGCACTCCCAGGTGTCTAGCCGGGTGCAGACGGCTATGGAAAACGTGGCGGCCATTGCTGCGACCACCTCGGCTGCTGCCCAGGAAGTGGGCGTTGCCCTGCAAGAATTGGGCGAGGAGGTGCGGCAGTTGCAACAATTCGTCTTGCAACTCCGCCTCCAGCCCACCGTAGTGACCACTTAACCCCAACAGCGATGAGCGTTCCTTTGGACACCGAACTCCTGACCAGTTTGATGGCCGAAGCCCGCCAGGGGTTTTTGGAGGAGGAAGCCCCCCAGTACCTGGACATTCTGCGCCAGGGCATCACCGCCCCCCAGTGGGACTACGAAAAGCTGATGCGGGCAGCCCACACGCTCAAAGGCGGAGCCGGTACGTTCCAGATGACGGCGGTGCAAAAACTGGCCCACCAGCTAGAGGATTTGCTGGAATTGATGGGGCAGCGACACCTACCGGCGGGCGAACCCCTGGTGCGGCGGGGCGTGGAGGAACTGGCCTGGCTCCTGGACAATGTGGAAAATCCGACGGTAACCGGCGACCCGGCTCTTTTGGAAGCGATTGCCGCTTTGGTGGCCCGGGAGCGCCAAACCCCCCCTAACCCGGAAGAGGAGCAGCGGGCTGCCTTGACCGGTGCGTTAGAAGACTGTCTCCAGGTGGCCGAAGGACGGTTGCGGCAAGGCGATGAGGGAGCGGTGGCGGAATTGCTGGAACACTGCACCTTTCTGGCTGAGGAACTGCACTTGCCCTGGTTAACGGCAGCCATTGCCCCCCTCCAGGACACCCCTGACCCGGCTACTGCGATCCAGGTGATTGCCCAGATTCGGCAGCAACGGGATGAACTGCTGGGTCTTGCCCCGCCCCCAGTGGCACCACCAGCTACCTTGGAACCGGAACCTGCCCCCTCCGGGGAACCCGCCACGGTACTGACCCATGTCCGTTTGCCCCTGAGAACCATCGAGTTTCTGGCCAATACCGGTGGGGATTTACTGCTGTATTTGGAAAAACTCAGCGGTCAGCAGGAGCAACTGGAAGCCACCATTCGCCACCTCAAGGAGCTGGTGCAGGGGTTTGAGCCGGTGCGGGAGCAGATGGATGAGGTGTACGAACAACTGGCCGTGTCCTACCGAGCCAATGAAGGCACGGAATTTGACCCCCTGGAGATGGACCGCTTCAGTGCCCTGCACCAAACCCTGCAAGCCTGCCAGGAATTTGTCGCTCAAATCAGCGAAAGTGCTGAGGATTTGGACCTGGTCACCCGCAGTACGGCCCGGGAATTGGTCAGTCTGCGGCGCAGTCTCAACCAAATCTACAGCGAAGCCACCAAAGCCCGGTTGAATCCCTTTAGCACCCTTGCCAGCCCGTTTGCCAACAAAATCCAACGCCTAGCCAAGCGCTACGGCAAACAGGTGCACTGCCGCATTGAGGGGGCAGAGGTGTTGCTGGACCGGGTGCTATTAGAGCAACTCAAAGGCCCTTTGACCCATTTGGTCAACAACGCCTTTGACCACGGCATCGAACCCCCCCAAGAACGGCTCCAGCGGGGCAAACCAGCCACAGCGGAAATTCTGCTGCGGGCCCAGGTGCAGGGCAACCAGGTACTCATCACCATCCAGGACGATGGCCGGGGAGTGCAGTTGGAACGGGTGTACCAAAAGGCGCGGGAACGGGGGTTGACCCAGGCCCCCTTTGCGCAACTCAGCCCAGAAGAATTGCTGGATTTTCTGTTTATGCCGGGATTTTCCACCAGCACCCAGGTTTCGGAACTTTCTGGGCGGGGGGTTGGGCTGGATGCGGTGCGCACGGAAATCCGCCAGTTGGGGGGAACGGTGGAAATCGCCTCTACCCCCGGTCAAGGTACCCGCTTGACCCTGCGTCTGCCTCTGGCGGTAAGCCTTTTGCCCCTGCTCATTGTACGTGCCCAGGGACGGCAATTGGGCTTTTTGGCCGACAGTGTGCTGGACATTCTGCGGGAAGTGCCGGTGGATCGCCACTTTACCCCGCCCCTGACCATCACGTGGCAGGGTCAGCCTTTGCCGGTGTATTTGCCGGAACAGCTGCTGGAATACGCCTTCCCCCTCGATCCCCCCCTTGCCCAGGCGATCTTGGTGTTGCGTGGCCCCCAAGGACAACCGCTGGGCCTGGTGGTGGACGAACTCAGCGAGGTACGGCAACGGATGGTGAAACAGGTTGAGGAAATTTTCCCGCTGCCGCCCTACTTTGTGGGGGCTGCCGTCCTGCCTTCGGGGGAATCCATCCCGGTACTCCTGCCCAGCCAACTGCGGCGACCTGGCGAAACGGCGACACGTCCACCCCTGAGTGTGGGCGATGAACCCACCCATCCCCGCCCCACCATTCTCATTGCCGAGGATTCCGTCTATACCCGCCGGATCATTTCCAGCGTTCTGGGGCAAGCCGGGTATGACATTCTCGCTTGTCGGGATGGGCAAGAGGCCTGGGAAGTCCTATTACAAAATATTGATAAAGTAAACTTGGTACTCACGGATTTGGAAATGCCCCGCCTGAATGGGTTGGACTTGCTGCAAAACATTCGGGAACATCCCCAAACCAACCGGTTGCCTGTGGTCATGCTGACATCCCGTACCGGTGACCGCCACCGCCAAAAAGCTGCCAGTTTGGGGGTCAATAGCTATCTGGGCAAGCCCTGCAATCCCAGTGAACTCCTGGCTACGGTGGGGCAATGGGTTCCCGTCGCTCAATGAGGGCCTCGGTTGTGTGAATCAGGTGGCGTAGGGCAGCCAGCATTTCTGGGTCGGGGTGCGACCACAGTCCCCGCTGGTGCGCTTCCCACAACCGTTCCGCCATCCCCCGCAACGCCCAGGGGTTACACCGCCGCAAAAACGCCTGCACCGTCGGGTCCAGGAGGTACGCCTGAGCCATGCCCGCATACATGTAGTCCCTGCCGCAGCCTGTGGTGGCATCGTAGGCAAAAAAGTAATCCACCGTCGCCGCCAATTCAAATGCCCCTTTGTACCCGTGGCGCATGATGGCCTGAATCCACTTGGGATTGACCACCCGGGAGCGGTACACCCGCTGGATTTCCTCTTGCAGGGTACGGATGCGGAGATAGGGTGGGCGGCTGTGGTCCCCGTGATAGATGATGGGGTACCGGCCGGTCAAACTGCGAATGGCGACACTCAACCCCCCCTGAAACTGGTAGTAGTCATCCGCATCCAGAATGTCGTGCTCCCGATTGTCCTGGTTATGCAAGACAATTTGTGTTTTTTGTAAGCGTTGGATCAGGGCTTCTTTAGCTGGTTCTCCCCAGGCCGACCCCGTGTACCCATAGCCACTCCAGTTGAGAAAAGCAGTGGCCAAATCCTGGGGCGTTTCCCAATTTTGGGCGCTGATCAACCCCTGCAACCCCGCTCCGTAGCTCCCCGGTTTGGGGCCAAACACCCGCAGG
>Ga0272447_1002196_pt1 | contig 10835 bp, 9 predicted proteins | sample YNPCB0133_FD_194589 | JGI IMG/M metagenome (GOLD analysis project Ga0272447, IMG submission 194589) | Hot spring microbial mat communities from Yellowstone National Park, WY, United States - YNP-CB-013-3 | ecosystem: Environmental > Aquatic > Thermal springs > Hot (42-90C) > Sediment | place...
GCAGCCGACACTATCTTAGGTCGGTATTCGCCATCGCATGGCAGCGCAACCAGTCGCTAGATTCGGAAGAACCGCTGCCGTATCGAGTGGCGCTAATTGGCGCAGTGGTTGGGTTAGTTGCCTTCGCTACGTTCTGGTGGCTGGCGGGGATGAGCCTGTTGTGGGTGTTGCTGATGGTGGCGACCTATTTCTTGTTAGCGTTGTGCATCACGCGCGTGCGGGCGGAGGCAGGCGGACAGCACACAGTGTGGGATTTGGAGCCGATACGCCTGTTCCGCCTGTTCGATTCCACGCTGATGACCCCAGCGACGATGGCAGCAGCGGCGCTGAGCCATTGGTTTTGTCGGTTGAACCGCAGCCATATCATGCCCAGCCAGATGGAGGGCTTCAAGCTGGCACAGGAGCATGGCATCCCGCTGCGCACGCTGGTGTTTCCCATCCTTCTTGCCATCGTATTGTCGACTGTTGCTGGGCAGTGGGCTTGTTTGCACGTGCTGTATCGGGAGGGTGCCTTAGCGAAGTGCGCGGGCTTTGCACGGTGGACGGGGTGGGAGAGTTTCAGCTGGCTCGAAGGGGCGATTCATTCGGGGTTTAAGGCGGAGTTGAACCGTTGGGGAGTGGTGGGGGCTGCCAGCGGCTTTACCTTACTGCTCTATGCCTTGCGCACGCGCTTTGTTGGGTTCCCGTTCCACCCGTTGGGCTACTGCATCGGTCCGGGGCTGGTTTGGTTATGGCTTCCCTTTTTCATCGCGTGGCTGGTAAAGTTCTTTGTGTTGCGCTACGGTGGGTTACGGATGTATCGGCGCACATTGCCGTTCTTTCTGGGGCTGGTGTTGGGCGATTACACGATGGGCGCGTTGTGGTCATTGATTGGTGTGGTATGGGGAGTGCCAACGTTGCAGATTTTCCATTAAAATCCGTATTGTTGCCTTTAGGGGCAGACTCCGTGTCTGCCCCCAACACCCGTAGGAGTACGCGATGACGACATAGGGTGGTTCCTACTTAGTGGGTTTTTCGTCCTCTGGTTCTTCAGGTGGCGGCTGCAGCGGCAGGCGGAAGTAGAAGGTAGACCCTTTGCCTTCCTCGCTTTCCACCCAGATGGTGCCACCATGCCGCTCCACCAGATGCTTGACCAGGAACAGACCGATACCGGTGCCTCCCGCTTCGCGCGTATCGCGATTATCCACGCGGTGGAACCGCTCGAAAATCTTGGGGAGATGTTCCTTGGGGATGCCGATGCCTTGGTCACTGACACTAATTAGCACCGTCTCGCCCTCTGGTACCCCCTTCACGCGCACTTCGCCACCGCGTGGAGAATACTTAATCGCGTTGTTAATCAGGTTAGTCAGTATTTGGTCCACCTTGTCCTCATCAGCGACAATGGTGGGGAAGTTCTCTGGGAAGTCCAGGATGATTTGATGTTTGTTCGTGTAGGAGCGCTGAATGATTGCGACCCGCTCAGCGAGCGAAGGCAAGTTAATCGGTTTGGGATTGAGTTGCAAGGCGCGCCCCGACTCGATGCGCGACACGTTCAGCAGGTCGTCGATGAGCCGCTTCAGGCGGTCGGTTTCGGTATCGATGATTTGCAGGAACTCACGCTGTGTCTCGCGGTCATAAAACCCTTCGGTATCTTGCAACAGCGTGGAGACGAAGCCCTTGATGGAAGTTAACGGCGTGCGCAGCTCGTGCGACACGGTGGACACGAAGGCAGTCTTCATACGCTCGACGTTGCGGATTTCCGTAATGTCGTTGAAGATAGCCACTGCGCCGATAAGGTCATTCTCTTCGTCGCCGCGGACGATGGCGGCTTGTACCTGAAAGATGCGCTCTGCTTCGCTCTCGTGGTCTTTCACCGAGATTTCGGCAGCGCCCTCGTTCTTCTCGGTCAGCGCGCTTTCGAACAGCTCGCGCACCTTATCGATGTGGATGACTTCCCTGAAGTTTCTGCCGACCACGCTCTCCCCGTTCTTGACGCCGAAGATGCGCCGTGCCGAGGCGTTCATCTGGGTGATGCGCTCGTGCTTGTTCACCATCACCAGCCCCGCGTACAGGCTCTCGATGGTGTGTACCAGCTCCTCTTTCTCTTCCACCACTTCTCGGTACATCTGCGCGCTGACGATGACCGCAGCAGCATTGCGGGCCAGGCGTTCCAACAAGCGCACATCCTCGTCGATAAAGGTGCCGCCGTAGCGCTTGTTGAACACATGCACCACGCCGATAGTAATGCGGTCGATCACGCGGTTTTCCTCATCGCGCTTTTCCACAATCAGTGGTGCGCTCACACCGTTGCGAATGTGCAGCAGGGCGACATGCTCCTGCAACGTGCGGGGGTCGTTCACTGCATCGTGGAAGATAACTGGTTGAGAAGAGCGGAACACCTCTCCACTAATGCCCTGCGTGGCGCGTACGCGAAAGCTCTTTATCTCCTCATCGGTAAGACCGAACGCAGGACGCACAGCATACAGTTCACCAGTCTCGCGGTCAAGCAGCATAAAGACGCACTTCTCCGCTTGCAGGATCATCGCAATGCGATGGACCAAGCGCTTGAGCGTTTCCTCGAACTCTGTGATGGCGGTGGGGGTCTCTACCGTCTCTGCCGTGCTGCGGTACTTCTGTTCGAGCTCGCGGTAGCTGCGTTGTAGCTCCTGCAAATCGCGCTCCAGTTTGGCGATATACCGGTTCTTCTCTTCCACACTCTTCTGAAGCGCTTCTATCTGCGAGCGCAATTGAAACACGTTGTCCATATGCGATTTTGTCCTCTCCTGCCCGTTTGCGGATGGTTTCTGAACACCAAAAAGGATTATAGCATACTGACTGAGCGAGTGCAACAGAAACGGCAAGACTGCCGATGCTTGCTCTCACTCGATTAGGCGAGATGTCCAGTAGGATAGTTCCACAAAGACGTTGCCGATTTTCATGGAGATTGCAAGATGTGCAGAAAATCGCGAGCGGCATCTAGCTGCATTTCCACCTCACGCCGACACCAGCGCCACGCATTTTCATCTAGGCGGAACACCTCTTGGAGGTTTGGCGGCAGTGATGGCATCTGCTCACAGGGGTTTTCCAAATCAAGGCTGTAGGAGAGAATGTCACCCAAGTAGACCGCGCCTATCTGGTAGAAGAAGGGCGAATCCTCTGGCGGAGCATGGTGATGTAACATCACCGCTGCAAAGACGGGAGGCAGGTTCCAATGTTCCGCCATCCTCGCGCCCACTTCTGCGTGCGTGATACCGAGCGCCTCCTCCTCGACGACATGAGCCTCCTCGAGCGAGCGACACCTTTCGACGACAGCACGATACTCCGCTGGAAAGTTTTGGCTTAGGAAAAGGATGCCCAGGTCGTGCAGCAGTCCGGTTAGGAACATCTCCTCCCGCAGAATCAGGTCTTTGCGCAGGTGCTTCCCCAGGGCGGCGGCAGCCAGCCCTGTCTCCAGCGAATGCTGCCAAAAGCGCAGGCGGTTCACCGGCGATCGCACCCCATGGCGTAGTAGCAAGCGCACTGTAGCCACTCCGATCGCTAAGTTCCGAATCGTCTCAAAGCCCAGCAAAATGACGGCGTGGGATAGGGTGGTAATCTTTCGGGGAAAGCCGTATCGCGCCGAGTTCACAAGGCGCAACACTTTGGAAGAAAGCACCTCGTCCATGCCGATGACCTTCTGTAGTTCCTGCGCGCTGCAGTTGGGGTCGTGGGTCATTTCCAGTACTCGGCTAATCACCGCCGGCATCGGGGGAAGACGCTCCAAACTTTCGCGAATAGCCTCCTCCAGGCAGCTCCTATCTATGCTCGACTGAAACCGTGCGGCGGATGATGCTTCTTTCATGGTATCCGTTCGATCCTTCCCCATGTTAAGCGGCACGAGCCGAGACGTTTTGGAACAGGTCGGCAACTTCCAGAATCAGCGCCACTCGCCCGTCTCCCAGAATCGTTGCCCCTGAAAAGCCATTTACCTCCCCCAGATAGCGGCTGAGCGACTTAATCACTATCTCCTGCTCGCCAATGAGGTGGTCAACCACCACTCCCACCTGCTGCTCGCTTAACCCCACGACGACCACGAACATCGGCTGTCTATTGTTGGCGTTGACATCGGCATACTCGCCGCTGTAGAAGTGGGCGTACAGGCTCACCAGCGGTAGAGTGCGTCCCCGCAATAGGATGACAGGACGCTTCCCTACGAACTGCACCATGTCAGGATGTATCTTCAGCGTCTCTAGCACGGAACTCAGCGGGATAGCGTAGACCTGTCCTGCCATCCGCACCAGCAGCGCGCGGATGATAGCCAGCGTGAGCGGTAGGCGAATGGAAAAACGAGTGCCCTTGCCCGGCGTGCTGTCCACATCCACGATACCACCGACGCGCTGGATGTTGCTGCGCACAATGTCCATACCGACGCCGCGCCCTGAAACCTCCGTAATCTGCTGTGCTGTACTAAAACCTGGTGCGAAGATAAGGTTCAGGGCTTCGCGGTCGCTGAGGCGTTCGGCCGCCTCCCGCGAGAGTACCCCCTTGCGCACTGCCACCTCGCGCAGGTGTGCGGCATCCATGCCTTTGCCGTCATCTTCGATCTCAATTAAAATGTAGTTCTCCTCATGGCGTGCGCTCAGGCGAACAGTGCCCTGACGAGGCTTACCTATTCGCTCGCGCTCGTCAGGTGGCTCAATGCCGTGGTCTACGCTGTTGCGCAGCATGTGTATCAACGGGTCGCTGATGATCTCAATCACCGAGCGGTCTAGCTCGGTCTCCTGCCCTTCCATGACCAGGCGCACCTCTTTGCCGAACCGCTGGGCAAGGTCGCGCACCATGCGAGGGAAGCGGTTAAACACGTGTTCGATAGGCAGCATCCGTGCCTTCATGATGTGTTCCTGTAGCTCGTCGGTGATGCGCCCGATGTGTCCCGCCGTTTCGAGAAGGCTGTCTACCAGCTCATCGTGCTGGAACCTCGCCTCGAACTCGCGTCCCAGCTGGGCAACCCGCGTACGGTCGATAACAAGCTCCCCAACGAGATTCAGCAGCATATCTAAGCGTGACACATCTACCCGCACAGTCTGAGACACGACAGGAGCGCGGCTCCCCGCTTTCTCCGTTTCGGCAGGAGAGGACAGGGAAGCGGGCGGCGTGTTCGTCTTCTCTTCCTCCGACGGCATCGAGGGGGCGTTCGAAGCAGGCTTCTGCTCGGGAACGGCGGATGGCACAGTGGCGTCAGCGGAGATTGGCGGCTGCCATGCCGTCACTTCCACTGCCCGTATCTCGCTGATTTGGAGTAGTATATTTCGCAGCTCTTCCGCCGGCTTGTCGGTGGCGACCAAGAGTTCGAACCAGTCATCGAATCGCTCCTCGTCTAGTGCATCCTCGTCGGGGTTCGAGGCGAGTACGGTGCCGCCGTGTGCATCAATTGCTTGTAGCACCATCAGCACGCGCACCGACTTCATCAAAGTGTCCTCTGCGAGCCGTATGGTAATGCGGTATACCTTCAGTCCGCTGTCGAGAGCGGTCAGCGCTGCTTCATGCTGGTGTTCCTGCAAGGTCAACTCGGTTGGGGTCGGCGATTGCTTTTCAGCATGTTGTATCTGCGGTTCAGCACCTTGGCGGGTCAAAATATCGCGCAGACTGTTCACCAACGCGCCGCAGGCGATGTCGGAAGAACCGACTTCCGCAATCTGGTCGCGCATTGCTTTCAGCGTATCTAACGCGTCAAACAAACGGTTGACCATCTCCGTCGTGACGCTGATTTCCCCCTTGCGCAAGGCGTCGAACACGTCCTCCATCGCGTGGGTTAGCTCACCCATGGCGGTAAAGCCCATGGCGCGCGAGGAGCCCTTCAGGGTATGGGCGGCACGGAAAATCTCGTTCAGGATGTCTGGAGAAGGCGACTGTTCGAGCAGCAAAATGTCCTGCTCTAGGATGTTAATTTGCTCCGCAGCCTCTTCCAAGAAAAGAGCAATGTACTCGCTAGTATCCATCATCGGCGACCTCTCGACAAAGAGTTGCGCTGAAAAGACATTGCCAGTCTATCGGCTGTTCTCAACCACCTTTTGCACATCCAGCAACAGCACCAGTCGGTCGTTCACTTTGCCCAGCCCGCTGATGTAGTCTGCGCTTTCAGAACCCGCCATCTGAGTCGGCGGCTCGATCTGGTCTTCTGGCAGGCGAAGCACCTCGGAGACGGCGTCCACAATCATCCCGATGCTTTCGCCGTTTACTTCCACCACGATGATGCGCGACAGCGGGGTCTCCTCATGGGAAGGCAGTCCCAGTCGGCTACTCAAGTCCATCACTGGTACGATTCGACCGCGCAGGTTAATCACGCCTCGCATGTAGTGGGGTGCGCGTGGCACGAAGGTAATCTCTCTCATGCGAATGATCTCGTGGATATATGAGATGTCGATCGCGTAGGTCTCGTCGCCGAGGCGAAACGCAACTACCTGCCGCTCCGTCGTTGCGGCGATTGTCGCAGCGGTCATGCTAGTTCCCTCCCTCTCCGTCTGAGGTTGTTCTGCTACAATCTTCGGCTAATGGACGTGCTTTGTGTAGGGGGTTAGGTAGGAGGTTCGTGGGCTGCAGGCAGGAAGATGCGGAAGGTAGTGCCTTGCCCAGGCGCGCTTTGGACCGTGATGAGGCCGCCACTTTGTCGCACCACGCCGTACACTACAGCCAGTCCCAATCCCGTGCCCTGCTGTCCTTTGGTGGTGAAGAAGGGCTCGAAGATATGCTCCAAATCGTCGGCAGCGATGCCTGTGCCGGTGTCGCAAACCTCGACGGCGGCATAGGTGCCTGGCTTGGCATCGGGCAGTGACTGTAGCGCCGCTTCGTCCAGCGTTACCTTTGCCGTCCGAACGGTCAAAATGCCGCCATCTGGCATGGCGTCGCGCGCGTTGATGGCAAGGTTCATTAGCACCTGTTCCATTTGAGTGGGGTCGACCCGCACAAGTGGCAACGAAGCATCGGTAATGATTTGCAGTTCCACCTGTTTGCCGAGCAGGCGCATCAGCAGCGGGGCAAGCTCGTCGATGAGGCGGTTCAGGTCGACAATCTGAGGGGACAGACTTTGACGGCGGGCGAAAGCCAGCAGGTGTCGCACCAGCTCAGCGGCGCGGTTTGCCGTATCCACTATTCGCTGAACGTCCGCTGCGGCAGGGTGGTTTTCTGGCAGGTGAGAGAGCGCAAGCTCGGCATAGCTCAACATGGCGGTCAGCAGGTTGTTGAAATCGTGCGCCACGCCGCCCGCCAACCGACCGATACTATCCAGCCGCTGCGCGCGGAGCAGTTCGGCTTCGAGCTGTTTGCGCTCGGTAATGTCCACATCCATACACACCATCAGCGTCTGGTCGCCTTCGAGACGTATGGGGAATAACGACGAGAGGATGTAGCGATATGCACCTGAGGCCGTTCGTGTTTCCCATTCCCGCAGTGGTGCAGGTTGCCCTGATTGACGGACGCGCTGCAGTATCTGCTCGAACTCTTGCCCATCCTCTTCGGAAAGGAGGAACTCCCCGAGCCTTTTGCCAATCGCTTGCTGGGCAGTGAACCCATACAGCTGCTCAGAGGCTTTGTTCCAGAAGAGAACCCTTCCTTCTGCATCGTAGCCCTGGATGGCTACTCCTGGCGCGTTGTTGATTATCTGGTGAATCTGGGAGTATGCGCTCTGCAAGGCGGCTTGCGCTAGGCGACGCTCGCTGACGGCGGCAGCTAGCAACAAGGCGGGCAGGGCAGTTACCGCCATGAATATCCATAGCAGCGCAATACCAGTCTGCAGCCCAAAAGTAGCGAAAGGACCGTGTTCAGTAATTGTCATCGACGCTGCCGCGGAAGCGGTCAAGAAGTTTGCTGCGGTGCTTCCGTGTTGCTCGAAGCGCAATGCAGCCCAAATTAACGCGGGGAACACTGTGAACGCCAGAGGATAAGGCTGACCAGTCTTGTTGGGTAACCAGACGCCGAAAGCGATAAGGGTTGTCAAGGTGGCGAATATCAGCACCAGCGCAAACTCTATCCATTGCGCCAGTAACCAGTGGGGCAGGCGACTCCATACCAGCAGCAGCGGTGCAACCAGTAGATTTCCTATCACATTGCCCAGCCACCAGACCAACCAGACCTGAGGAAACCTCTGCCAGCTCGCTGCCCCAGCGGCGCAGAGACTGCTCACTCCAATGATCGCGCTGAAGATGGTGCTGAACAATGCCGCCCAAAGCAGCAGGCTCCATATATCGCGCAGATGTCGCAGCGAGATGTCCAACCGAGCAACACCTCGGAGCAGGAAGGCTCCCACGAAGGCTTCAAGCGTATTGCCGACCGACACGGCGGCAGCAACCCACAGGGGCACGGGAGTGGTAGCGACGGTTAGAAAGGCTCCTACCGCAACGCCAACCAGCATGGTGTAGCCTCTCAGTAGCACCGCTGCCAGAGACAACCCTGTAGGGAACCAGATGAGGGTTGCGTTACCCTCCACAACGGCAAATTGCAGCCCAACTTTTGCGGTGCCGAAGTAAACGGCAGCCAACAGGAGGTTCAGGAGAGTTCCGTGCCAGAGTGATTTGTGGCGTTCTGGTGGCAGCTGTGCCAAAAGCGTCACTCCTCTCTGCGTCGCGGCTTGTATCCGCCTTTTCAACCTGCGAATAGGCTGTAACACCACCTGAAACGTACCCCAAATATTTCTGGCAGTTGGGAGAATGTCCTGCAGGGCGGCGGGCATCAGGCTAAAACGCCTCGCGCAGCCACCGAACATGTGCCTTTACCCCCTGCCACCACACTTCCACCACATCGAAGCGGCACGGAGCGTCTGGCGAGAACAGGTTCAGGTACAGTTCGGCACACTGGCGCAGACGAGCCTGTTTCTGGAAGTCCACTGCCTCACGGGGCAGCGCATATCGTATCTGATGACGAGCTTTTACCTCCACGAAGACCATCACATCGCCCTCTTGTGCGATAATGTCTACCTCGCCAAACGGACAACGCCAGTTCCGTTGCAGTATCGTGCAACCGTTCTGCATCAAGTAGCGCGCAGCAATCTGTTCTCCCGCTCGGGCGGTCTGTTGGTTATGCATCGAGGCCCTCCAAGGGGGTAGGTCGCCGATGGCGGCAGAAGCTTGGGCGGTGCTGTGGACACAAACCAAACCGTTCAATAGCTAAGCGGTGTTGTGGGGTCGCGTAGCCCTTGTGGTGGCTGAAGCCATACTGTGGGTAGAGGCGATGGAGTTGCGTCATAAGGTGGTCGCGCACTACCTTCGCGACGATGGAGGCAGCGCTGATGGCTGGCACTTGCGCGTCGCCGTTGACCACCGCTTCCGCCACACAAGGCAACCCAGGCGGCACGTGTGCGCCGTCGACCAACACCCGCTGCGGGATGAGCGAAGAGGCTTCAATCGCCCGACGCATTGCAAGTAGCGATGCGTGCAGGACGTTGAACCGCTCAATCTCCCCAACGGTTGCCAGTCCGATGGAGACCGCCAAGGCGTGACGATAAATCCAACGGCAGGCGTGTTCGCGCTGCGCGGGGGAGAGTGTTTTGGAATCGCGGATGAACGACGGAAGAGCATCGGCTCCAACGTCAGGAGGAAGAATCACACACGCCGCCACCACTGGACCGGCAAGGCAGCCGCGTCCCGCTTCGTCCACCCCCGCCACGCAGGGGACTACTGTACGATGCGGATGCGTTGCGGCGGCCAGAAGAGGATCCATGCTTTGCCCACCACTCGACTTCGGTCTAGCAAGCCCCATTTGTGCCCATCGTTACTATCGTTACGGTTATCGCCGAGCATTAACAGTTTGCCCGGCGGGATAGGGTCTGAGGGCGATTCGCGCACGCGGGCATACAGGTGCGGGTCTAAAATCACCTGATTGTTTTCTTTGAGCTCGCCGTAGCGGTCGATCTCGTAAACACGCCCTTCGAGGATTTTCAAGTCATATTCAGGAGGGCTAAGGATGTAGGGTTCGTTGACCGCCTTGCCGTTGCGGTAGAGCACGCCGTTCCGGATTTCGATGACATCGCCAGGCACGCCTACACACCGTTTAATGAACTCAATCTCTCGGATGTCGGCCTCGGGCGGGGCTTTGAACACTAAGATATCGCCTGGCAGCGGCTCGCGGAAGCGCAGGGTGAACTTGTCCACCAGAATGCGGTCTTGCTCCAAGAGGGTTGGGCGCATGGAGCCAGAAGGGATGTAAAACGCCTGCACAATGAAGGGCCGGATGACCAGAAACACCAGAATGAACGCCAGCACTGCCGACTCGAGCAGCTCGTTGAACCAGCGCACTCTGGGGTTGGAAGAGGGAGCCAACCCCAGACGCACGAGGGTGAGCGCTGTCGATATCAGCAGCACATAGCGAACGTTGAGATTGGCTATCCACTCGACCCATTCGCCGGTCATCGTGGCGTGCGCAGTTCCTTGATGCGTGCTGCTTTGCCGACCTTCTTGCGCAGGTAGTATAGCTTGGCGCGGCGTACTTTGCCGCGGCGAACCACCTCGATCTTCTCGATGCGCGGCGAGTGGAGCATGAACACGCGCTCTACGCCAACACCATGAGAGATTTTGCGCACGGTGAAGGTCTCTTGAATGCCACCGTGTTTGCGGGCGATCACCACGCCCTCGAACACCTGAATACGCTCCTTATTGCCCTCAATGACCTTTGCATGAACCCGCACCGTATCGCCCGGTCCGAACTCGGGCAGGTCAGTGCGGAGCTGGTCTTTCGTGATTTCGGCGATAATCTGTTGTGCCGATGCCATCGCTCAACCCCTTCTGATAAGGATGCCACAAAAAGGTCGCGAACGCCTGTGCGCTCGCGCCACTACAGTATACCAAACCTTTGGCACGCGGGGCAAGGGAGTCACGAACTTCGTGGGT
>Ga0272447_1002199_pt1 | contig 10815 bp, 9 predicted proteins | sample YNPCB0133_FD_194589 | JGI IMG/M metagenome (GOLD analysis project Ga0272447, IMG submission 194589) | Hot spring microbial mat communities from Yellowstone National Park, WY, United States - YNP-CB-013-3 | ecosystem: Environmental > Aquatic > Thermal springs > Hot (42-90C) > Sediment | place...
GTGCGCACGCTGGGCAAATTGCGCTACCGCACCAGCTACGCCCAGAATGTGCTGGACCACTCCATCGAGGTCGCGCAGCTGGCGGGGCTGCTCGCTGCCGAACTGAAACTGGACACCCGCGTCGTCAAACGCGCTGCCCTGCTCCATGACATCGGCAAAGCGCTCGAGAACGCCAGCGAGGGACCCCACGCGCTGGTGGGCATGGAGTTCCTGCAGCGCTACGGCGAGCCAGAGATTGTGTGCAATGCGGTCGGGGCGCACCACTACGACATCGAGCCTGCCAGCCTCGAAGCCCATGTGGTGATTATTGCCGACTCAATCTCGGCGGCGCGACCGGGCGCACGACGCGAATCGCTTCAGCAATACTTGCGTCGCATGCAGGAGCTGGAGCGCATCGCCATGAGCTTCGAAGGCGTCGAGAAGGTCTACGCCATTCAGGCGGGGCGGGAGGTGCGTGTGCTGGTCAAACCCAACGAAGTGGACGACCTGCGTGCCCATCAGCTTGCACGCGAAATCGCCCACAAAATCCAATCGGAGCTGGAGTACCCCGGTCAGGTGAAGGTGACGGTCATCCGAGAGGTGCGTGCCCACCACATCGCCCACTAATCAGGTGGGTATACTTTAATGAACGCCCTCTACCGGGGACAATACGCACTGATGGGAGGTTATACAACTGTGAGCGAGGTCGTCATCAAAACGGTACAGCTAACCAAGCGCTACTCCAGCTGGTGGGGTAGCCAGACGGTGGAAGCCGTGAAAAACCTCGATTTGGAGGTCTATCGCGGCGAAATTTTCGGCTTTCTGGGACCGAACGGCGCAGGCAAAACCACCACCATTAAGGTGCTGTTGGGTATTCTGTATCCCACTGCGGGTGAAGCCTATGTGCTGGGGAAACCAGCAGGCGACCCGGAGACCCATCATCGCCTGAGCTACCTGCCCGAAAACCCCTACTTCTATGAGTACATGACAGGCAAAGAGATTCTGACCTTCTATGCCCGCCTGTTCGGTATCCCGGAGCCGGAGCGCAGCAGGCGGGTGGACTATCTACTGGATCGGGTCGGGTTGTCCCGCGCGGCGAATCAGCCGCTGCGCAACTACTCCAAGGGGATGCTGCAGCGCATCGGGCTGGCGCAATGCCTGCTGAATGACCCTGAGCTGCTCATTCTGGACGAACCGACCGCCGGACTGGACCCGATTGCCCACATCGACATTCGCGACCTCATCCTCGAGCTGCGCGAGCAGGGCAAAACGCTCTTTATCAGCTCGCACCAGCTCTCCGATGTGGAGATTGTGTGTGATCGGGTGGCGATTCTGAATCGGGGCGAGCTGGTGCAGATGGGCAAACTGGAGGAGCTGCTCTCGGGCGGCTATGTGGAGATGATAGCCGAAAAAGTGAGCGAGCAGGTGCTGGAGCCAATCCGCCAGCTGGGCGGGCGACCCAACCTGCACGATGGACGGCTCATCGTGGAGCAGCCCGACGATGGCTCCATCGACCGCGTGATTGACTTGGTGCGAGCCAATGGCGGGCATATTATCAGCGTGAAGCCCTATCGCCGTACCCTCGAAGACCTGTTCGTGGAGACTATTCAGGGAGGACGAAGACGATGAATGCAACCTTTGCGATTGCAGGCGCCACTTTCGGTGAAGCGGTGCGCAAGCGCGTGCTGATGGTCATCTTGTTAGCGGCGCTGGTGATTATCTTGATTAGCCCGGCGTTCGAACCGTTTGCGGGGCGGGGGCAGCGCACCCTCGTGATGAGCTTCGGCTTCGGAATCATCCAGCTGGCGGGCACTTTTATCGCCATCATTCTCTGCACGGGGCTAATCCCCAACGAGATTGAGCGGCGCACCATCTACACTATCTTGTCCAAGCCCGTGCAGCGGTGGCAGTTCGTGCTGGGCAAGTTGACGGGCGCAATTAGCACCCTCGCCTTCATCTACGCGATGATGGGGCTGGTCTTCCTGCTCGTCACCCGCCTCTCACTGGGGTCGTTCGATTTCCAAGTGCTAAAGGGCATCGTGATGTTCTTCTTACAAAGCTCCTTGTTGGCGTCTGTGACGCTCTTCTTCTCCACCTTTGTCTCGTCCCTGGTGAACTACTTTCTTTCGGCGGGCGTGTTCCTGATGGGCAACTTGATGAGTACTTTTCTGGAGACCATTCAGCGCAACCCGGAGGTCACCCCGCTCACGCGCGTGCCGGTGCAGATTCTGACGCTCATCCTGCCCAACTTCGCCAACTTCAACATTCAGAACCCGATTATCAACCCCGAACAGGTGCTAACCGATGAGCTGGCATACTTTATCCAGACGGTTGCCTACGCGATTGTGTATATGGCGTTGCTGCTGGTCGCCAGCATCCTGATTTTCAACCAGCGGGAGATGTGAGCGATGCGAGTGAGCAAGTCGTTGTGGATGGGTCTGCTCATACTGTTTCTGTTGCAGGCAGGGCTGCAGTGGCGTATTTTGCCGCTTTGGAGCAAGAACTATGCGCCCAAGCAGGCGGCGCCAGTGGGGCTTTCGCCAGAGCAGCTGCTGGTCGCCTTTGCGGGCTTCCGCGAGTTTCTGGCAGGTATGCTCTGGGTGCGCGCCGACGGCTTCTTCCATTCAGGCAACTACGATGCCATTCTCCCGATGCTGCGCCTGGTAACTTGGCTCGACCCGCACAACATCGATGTCTACTCCACGGGCGCATGGCACATCGGCTACAACTTCACCGATGAGGCGCAGCGCTCCGACCGACGCTACATCCCGCTTGCGCTCAAATTCCTGGATGAGGGCATCGAGAACAACCCGAATGTGTGGGAACTCTACTTTGAGATGGGCTGGATGTATTTCCATAAGATTCAAGACCCGGTGAATGCGGTGCCTTGGTTGCAGCAGGCGAACAAATTTCCCGATATGATCCCTGCCCGGCGCCATACGCTGGCACATGCTCTATTCAAAGCAGGGCGATTCGACGAGGCAATCGATCTCTGGTCGCGTCTGGTGCTGGACGCCGAAAAGGAGCGACACAAGGGCTGGGAAGGACACAATCTGTACGATACACGGCTGAAGAATTTCACCGATACGCTGCTGGATGTGGTGCGCCGCTACGGTCCCGAGCCTGAGACCCAGCCCCCGCTGAACATGCATTTCGATGCGACGGTGAAGGTGGTGCGCCCCCGCGTCATTCTGGTGGAGGGTAAACTCGCTATCCCCACGATCGGGGCGCGGGTCACGGTCATCCTGCGCGACAAAGGACGCAAGCTCGTCTACTCACCCAAAGCCCTGAAGGTGTTCACTTTCGAGGTGGACAAAAATCTGACCTATATGCAGGACTCACTGGCGGTGCGCGAGATGAAGTTCCGACGCGAGATCGACATGAGCAAAGACCCGAAGATGTATCCCTTCAAGGCACCCGAGTATGAGGTGGAGTTCATTTTTGACCCACGCTATGCCTCGCCCCAGATTCAGGACCGTATCGGCACCGATGGCGTCGGCATGACCGACGACCGCTACCTGGACACCAGCGAGCCATCCGCCCGCATGCTGCGCAAAGTGGTGACGCTCACCCGCGAGCAGATTTTGATGATAGGAAAAACCCGATGAGGTTCCCTCTTTCTGGTGCGGAGCGATTGCCGAATGCGGGCGGGCGGTTGCGCCTGCTTTGGCAGGAGCGCAGCTACATTTTGATGCCAGGCGTCTATAATGCGATATTGGCGCGCCTGGTGCAGTATCATGGCTTCGACGCGCTCTACATATCGGGTGCAGGCGTGACCAACAGCCTGCTGGGCTTGCCCGACCACGCCTTTATCACGCTGCCCGAAATGGCACAGGTCTGCCGCGCCATCACGAGCGTTATCTCCATCCCAGCGGTTGCGGATGCCGACACGGGCTATGGTGAGGCGCTTCAGGTGGCACGGGCGGTGCAGCTGCTGGAGAACGCCGGGCTGGCGGGCATCCACATCGAGGATCAGGTGAACCCGAAGCGATGCGGGCATTTGGAGGGGAAGGAACTCATCCCCACGAAGCAGATGGTCACCAAGATTCGCGCGGCGGTGCGGGCACGCGCCAATCCCGATTTTGTGATTATTGCGCGCACCGATGCGCGAGCGGTGGATGGGCTGCAAGGCGCAATTGACCGCGCTCGCGCCTATGCCGAGGCAGGCGCGGATGCTATCTTCCCTGAAGCGCTCCAGTCGCCCGACGAGTTTGACCGATTCGCCCGCGCGGTGCCGCTCCCACTGATGGCGAACATGACCGAGTTCGGCAAAACGCCCTATTTAACGGCACGCGAATTCGCTCAGCTGGGCTATAAGATGATTATCTTCCCGATGACGCTCTTTCGCGTGATGATGAAAGCGGCGGCGCACGCGCTGGAGACGCTCAAGGAGCATGGCACGCAGAAACCGCTGCTGGAGCAGATGCAGACCCGTACCGAACTGTACGAGCTGCTGGAGTATGACCGCTTTCTGGAGTTCGATAAAAGCCTTGCGGCGGAGGGGAAGCGCGGATGAGCGGGATTGCGGTTGCCGAGAAGTTGCAGCGGGTGACGCCTGCCTACCCGGACGATTCGCTGCTGCGTGCCGCCGAGCTGCTGACGCAAGGCGGTGCAGGCGTGCTGCCCATCGTGTCGGCGGGCGAGCCTGTGGGTGTGCTGACCGAGGCGCGATTGCGAGACGCAATAGGCGCGGGCGCCCGCTGGAGCGACCCCGTGGGGCAGTGGATGGAGGATGCGTTTCTGCCTGTGCCGATCGAGACCCCTGTGGAGGACGCGCTCCCGCTGCTAATGGAGACCTCACAACCTGCGCTGGGCGTCGATGCGTGGGGGCGCTATGTGGGGGTGGTGAGTGCTGCCAGCCTCATCGGGCGACCGATTGCGCCCGTCTCGGTAGGGACTGTTGGCGGCATGGCGACACCGATGGGCGTCTACCTCACGAACGGCATCGTGCGAGCGGGCGCGGGCGACTTGGGATTGGCGCTGACGGGCGCGCTGCTCTTTCTGCTCTTTCTGATTGCCAGCTGGATTGTGGTGGGAGGGGCGCAGTGGGCGCAGACGCGGTGGGGCATTCCCCTGTTGAGCTACTACGATTCGCCCTACGCCTACACTTGGTTGGCGAGCGACCTGATGGGGTTGATGCTGCGGGTCTCGGAGTTCATGCTGTTTCTGTTGCTGATGCGGGCGTTGCCGATTGCGGGCACGCATGCGGCGGAGCATATGGTGGTGCATGCGATTGAGCGGGGTGAGCCGCTGGTGCTGGAGGTGGTGAGTCGGATGCCGCGTGTGCATCCCCGCTGCGGCACGAATCTGGTGGCAGGAATCGCGCTCTTTCTGGGGCTGGCGAACTTTCTGCAGGGCATGATGCCCGAGATGAGCGAGATGCGCGATCTCGCCCTGCTGTTTGCGCTGGTGCTGACCGTTATGTTCTGGCGACCGTTCGGCGAGCTGCTGCAGTGGTTGGCGACCACGAAGCCCCCCACCGAGCGGCAGTTGCTGCAGGCGATTCGGGTGGGCGAGCAGTTGCTGCAGCGGGCACGCCCTTACAGTGGCGCCGTGCCCTCGTTCGGCATGCGCTTGCTGCATTCGGGCTTGCTCCAGATTGTGGCGGGTGCGTGGGGTATGCTCGCCCTCATCAGCCTGTTGGAGAACCTGCTGGGCATCACCCTGCTGATTGGATAGCCTGTCAGACGGGTCAGACAGGTCGGACCGATTCAAATGGAGGTGGAATGATGCGCGGTGTGATTATTGCGGGCGGGTTTGGCACGCGCCTGCGCCCGCTCACTTTACGGCGACCGAAACCGCTTATCCCGTTGGCGAACCGCCCGTTTCTGGAGTATCAGGTGGCGCAGCTGCGCGCCGCAGGCGTCGAAGAGATTGTGTTTGCCACCAACTATCTGGCAGACCGCATCGAGGCGCACTTCGGGACGGGTTCCCGCTTCGGGGTGCGGATGCGCTATGCGATGGAGCAGGAGCCGTTGGGCACGGCGGGCGCCATCCGGAATGCCGTCGAGGGGCTACCCCCGATGCGCTGTATCGTGTTCAACGGCGACATCTTGACCGATATTGATCTCGGGGCAGTTGTACGCCATCATCTGGAGCGCGGGGCGCAGGCAACCTTAACCCTCTATCGTGTGCAGCGCCCGCACCCCTACGGCATCATTCAGGTGGCGGCTGATGGGTGTGTGCAGGCGTTTATCGAGCCGAGCGAGGAGCAGAAACGGGCTGCTGAAACGGGCACGGGTTTTGCCCCCCCTCCTGCAGGTTCCCCCCGTGGACGGGGGGAACCAAACAGCGGTGCCCCCTACCGACAGGGGGAACCCAGACGGGGGGAACCAAACAGCGGTGCCCCCGGCTTGCAGGGGGAACCTAACGGAGGGGGTTCGCCAAACCCTTCGCGCAGTGAGTCTGCCGATATGGTGGACGAAGGCGATTTTATTAACGCGGGCATCTATGTGCTGGAGCCGGAGCTGATTGCCCATATCCCGTTGCGCCCCTGCTCCATCGAGCGGGAGTTCTATCCCCAGATATTGCGTGAGGGTGTGCCCGTGTATGGCTATGTGGGTCAGGGCTTCTGGCTCGATATTGGTCGTCCGGCGCAATACATGCGTGCCACGCGCGCCTTGCTAAAAGGCGAGGTTCATCCCGTGCTGGCGCCCCCTGGCACCCGCACCCCTGACGGCTACTGGCTGATGCACGAAGCGGAACTGGAACCCGACGCCGAGATCGAACCGGGCTGCCATATCGGCGCGTCCGCCTGCATCGAGGCGCGGGTGCGACTGAGTGGCTATACCGTTGTGGGCGCGGGCAGCACGGTGGGCAGTGGCAGCCGATTGCACGGCTGCATTCTGGGCGCGCATGTGCGCATCGGCGATGGCTGCCAACTCGAAGACTGCATCCTGGACGATGAGGTGGTGGTCGAATCGCACGCCCGCCTGAAAGGGGTGGTGCTTGGGGCAGGCAGCCTCATCCGTGCCTATAGCACAATGTAAGAGACGGGTATACTTATCTTCGATGGTGGAAGCGCATCGTCTTCTGCAGGGCTGGGCGGCGATCCCACCTGAAGAAGCGATGCAGGCAAGGAGGTAGGAGGCTTTGCAAGTCAGGATGGCGGATTTAGGCAGCCAGTACCGCCGCATACGGGCAGAGGTGGAGCCACTGCTCCACGAGGTGCTGGAGAGTGGGCGCTATGTGCTGGGCGAGCATGTGGAAGCGCTGGAGCAGGAGATTGCCGCCCTCTGCCATGCCCGCTATGCGGTGGGAGTCAATTCGGGCACGGATGCCATTAAGCTCACCCTGCGTGCTATTGGCATCGGCGCAGGCGATGAGGTCATCACCACACCGTTCACCTTCGTCTCGACCGCTGAGGTGGTGGTGCTGCTGGGCGCAACACCTGTGTTCGTGGACATCGACCCGCACACCTATAACCTTGACCCGAACCTGGTAGAAGAGGCTATCACCCCGCGCACGCGGGCTATCCTGCCTGTGGACCTGTACGGTCAATCGGCGGAGATGCGTGCCTTGCGCGAGATTGCCGACCGACACGGCTTATGGCTGATCGAGGACGCGGCGCAAGCCATCGGCGCGAGGCATTATGACCAGCCCATCGGGGCATTCGCCCATGCGACCACGCTCAGCTTCTTCCCCACCAAAAACATCGGCGGAGCAGGCGATGGCGGCATGGTCATCACGAACGATGAGCAGATTGCCCGCAAGGTGCGTAGCCTGCGCGTGCATGGCATGAATGGCGGCTACTACTACGAGGACATCGGCTACACCAGCCGACTCGACGAGATTCAGGCGGTCATCCTGCGGGTGAAGCTGCGCCACTTGCACGAATGGACGGAGCGCAGGCGCTATCACGCCACGCTGTACCGCACCCTGTTGTCCGATACGGAGATAACCCTGCCGGCGGTCGCCCCACACAATTACCATGTCTATCACCAGTTCACCATTCGCCATCCGCGGCGCGATCAACTGCGTGAACACCTGCACGAAGGGGGCGTCGAGAGCGCTATCTACTACCCGCTGCCGCTGCACCTGCAGCCCGCTTATCGCTTTCTGGGCTATGAGGTGGGCAGCCTACCCCACGCGGAGCGCGCCGCGCAGGAGGTGCTTTCGCTGCCCATCCATTCGGAACTGACCGAGGATCAGATTACACTGGTCGCGGAGGCGATTCTGGAGTTCACTCAAGCGGAGGTTGCCGTGCGATGAAGGCGATGATTTTGGCAGCCGGGGTCGGCTCGCGTCTGGACCCGCTCACGCGTGTCATCCCCAAGCCGATGGTGCCCATCGTGAACCGCCCTGTGATGGAACATCTGGTGAACCTGCTCAAAAAGCACGGCTTCACCGAAATTATGGTGAACCTCTACTATCTGGGCGAGCAGATCAAAGCCTATTTCGGCGACGGCTCACGCTGGGGCGTCAAAATCTTCTATTCTGAAGAGGAGCAGCTCTGGGGCGACGCGGGCAGCGTGAAGCGATGCGAAGCTTTTTTTGACGACACCTTGATTGTGATTGGGGGCGATGACCTGACCGATTTGGATTTGGCTCGGCTGGTGCGCTTCCATAAGGAGAAAAAATCGCTCTGCACGATTGCGCTCTCGCTGGTGGAGGACCCTTCCGAGTACGGCATCGCGCTGCTGAACGAGCGGGGGCGCATCACCCGCTTTTTGGAGAAACCCAAGGGCGAGATGATTTTCTCCAACGCCGCGAACATCGGCATCTATGTGCTGGAGCCGGAGGCGTTGGAGCTAATCCCGAAGGGCAAACCATACGGCTTCGGCGCCAATTTGCTCCCGTTGCTCATCGAGCGCAGGCTCCCGCTTTATGGCTTCCTCACCTCCAGCTACTGGAAGGATGTGGGCAACCTGAAGACCTATCAGCAGGCACACTGGGACGCGCTGGCAGGTCGGGTGAACATCCAGATGCCCTACCCCGAGCGACGCAAATATGTCTGGATTGGCGACGGCGTGGAGATTGCGAAAGACGCCGAGGTGGGCTACCCCGTGCTGATTGGCGCCGGCACCCGAATCGAGTCGGGGGCGCGGGTGCTGGAGAACTGCGTTATTGGCGAGAACTGCGTCGTGGAGGAAGGGGCGGTGGTGCAGGAGAGCATTCTGTGGGACGGCGCAGTGGTGATGCGCGACACGATGCTGGTGCGCTGCGTGGTCGGGCGAGAGTGCAAGGTGAAGTCGAATGTGGCGATTTTCGATGGCGTGATTGTGGACGCCCAGCCGCGCGTGTCTGCCCCCTCTCGCTAATTCGGTATACTTATGGTGTGCTACTGAAGCGGTTGGAACGGGCGCTGGGACGAATCGGGCTGAAGTTGGCGTGGGGACTGTTCCGCTACTTGCCGATGGGCTTGGCGATTCGGCTGGGCGCGTTGGTGGGGCTACTGGGCTATTGGCTTTCGGCACGCTATCGCCGGGTGGCAATCCGCAATCTTCACCATGCGTTCCCTGAATGGAGCCGTGCGCGCGTGCGTGCCACGGCGCGGCGCACCTTCCGCAACTTTGGGGTCGGCCTCGCCGAGTTCCTGAAGGCGCCCTCTATGACCCTCGACCAGCTGGAGCAGCGCGTGGAGTTAAGAGGGCGTGAGCATCTGGACGCCGCCTTTCGCGAGGGCAAGGGCGTGCTGCTGCTAACGGGGCACTTCGGCAACTGGGAGCTGATGGCGCGCTATCTGGTGCTGCTGGGCTATCCGATTGTGGTGATTGCCCGCCCGACGGAGGATCCTGCCACCACCGACCTAATCACGATGGTGCGCGAGCGGTGCGGCTATCGGGTCTATGAGCGCGGGAATGCGGCGCGCGCCGTGCTGAAAGCGCTGCGCGCCAACGAGGGGGTGGGCATCTTACCCGACCAGAATGCGGGCGATGTGTTCGTGGAGTTTTTCGGGCAGAAGGCGGGTTGTGTGGCGGGGCCTGCTATCTTTCACCTGCGCACGGGCGCACCGATTGTGCCTCTCTTTAATGTGCGCCTGCCCGGCGACTATCACCGTATCGAGATTCTGCCGCCGATGCGCTTTGAGCCGTCGGGCGATTTGCAGGCAGATGCGCAGCGCATTATGCAGGCGTGGCACGATATATTGGAGAGCTATGTGCGTCGCTATCCTGACCAGTGGCTGTGGCTGCATGACCGCTGGAAATCGGGGCGGAAGTTAGCGAATCCCCCTCACCCCAACCCTCTCCCCCTTACTAAGGGGGAGAGGGGGAATGGCTAAAACACCTGTTTGAGTTCCAGCACGAGGCGGGGCTGGTCGCGCCGAATGCTGGGGTCTGCCCGATGCTCGTAATGCGTCCACTGGATGCCCAGCATCAGATAGCGGTCAGCGTCGATCTTACGCTCAGTGGAGAGGTAGAAGGTGTGGGCGGTGGTCTTGCGTCCGCCGAACATCTCCGAATCGACGCGATAGCCGACAGCGTAGTTCACCCCGTCCGATTGATTGCCGCTGAGGCTGAGACCACCCCGTCGGATGCGCCGCGCCTGCTGCTCATTCCACTCGATGCGGTAGTCGCCTCGCAGCGCGACCCGTGGCTTGAGCATCCACTCCATCGCCCAGTTCGAGAAGCCCGTCGGCTGCAATATCGAACCCAGCACTACATTCGGGTTGCCCTGTTCGGGGTGGGTCTGGAAGTGGTGGACGAGGCTCAACCTCTGGCTCAACTTATACTCCAGATGGTATTGGCGGATGAGGAAGAGCCGCCCATCTTGATAGGTGCGCACCTTATAGAGCAGGTTATAGCGCAGCGCGCCCTTCGCAGGCGATTCGATTTGATAATAGCGGTCGATGGCGCGTCCCTGTGCGGGCACATAGACGCCGACATAGCCGCTCTT
>Ga0272447_1002200_pt1 | contig 10815 bp, 10 predicted proteins | sample YNPCB0133_FD_194589 | JGI IMG/M metagenome (GOLD analysis project Ga0272447, IMG submission 194589) | Hot spring microbial mat communities from Yellowstone National Park, WY, United States - YNP-CB-013-3 | ecosystem: Environmental > Aquatic > Thermal springs > Hot (42-90C) > Sediment | place...
TAATATTTTTCGTTCGTAGTCAGGCACGGAGCGCCAGCGGAGTGCCGTTCCGAGCCTTTTGGACGCCACTCCGCTTCGCTTCGTGGCTTACTACGAGCATCTTCGTTAGAGCATTGATAGGCCCTGGCTCTATGGGGATATGATTTGCACTCCTCCCTTCTTGGGGTATAATCAGAGAGAACGACTCTATCATGTTTCCCCTTATAAATTCCCAAAAAGGAGGGCGTCATGGAAACCTTACTAACGACTGTAGGATGTATTGTTGCCGCCGCTGTTCTCTTCCTCGTCACGATCGCCAGCGCCGCCATCAAAATCGTCCAGGAATATGAGCGGGGCGTCATCTTTCGCCTGGGCCGACTGGTCGGGGCCAAGGGGCCGGGTCTGTTCTTCATCATCCCCTTCATTGACCGGATGGTCAAGGTGGACCTGCGGGTGGTGACGCTGGACGTCCCGGCGCAGGAGTGCATCACCCGGGATAACGTCACTGTCAAGGTCAACGCAGTGGTCTATTTCCGCGTCGTGGAGCCAAACAACGCCATCGTCCAGGTGGAGGACTACAAACGGGCCACTTGGCAGATTGCCCAGACCACGCTACGGAACGTCATCGGTCAGTCGGAACTGGACGAACTGCTGGCCCACCGGGAGCGGATCAACACCAAGTTGCAGCAAATCATTGACGAGCAGACCGAGCCCTGGGGCGTCAAGGTGAGCATCGTGGAGATCAAGGACGTGGAACTCCCGGCGACGATGCAACGGGCAATGGCCCGACAGGCGGAGGCGGAGCGGGAGAAGCGGGCGAAGATCATCCACGCCGAAGGTGAGTTCCAGGCCGCCCAGACTCTGGCCCAGGCCGCTGAGACCATCGGACGGGTGCCCGCCGCCATTCAACTCCGCTATCTCCAGACGCTGACCGAAATCGCCACGGAGAAAAACTCCACCATCATCTTCCCGGTGCCGGTGGAGTTCCTGCGCGGCTTGGCCGGTATCCTGGGTGTCACGCCGGAGGGAGGCGGGAAAGAGTAACGCGGATGCCGCTGGAAAAACTGAACCTGAAAGAGGTAGCCCGTCGGCTGGACCGCCCCTTCGCGATGATAGATATGGCTCTCGTCGGCGACCTGATGGTGAGCCTCTATCTCTGCCAGGGGATACTGGCCTGGCACCGCCATCTGGATCAGGACGAACTCTTCTGGGTCCACCAGGGGGTGATCCTACTGGAGACAGAACGGGGAGAGGTGCGCCTGCGCCCGGGGGAGATGGCCATCGTCCACAAAGGTCTGGCCCACCGCTCCAGTTCCCCCTTCCCGTCCACCGTCCTCCTGATCCGATGTGCGGTGATGCCGGAGCGAAAGAACGGGCGCCGGTTTCTCTACGGCACGCGCGAGAGCCCACCCCAGCGGATCAGCCTGAACGCGGTGGCGGAGAACCTGCGGGTGCCGTTCCAGCCCCGCACGGTCACCTATATAGAGGGCTCAGCCATCCAGGTGATGCGAGGGGAGGGCGAGTGGCCCCTGATAGAGCCGCACCCTTACGATGCCCTCCTGTTATCGCTGGAAGGTACGGTGATCATTTATGAGGTCGGAGCGCCGCGCGGGGTTCCCCTGGTTTTGGGCCCGGAGGAGTTGACGGTGCTGTATAAAGATACGCCGTACCAGATGTTCACCAAAGGGGATGCCGTCCTGGTTCGGCTGACACGCGAGGGGTAACCTTCTGATACGGGCAGCATCATCGGTGGAGCGCGAGATTTATCCTGCGTCGGACAGGATAAATCCTGTGCTACGTAACGAGGAGGAGAGATGAGCGAGGGGCCGAGAGTCGGGGAGCCCAGACCCGGGTATCGGACCGCTCAGGGAGACATAGAGGAGTCGGTGCTGGAGCGAGTCCAGATTCAATTTCCGCCCTACTTTGAACGTTTCCTGGACGAGCGGGATCAGCGGCTGGCGGCCGAACTCCGCCGTCTGGAAGCGGCAATAGAGCGGAACAGCCAGGACATCGCCCGCGTGATGCGGGAAATGGACCTCCGCTTCACCGGGATAGACCGCCAGTTTGCAGAAATGCGGGCGGAGATGGCCCAGGCCTATCAGTCCCTGCGGGCAGAGATGGAGCGGCGCTTCACCGAAGTGGACCGCCGCTTCGCAGAGATGGCGGAGGGCCAGCAGTCCCTGCGGGCGGAGATGGCCCAGGCCTACCAGTCCCTGCGGGCAGAGATGGAGCGGCGCTTCACCGAAGTGGACCGCCGCTTCGCAGAGATGGCGGAGGGCCAGCAGTCCCTGCGGGCGGAGATGGCCCAGGCCTACCAGTCCCTGCGGGCAGAGATGGCGGAGGGCCAGCAGTCCCTGCGGGCGGAGATGGCCCAGGCCTATCAGTCCCTGCGGGCAGAGATGGAGCGGCGCTTCACCGAAGTGGACCGCCGCTTTGCCGAAGTGGACCGCCGCTTTGCAGAGATGCGGGCAGAAATAGACCACCGTTTCGCGGAAGTAGAGCGGCGGATTGCCGATTTGTCAGAGGGACAGAAAGCCCTGCGGGCGGAAGTGCGCAGCCATTTCTACTGGACGATGGGCCTGCTCTTCCCTCTGGTGATCAGCGTGGTGCTGATGATGATCCGCCTCTTCTTCGGCGGCGTACCGTAGAACCCGACCGGCGGACCGCAGGAGATGGGCCGGCCCGCCAAACCGGTGATCCTATGGCTCAGGCACTGTACCGCAAATGGCGTCCCCAAACCTTTGACGAGGTCGTCGGGCAGGAGCACGTCGTACGGACCCTGCGCAACGCCATCCTCTCCGGCCGCATCCACCACGCCTATCTCTTCGCCGGCCCGCGCGGCACCGGTAAAACCACCACCGCGCGCCTTCTGGCGAAGGCCGTCAACTGCCTGGACCCGGAACCGGCCCATCGTCCGTGCAACCAGTGTGCCATCTGCCGGGCGATCAACGAGGGGCGGTTGATGGACCTGATAGAGATTGACGCCGCCTCCAATACCAGCGTGGAGGACGTGCGGGAACTGCGGGAGCGCGTGGGATACCGCCCCTCCGAGGCCCGGTACAAGGTGTATATCATTGACGAAGTCCATATGCTCTCCACCGCCGCTTTCAACGCGCTGCTCAAGACCCTGGAGGAGCCGCCATCCCACGCCATTTTCATCCTGGCGACCACCGAACCCCACCGCATCCCGGCGACGGTCCTCTCCCGCTGCCAGCGGCTGGACTTCCGGCGGGTCCCGCTGGCGGACATTGTGGCCCGGCTCCGGCGAGTCGCCGATCGGGAAGGTATCCAGGCCGATGAGGACGCCTTGAACCTGATCGCCCGCCACGCCACCGGCAGCATGCGGGACGCGGAGAGTCTGCTGGACCAACTGGCGGCCTACACCGACCGGGTGATCACTTTGGAGGCGGTGCGGACGGCCCTCGGCACCGGCGACGAGGGCGCTATTCTGGCGCTCACCGACGCGCTGGCGGCGCGGGACGTGGCCCGGGGGCTGGCCGTCATCAACGAGGCCGCCGACCGGGGCGCCGATCCCCGCCAGTTTGCCCGCCAGATGACCGACCACCTGCGGGCCCTGATGCTGATTTGCCTGGGCGCGCCCGTTCCCCTCTATATCCCCGACAGTCTGCGCCCGACGGTCCAGAGCCAGGCCGCCCGCTTCACTCCCCGGCAGTTGGCCCACGCCGTCCGCCTCTTCGGACAGGCGGCAGCGGACGCGCGCGCGGCCTGGCAGCCGCAACTCCCGCTGGAACTGGCCTTTGTGGAAGCGGCCCTGTCGGAGGAGGAGACCAGTCCCGCCAGCGCAGGCCAGCAGGGGCCGTCGCCTCGCCGCGAACCGACACCCCCTCCGGCCCCATCCCCGGCCCGGGCTACGGGGCGACCCGCCGCCCCTCCAGCCCGCCCGTCCCCGGGCGCCATCCCGACCCCCGCATCCCCGCCAGTCCGGGAACCGCCCTCGCCGGAACCTGCACCATTCTCGCTGGAGGAGGTGGGCCAGCGGTGGAACGACCTGCTACGCATCCTGCGCTCCGTCAACCACTCCCTGGAAGCGCTGATGCGTTCCGGAAAGCCGATCAGTGTGGAAGGAGGGGCGCTGCTGATTGGCTTTGCCTACCCCTTTCACCGGGACAAGGTGGACGAGGAGGCCAACCGGCGCGCGGTGGAGGACGCGCTGACCCAACTGCTGGGCCGACCGGTGCGGGTGCGCTGTGTCCTGCTGGCGGGTTCCAGCGGCAGGTCCCCCTCGCGCCCGGTGGCGGCCCGCGCCTCGCCTTCCCAGCCCCGGACCCCTCCGCCTGCCCCCCCGTCTCCTCCGCCCTCACCCCCTGCGGATGACGGACTGGTACAGGCGGCGGTGGAGAAACTGGGCGCGCGGGTGGCGAAAAGGGAGTAGGATGCAGGATGCAGGATGCAAGATGCAAGATGCAGGATGCGAGCGGAGGAGAGCATGAAAGCGGCCGTCTTTCGGGGTATTGGACAGATAGAGGTGACCGATGTCCCGGTGCCGGAGGTGGGGCCGGGGGAGGTGCTGATCCGGGTTGCCTACTGCGGCATCTGCGGCTCCGACCTGGAGGCCTTCCAGACCGGCATGTACGAGCCCGGCCTGATCATCGGCCATGAGTTCGCCGGGACAATTGTGGAGACGGGGCCCGGGGTCACCGGCTGGCGGGCCGGCGACCGGGTCGTCGTGGGCGACCTGATCCCCTGCGGGCAGTGCCGGCCCTGTCGGACCGGACACATGGAAGCCTGTGAGAGCATCTACATGATCGGGGTCACCCACGACGGAGGGATGGCGGAGTATGTGAAGGCCCCAGCGGTTGGGTTGCACCACCTGCCGGAGGGGGTGAGTATGCGGCAGGGGGCGCTGGTGGAGCCGCTGACGGTGGCCCTCCACGGCGTCCGCCGCTCCCGCCTCAAGCCGGGAGACCGGGCCGTGGTGATGGGGGCCGGTCCCATCGGCCTGCTCACTCTCCAGTGTGTGCGGCTGGCCGGCGCGCGCTCCGTCATCGTCACCGAGGTGGACCCCACCCGCGCCGCGCTGGCCGCCCGCCTGGGCGCAACGGTGGTCCTGAACCCGCTGGAGGAGAACCTCAGCGTCTCCCTCTCCGAACTGACCGACGGGCTGGGGCCGGATGTCATCTTCATTTGCACGGGTGCCCCGGAGCCCTTTGCCGAGGCAGTCTCCCTGGTCCGCAAGGGCGGGCAGATTTTCCTGCTGGGATTGCCCATCCAGCCGGTAGAGGCGGACTTCTTCAGCGTGGTGATGGGGGAACTCTCCATTGAGGGCAGTCTGGCAGGATGGGCGGAGTTCCCGGCGGCGATAGACCTCATCGCCCAGGGCCGGGTGGACGTGGAAGCACTGGTGAGCCATGAGATTCCGCTGGATGAGGGGGTCGCGGAGTGGTTCAGCCGCCTGATCACCCCCGGTTCCAGCGCGGTGAAGGTACTGGTGCGGATACCATAGGAGGCCAGAATGGAGAAGGGAGCCGTCCTCCAAACCGTTGCAGATCGGCTGGGGATTCCCGAAGATGTACTCATTCGTGAAAGTTTGCTCTCGTTTCTGCAGGCCCGGAAACGGCTACTGATGGCGGAGCGGTTTGAACTCCTCTCCCGATATGATGTCCGCTCAGCAGCGGAACTTCGGGAGCGCATTGAGGCCGGAACACTTCCCGAACATCCGACGTGGGAAGATTATATAGAGTTGACCAATCTGGAGGATGATTTGAAACTCCTGGAAGAACAGGCAGGAACCTTGACGCTGGCGTTTTCCGAAACATAACCCAGAAGCGGAGGCTCTCCTCCAATGAGTCGGGCACAGAGCGTAATACATGTAGCGCAGGCTGTTGGCCTGCACGGGTTGCACAGCCGGCGCTATAACAGCAGGAAGTAGTGTTGGAGGAGAGCTATGGAATCGCTGCAGTTTTATACCCGAAGTGCCGGAAGAAGCCCTGAGGTATGTACTGGATTGGGCGCGGAGAAAAATGAGAGATATGGCCCGAGGCCTGCGGAAATGATAGCAGGTGACACTTCGTAGCCCTGCGACTTGCGACTTGCGACCCTGCGCCCCTGCGACCCTGCGACCTGAAAGGAGGTTCCCATGAAACTCGCCTCTCTGGAATACCTGGAGGAGGTCCGGCGGCGATCCAACGCCGACCCCAAGTACCTGGAACTGGCCAGAGGACACAACGCGTCCTACACGTTGGTGCTGGAGGCAGAGCCCGCCAAAGGGGTCAATGAGACGACCATTATCGGCTTCACCAACGTGGACGGGAAAATTGACGAAGTCTGGGTGGGGAAACGCCCCACCGACTTCACCCTCACCGCCCCCTACGGCGTCTGGGTGGACGTCCTGCGGGGGAAACTGGGGGCCACCCAGGCCATCGCGTCCCGCAAACTGAAGACCCAGGGGCCCTTCATGCAACTTCTGCAGGGCGCCAATCGCATCATCCGCTGGGTGGAGATTCTGCGCACCATCCCCACCGAGTTTGAGGGGGACTACGCCCAATATAACTTGCCGGGAACGCCGTAGCGGGGGTTATCTGGTCTGGTTGGTTCATCTATGGCCGGGATTGCACGAGTGGTCACACGCGTGAAACGGGGGGAGCGGCAGAGCGACGCCGCCTACTGGCGAGCCCAGCCGCCCCTGGCGCGCCTGGCCGCGCTGGAAGAAATCCGCCGGGAGTACCACCGCTGGAAATATGGTGCTGAGCCCCGACTTCAGAGAGTTTATACAATCGTTAAACGATAACGGGGTCCGCTACCTGGTGGTGGGCGGTTACGCCGTCGCCTTCTATGGCTATCCTCGCTACACCAAAGATCTGGACGTCTGGATAGAGATGAGCGAGGAGAACGCCCGGCGAATGGTAAAGGCCCTGGATCAGTTCGGCTTTGGCTCCCTGGGGCTGACGGTGGAGGATTTTCTGACGCCGGACCAGATTATCCAACTGGGTTACCCCCCCAACCGGATAGACATCCTGACCACATTGCCGGGCGTGGAGTTTTCGGACTGTTATCCTTTCCGTACCGTGGTGGATGTAGAAGGTCTTCCGGTCAATTTCATTGATCTGGATAACCTCAAGCAAACCAAGCGGGCATCCGGACGCTTTCAGGACCTGGCCGACCTGGAGCATTTAGAGTAAAAAGACCACTCCCTCCCTGCATCCTCTGCGTTCTGCGGTTAAAATGACCAACACAGGAGGCACCGATGAGCGCTTCACCGCTGCGTGGCAAGGGCATCTGGGCCTGGATGCGGGCCGGCGACGAACTGGGCCAGGCCATTGGGCTCGCCCGGCAGACCGGCGCAACCCACATCCTCTATAAGGTCGGACAGGGGGAGACGTACTACCAGGACTCTGCTCCGGCGGCCCGCCGCGTCACCGAGGCCGGCCTGGTACCCTTCGCCTGGACCTGGCTCACCCTGGACGACCCGGAACGGGAGGCCCAGGTCGTCCTGCAGGCCTTCAGTGACGGCTACCAGGGCTTCGTCTTTGATATGGAGGCCCCCTGCAGACGGAAGTTTGACGCCGCCCGGAAACTGGTCCGGGCCCTGCAGAAGACCAGTGTTAACCCTGGGGCGCTGTTCCTCTGCTCCTTTCCCAACATCTCCGCCCACACGGACCTGCCGTACACGGAGATGCTGGAAATCTGCAAGGGCGGCCTGATGCCGATGGCCTACGGCTCCTTCTTCGCCCCGGGCAACCCCACCCCCTGGGACGTCCAGGCCCGTCGGGTGATAGATGAGTGGACCTACGGTCACTACGAAGAGTGGTGTCTCAAGTGGGGCTTCCGCCCGCCCCTCTACCCTGTCCTGGGCCCCTACCACGACGAGTACGGCCGCGTCCCGATGTTGCCGGAGGAGTTCCGGATCTGGCTGGACCGGGTGGCCGCGAACGGGCCGACCTTCGTCAGTTTCTTCACCGCCCGCGCCATCTCCGACGCGCTGGTTCCCCTGATCCGGGACTTCGCCCCGGCGGAGGGGCCGGTGGAGATGCCCATCCCGGCCAGCGTGTGGATGACCCCGCTGGAGGGGGCCGTCCTCTACGCCGCGCCGGACTTCGCCGCCAGCCGGGTACGGGCCCTTATCTACCGGGCCACCGCCGAGGGAGTGGCCTGGCGGCGCGGGCCCGACGGCCGCCGCTGGCTCCAGGTCCGCACCGCCGACGGCGCGCTGGGCTGGCTGCCGGAATGGCGGGCCAACGACACCCCCTCCTTTGCGATGACCGACCCTGGCGAGCCCCCGGCCCTTCCCGCTCCACCGCCCGCCCCGCCGGGCCACCTGACCCACGTCTGGACCACGCAGGAGGTCAACTACCGCAGCCAGCCCGTCGTGCGCCCGGATACCCTCATTGGACGGCTTTACCCCGGCGCGCGTCTGAAGGTCATAGAGGACCCCGCGCAGGCCCGGCGGAAACCGGGCACCTACCAGTGGCTCAACGTCCGGTTGGAACCCGACGGGCCGGAGGGGTGGGTCGCCGCCTGGTACGTCACCGACCGCCCGCCGGTCGCGGAAGCGCCGCCGCCCCTGGCCTACCTCCGCGTCCAGAGCCCGGTCGGCTTCCTGAACATCCGCCGGGGGCCGGGGACGGATACTCCTATCGTCTGGCGCGTCCCCGACGGGACGATCCTGGAGATTCTGGAAAATCCCCAGCAGGCCGCAGCGAAAGTCGGGCAGCAGGGGCAGTGGATCCGGGTACGCACGCCCAGTTTGCACGAGGGGTATGCGGCCGCATGGTATCTGGCCGCCGACGTTCCCCCGGATAACCGCCGTCCGGTGGAGGACCCCCCTCTTCCCTTCGGGGAGTGCGCCTGGATTTTCGGCATCCACGGCGCCGGTGCCGACGAGACGGAGGACTTCCGCCACCTGTTCCAGGGGACCGGTCGCCGGGGCTGGGTGCTCTTCACCGAATCCATCGGGTGTCATCCGGAGAACCTGCGGCCCAACGAGGCCCTGCGGCAGAAACTCTGGGACTGGGCCCGCAACGGCTTCGGCGTGGTCATCCGCCTCAACCACGGCTACGAACCGGCGGGGACGTTGCCCGAATCCCAGTACTACGGGGCCTTCGCGGCCACCTGCGCGCGCTGGGCCGAACTCTACCTGAAGCGTCCGGAGGTCCCGCCGTCCTACTACACCTGGATCATCATCATCGGCAACGAGCAGAACAACGTCCGGGAGCACCCCGGCGGGCTGGCGGACCCCCGGGAGCACATCACCCCGCAACTCTACGCGCGGGCCTTCAACCTGGCCTACCGGGCCATCAAGGCGGTCCTGCCCAACGCCACCGTCGTGCCGGGGGCGGTGGACCCGTACAACACCACCCCCTGGGTCCGTCTGGGCGGCATCCGATACCGCCCGCTGACGTACTTCAAGGAGATGCTGGACGGGATTGAGGCCCTGGACGGCTTCGCGCTCCACACCTACACCCACGGCCCGGTGGTGGACTACATCACCCACCTGCGGGTCTTCACCGACTGGCCTCTGGTCCCCGGCACGGAGCACGAGCACTACTACGACTTCCAGGCCTACCGTCCGTTCATTGAGGCCATCCCCCCCAAATGGCGGGATAAACCCGTCTACATCACCGAGACGAACCACTGGACGGTGAACCCGGACGGGACGGGGCCCAACGGGTGGATCAACCGCAACATCGGCTGGGTGCGGGCGGCCTACGCGGAGATTCATCGGTGGAACAACACTCCCCACGCCCAGCAGATTCGCTGCCTGCTTCTCTACCGCTGGCAGGGGGACGAGTGGGAGATTCGGACGAAGGACCAGATTCAGGAGGACTTCCGGCAGGCCCTGCAGAACGACTATCGGTGGAGGAAGTGAGAGATGAAACGCACATTGGGACGTTCAGGCATTGAAGTGAGCGCCCTGGGGCTGGGGTGCTGGGCCATCGGCGGCCCGTTCTGGGCTGGTGAGACGCCCCTGGGCTGGGGCGAGGTGGATGATAACGAGTCCATCCGCGCCATTCACGCGGCCCTGGACCTGGGCATCAATTTCTTTGACACGGCCAACGTCTACGGTGCCGGCCACAGCGAGCGGATTCTGGGGCGGGCTCTGGCGGGTCGCCGATCCCAGGTGGTCATCGCCACCAAATTCAACGCCGTCTTTGACGAAAAGACCCGCCAGGTCATCGGGGCAGACGCCTCGCCGGAGGGCATCCGGCGCGCCTGTGAGGACTCGTTGCGCCGCCTGAATACCGACTACATTGACCTCTACCAGTTCCACGACAACGGTTATCCGGCCGATCAGGCCGGACCGGTGCGCGAGACGTTGGAAGAACTGGTCAAAGAAGGCAAGATTCGCTTCTACGGCTGGAGCACCGACTTCCCGGACCGGGCGGAAGTCTTCGCCCAAGGGCCGCACTGCACAGCCATCCAGTTTCAATTGAACGTGCTGGACGACAACCCGGCCGTCATCGCCCTCTGCGAGAAGTACAACCTGGCCGCCATCAATCGCGGCCCACTGGCCATGGGCCTGCTGACGGGCAAGTACACCCTGCAGACGCGCGTCTCGGCCGACGATGTGCGGGGCGAGAAAAGCCCGGAGTGGATGCGGTATTTCCGGGACGGTCGGCCCAACCCGGAGTGGCTGGCGAAGGTGGAGGCCCTCCGGGAAATCCTGACCAGCGGCGGTCGGACCCTGGCGCAGGGCGCGCTGGCCTGGCTATGGGCGCGCAGCCCGCAGAACATCCCCATCCCGGGCTTCCGTACCGTCGCGCAGGTGCAGGAGAACGCGGCCGCCATGCCGTTCGGCCCGCTGACGCCGGAGCAGATGGGGGAGATTGACGCCATTCTGGGGAGGGGATGATCCGCCATTTCGGTTTTGCGGCGGCC
>Ga0272447_1002203_pt1 | contig 10808 bp, 8 predicted proteins | sample YNPCB0133_FD_194589 | JGI IMG/M metagenome (GOLD analysis project Ga0272447, IMG submission 194589) | Hot spring microbial mat communities from Yellowstone National Park, WY, United States - YNP-CB-013-3 | ecosystem: Environmental > Aquatic > Thermal springs > Hot (42-90C) > Sediment | place...
GCTCCTTATTGACGGTGCGTGTCTGCCCGTCCTCATAGACAACTTCATGTACCGGCACCGGCACAAGCTCTTCCTCAAACTTACCAGCGTCGATAGCAGCAATGGCCCGCTCATGAGAACGCAGCGCAAAACGGTCCGCCTCCTGGCGGGTAATGCCGTAGCGATCGGCCAGATTTTCAGCAGTTAGGCCCATCGACAGGTACACGTCAATGTCGCGTGCTACCAGCTCAGGATCAGGTTGGAAGAAAAAGCCGCTCATGGGGACCTGGCTCATCGACTCGGTACCGCCGGCTACAATGACATCGGCATGTCCGGCCAGGATGGCCTGCGTCGCCATGGCAATGGTCTGTAGTCCTGACGAGCAGAAGCGGTTAACGGTAGCACCCGGAACACTATCCGGAAGACCGGCTTTTTGGGCCACAATCCGACCTATATTCATTCCCTGGGGGCCTTCCGGGAAGGCACACCCCATGATCACATCGTCGACAAGCTCGGGTTCTAGGCCTTTTACGCGACGAATAGCTTCGCGCACCGCAATGGCGCCCAGCTCCTCCGGACGCACGTTGCGTAGCGTGCCTTTGTCGGCCTTACCGACCGGCGTGCGCACAATACTGACAATATAGGCTCCGTTAGCTTGCATGGCTTTTGTCCCGGCTCAGTTACGTAAAGGCTTGTTCGTTTGGAGAAGATGCAGAATGCGCTCCTGCGTCTTGGGCTGCCCTAGCAGGTGCAGGAAGACCTCACGCTCCAGGGCCAGCAGGTAGTCTTCCGAAACTTCCTGAGGATGCGTCAGATTGCCGCCTGTCATTACATAAGCCAGCTTCGAGGCCAGGTACTGGTCGTACTCGGTAATAAAGCCGCCCTTGCGGTATTGATCGACGCCGACCATCAACGCGGCATAGCCAGGTTCACCCAGCACTTTCACCCGGGTAGGCTTTGCAGGCGGCCTGTAGCCCTGTTCGGAAAGCCGGATGACTTCTTGCTTGGCGACATGAAAGCGCCGGTCTTCGTGCATCACAATGCACGCATGCGCAGGCAAAAAGCCCATTGCCTGTGCCTGCCGCGCACTGGTGGCCACCTGGGCCATAGCAACCGTCTCAAAGTATTTCCGAATCCAGGGCAGGATTTCACTCGGGTGCCCGTTAGGCGCTTGTTCGGCCGCTTTGATAATCAACCGTGTCGTCCCAGTCCCGGCCGGAATCAATCCCACTCCCAGTTCCACCAACCCCAGATAGCTTTCAGCAGCTGCAACAGGATTAGGACACGCCATAACCATCTCGCAGCCTCCTCCCAACGCCCGCTGATGCACACACACTACCACTGGCTTGGCCGCATAGCGTACGCGCTGAATCACTTCCTGGAACTGTTCCAGATACGTCTCCAGCAGCTTGAATTCTTGCTGGGCTATGGCCATTGCCACTTCACCCAAATTAGCCCCTACTGAAAAGTGCCGTCCCTCGTTGCCAATGACCAAACCTCGCAGATTCGGGTCATTTTCCACGCGCTCGATGACCTCGAGCAGTCCTTGCATCACCCACTGGCCTAAAGCATTGGCCTTAGAGCGAAATTCGTACAACGCTACGCCATCACCCAAATCAAGCAGAGCTGCTTCTGCATTTTTCCAAAGCGTACGCTGCGCGTCGGCTTTGATTACCGTAAGCCGAAGCTCGTCTGGAGGAACAGGATCCTCTTCATAACGACCTTCGGTCGGACGATAAACCAGCACACGGCCATTTTCCTGCTTGTAGAATGCCAAAGCTCCCTGTTTGACCATAGCCATAACCCACTCGGGCAAAGCCAGGCGCATGCTATGGCAATCCTCGACAACCTGCTCAAAGCCTAAAGCATCCCAGATCTCAAATGGCCCCAGTTCCCAGCCGAATCCCCAGCGCATGGCGCGGTCAACGTCGGCCGGGTTTTCGGTGATTTCGGGAATGCGCCGGGCTGCATAGGCCAACAGGTCCAGCGTCGTTGTGCGGAAAAACATCCCCACGCGCCCTTGATCCTCATAAAGGGCACGTAGCCGCGTCCGAAGGTCTGCAATGGCCTTGAAGCGATCCAGATCACCGAGATTTAATGGACGTGCGGACTCATACTGGCCCGTAGCGGGATTAATCGACTTGATTTCGCTTCCTTCTTTCTTGTAAAACCCCGCTCCGGCTTTTTGTCCCAAGGCCCCCTGTTTTACCAGGGTCTCCAAAAGCGCTGGTGGCTTAAAAGCTTCCCGGCTTTCGTCTTCAGTAACCTTTTCGTACAGATTCCGGGCAACATCGAGCATTACGTCGAGCCCAACCAGATCAGCCGTGCGGAATGTAGCCGACTTGGGCCGCCCTACCAGCGGTCCGGTGAGCGCATCGATCTCTTCAATCGTATACTGCCCCTCCAGAAACGGGCGCATCACCCGCATCATCCCGTAAACTCCGATGCGGTTGGCAATGAAGTAAGGCACGTCGTGCGCCACCACAATGCCTTTGCCCAGATAAAAGCGGGCAAAATGGGCCACGCGGGCCAGCACTTCAGGGTCGGTGTCAGCGGTGGGGATTAGTTCGAGCAATTTGAGATAGCGCGGCGGATTAAAAAAGTGCGTTCCCAAAAAGCGACGCCGAAACGCTGCTGAACGCCCTTCAGCAATCTCGCAAATAGGCAGACCGCTCGTGTTGGTGGAAATCACGGCGTCCTCCCGCGCAACCCCTTCGACACGGGCCATCACCTGCCGCTTGACTTCCAAGCGTTCGACTACAGCCTCAATAATCCAGTCCGCTTCTCCAATGCGGTCAAAGTGTTCTTCAAAGTTGCCCAGTTTGACGCGTTGCTGGGCTTGTTCGTCGAAAAACGGATCCGGCTTTAGCGCAAGGGCCTTGCGGAATTGCTGCTCAACGATCGCATTTTTGGGGCCCTCAGGCGGCGCAATGTCGAGCAGCAAGACTTCTAGCCCTGTGTTGGCCAAATGCGCAGCAATCTGGGCCCCCATGGTCCCTGCGCCCAGCACAGCCGCTTTGCGAAAAGGCCGAAAACGCCAAGGCTGAAGGCGAGAAAGCGTTTGCAACGCAAAGGTCGTGGTTTCCATAAGCATCTAAGGGTAGGTTCAAAAGGTTGACTGCGAAGGTTCTTCTTGGGATTCCAACTCAGCATGTTCGTAAAGCGCCCGAATTTGGGCTTCATACTTCTTGTAGAGCACCGAGCGGCGCACTTTGAGTGTAGGCGTTAGCGTACCGGCCTCAATCGAAAGGTGCTCGGGTACAAGCAGAAAGCGCTTAATTTTTTCCCAGGGGTCCATTCCTGCATTGGCCCGATCGACGATTTGCTGATAAGCAGCCACGATCTTAGGCTCTCGAACCAACACCTCCAAAGGCTGATTGACATCTAAACCTAACTTCTTGGCTAACTTGCGAAGCGCTTCCTCTTCGGGGAAAATCAAAGCCGCCGTAAACTTATAGCCTGGCCCCACCACCAAAGCTTGGGCAACGAGCGGATCGGCTGAAAGACGTTGCTCAAGCGGCTGAGGCATCACGTATTTGCCTGTCGAGAGCTTAAACAGGTCTTTTTTGCGATCGGTGATCACCAGAAAGCCTTCGTCCGTGAAGTAGCCAATATCACCTGTGTGCAGCCAGCCTGCTTCGTCGATGACTTCGCTTGTGCGTTCGGGATCCTTATAGTAGCCAAGCATCACATGCGGCCCCCGCGTGAGGATTTCGCCATCCTCTGCAATTTTAACCTCAACCCCTGGGATCGGTACCCCTACCGTTCCAGCTCGGTTGAGCTCTGGGCGATTGTAGGTGATTACCGGACTGCTCTCGGTCAGGCCGTAACCTTGGAGGATCGGAATGCCAGCAGCGGCAAAGACATTCGCCAGCTCAGCCGCTAGTGCTGCTCCACCAGCAATCAGAAATCCGATACGTCCACCAAAAGCCGCCCGCCATTTGCGGTAGACGAGTCGGTCCGCTATGGCCAGTTGCAGCCGGTAAAGCCCACGTGGCTCGCGACCTAGCTCGTAGCGCTGGGCTAGTGCCAAAGCCCATCGAAAAATGCGGCCCTTTAGGCCAGCCATGGTGGCTGCCCGTTCTACCAGCGCACTGTAGATCTTTTCAATTACTCGCGGCACCGTAGCGAAAGTTGTAGGCCGCACCTGCAGCAATGCCTCACGCAGCGCATCCGGTGTTGTGAAGTAGACACTGGTGGCATGGTACAGATAGCCGTAAAAAAGCGTTCGAGCAAATATATGCGTCAGCGGCAAAAACGACAGGGCCACTTCTCCATCGGGACCAGGGCGGTAATGTTTAATGCCGCTAAAAGACGTAAGGGCATTGAACGAAATGTTCTCGTGGGAGAGCATCACGCCTTTAGGCTGGCCGGTAGTCCCACTGGTATAGATAATCGTTGCCAGATCGCCCGGCCGAAGCTGGGCACGCAGGTGCGCAATGGTCTCCGGCGCAGCAGCTCGAAGGCGACGTCCTTCTTCAATAAGCGCATCGAAAAGGTGCAACGGACGTCCTTCGACCTGTTTGGCTTCTAACCCAACAGCCTCGGCCACCACCACGAACTGCACATCCGGCAGATTGCCCAACAGAGGCGCGACGCGTTCGAGCAGCTCACGGTTCGAGACAACAACTGCCCGAGCCCCGGCATGCGCAATCACATAGTGGATCGACTCCGGCGCGTGCGTCAAGTAGATCGGCACGTCCACCAAACCCGCTAGCAAACAGGCCATATCGGCCAGGCAAAACCACGTGTCGCTTTCCATAAACAAGGCTACCCGATCGCCGCGCACTAGCCCAAGCGCTTGCAATCCCAACGCCAACGCTTCGGCCTGATCGGCAAAGTCGTGCAGCGAAAGCGACCGCCATTCTCCCGGTCCTACGGGCTGGTTGAGGAAATGCGGATTATCGTAGCGTGCCCGTGCTTCGTAGAGCACATCCACCAGGGTTTTCCCGCGTACTGGAATACCAGTATCAGAAGGAGCCGTATAGATCCGACCCGTCATGGCTAAAAGCGCTTCCGTTTAATATTCATCGATCGTCCTGCAACGACAAGGCCGAAACCTGCACGCCCCGTAGCAGGGTGTGGAGGGTGGTAGAAATAAGCGATTCAGGAGCAATACGCACATCCACCCGTCGCGCTAGCAATAGCGACACTACCCCATGCAGGGCTGCCCAAGCAGCACTGGCTGCTACGCGGGCATCTGCAACCTGAAACATCCCAAGTTCCTTACCCTCCTCTAACGCTTCAATTGAAAACTCCAAACAACGCCGCGCGCGACGGTATTTTTCCCGTGGATAGCGCACCATACGTTCTGGATGTAACGAAAACATAATCTCGTAATACTCGGGGTTTTGCAGGCCAAATTGGATGTAACACCGCCAAAGCGCTTCCAAACGCGCCAGCGGATCCTCGTGCTGCATCGCTACAGTACACAAGGCTTCATAAAGCAACGCAAAGCCCTCATCAATCAGCGCATGCACCAACGCATCCTTGTTTCGAAAATAGAGATAAATCGCCGTTGGACTGCAGCCTATTGCCCGGGCAATTTTGCGCATCGACAGATGCGTATAGCCTTCCTCGACCAAAAGCGCTCGCGCCGCATCCAAAATGCGACGTCGCAATAACCCTTCGGCGGCCATCAGGCTTGATGCTAGCTTTGGTTAACAGTGTTAAGTAAACACAAAAAGAAGCGTTTGTCAAGTTTCTTGTCGTGCGTGGCTACCCAAGTCGCCCGGCCTCAAAGCTTCCGAAGAGCAACGTTGCCCATGCCTGCTTCTAGCTGCAATGTAATCCCTCCGCCGTTTACCACCCCATGGGCCGAAGCGCTAATCCAACTGCGCTCAAGGCGCAGGTCAAAGTCGCTCGAAATGGATCCAATGCCGGTAGAAGCCTGAAGCGTAAAAGCCGCATCCGCAGGCAGATAGACGGTTACATTGCCTGCGCCAGCACGGCAGTGGCTGTTTCGAGAAGGGGGAGCAGTCCATTCTACGGTGATGTTTCCAGCTCCGGTATTCAGCTCCGCGCTGCCGTGCAACCGCCTAACCGTGATATTGCCCGCACCGGTTTCAGCCTTTAGATGGCCTTTGAGGTCATCGGTTTCCAAGTTCCCTGCGCCTGTTTTAACCACTACGTTACCCCGCAGATTGCGCAGCGATACGTTACCCGCCCCTGTTTCACTTTCCACAGTGCCTTGCAGATCACGGATCTCTACATTCCCCGCATCACTTGAAACCGACACATCGAAGCGTTGTGGCACGCGGATGCGGATGTGTACTTGGAGCGGGCTTCGGCGACGCCGCCCACGCCATCCCTCTCCATCACGGCTAAGCGCCGACGAAATCAGGATCTGATTGTCCTCCTGGCGCAATTCGAGTCGATGATGCTGCAGCAAGCGTTGGGCTTCCTCAACGCGATCAACTTCCAACGTACGGATCACCTCGACGTAGACCATCAATTCGGGAGTTGTAGTGATCTCCACATTGCCCCGATCCACCTCCACGCGCACTTGCCCTCCAGGACCTACTTTGAAAGCTTGCTTAACCACGTCGGTGATCTCTGTTGCACCGACTTGCGCTGCGGTGACAAGCAGCAAAGCACTCCAGACCAGTAGCGGCAAGTGCAACATGATAGATGGCCCTTGGTCCTTTTGGGTTTGTCAGGTTACGCAAAAAGTTTAGCCTGAGTTACACCAGGGCTTCTTTTTTACCCAGAGGTTTCCAATTGACCCTTTGAACCAAGCCCATCTGTGTCAAAACGGGCTACGTCTGGAGCGGCATCTCGCTTGCACCACGCCTTTTATCCTGTTAATCCCTTATCAGTCGATGCCATGAAGTGCGTACGCTATGGTGTGCTCATGAGCGTAAGCATATGGCTGGCCACGTTGAGCAACGGCCAACCGGTCTTTTTTACCCATTGCACCTATGACACCGGAAATAACGCTACACTCCTCATCCCACTAACGGCAACCCTGGAACTCGACGGCTTGCCCCTAGCTCCAGGCAGCGAAGTAGCAGCGTTTACGCCCGACAGCATCTGCGCCGGCGTTGCTGTTTGGGATGGCCAACAGCCGCTTGTGCTTACGCTATGGGGTGATGATCCATGGATTACACCTGAAACCAAAGAAGGCTTCTCCCCAGGTGACACCATCCGATTAGCGGTGTGGGACAAGGCCACCCAACGTTATCTTCACGCGGCCAATGGGCGCTTTACGGTACGCTATGCTTCCGGAGAGCTCCTTACCGACAACGGACGCTACTGGCCGGATGCCCTTTATCGCATTGAACAGCTGCAGATTCGTCCCATTGAAATCACCCCTGTAGCGCCAACGGCTGAATTGCCAGAAGCGTTACATTTTTCCGCGCCTTATCCTAATCCCTTTCACACCCACACCACCTTTGTTTTCGAGCTGCCCCAGGCCCTGCCCGTACGGCTTATTGTGTATACCCTCACAGGCCAGGAAGTCGTTCGTTTAGCTAATAAGGTTTTGCCTGCAGGAAAGCACCGGCTTGTTTGGCAACCTGAGCAACTTTGTGGCGGACTTTATGTAGCGCGCCTGGAAACCCCTGTAGCGGTTGTCGAGCGATCGGTGGTCTATTTGCCTTAAGCCGAGCGCACCTCAATTAGCCCTTGTGCTTCTAAGTCACGAAGCAAAGCCAGGACATCGCTGGTGCACTGCTCCGGAGTGACGTCGTATTCTTCAAGCAGCACAGCGCAGACCTCCTGAACCGTACGGGGTTCCTGGATAAGTTCCCAGATACGCGCACCTACCGGATCCAAACCATAGTACACGCCGTTGCGAAGATTCAAAATGACAACCTCATCGCCCAATTTGGATGAGACCTGGTCGGAAGAGGCAACTACAATAGCAGTAAGACCGAGCACGGTGCGCTCCATAGGCTGAAGAAGGCTACCTGAGAAAGAAGGCATAGTAGTTATTCTAGTTGAAACTACGACTTGGATAAAGCTTCGGGCAAGGAATTTGGGATTGTTTGCTGCAGCCCACCTTCAAAATGCTGCCGCATCTGGCGTCGCCAAGAAACAGCGTAGTGGCCGTTTAAGGTCAAAAGCTGATGATGCGTGCCTTGTTCGATGACCCTTCCTTCATCCATCACATAAATCAAATCAGCCCGCATGGCTGTGGTAAAGCGATGGGTAATAATCAGCGCAGTGCGGCCCCGTACCAGCTCGCCGAAGCGATCCATCCACTCCGCTTCGGTCCAGGAGTCCATGGCGCTTGTGGGTTCGTCGAGCACGACGATCGGGGCCTGACGGTAGAAAGCTCGCGCAAGTGAAACCCGCTGCCACTCTCCCCCACTGAGCTCTACCCCTTCTTCGGAAAACCATTTACCCAGCAGGGTATCATAGCCTTTGGGGAGTTTGCGCACGATCTCGTCGACCATAGCCTGCCGCGCCGCCTCTTCGAGGGCTTTAAGGGTAAAGGGCTTTTTGAGATCTCCCAGAAAGATATTGCAGGCCAGGGTATCTTGATAAGGTACCGGAAACTGGAAAAGGACGGTAATGGCATCAAGCAGCTCACGCTTCTTGAACCGCCGCAGATCAATGCCATCTAGGGTGATACGGCCTTCATCCGGATCATAAAACCGGCATAGCAACTTGATCAGCGTGCTTTTGCCTGCTCCGTTAGCTCCCACAACGGCCACCGTTTTGCCAGCCGGAATGAACAAATCAAGGGCTCTCAGTGCAGGCTGCTGGCTACTCGGGTAGCGGAACGTGACTTGCTCAAAGCGGATGCCTTCCTGAAGCCGACGGGGCACAGGCACGGGATCCGGTGGATCAGGCAGGCGGGTTGGAATCTCAAGAAACGTAAACAAATGCTCTAGAAAAAGGGTGTTAGCGTACATTTGTCCAGCACTGCCTAAAAGCGCACGCATGAGCCCCTGTCCTTGATTGAAGGCCTGGTAAAAAAGCGCTAGGTCGCCTAAAGAGGCCATCCCGCGGAAGGCGCGACCGATCATCCACACCATGACCAGCGCTGTAGCGCCTAGACCAATCAAGCCAGCCCCCAAGTTCGCCAGCGTTTGCTGCCGCATCAGGCGCAGCCGACCTTCCCGCAACCGCCGACGCACTTCTTGGTAGTTTTGCCGGAAATAGTCCGCCAGGTCAAAAACCCGCACTTCTGGCGCAAAAAAAGCCATCGTCAGCATGCGATCGAAGTAGCCCGCTTTGCGTTGCTCCGACGTATGGGTCTTCCACCAAGCATGCTCCCGTTGGTGGTGTCGCACCACAACCCACAGCGCAGGCAGCGTGCTCACCAGAAGGGCCAGCGGCAACCAGACGCTGTAATGAATTAAAATAGCGGCAATGCTAATCAGCGTAACACTATTCTGTAGCAGGCTACCCAGGTTGTCCAAAAGCGAAAGCGAACGGCTGGCTGCTTCGCTATTTGCCCGCTCGAGGTGATCGTAGTAGTCAGGATTGTCGTAAAAAGCGACATCGACGGCAGCAGCTTTGGCATGAATCAGACCTTTGACATGATCCAACACCTGCTCCGCCTGCGCTGTGCGAATCCACATGCTCAGCCCTTGCAGTCCCTGCGAAAGGAGCAACACAGCTCCCATAAGACCAGCAGGCCAGACTACTGGCTCAATAGTCGCCCACGATAAGCCTGACCCCACGGCGGCCGCCACGGCATCAACCAAATGCTTGGTTAAGTACACCGTGACGGCCGGTAGCATTCCACTCACGAAAAGCAACAGGCCCCAAAGTAACGTCCAACGACCGGTAGCTTGAAAAATAAGCCGCAGCGCTTGTGCCACATAGGAGGCCTTTTTCTGAAAAGCCTGAACGCCCCTTGTCCAACTTAAAAATTGCCGTAGCATATTGATAAATGCTTCCTCGCAAGCTTCAGGCAAGATAGGTTACCGGCCTCCTTTTTCGCTACGTTTTGCCACGCCTAAGGCCCACTCAAGCCTCCCAGAGGAACTACAGGTGGATTAGACCCCCCATTACCAGGGTTGGGTGCAGGGGGCCAGTTTGGCGGACGCCACTGAGGCGGACGCCAGTTAAAGGGAATCCATGGCAGGTTTCCTAGACCCGATCCGGTAATCTCCTCCACCGCGCCAAAAGCCACCAACTGCGGACGGATCCACGGCTTTTTCGCGTACTGCATACAAAACTCCGTTTTAAATCCACTACAAACGGAACATCTGAAGTCTACAAAACGCAAGTTCAAGCCGTTTAAGGATATTCTCCGCTTCTCTATGCGCTTTTGGCGCAAACCAACCCAGACTAGACCAATACAAAAGGTGTCCTACCTTTTAGCAAGGCAGAACACCTTTTGCAAAAACGCTCGACTGCCGCTTAGCTTAAAGCGGGACCACAATGCGGCTGACCATGTCCCCACATGTTCAATACATCATTACCCCCAGCACATTTACCTGGAGGAAAACCTCCACCCTTAGGGGCAATTACTAAAGATTGCGGCATAAATGTCTCTCCCACCTCCTTGCTTGGGAATCACTCAAGATGGTGTTTGCAGTTGAGTGGTCACCGCTTCCACCTTGCCATAAATGGAAAGGCTCGGCGTGCTCCATGTGCGTTTGGTCTTCATAGCAGCACCTTCATTAGTTTTAGTTTAAAGTGGAAGGGACGCCTTACGGCAACACCTTGCTTTAATTAACGGCAATCACTCACGGTTAGGGCAAAAAGGTCTCCCCTACCTCCTTGCTTGATTATAAAGCAACTTGGTCTTTGTTGAGTGGTCACCGCTTCCACCTTGCCATAAATGGAAAGGCTCGGCGTGCTCCATGTGCGTTTGGCCTTCATAGCAGCACCTCTTTGTTTGTTTAAAAACCTGTACTCAAATTCTT
>Ga0272447_1002204_pt1 | contig 10805 bp, 11 predicted proteins | sample YNPCB0133_FD_194589 | JGI IMG/M metagenome (GOLD analysis project Ga0272447, IMG submission 194589) | Hot spring microbial mat communities from Yellowstone National Park, WY, United States - YNP-CB-013-3 | ecosystem: Environmental > Aquatic > Thermal springs > Hot (42-90C) > Sediment | place...
TCGACAGTTTCATGATTCACCAGTAAAAAATATACAGTCAATTATCCAAGCATCTTTGTTATTGATTAATCCTTCTTCTTTTGCAAATTGGTTTGCCAAATGTTGCTACTGTACCCCATAATAAAGGGAAAGACTGTAAGCCTTCAGCTACCGTTCAAAGCAGCTGGCAGGGTAGGCAGACCTCGCAAGCACTGGTTCCGTTTGACTTTGACACTCATACCTGGGACTTGCGGCACTTCTACGACAAGCCCTGCGACCGATTCCTTACCTTTGACGGCATTGAACCTGATTGGTTTTGCTTCAAGGTAAAGCAATACTTGCATCACCTAATCGAAGCTCGAGTATATTCTTCAACGTCCCAAATCCGCACCATCCGCGCCGTGCTAGGACAGTTAGGCGAAGTGCTTAAGCAAAGAAAAAACTCATCACTGCAGGAATCAAGCGTGGTGACATTCTGGGCTTGATTGACACCTGGAAAGGCATGGAGGGGGGAACAGTACATACAAAGCTCTACCAACTAAAGCAGTTCCTAAGTTGGGCTGGACCTGAGGCTGAAGCCTTAGTGAAACGAGTTAAACTAAGCGATAATGTCGCCATTACCGCTCGGCTTCCAAACCGTACATGAGCGTTTCCCCTCATACAGCTCCTCTCTTGGATAGCCCTTGTCATGGGTACATCCATGTAGGATGCTCGGTGTCTGTCCTTCGCAACTCCGCAGTTTCCTGCTCATCCCGGCGTAGTCGTTAACTCGCTTTAGGCTTTTGCATTGCTACTTATCCCAACACCATCTATCCAACAGTGGGTTCGTCAGCATATCCCATCCATTACAAATGGGCCTTGGCTTCTAACCCAATCCTGCTCACCTATAAACCTACTGTTGTCAGTAGAGTTTTGCGTCTTGGTTGACTCCTCTGTTGCCAGAGAGTTTATGGGTGGTTTCCTCGTTCCTAGAGACCTTTTCTCGTTACCTTGAGGCTCTCCCTTTACGCCGGGCTACTTTGGGGATGTATTGTGGTCAGCATGCGAGCTGCCACACGCTTCGCCATTCCCATTTTGGGATTGCCTATCAACCCGTTTTGGCAATTCGGGTGTAACGACGCTTCAGACAGGAGTTCGTATTCCTAGCCATGGGTAACTGCGCTTGATGGGATTTGGGTGCGGGTTCACCCATTACCACCTTTTAACCCCGCTTTACGGATGGATGACCAGTCGCTACCGTAGGGGTTATGCAGTCATCTGTACATCTCAGAGGCGGGAATTTAACCCACAAGGTCTCTAGATTGTCAAGGTTCAGATTATTCTGATCCTTGGCCTGCTTACGTTTCAGGGTTTTCTTCCACTTTGGCAGGAACGGGTCACACCGCATGATTTTATTTTGTCAAAAGAAGACTTGGATAAAAACGTTGCGCCTTACATTCCCGTCTAGAAAGACGGGGCTTTACGGCGCTTTCAGGTAATTCCTGCTACCTGGAGCAAACGTTGGCGTTCTTGGTCGGTCAATTCTCGCCAACACCCTGGCGCTAGGCCCTGCAAATGTAATTCACCAATGGCCACCCGCACCAAGCGCAAGGTGGGATGCCCTACGGCTGCTGTCATACGGCGTACTTGGCGATTCCGTCCCTCACGTAGGGTCAAGCTCAGCCACGTGGTGGGGATATGGCAGCGAAAGCGGATCGGTGGGTTGCGGGGTGGCAGGTTCGGCTCGTGGGGCAATACGCTGACCACTGCCGGTCGAGTGAGGTAGTTTTGAATCCGCACGCCCTGGCGCAACGCAGCCAATGCTTCCGGGGTCGGACAGCCTTCCACCTGCACCCAGTAGGTACGGGGGTGGCCGTAGCGGGGGTCGGTCAACCGATGCTGCAAACGCCCATCGTCAGTTAACAGCACCAGTCCTTCGCTGTCATAATCCAACCGTCCGGCGGCATAAACTCCTGGCACAGGCACGTAATCCTTGAGTGTCGGTCGCCCTTGGGCATCCTGAAACTGACACAGCACCCGGTAGGGCTTGTTGAGGAGTAGATAGCGGTATTTCATGCCCTACAATTCAGTAATTTTGCCTAATAAAACCGGTCGTTTTGCCCCAGTCACAGCGGGAATATGAGTGGATCGGCCATCGATCCGTTCTGATGCCAAAATAGCAAATGCTAGAGCTTCCTTGCTATCTGGATCAACGCCATACGCAGCGCTCGTAGATACAGGAATCGGGTGAAATACTTGCGCTAATTCCCGCAGTAAAACGGGGTTATGTACGCCACCGCCGCTGACAATCACTTCCGTCACCGGTTGTTCCGGTTGTATCCACCGCTTGTATTGGTAAAAAATGGCTGTTGCCGTAAAGCGAGTCACGGTTGCCAATAGGTCATACCAGGCGTCAGGAGAATTGGGATGGATGCGATGGACTAACGCCTGTGCAAACGGGCTGCCAAACTGCTCTCGACCGGCCGATTTTGGGGGTTTTTGGTGCACAAAAGGATGTGCCATTAGCTCGTGCAACCATTCCGGTCGCACCTGGCCTTGGGCTGCCCAAGCACCATCTCGATCCACCCGCACTTGCCCTTGGCTAAAGAGGTGGGCCAATTCATCCAAAACCATGTTTGCCGGGCCACAATCAAACGCCATGACCGCCTGCCCCTGAGCAACTAACGTCACATTGGCAATTCCCCCCAAATTCACGGCCAATATAGGGCGCTGTAAATGACCAAATAGCCGGGCATCCACATAGGGAACCAACGGAGCACCACTCCCCCCCACGGCCACATCATGAATACGAAAATCCGACACCACTGGACAGCCAAATTCCGCTGCCAAAAAAGCTGCTTCCCCCAACTGCAATGTCATACATTGATGCTCATGATACACCGTTTGCCCATGACTACCAATTAAATGCAATTCCGTGGGAAAATCGGCTAAAACCTGGGCTAAAGCATCTCGAAAGGCTTCCCCAATCTGGCGATGCCAACGGGCAATTTGGGCTAGGTCAGCTTGGGTGTGTAATAGAGAAGATAGAGAAGAACGCAGGGCATCGGGGTAGGGAATGGTTTGCGCCGTAAGCCACCGACATTGCCAAGGATAGGTTTGAATTTCACACAAACACACATCAATTCCATCCATAGATGTGCCGGACATTAACCCCGCTACCCGACGTTTGGTTAACCGTTGCACCTCAGCCAATCGCCACATCCCCAATCACCCGCCGCAAATGTCCTTGTGCTTCTTGAAGTAACTGTTGAGCCGTCGCAAAATCTACGCCCCGATAATACATCACCACCGCTGTTTTCACTTGCCCTTGTGCTGTTACTAATAATTCCCGTGCTGCCGATAATTCCAACCCGGTTAAATACTGCACAAATCGAGTACCCCGTTCCCATAATTTGCTGTTGGTTGCCCGCAAGTCCACCATTAAATTGCCATAGACTTTACCCAGTTTGACCATCACCGATGTACTCAGCATATTCAAGACTAATTTGGTGGCCGTACCCGCCTTCATCCGTGTCGAACCAGTGAGCACTTCTGGTCCTACTGGTAATACAATTACTTGATCTACATCAATCAGTTGAGCACCTTCGGGATTACATGTAATGAAAATGGTGGGACTGCCTAAATGGCGGGCGTATTCCAGACCAGCCAATACGTAGGGTGTGGTAGAACCGGCAGCAATACCGCACAGCACATCCCCGGTTTGAAACCCCCGTTTTTGCAAATCCTGCACTGCCTGCTCCCGGTCATCTTCTGCCCCTTCCACCGCCTGCATCAGGGCTGGTGCTCCCCCGGCAATCACTCCCTGCACCTGGCGGGGATCGGTGGAAAAGGTGGGGGGACATTCGACGGCATCCAACACGCCCAAACGCCCGCTTGTACCTGCTCCCAAATAAAACAGGCAATAGCCTTGGGCCATTTGTCGCCAAATCAATTCGGCAGCGGCAGCAATCGCAGGAATTGCTTGTCCAACCACCACCGGCACCTGCTGATCTTCCCGATTAATAATGTGCAAAATTTCTACCAACGAACGTTGATCCAGATCGGCACTGGCAGGACAGCGCTGTTCGGTCAACAAATGCCCTCGATAGGTCAAAGACATAGGTGGTCTCGGTAGCATCAGGAGACATGATCAGGTACTTAGTTTATTGAACCATTTTGGGGCTGAGTTGCACCCATTGACTTTGCCCTGTTGACCAAGAAATCGGGGTACAAGCCCTGCCTTTAGGACAGCTTTAGCTGTATCATATATCCTTGCTGTTTTCAAAAATGATTGTGACGATACTCCCAATCAATATCCCATCAATATTTAACTGCTCCCGTAACTGTTCTGGATGCTGCCACAGGTAGCAGTCTGGGTGTTCTGCAATCATCGCCATCACCTGCTGCCGATGTGGTTCCAAAATACCCACTCGCTTCGTGCCGACTTTCTTGGGCGTTCAATCCTGGGTTTGTTCATACTGCCATACCCCTGTACCGTTTTGGAGTTGCCAATGGCTGCGCCACGCTCACGCTATGAACCGTTCGGCTACCTGGCGGATAGATGGCTTACCTGCCTCATAAACTGCTACAACTCTTTGTCGCGCTTCTAACGAATAGGTTGGCCTATCCCTCTCGCCGCCATGCTAAAACTAGATAGATTCAAATTGCAGCACCTAGCACCTAGGAGAGGGACATGGGTATTAATGTGGTTTCTTTAGTCGGGCGAGCCGGTCGTGACCCGGAGATTAAATACTTTGAATCCGGGAGTGTCAAATGCAATTTGACGTTGGCTGTCAATCGCCGCTCTAAGCGCACCGATGAACCGGATTGGTTTGATTTGGAACTGTGGGGGAAAACAGCGGAAGTAGCAGGCAATTATGTCCGCAAAGGGAGTCTGATTGGGGTCAAAGGGGCGATTAAATTTGACCGCTGGATTGACCGCAACACTGGCGAGGAGCGGCAAAAACTCTTGATTCGGGTGGAGCAATTGGAGTTACTGGGCAGTCGCCGGGAGAACTCGCTGGATGAGGTGGACGAAGAAGTTTAATGCTGTGGCCGTTTGTGGTACTGTTGGGTGCCTGTGTGGGCAGTTTTGTGAATGTGGTGGTGTACCGTTTGCCCCGCCATCTGTCCCTGTGGCATCCCCCTTCCCATTGCCCGCACTGCCACACCCGGTTGCGGCCCTGGGATAACGTGCCGATTTTGGGCTGGCTGTGGTTGCGGGGTCGGTGTCGTTATTGTGGGGCGGGCATTAGCGGGCGTTATCCCCTAGTAGAGGCGGCAATGGCGGCCTGGTTTGCTCTGGCGTGGTGGCGGTATGGGACAAGTCCGGTGCTGGTGGTGGGGGCCTGTGGGTTGGGAGCCTGGTTACTTGCGCTGGCGTTGATTGATGGGGATACGTTGACCCTGCCAGAAAGCCTGCTTCAGTCAGGTTTGGTGCTGGGGTTGATCTGGCAATGTACTCAGGGGTGGCCGGAGCTGGTAGGCGGTGTGACGGGCATGGTGGTGGGGTTGTGGTTGCTAGATGTGGTGGGTTGGCTGGCTTCGGTGATCTTGGGGCAAACGGCTTTGGGCGGGGGTGACCCCAAATTGGCGGCCCTGTTGGGAGCGTGGTTGCATTGGCCGTTGCTGTTGGTGGCTCTGTTTATTGCGGTACTTACCGGTGCCATTGCCGGGCTCTGGGGACGACTGACAGGACGGTTGCAGGCCGGACAACCTATGCCGTTTGGCCCGTTTTTGGCTCTGGGGGGCGCAGTGTCCCTTCTGTTTGGCGCTGACTTGTGGGATTGGTACTTAACTGTGGTGGGTTGGTGACTGCTCGTATGATGCGCTCGCTGTATCTTGGGTTGGTGCAGGGGAAAGCCGTACCACGCCGTCATGCGCTGGGGCAAGTAAGGCTATGGTGGTGGGGCATCGGGGTCGGGTTGCTGGTTAGCGGCTGTCAGATAGGAACACGCTGGCAGGTGGTGCAAGGGGATGGGTTTCAAGTGCATTTGCCCGGCACACCCCGACAGGAACAGCGCACCTGGGAAACCCCGGTGGGAGCAGCCGTAACTCATGCCTGGGGTGTCAACCGTCCCCAGGGTTCCTATGCGGTGGTCTTTACCGACTACAACCAGCCCGTGCATCGGTTGGCCCATTCATCGTTGATGTGGGAACAACTCAAAGCCCAGGCACAACAACGGCTGCAAGGGCAAGTGACCCAGGAACGCCAAGTGACCCGCAGCGGCTACCCAGGGCGGGAAATGCTGCTGACCATTCCCCCAGAACGCCTAGCAGGTGGTGGTGTCGCCAAAGTGCAATTTTATTTCGTCGGTCAACGGGTGTATGGATTGTACGCCATCGTCCCCCAACAACACCAGGCGGATTTAGCAGCATTTTTTGATTCGTTCCAGGTCACGCACCAGCCAACACCGGTTTCTCCCTAGCAACAGAAGTGCCCCAGCCTGTGGGAATCCCGATGCGTCCGTGCGCTGGAGCTACATAAGCTACATTAGAAGTCAGGGCAATCTATTGTTGGGAATGGTCAATCCGTGACCCGCCGCACTTGGTTAGAGACAGCCGAATATGGCTTAGTATTGGTGTCCTTGGTGGGAACGGTGGTGGCCGCAGTATCGCAACAGGTGGTCGTGGCCGTCTTACCCCTCTCTTTGGCCCTGCTGGTTAATTTGATTCAACGTACCCACTGGGAAGCCAGTCAGCAGCAGTGGTTTCTGAGTACCGTAGAAAGCTGGAACCAGCGCTACAGTACCGACATAAAATTTTTGCGCCGCCGTCTCCAGGAAGTTTTGCTATCGCCCGAACCGGTCAATTTGACGCCCCTAGAACACTCCCTACAGGAATTGCAGCAGGCTTTGGTCAATCTGCACCAGGAGATGGATCAACGGCTGGTCACAGTCGAAGGTCTGGATTTGGCTCCCTTGCACGCCCAACTTGCCCAACTCCAGGATCAGTACCACATGCTGCAATCAGGCTTGGGAGAACTCAGTCAGAATCTGGTCGGCCTACCTACCAGCCAGCAAATTGCCCAAATGGAAAAAGGTCTAGGGGAACTGCAACGCCAAGCCGCTCAACTGCAAACCCAGGTGCAACAATTGCGCCAGACTCCAGTCGTGGATGTGCAACCCCTGGAAGCCCAACTCACCTACCTGAGCCAGCACATAACCGCCTCCCAAGCCCTCAGCACCCAAATCAACACCCTCGAAGCCGCCACCCAACGGTTGCAGCAGGCAGTGGAACAGTTAGGGCAGGAAGTGGCAGTCACCTTGCAGGTACGGGAAACGGTCGGTCGTCTGGAACGGGAGTTGCGCAACCAAAGCCAACTGGTCCCTCTGGTACACCAACTGGAGCAGCAACTGCGGCAGGTACTCACCCGCTACCAACAGCAGGAACAACGCACCCAAGGTCTGGCCCAGGCATTGCGACAGCTACAAGCCCAGCAGGAACAACTGGCCACCTGGGAATCCCGTCTCCGCCAAATCGAAGCCCTGCACGCCCAAGTTACCCAATTGCAGCAGCAAGCCCGCAGCCATGTCAGCCGCACGGCCCTTTTGCCCCTGGTCACCGCCGTTACCCAACTCCACCGCCAGCAAACCACCCAAGCCCAACAGCTAGCTCCCCTGGTCACCACCCTGACCACCATGCAACAGGAACTGGCACAACTGCAACATGCCCCCGAACCTGCCGCCCTAGAACCCATCCGCACCACCCTGGCTGACCTCAGCCAACAGCTCAACACCCTCAGCCAGCAGCACAGCCAGGCCCTCCAACAGGTCAAACAGGAATTAAGCCGCACCCAGGCCCAACTGACCCAACTCAAAGATTTCCCCCAACTGCAACAGCAACTCAACGAAATGGCGCAACTGGTCAGCCAACTGGACCACAGCCACGGCGACCTGCGGGAATCCACCCAGACCCTTGCCAGCCGCCAAGCCCAGATAGAGCAGCAGTGGCAAACCACCCAAGCCCAACTCCAGCAGCTTCCCGAACAGATCAACACCGCCATCCAAGACTGGGCAACCGCCATCAACCGGCAGCTCCGTCACCTCCCCAACTACACCTACGAACTGGTCGCCGACCGCTTTGGGGGGCGGGAAGTACTCACCCAAGCCCTTGCCGAAACCACCCAAGAACTGATCATCGTTTCGCCTTGGCTAAGTCAACAGGGCATTGACCGTCCCTTTTTGCAAGCCCTGCGGCGATTGCTCACCCAAGGGGTACAGGTACACATTGGCTGGGGCGACGTGCAAGACCTAAAAAACCAAGAACTCAGCCGCAACAAAAACAATCAATGGCGGGACGGGCCAGGACGGTTTTCCTGGAAATACAACGCCCTGGGGGATTTAGAGCAACTGGAGCGGGAATTTCCCCAGCATTTGCATCTAAAATTCATTGGCACACGCGAGCACTACCTTGTCAGCGATGACCGCTTTGCCCTTGTTGGAAGTCATGCCCTTTTAGGTGGGAATAGTGCTAGCCGGGAAGTCAGCCTCAAAACTACCGACCCACGCCTGATTCAGGATTTGCGTAAACGGTTCCAACGGGCGGCCAATTTAGACGACCTGAACTGGTAATTTCTCGTCCATTCGTAAGCAGGGATTGATTAGTCAGACACCCGTGGAAGGTCGAGCGCAAGAATATATTGCAGGCGCTATCGAACAGGATGATATTGGCAAGCATTGTGTGATGCTAAATTCCCATCCGTTCACTCCTTAAAACCACTGAGTATGGAAAGTTTTTCGGTAGCCAATGCCCTAACGACCAATACCCAAAACCGTTGCCAAAGAACGTGCTGCATTCCCCGGTTCCATTGCATCCATCGCCGCTGTGGGTTCATAACCGCAATGCACCATACAATCACGGCATTTGGGATTCCCACTGGCACGCCCGTACTTTTCCCAGTCAGTGGTTTCCAGTAATTCTTGATAGCTTTGACAATGGCCTTCATTGAGTAAATAGCAGGGTCTTTGCCACCCCAAAACACTATAGCTAGGCATGCCCCAAGGCGTACATTCGTACTCTTTCTCACCCACCAGAAAGTCCAAAAACAAAGGATTGTGATTAAAATTCCATTTGGTCTTGCCCTGACGGTACGGTGCCATAATTTCTCGGAATAATGCTCGGGCTTGTTCCCGCTTCAAAAAATGCTCTTGATCCGGTGCCCATTCATAGCTATAGCCAGGGGATACCATCATGCCATCTACCCCCAACTCTGTCAAAAAGTCAAAGAGTTCTTGAATCTCTTCTGGTTTTGTACCTTCAAAAACAGTGGTATTTGTCGTCACCCGAAAACCTGCTTTTTTAGCTGCTTTAATCGCACTAATAGCAATATCAAAAACCCCTTGGCGATTCACCGATTTATCATGCAAATCCCGCATTCCATCCAAATGCACACTGAAAGAAAAATAGGGAGATGGCGTGAATTTATTTAAGCTTTTTTCTAATAAAATACCATTAGTACAGAGATACACGAACTTACGCCGTGCCACCAAACCCGCCACGATTTCATCAATTTGGGGATGCAATAGCGGTTCCCCACCCGGAATGGCCACCACCGGCGCACCACATTCCTCCGCTGCCCGAAAACACTCTTCCGGGGTAAGATGGCGTTTTAAGACCTCTGGTGGATGTTGGATTTTACCACAGCCAGAACAGGCCAAATTGCACCGAAATAGGGGTTCCAACATCAACGTCAAGGCAAAACGCTTGCGCCCTAACAGCCGCTGGGTCACCACATACTTACCCACTTCCAGTGCTTGCAACCAATGAATTCCCATCCGATCCACTCCTCAAAAAAAACACAAGGTGAAGCTATTGTAACGTTCTCACCCCTGAAAATGTAAAGGATTTCCCCAATCCTGACAAGTCACCCCTTAAATTAAAATCCAGATACGGTCACTCCAGGAGCCTATGCAGACATTTCTCCCTATCCACCTGCCCCGTACCTTACGTTGTACCCAAGAGCAGTTTGTGGAACTGGTCAAAGCAAATCCCGAATTGCGTTGGGAATTGACGGCGCAGGGTGAGGTTATCGTAATGCCACCAACAGGTAGTGAAACCGGAAATTATAATTCTGAATTGATTATCAATTTGGGTATTTGGAACCGGCAAAGTCAATTAGGAAAAGTGTTTGATTCTTCGACGGGATTTCGGTTGCCGAATGGGGCGATTCGTTCACCTGATGTGGCCTGGATTGCTCAGGAACGCTGGGCACAATTATCCCCAGAGCAACGGCGTACTTTTGCTCCTATTTGCCCGGATTTTGTGGTGGAATTGGTTTCTCCAACCGATGATGTGAATGCCCTGGAAGCTAAAATGCAGGAGTACTTGGCCAATGGGTGTCGGTTAGGTTGGTTGGTGAATCCCCAAAAGCGCCAGGTCACCGTTTATCGCCCCCAGATGGCCCCAGAAATCATCTCTTTTGATGTGCCCCTGACCGGTGAGGATGTGTTGCCTGAATTTACCTTAGATTTACGGCAAATTTTTGGTGATGAATCTGGACAAAATTAATGTGTATGGTGCTACTGAAATAATGGGGAACCAGCCGTTGTTGCAACGGATGTTAGAATGATGGTTGATAAGTTCTCTTCATTCTATATCCAACTTCTGTTAAACACATGAATGCGGTTATTCCCATCCACCTGCCCCGTACCTTACGTTGTACCCAAGAGCAGTTTGTGGAACTGGTCAAAGCAAATCCTGAATTGCGTTGGGAATTGACAGCGCAGGGTGAGGTTATCGTAATGCCACCAACAGGTAGTGAAACCGGAAATTATAATTCTGAATTGATTATCAATTTGGGTATTTGGAACCGGCAAAGTCAATTAGGAAAAGTGTTTGATTCTTCG
>Ga0272447_1002205_pt1 | contig 10804 bp, 7 predicted proteins | sample YNPCB0133_FD_194589 | JGI IMG/M metagenome (GOLD analysis project Ga0272447, IMG submission 194589) | Hot spring microbial mat communities from Yellowstone National Park, WY, United States - YNP-CB-013-3 | ecosystem: Environmental > Aquatic > Thermal springs > Hot (42-90C) > Sediment | place...
CGATAGTGAATGTGTCCAAGGGCAGATAAAGCCCGGCGATATTCAGGCGGTTCGTTGCCGCTCACCGGAACGGCAAGGATTTCCCGCAAGGCATTCTCCGCTTCGTCCAACTTGCCCAGGTCCATCCATGCCAGGGCCAGCTGATAATAGCCGCGGATGCGATCGGGGCCTTGCAGAACCAGGGCCTTCTGCAACGCCTCGACTGCCTTCTGGGCTAGTTTCAACTGCTGCCAGCATTCACCGAGAGTTACCAGCATCTGTTGCCGCAGGGCGTCGTGGTCGAGGCTGTTCCATTGTTCTGGTTTACCCGTGCCCAGTTTATCCATCCCGCTCAGGGCTTGCTCGAGCAAACGAATCGCTCTCGGATAGTCCTGGGCTCGCTGGAAGGAAACAGCTGCTTGCTGGAGCAACATGATTTTTTCCTGAGGCGCGGGTTGGTGGTCATCGTCGGTCGGCTCACTGATTCGGGCAGTTTGTTCAAACATCTCTCCTGCTTCGCGAAAGGCCGCTTGCATGGCTTGCTGCTGTTCAGCGCTCAACTCCTCCCCATCTTGCTGACGCTGCCAGAAACGGTCAGCCCAATGCCATAAGGCGCGGCTCAGGGCTAGATTGGCCCGTGGCCTTTTGCCAACTGCTTCCTGCCAGGTTCGCGCCAGGTCGCGGGCCAGTTCGTAGTGTCCGGCCTCCATCCAGTGCTGCCACAACTGTTGCAACCACTCTTCCAGTTGCCCGACAGAAATATAGGGATTGTTGAGAATGCCAGTTTGCAGAGCACTTTGCACCAGTCGGAGTGCTTCTGAATCCTGGCCGCGTACCTGGCGCAGCATCGCTAACCGCAACTGTGCCACCTGACATTCCGGTGTGGCCTGTGCTTGAGTGCTGAGCAAACGTTGCCAGACATTTTCGGCCTCCGCTAACTGATTCAGTCCGTCAGCATAGCATTTCCCCAACCACAACAGCGCCTGCGGCAAATGGGGCCAGGTCTCGGGAACCACCTGTAAAAGCCGATTCCACGTCTGAACGGCCTCCTCGTAACGGCTTTCTTCCATCCAGGCTTTTGCCGACAGGTGCAAAGCTTCCGGATAAAGCGGGTCAAGAGCCGGGATACGTGCCAGAACCTCCCGAGCTTCACTGAAGCGTTGCAGTTGTATGAGGATTTGAGCATGGCGTAACCGTGCCGCTTGAACATCGCGTACTTGCGGTTGCAATAACAACCTCTGACTCGCTTCCAGAGCAGCCTGCCAGTTTGCTGAAACTTCCTGAGCTTTATGCTGCGACTGTACAGCCAACTGTTGCAGATAGTAACGCACCAATCGTTCGTAGCCCAGCGAGCGCTCGGAAGGATTTTCGTCTAACAACTGGTAAATTCGTTGCGGCCAGTCTGCCGGAGCCTGACCGCGCAAGACCTGAGACCAGAGTTTACGGTAAGCCCAGTGCGGCTGCCAATCGCGTGGCAGGCCCAATCGCTCCGCCCGCTCCAGTGCCGATTCGATTTGCTCGAGCAATTCCGCAGGAAGTACGGTAGGTTTTGTCGCAACCGACCCTGTCGTCAAAGCATTGGGAGCGTTGGCCAGAATCGCGTCGGCGTCCGCCAGCCAACAACCGGCCAGCACTAATGCTGCCATCGCTTGCAAACGGACTGGGGCCGGTCCTTCTAATACACGCTCCGCTAGCTGACGAGCCGTCGTGTAATCGCCAGCCTCTTCGGCAGCCATTGCTTGCAGTGCGATTGCCTGCCAATCGGCGCGAGCCCGTCCAGTTCGCCACGGTTGCCACCATAAGGTGAGCAGAGCGGCTAACACACCGGCCAGGAAGACCGGGATTTGCCACCGCCGACCCCAGCCGCACCTATCCGAACCTTCGACACTAATGTTTTCGCTCGCGCCTGCTGAACTGGACAACAGGAGTTGCGCCACTGTCGCCTGCACGGGCTGGGATTGCCGGCTCTCTTTTTCGCCTTGCAAAATTGGCTCGTCAGATGTCATGGGTTCGCAACGTCGAATAGGGCCAGGATCATCTCTGCCCTGCCGGCCTATGCACGATTCTCTGGCTGCTCAAAAGTCGGATTTTCCGCGCGTGGTTCGGGCACACCAATGTCGGTTTGTGCCACAAGTCCGGCTGATCTGTCAAGCCCGACTCACATTCCACGAAGCCGAGCTCCCATCTTTCCAGGCGACTCAAGGGAATAACGCGGGATTTTCGACTTGACATGGCGAGTCTTATCCCCTAGTAATTAGTGGCACAGCTTCCTTTCGCATTACTCGAACCTAACAAAGCGCTGGGAGCCAGGCACAGTAACTCGCCGCCAACCTATTGTCAATCATGAGGACCAGTCAACTTAGCACCCGCTATTCGCTTCCGCGCTGCTTCCAAGCTGTGCTTTGCGGTGTTCTGGCAATACTAACGCTGGCGCAGGGCTTTCTGCCTGTCCAGCCCGCGCTGGCTCTATTGCAACTTCAGGGTGAAGCGGAGCGTGAAAACTCCGAGTGTTCTTCGCGGGAAGCTCCTTTCTGCAGTGAGTTCGGGTTGACTGGCCATTGTGGGACTTGCTGGCGTCGCGCGGTTCACCGCCAGTATTCGCAGGAAATGATTGCCAAATCGCTGCGGGTCTGTGTAACATCGAGGCTCCCTGCCGAGCTTCGTGCACTTTTGTGGAGCTATACGCAGTTACCCCTCAGTCTGCATCTTCGTTTGCCACCGTTGCGCTGCTAATTGCCGTCTGCGTTTTATCGCGTTGCAACCCTGCAGTCCTGGGCAGCAATTGCGGACCCCGCGCTTTGCGCGCGAAAAACAGGAGGCCTAACATGAAAGCATTGCACCAATTGCTGGATGGATACAAACACTTTTGCGAACATTATTGTCCCGGTCATCGGGAACAGTTGGCCGAACTCGCCAAGGGCCAGCAGCCGCAGGTGATGCTCATCACCTGTGCCGATTCACGAATCGAACCTGGCTTGATTTTCCACGCCGAGCCAGGAGACCTCTTTGTGTTGCGCAACGCCGGCAACATCGTGCCTGCGTTTGGTCAGTCGGCGTCTGCCGAAGCAGGAACTATCGAATTTGCAGTGCTCGGCTTGAAAGTGCAAGACATCGTTGTCATGGGACACACTCAGTGCGGGGCTGTGCGCGCTATGCTCAACTTTGAGCAAATGCGTTCCCAGTTGCCGGCATTGTGTCGCTCCCTGGAGCCCAATTTACGAGTGGCCACGCTAGCTCAGGCTCATCCTGACGCAAGTACCGCGAAAGACCCGCTTGAGCTGGCCGTGCGACTGAACGTGCTCGTCCAGGTGGACAATTTGCTGACCCACCCCGCTGTGGCTGCCGCAGTCGAGAATGGCACAGCTCGCTTGCACGCCTGGCTCTACTCCATTGAGACCGGCCAAATCCACGTCTATTGTCAGGATCGCGCCCAGTTTATGCCCTTGCACGAAGTCGGTTTACAACCGCTTTCTTTCCAGTGGCCGCTGCATCTGGCGACACCATGACTTGCACCCGATACGGGTAAGCTACATGCCGCTACTCTAGCGATTTCGCCTTCGGAAATGGACAAGGAGAGCCTATATGAGCACAGACAAACGACACTGGTTGATTCAGGACTTCCTGGCTTCCATTGTAGTGTTTCTGGTGGCTGTGCCTCTTTCGATAAGCATCGCCATCGCCTCGGGGGTTCCGATGGAAAAAGCCGCGGCAGTAGGCATTCTGACGGCTATCGTAGGCGGTATTGTGGTCGGCACTTTTGCCGGGTGCCCGCTACAGGTCACCGGTCCGGACGCTGGTTTAGCCGTGATGGTTAGCCAGTTTATTGAACGTTTCGGCTGGGATCAGCTAGCCATCATAGTCCTGGTGGCAGGTACCATACAATTGCTGGCGGGTCTGTTGCGTTTAGGGCAATGGTTTCGCGCCGTTCCGCCTTCGGTGATCGAAGGAATCCTGGCCGGCATCGGTGTGCTGATTTTCGCCGCGCAATTTCACCTCATGGTAGATGATACACCGCCGGGTACCGGCAAGGAATTCGGCGGTGTCATCAACTTGATCACCATTCCTGAGGCCGTTTATAAGGGCATCACCATGCCGGAGCACCGTTCAGCGGCGTTAATCGGACTGGCCACCATCCTGGTTATCACGCTCTGGGTGAACCTGGCTCCTCAACGAATTCGATTTATTCCTGGACCGCTTGTGGGTGTCATTTTCTGCGCGACTTTAGCAGCCCTGATGGGCGCTTCGGTGGAGTATGTGAAAATGCCGGACAATATCCTGGAAGCAGCCGGTCTTATTTCCTTCAACATAGATTGGTCGCAAATGGGCCTGCCGTTACTGCTGGCAGGTTTAGCCCTGGCGTTCGTGGCGAGTGCGGTAACTTTAGTCAACGCTACCGCTGCAGACATGATTCAGCAACACGCGCCACGCACAAACTATGACCGCGAGCTTCTAGCGCAAGGAATTGGTAATTCCATTAACGGTATCTTCCAGCTATTGCCGATGGCAGGTCTTATTGTTCGCACTGCCACTAGTATCCAAGCTGGTGCACAAACACGCCTGGCGACAATCTTACATGGCGTCTGGTTACTGTTGTTCTGTGCCATATTTCCGCAAGTTCTTCGGTTAGTACCCGTAGCTACCTTGGCTGCTATTCTGGTTTATACTGGTGTGAAGCTTTTCAAATGGCGAAATTTCGCAACCTTCTGGAACCTCGGCAAGGGTGAATTCTTAGTTTACGTGGCCACCTTAGGTACCGTGGTCGTTATAGACCTGCTCACGGGGATCATAACAGGTATAGTGCTGGCTATAATTCGCCTCCTATACATATTCTCGCAGCTTGACATCCGTCTCAACTTGGACGCAAATAGGCGGCTGGCGAATCTTTACCTGTCAGGCGCCGCCACGTTTATTCGGTTACCCAAATTGGCCGAAGTATTGCGCCAGGTACCTGGTGATTACGAGTTGCACATCCATTTAGAGGGACTGACCTACATAGACCACGCTTGCTTTGAGTTGCTCACGAACTGGGAAAAACAACATAATAAGACCGGTGGCACTTTGGTGCTCGACTGGGAAAGTCTGACAGCGAAGTTTCGCTCGATTAGTCAGAATTCCCAGAATCACCGTGAAAGTGCCACCGAGGTCCGCGTGCAGGGGTGAAAATGCCAGTTTAGGAGTGCAGCTAAAGCACGATAGCTGGCAAGGTTAGTTGCGCTTTAGAAATCGAAAGCTAACCGCATACCAAACCCCTGTATCCAGCCGTCTGCCGGTGAGCCGACAGCATCGCGATGGGTAATACTATAGTTCCACTGCACCTTGGCATTCGGATTCAGGAACCAGTTGAGACCTAACGTAATGTCGTGCAGGATAGCTCCGGGGATACCTTTGTCCGCAAGGTCTATATACTGGTAACGAATACCGACTTGCCAGGCGCCTGGTGCAAAAATGACCTCGCCATTCCGATCTATATAAATGAAATTCTGCTTCGGGATCACGCGATTGAAATTGGCCCCGGAGCCACCGTGGCGTAAATAAGGCCTATATTCGCCAGTGAGGAAATATAGTACTTCGACATAACCGCCATGATAGAAGGTGGTGCCCACAGGCACCGGGGCCGCGATCGGGAAAGCCACATCAGTAAACCAGGTAGTATAGTATTCCGCCACTACAGACCAGGGTCCGTAAACTAATGCGAATTCTGGCACCAGAATGTACATACTGTCGCCGAGAAACCGAGCATCGGAGAATGCCGTGCCAAGAGGTCCTGGCCCGTTGCGCAATGCACCGCGTGCCCGCAACCGATAGCGATCGTTGTCTAAGTCGCGGGCACTGGCACCGAGGCCCAGATGCACCAGGTACTTGCCGCCTTCCGCATAGATAGGCGTCCAGGTAAGTCGGCCAGTAACATCATATTCTCCATCGCCGGTGTTGAACCCGAATACTGTAGTGTTATTCTTGAAAACTCCGATCTGCCAGGTGATGTTTTCATCTTGAGTCCAGTTGAATATTTGCACGCCGGGGCGGAAGCCGTTATCGAGACCGCCGATAAACGCGTCGAACATGAAAGACCGCTCTATAAAGTTGAGCCAGCGACTGCTGGTGAGGTGCTCGAAACTGATCGGCGGTTTATGGTTACCGACACGAATATTGCCGAGAATGGGGATATCCACAAGCTGAGCATAGAGGTCGGTGGGTGCCGGTGTGTTAGCCACGTCGGTTTCTCTTGCGGGGTCGAGAGGCTCGAAGTCGAAAGTGTTGACGAAATCATACTCGCAAACGAATTCGAAATTATGAAACAGCTTGCCGTCCACTACAAATCGGGCGCGGCGGAAAAAGAAGCCGTCCTGCAGCTTTCCGATGCCGCCTGGGGCGTTTTGCACGCGATTAGAGGCGGTGAACCAGGTGGTATCGAACTGGGTTCGACCACCGACGTGGATGCGAAAACTACCATCAGTGGACTGAATTCCCAGGCCATTTTGCCAGTTCGCGCGAATCCACGGGGAGGGATCGCGTAATTCGATCAGCCGCCAGGGATTGTTTTTTAGCTCATCGGGGTCGGGCTTCTGCTGGCCAGCCATGGGAAGGGAGGCTTCAACGGACTGTTCTTGCCTTGATAAAGCGGTAGGTGGCCCGGATACCGAAGCAGGAGCTTTAGGCAGTTGCTCCTGCAATCTTTCCAGCGCTGTGCGGAGTTCGCGATTTTGTTGTTCGAGCATTTCGATGCGCCGCAATAATTCCTGAAGATCGGGCTGGGAAGAAGATTGCGAGTCTTGTTGCGGACCTGGAGGTGGGCTGGCAGGTTTCTGCTGCGGTACTTCCTCGGCTGCCAGAAGTAAGCTTGCAAAAAGCAAGATCGGGCAAGTCACGCTCCCCAAGAATCGCAGCACACGCATTTTTCCTCCCGATCTGATGAGCCACAAATGCAGAGCAATGCCCAACCGAGAAACGCCCCGGGGCTTCTTGGCTCAGTTGGCACGTTGATGGAAACCTAAGGTGGTTCAAGCATCGGCGTTGTCAAACGTATCGCAAAAAACACTGGAAGGGTTTATAAAAAACGCAACGGGTTATAGCTGTCGGCGAACGATGCGGGCGTAATAACCGCCATCGGCAGGCTGGCCAGGAACCTGATCCACCTCGACATCCAGTTCCAGGTCTTGAATGACGCTCAGGACGTTGTGGACGACAGTGCGATTTTCTTCCGGTTCGAGGCTGCAGGTGGAATAGACAATCACGCCCCCAGGCCGGACACGTTCGGCGGCGTAGATGAGCAGTTTGGTTTGCAGGGGAACAAGTTTGCGAAGGGCACGCGGAGAAACTTTCCAGCGTGCTTCCGGTCGCCGACCCAGCACACCCGTATTGCTGCAGGGTACATCCACGAGAACGGCATCGAACGGGCCGGGGGGTGGTTCACCTTTGGGAGACAACAAACAGGTTTCGATGATACTGATTCCAAGCCGCTCAGCCAGCCGGGGAATCACCGCTAGCCGACGTTTGTCCACGTCGCAGGCGAGAATGTGGCCTTGATTGGCCATCAATTCTGCCAGATGAGTTGTTTTGGCACCTGGAGCAGCACACAGGTCAAGTACCTTCCAGCCCGGTTGCGGATCGAGCGCTGAAACCACCTGCATGGAAGATTCGTCCTGAACGGTAAACCATCCTTCAGCAAATCCCGGCAACTCAGCAGGGGCAACATGCTGCTCGAGACGAATAGACTGGGGATGCTGACCGGGCTGGCATTTTATGCCGGCTGCACGCAAGCGCTCCAGCAGCGAATTTCGGTCGGTTTTCAGTAAATTCACCCGCAAGTAGGTCGGCGGAGGGGCAGCAAACCAGAAACCGAGACGGTAGAGCTCGGCCTGGTCATAGCGTTCGGCCCAGCGGCTCACCAACCAGGGTGGAAAGGCGAAAGCGATCGCAATGTATTGCAAGGGCTGAGTTTGCGGGTCGGGTAAAAGAGGCATGCGAAGCAAGCGGTATCGCCCATCTTCGCACGGCACGGCCTGGGAGCTGGGTGTGTCGCTGAACTCGTCGCTTACTGTTTCTGCCAATCGGCGGAGGATGGCATTGATAAAGCCCTTACCGCGAGGCTTACCGGCCAGCTCCGCAACTTCCACAGTTTCATGAATGGCGGCATGTACGGCAATGTGCGTCAGCAAGACCAGCTGGTATGCCCCGACCCGCAAAGTTTCCCAAATCCATGGTTCGATGCGATGGAGCGGACGTTTCACGAATGGTCGCAGTAAACGATCCAGCGTTAGCCGACGGCGCTGCACACCATACACCAGCTGAGTTACCAGACGGCGATCCGCCGCGTTCAGAGGAGTGCGTTGCAATTGTTCATCGAGAATTTCCTGAGCGAAGCGGCGATGGCGTCTGCATTCCAGTAACACTTGGACAGCAACAGCGCGTGGAGTGAGTGCTTTCCAGTGGAACGTTGCAGCCGATTTCGTCATAGTCTTTCCGCTCCTAACAACTCGCCGACCTGCATGCGGTGACCGCGGAGAAATTCCCCGACGGACATGACCTTGCCTCCTGCCGGTTGGATTTGGAGCAGTTCGACCGTACCCTGTCCGCTGGCCACTCGCACGGTATCAGGATGCACCGCGATGATTATGCCGGGTCGAGCGTCAGTGGTCTCCGGCCAGGCTCGCGCTCGGCGAATAATCAAGCGAAGCGGTGGTTTATCGCGGCGATGCCAGAACGTATAAGCAGTGGGCCAGGGTTGCATCGCCCGTATCTGGTTAACCACCTGCTGAGCCGAGCGCGACCAGTCAACCAGACCGTGCTCTTTTTTCAGCTTCGGGGCTCGCGTCGCCTGGCTGGAATCCTGAGCAATGGCACGAACCTGACCCGATTCGATCTGATCAATGACCTGCAAGGCTAAACGGGCACCGATCACGGCCAGGCGTGCTTCCAATTCTCCGGCAGTTTCGTCGGGAAGAATGTCCACGGCTTCCTGAGCGAGAATATCTCCGGCGTCCATCTGTGGCGACATGCGAATAATGGTGACGCCGGTACGGGTTTCGCCGTGGTAAATGGCCCAGGCGACCGGAGCGGCTCCGCGGTATTTGGGCAAAAGCGAAGCGTGGACGTTTATTCCGCCATGCCGGGCTACGGATAACACTTCTGGCGAAAGAATCTGCCCATAGGCTGCTACTACCAGAAGCTCCGGCTCAAAAGCTTTCAGTCCCGCAATACCTTCGGGCGTGTTTATTTTTTCTGGCTGGAAAACGGGGATGCCGTGTGCCAGAGCAATCTTTTTGATCGAGCGCACCATTTCCTTTTCCCTGCCGCTGGGCCGGTCAGGATTGGCAACCAGTCCGGCGACACAGTGCCGACTTGCCAGCAGAGCCTGGAACGTCGGCTCCGCGAACCGCCCGGTTCCCATCATGACAATCCGCATGGCATCGCCCAGAGTTCTCCGCACCGCCTCGGCAAGTGACTAAGTGGTGGTGATCATGCCGGCTCACGCACGCCAACCGCCTTCTGGCTTTGCAGTTCCACGAGAGCCTGCAACTGATCAATAATGACCTTATCCGGTGGGATTTTGCCCCGAGCCTGGGCATCGCGGTAACGCTGAACCAGGTCGTCAAGGAAATCGCGGCTGGCCAGGCGTGCTGTCTCGCTCATACGGTCAATAAACAAAATGCCGTGCAAATGATCGGTCTCGTGCTGCACCACCCGCGCTTCCAGTCCGCTGACAGTGCGGTCAATTTCCTGCCCGTCCAGATTGAAAGCCCGCAAACGAACGGAACGAGCCCGGCGAATGGGCTGATACAGTCCGGGGAAACTCAGGCATCCTTCGTCTTCTTCGACAGAACCCCGGAAATCGCTCAATACGGGATTGACGATCACCTGCACTGCACCCGGATCATCCCCCTCCCGGTCGCAGCGCATGAGAAAAATCTGGTAGGGATAACCGACCTGCGGTGCGGCCAGTCCCAATCCACGATGTTCCAAAAGCAAGCGAGTCATCTCACGAACCAACTCGCGTATGGCCTGATCCACCCGCCGAACCGGACATGCCGGAAAGCGCAGAGCCGGATGGGGATATTGCACGATTTCCATGAGGCACCACCTTACTGTAATGGTTAGTCGGCGTTCGCTCAGAGCCAATGCTCTCCTGCAATAAGCCTACGCCTGTTCACCGCAATAGCAAAGGGAAAGAGCAAGCAGGAGTATTTTTCTTCGCCTGAGCCCTCCGCTCGATTGCATGCCTGATGCGGCCAGGAGCCTCAGGCGAATTTCCTATCCACTCCCCTGGCGATAGGTATAATGTCTCCGACTGGACAACCAGGGAGCCTGCGGATGTCCGCAGCATTAGAACTATACGAGAAGCTCAAACCGCGGCTGGGCGAAGAGGAAACGAAAGCGCTCCTGGCTTACATCGAAAGCACAGGAGTGGCTCGCGCTGCTACCCGAGAGGACCTGCTGGAGCTTCAGGCTGAGTTTCACGCCTTGCGCAGCGATCTCGATCAGTTGCAACAACTCCGCCCGCAGGTTGACCGATTACAGCAGGAATTGGATGCGATAAGCGCTCGCTTGCAACAAGAGCTACCGCCTTTGTCCGCGGGCATCGCAGACCAGCGCGTGGAAACAGCTCATTTGCGACAGACCATGCAGCAGTTGCTAGCCGATTTAGGCCAGTTTCGCCAAGAATTTGCTGCATTGCAGGCTGATGTTGAACAGTTACGCCACGATCTGGAGCAGTTGCGGGCCCAGGTTAGCCAGCAACAGCAGCAATTACAGCAACTGCGGACCGATGTTGAACAGTTACGCCACGGTCTGGAGCAGTTGCGGGCCCAGGTTAGCCAGCAACAGCAGC
>Ga0272447_1002206_pt1 | contig 10804 bp, 6 predicted proteins | sample YNPCB0133_FD_194589 | JGI IMG/M metagenome (GOLD analysis project Ga0272447, IMG submission 194589) | Hot spring microbial mat communities from Yellowstone National Park, WY, United States - YNP-CB-013-3 | ecosystem: Environmental > Aquatic > Thermal springs > Hot (42-90C) > Sediment | place...
CAGTCGCGGACGTTTACCACGGTGGGCTTACGCCCCCCGCTCTTGCGTTGGTGTGCGGACGTCTGCCGGCGAAAAAACGATTTTTGCGATGCACGAACGCACAGTACTAGGAGCGGCGGGCGTCAGCCCGCCGTGGGTTTCTAACCCCGGTGCAGTCGCGGAGGTTTTCCACGGTGGGCTTACGCCCACCGCTCCTGGTTGGCGCGACGTGCGTTCGGCGAGCAAAAGCGACATTTGCCATGCACAAACGACAAGTCGCAAGAGCGCCGGACGTCAGCCCGCCGTGGGTTGATTAGAGGACGCCTGTTCTAGTGCAAACGTCTTCCGCGGTCAGCTTACGCCGATCGCTTCTCAGCCGCGTGTGCGGGATAAAGAGGCGGATGTCAGCTCAAGATGCCCCAGATGATGTTGCCCTGAACGAGTTCACGGGGCTGCTTGAGGTGGTTGTACTGAATCATGTGCGGGTCAAGGCCGACGCTGTGGTAAATCGTCGCCAGCAGGTCGCACGGATGCACCGGATTTTCCAGTGGCGCAGAAGCGGTCTTGTCCGACTTGCCGTACACGAAACCGCGCCTGACTCCGGCACCAGCAATGACAGCGGTGAAGCAATACGGCCAGTGATCGCGGCCATCGGCACTGTTGCCGTTACCGGAAGTGCTGACGCCCCGCTGCGGGCTACGCCCAAACTCACCGACTGCCACAACCAGCGTCTCCGACAGCAGCCCGCGCTGATCGAGGTCTTCGAGCAAAGCGGACAAGCCAGCGTCGAGCATCGGTGCGGACAGCCGTTTCATCCGGTCGGGCAAACCAACGTGGTGATCCCAGGAATGGAGGTCGGAGTTGGCCACTTTCGGCCAGTTGACCTCGACGAATCGGCAACCGGCCTCCACCAGGCGACGTGCCAGCAGACAGCTCTGTCCAAAAGTATTCCGGCCATACTTGTCGCGCAGGCTGGCGGGTTCCTTGCTCAGGTCAAACGCTTCCCGAGCCCGACCGCTGACGATGAGGCTGAACGCCTGCTGATAGTAGGCGTCGGGATTGTATTTGGCGACAGCGCGTTCGAGTTCGGGCAGGCTTTCGTTGACCAGCTGGCGGAGACTGGCGCGGCGGGTGAGGCGTTCCGGCGACAGTTCCACGCGGATTTTCAGGTCATCCACGCGGATACGATCCATCTTGTTCATGTCGTTGTCGTCGCCGGGCGGGAACAGGTAGTAGGGATCGTAGGCTTTGCCCAAGAACCCGGCCGTGCCCCCCTTATTGATGACGTTGGATTCCTGCAACGGCCGGGGCATCATCACAAAGGGTAGCATGGGCACATCCGGCGGGCGATACTTGGCGATATTGCAACCGATGTGCGGGAAGTCTTTCGGACTGGGCGGTTCCAGCTGGCCGGATGGGCTGACTTTATCTGTGGTGTAACCGGTCAGCATCTGGTAAATCGCCGCCGTGTGATTGAACAGGCCCACCGGTGTGTAGCTCATCGTGCGGATGAGCGTTACTTTGTCGTTGACCTGAGCGAACCGTGGCAACACTTCGGTGAATTTGACGCCAGGAATTCTGGTATCAATCGCCTGGAAGACGCTGCGGACGTTGTCGGGAACGTTGTCCTTGGGGTCCCAGAGGTCAATATGACTGGGGCCGCCCTGCAGGTAAAGCAGAATCACGCTTTTCGCTTTACCAAAGCCGGGTCCGCCTCCGTTGCCGTTTTGCTTCGCCTGAGCTTCCGCGCGGAGCACATCGGCGAGCGTGAAACCGGCCAGGGATAACCCTCCAATGCGGAGCCAATCACGGCGGGTCATGCCGTCGCAGGTTGCTGCCACCGGACCGGGAATCACCAACATGACACTTCCTCCGTTTAGCTGGGGGTCTTCGTCTCTGCCTTGCAGGCGGGGATGCGTCGTCCTGGCAGCCGAACGACGCCGTGCGGGGATTCACCAGCAGACCCGTCTGCCGCATCGCTCATCAGCACCTGTCGGCAGACATTTCACCACTTTTATCTTATCGAATCCCCGGGACACTGGCAAGCAGAAAAAGAGCCGAGCCGCTTTTTAGCGAATGAAGCAGAATTCCTTGGCGTTGATCAGCGACCAGAGCAGGTTTTCGTAAGCGGTCTTGCGATTTTGCGGGCCGAGCCGTTCTATGTGTTCCAGGGCCACCTGAAGTTCGTCCGGCTGCGGTTTGCGTGCAAACGCCCAGAGGTAGATTTCCTCGACCTTGCTGCGTTCGTCACGGTTGGTATCGCGGGCGAGCAAATCGGCCCGACCACCGCCGCGGGTCAATTTTGCCTGAATCTCGTCCGAATTGAGCAGATGCAGAACCTGGGCCAGGTTAGCGTCGTTGACCCGTTCGCATTCGCAAGCGCTCGCACGAGCGGGCTTGCCGAACACGGTCAGGAAGTAGTTGTTGTACGCTTCATCCGGCAGCTTGATGGCACGATTCGGGGCATGGCGATCCTGCGGCAGAGAATTGAACTGGCCGGGAGCGTTCAGCACCTGATTGACCGCATCGTAGAGCACCTCGGCGTTCATGCGTTGCGGATAAAAGCGAGCGAAATTCTTGCGGTCGAACTTGTTGAACTGGTTGGGCAAGCTGCTGAGCTGATACGTCCGGCTCTTGCAGATGGTGCGGATCAGGTGTTTGAGACTGTAGCCGTGTTCGATGAAATCCCGCGCCAGGGCATCCAGCAAGGCTTCGTTACTGGGCGGATTGGTGATTCGCATATCGTCGGGCGGGTCCACGATACCGCGACCGAAGAAGTGGGCCCAGTAGCGATTGACCACGGCCCGGGCGAAGAAAGGATTGTCCTTCCGCGCCAGCCAGTCGGCCAGCAGTTGCCGGGGATCCTGGCCTGGCGGGACGTTCATCACCTCGCCGTCGAGCGGTTTGATCTGGGCCGGCTGGCCGGTGCGTTTGTTGGCCACACTGCCATCGCGACGCACTGCGACCGCGTAAATTGTCCGCTGCTGACCATTGGTTTCCTGCCCGGGTAAGACCAGCTCCTTGCGTCGTACGCGACCGAAGAAGGCCGCCAATCCCCAGTAATCATCCTGGCTCCATTTCTCGAACGGATGATGATGGCATTGTGCACAGGCCAGCCGCAAACCCAGAAATACCTGGGCCAGGTCGTCCACGAACTGGCTCGGCTGCTCGATTTCCTTGTACCAGACCACAGGCGGATGGCTTTGCTCGTCGCCAGTTGCAGCAATGATCGCACGGGCAAACTGGTCGTAAGGCAAATCCTGCTGAATGGCCTGACGCAGCCAATCGTGAAACGCAAAGGTACCGAAAGTTCGGCTCGGGTCGCCGCGCCGTTTTACGCGAAGGATGTCCGCCCACTTGTTGGCGAAGAAGTAACCATACTCCGGACGCTCCAGTAATTGATCCACCAGTTTGTCGCGTTTGTTCGGATCGGTGTCGGCGAGGAAAGCCTGCACTTCCGCCGGTGTCGGCAGCGTGCCGCAAATCTGCAACGTGGCGCGACGAATAAACTCCTCATCCGTACAAAGCGGCGAAGGCACGAGGTTCAGCTCCCGCCATTTCTGTGCGGTGTGGACATCCACAAGGGTTTTCGGCTCAAACGACCAGCTCGGCACTGTTCCGGGCAAGGGTACGACCACGCGGAAAACGGTTACGTGCCCCTGATAGCGTACCATAATAGCAGCGTCACCTGCCGCGCTATAGGTTCGCACCATTCCCTGCCAGTCCACGCTGGCCACTTCGGTATCGTTACTATCGTACTGAGCGCGGAAGGTCACATCTTCCACCGTGCCATCGCTGTAATGAGCCAGTGCTACCAGCTGCTGGCCGGATTGCTGAGCGAGAATGCGTTTTTCCGGAAACACACTCACCCGCACCACCACCGGATCGCTGGGGCGACCCCACGGCATTCCCGCGATAATCCAGCGGCGAATCAGGCGATACTCCTCGGAATCTTTTTCGAGACGTTTGCCGCCACCATGCGGCATCTGACCGGTCGCTTTCAAGAGCAGCAGACTGTTATCCGGCGCGGCCGGGAAAACGCGACGCCCTCGCGCCTCTTTGACAATGGCGTTGTAATCAATCTCCGGCTCAAAACCCAGAAGCGACAATTTGAATCCGTTTTGTCCGGTGGACTTGCCATGACAGCCCCCGGCATTGCAGCCGAATTTGGTGAAAATCGGCACGATCTGGTTGGGGAAATTGATCGGCAGGGGTTCCTGCGTGTGCGTTACGCTGACCCGCAAGCTTGCCGTCTTGTCGCCGTAGCGGGCCACCACTTCGGTTTGCCCATCTGCCAGCGCCATCAGTCGCCCATTGCTTACCCGGACTAATCTGGCATCGCCCACCTGCCACTGGATGGCGGGAGTAACATCCACCTGCCGCCCATCGTTTAACTCGGCCGTCACCACAACCTGACACGTGGCCTGCTCACCTTGCAAGCGAACTTCCGCAGGAAACACACTGAGCGCTTTGACCGCTGCCGGCGAAGGAAGAGAGGAAGAGGATGGATTCGGCTCTGCCGCACGTCCCAGGCCAACCGCAATCGCCAGCCCGATCAGCAAGCAGATCAGTTTTCCGCCACGCCGTCGCACTACGTGTCCCGCACGGGTATGCAATCGCCTCAATCCCGGTAACGCGGTCTTGGGCGACCCGCCAGCATTCCACGACATCGCCAGCAATGCTTGCTTGCATTGGCGCATAATCATCCCCCTTGGCGTAAAGACGGCAGCGTTTCGGAAAAGCAATGCGTTCTCGGCAGGCGTTCGCAGGCGGGTTGAATGTTCGGCTAGTGTCCAGGCTGGACAGCCCTGTTCGCAGTAATAATCACTCAACAGCGTCAGGCTCTTATGCTATCTTACAAGCCGATTGTCAGGGCGTGAAGTCCGGCTGGGGGAAAACCAGAGTGTATTGGTCGCGCCGTCGGCTACTGGGCACGAGACCGGCTGCCTGAAGGCGAACCGGCAATGGGCATGCCAACCGGCAACGGTCGAGCAGCCACCGTGTAGCCTGCCTGATACGACCAATCGCGCAAAGCCCGATACAGAGGAATGCTTTCGGGATAAACGAAGAAAGTCAGCACGGCGGTTTCCGGTGGCACCTGGGCCAGCAAACGACGAAAAACCGAAGACTCGCTCAGGGCTTGTTCGAGCGTTTCGCCGCGAATGGCCTGCATCGGCACGACTTCCCAGTATGCCAGGCCGGCAGAAAAATAGCGAGGATCCGCCGGCCCCTGCTCGCGGAACAGCCAATCCAGCGGCGAATCGGCATTCCGAACGATTCGATACCTCAGTGCAAATGCTCCGTGCTGGCTGGTTTGCCCCTCCACCGACCAGCGATAACGCAACTGCTCGAGATGTTCCGGAAACTTCTGCCGCACTTCCTGCAAAAGCCCCGCCAGGTCAACGGGCGTTACTCGCTGCTGGTAACACTCGAAATATACTTCGTGGGAAAACACCGGCCGACTCACGGGCAGCCAGTAATGCAAAGCTCGCACCTCTCGCCGCGACACTGTCGGCAACGTAGCTGCCTGTTTCTCGCTCAGCCTTTGCAAACTTTGCTCGAGCTCGCGCAACTGCTGCTCCAGCTCTTTCACGGACTCCGACCAGCGATGCCACTGTTGCTGCGTCCGGTCGGATTGTTCCTGCCAGTGTCGCCGTTGGTACTCGGCAGCCAGCAGAGATTGTGTTTCGGCAGCAAGGTGGAGTTTCGCCAGTTCCAGCCGCTGGCAATAGCTTTGCCATTGCTGCCGGGCCGATTCCAGTTGCCGGACTGTTTCCTCCTGGTTGTCCGCTTCCGATACTGATGGCGAAGCCGCTGCGGGCACGGGATTTTCGACCGGCTTCGGTGAATCTTCCAGGGCAACCCGTCCCGACCAATCCTTGATGCGTGCGGCCACCAGAACGACCAGGATCAACACGATCCCCACCAGGTTGCTCAACACGTCGAGAAACGAATCCGAGCCGAAAGAGGTATCTCCGTTTCGCCGCATACGATGCCCTCCGCGCGGACTGTTTCGGCAATGCAGCAGTAGCCCGCAAGATGCAACCAGCGGCAGCCAGCCACGCTCATGCCTTCTCGGTCGGGCTCACCGTTGGGGTTGCCCGGCGACTGGTGGCCATGTCTTGCCAGCCTGGGGTCGGTATCGTTGGGCCACACATTGTCGCTTATCGCTCCCGGTTGCCCGGCACCTGGTGAAGTGAACCGGCAGGTTCGTCGGATGCGTGCGGGAGCCATTCGACCTGCCACACCCAGCCAGAGCGAGCAAGACGGCTCGCCAGTTCGTAATAGACAAGCGTTCCGGCTGGCTCGACCCGAATCCGCAATTCCACCGACAGGCCCGATCGCAAGCCCACAGCCCGCCAGTTGTCCAGTTCCATCAGCAAGGTTTGCCAGGCACCGTTCTCGGCAAGCACGGCGTAACTGCGCCGCTGAGCCGGCCAGTCAATCCGATTCGAGCGACACACCAGCGTCACTGCACCGGTTTCGCTGGCAAAGCGCGGCGACGCTTGCTTCCCTTTGCTCAAGCCGAGGATGCCCGGAGCAGTGCCCGACCCGATAGTTGTTTCCGCAACCGGCTTTGTCTGACCCTGCGTTGACGTAGCGGCTGGCTTCGCCGGGATAACAGGCTTCGCCGCAGATGTTTGCTGATCGGCTACGCTTGATTTCGCAGCTGGCTTGGAAGTAATGGCAACCGCACCGGGCTTGCTTGCAGGCGGATTATGCGGTTCTGCTGTCCAGGGTGTATTGCCTTTTCCGGTTGTATTGGTCGTTGGACTGCCGGGCTGTTCAGACGTCGGCGAGCTGCCCGCTCGACTTTCAGACATGCCCGCGGCTGACGACTTCCTCACGACTGGGTCAGATGAAGCCACCGGCTCCTGCCCGATTGCAATCCGCCAATCTTCCGGCACAAGTTCGTAGCCAATTTCCCAATCGCTATCTTCCAGCCATTTCGGCACCAGATAATGCAAAACAAACCCACTGGGGCGAACGAGCAGCAGGATATACGGCTTGTCGCTGGACTGGAGAGCACGCTGCGTTTCCAGTACCGCCTGGCGAAATCGCTCCGCCGCCTGGTCCTGCTCTGCTGAAATAGCCCAACCGCTGGCAAGAAAGACCGCCCGACCGTTCACCGCTTCCACCACAATCGGGGGTCGCCAGCTTCCTCGTTGGGCCGGATGCGGTATTAGCTGGTAAATCACTTCCCGCTTTTCCGGGGCCAACTGCGGCGGAACCTGCATGGCCCGCAACTTCGACGACAGTAAGCGGCACCTTTCGCTTAGCGCTTGCTGTCGTGCCCGAAGCTGATCAATTTCCGCAAGCCTGGTTTCTACCTGCACGCGCAGAGCGACACTATCCTTTTCAATAGCGGTATGCTGTTCGCGTAAAAGACGGCTTTCCCGCTCGACAGCGGCGAGCTCTTCTTCTAAATGTTTAGTGCCCTGCTCAATATGCCAGAGTTCCTCCAGCAACATCAGGGCACTTATGTTAGAAGCTGGTTGCTTCACAACGGGCTGGTCCACATCTAAGCGAAAATCAAGGTGCCTGTTATCTTGACCGCTTCCCACATTATTGCGAGCTTGCTCAGTCAATACCAGCAATAAGAGGGTGAGACTGCCCAGCGTGCATAGCAACACCGAGAGGAAAGGAAATAAGTCCAGGCGCGGTACATAATGGCGGGGCATACAGCTTCAGGCCGCCCGACTAATCTCGACACGACTGGTTAATAAATGCACCGCTGCGGTCAGGCTGTGCAGTGTTTTATTGAGCGTATCGGCCTGAGCCAGGCTTTGCAGGCACTGATGCAAACTCGCCTGTAATCGCAGCATCCGTTCCTCACCCGCTAAGCATTCCGCCGCTTGCTGCTGAGCTTGAGCCAGTTGATTTGATAAGCTGGCCAGGGAACGTGTAACTTCTTGCAGCCGAGCTATCAGAGGTTCATAGGAGTCAAGCAGTTCCCGATGCCGTGCTTGCCATTCCTGGTGCCAGCGTTGTTCGGTCTCGTGAAACATTAGCCGCCAGCGGTCGAGTTCCGTACTGATGTGATCACACGCTTGCCGTATATGTACCTGCCATTGCTCAGCAAAAGCCTGCTGCCAGAATTGCAGGTGTTTATGATAACACTGCTCGAACAGGGCTACCAGGTCCTGCTCCCGAACCAGCTTGGTCGAATGATCTTTCTGGTGGTAAATATCAAGAGCGGTTCGCAGCAGGTTGGCTAACGATCTCAGCAGAAGGTCGTCGCGACGCTGGCAGAGAAACAGCAGTAACATGAGTGCCAGAGAGTAAACCAGTGCGACAGCGGTGGTATCGAAGGCGACAGCTAGACCGGCAGTAACTCCAGAAATAGAGTTGGTTATCTCTTCCGGTTGGACGCTGCCAATCGCTTGCGTAATACCGATCACCGTGCCTAAAAATCCCAGGATAGGTATTGCCCAGATAAAGTAGCGAATCAAGGTATATTCACTATCCCTGAGCTGGGCGTTTTCTTCATCCCACTGGGAAAGTTCGTGGCTCAGCGAGTCGGGATCGCGGTTGAGTCGTTCACAGAATTGCTGCCAGCGTTGCGAGACCAGACTCCTGCTTTCCAGCTCTCCGCATGCTGGTGAAAATCTAGTATCGCGGTCCTGCTGATTTGGCGCATGGGCGTTCAAACTGAGCTGGAGACGACGCAAATGCCGAAATTCCCATTGCTGACGCACGAGGTAACTGCATAAGGCGCAGGTAGCCCAGAAAAAGAGGAAAGTTTCTGCGTATTCAATGGGGTGACCTGCAGTATAGCGAGAGAACAGAGCGGTATAGTCCGGCCAGGCCGCCAGGGTTAGATACCAGGTCACCATAAGCACGCAGGTCAGAGCCAGAATCCAGGCCTGGAATTTCCAGTTCGGAAAAGGCGATAGTGGTGGGGACGTTGGCTTGCTGGCCATGTGTTGGGCCTCTGCATGTTCGTTGATTGGACTGTTTCTTCGATAACATCGGCAGAAATGATAGGCTCGGTAAAATCAAATCCGGGGGAGAGCGTATAAGCGAGGGAAAATGGCTAAGTGTGTTTATCTAAGCTCGCTTAGCAGAACCGCTATATTTCGGATTGCAGGTGAGCACGGCGTGAATGTTCGTAATTTTTACAAGCCAGGCTTGTGTCGTTGGGAAGCCTATACAGAACGGGCAGCGTTGATCCGATGGCTGTGTAGGCCGGGTTGGCAAACCGGTCTAGGATCGCTCGCATAAGTAGCGCTGCCATCGCTGGTTAAAAAGTTGGTCGCGGAATTTGCCAGTCGTTACTTCATCGGGCATCATACTTGCAGCGAGACAACTGGCTGTCACAGCGAACCTCACTCACGAAGGAGAAGCTATGGCTTATCTTCCGAAACGCATTGCCTGGCGAGTCAGTTATATTTGGCCGTGCGGGAGCTGCATGCTGGGGAGTGACAACCCGCCGCTGGCTGACCAGGGTTATGGAACCAGCTGGCAGCGCGCTTATTTAGAGCGCCATTATCGAGTCCTGGCTCAAACCCTGCGCCAGGCTGCCGAGTGGCTCGTTTTCAGCTATAGTGTTAGCAAGAGGCCAACCACGAAGTCCGAGGATTGAACATCGGCGGGAGCCAGAGGATGCCCGTTCATGGATTTGTTCGCGTCGCCGCTGCTGTCCCTCGAACGCAGGTCGGCGATTGCCAGGCCAATTTGCAAGAACTGCTGCGCCTCCTCGAGCAGGCCACTAAGCAAGAGGTGGAGTTAATCGTATTCCCGGAGCTGGCGATTACCGGTTATACCTGCGGCGATTTATTTCACCATCATACACTGCTGCGAGCAGCCGAGGAGGCAGTGGCACAACTCGCGCAGCGCTCGGCTCAGCTATTCCCCGGCTTGATTACGGTAGGCGTGCCAATCCCGGCCGAGGGTGACTTATATAACTGTGTGCTCGTCCTGCATCGCGGGCGAATCCTGGGTGCCATTCCTAAGTCTTATTTGCCTACTTATAAGGAGTTCTACGAACACCGCTGGTTTGCTCCGGCAACGCAAGCGCGACTTAGCGAAATTCAATATGCAGGCCAGAAGGTGCCCTTTGGGAAGGACTTAATTTTCCGTTGCCAGGAATTCCCACAGTGGCAAACAGCGGTGGAGATTTGCGAAGATTTATGGGTTCCGGTGCCGCCCAGCAGTTACGCAGCTCTCGCCGGGGCCACGGTATTAGTCAATGCTTCGGCCTCGAATGAGGTCATCGGCAAGGCCGCCTGGCGTCGTACCCTGGTAGCGAGTCAATCGGGGCGATGCATTGCCGGCTATATTTACGCTTCCTGCGGTCATGGGGAATCCACGACCGATGTCGTTTACGGCGGGCATTGCCTGATTGCTGAAAATGGCGTGCTCTTAGCGGAGAGCAAGCGGTTTCAGAGCGACGGGAGTCTGATCGTTACCGATCTAGATGTCCAACGGCTGATATTAGAGCGACAGCGAACAAACAGTTTCGGCTTTGGGAAAGCGGTGTCCGGCACGGAGCAGCGGTGGCGCTACCTGGATTTTGCACTCGAGCTCCCGCAGCGTTGGCGGAAACTAATGCGTCGAGTGGACGCTCATCCATTCGTGCCTCAAGAAACAGCCGAATTAGCGGAGCGTTGCCAGGAAATTTTCCAGATCCAGGTAAGCGGTTTAGCTAAGCGACTGGAAAGCATCGGTAAGCCGCCTATGGTCATCGGCGTTTCTGGTGGTTTAGATTCTACCTTGGCTCTCTTAGTATGCTGCCGTACTGCGGATCGTTTAGGTTTGCCGCGCTCCCATGTGCATGCCTATACGCTGCCGGGTTTCGGTACCACGCGACGGACACTGCAAA
>Ga0272447_1002207_pt1 | contig 10795 bp, 6 predicted proteins | sample YNPCB0133_FD_194589 | JGI IMG/M metagenome (GOLD analysis project Ga0272447, IMG submission 194589) | Hot spring microbial mat communities from Yellowstone National Park, WY, United States - YNP-CB-013-3 | ecosystem: Environmental > Aquatic > Thermal springs > Hot (42-90C) > Sediment | place...
AAGTGGGTTGGCGATGGATGTCCTCAATCAGGTGGTAAGGCGGGGCGAAGCGAGGGTCGTCGGTCGCCTCGCGGATGTGATACCAAAGGGGCACGCGGCGCAACTCCTCTTCCAGCCACGCAGGGACGGGATTGTCAGGCGTGGGTCGTTCGGCATCAGGATGCTTATCCAGCAGCCTTTGTGCCCATCTCGGCAACTTCGCCACCATAACCTTCATCTCCCCTCAGTGCATTTTGCTACACTTCTCTAAATCACGGCACTTCAAACACGACCTCAACCGTCTCACCGCTTCTGACGATGACTTCCTTTGCACCGACTTGCTCACCCAAGCGAAACAGCATGACGATGTGGCGACCCGGAGTGATGTTGTCAATCCTGAAGCGACCATCCGGCAATACCGACGCCATGAAGTTTGTGTCGGCGTTCAGCATGACATACATTCGCAAGGTTTGTCCGCTTTTGGTTTTGACTCGCCCAATTATTGTCCCGCCAGTTGTCAAGACGAAATCAACAGGCACGCGGGTTCCTTCTGCGACGGTGACATTATGCTTGAAGCCCATTGCCAATCCTTGAGCCTGACAACGGAGCGAGTAGCGACCCGGCAAAAGCGGTTCAAACCGATACATGCCCAACCGGTTCGTTGTCGCTTGACCGACGGTCATGCCAGTTTCGTCCTGCAAGTAAACGAGCGCTCCCGCAACGGGCTGACCGGTGTCGGCGCGGACGACTTGACCTTCAATTGCTCCTGTCGTTGGAAGTTCAAACTGGACGGTGACCTTTTGACCTGCCTTCGCGTGGACTTGTTTCCAAATCGGCTTGTTCATCCCGAAAGGGAGCAGGACGATAGCGACGGGTTCGGTGGGCACTTCAACTTGAAACCTTCCATCAGGACTGACGGGCATTTCAACCACGATGCTACCCCATTGCGGTTGCAGCGGGTCGTCACTGCCGCTCAAAGCGACCACTCGGACTTTGGTGTTGACCAAAGGCACTTTGGACTTGACAATCCCTTCAACAACTGCTGGGGCGGGCAAGACCAAATCGCTGACATCGGTCAATTGTCCAACTTCAACCTTGATTTGTTTGCTCACCCTTCTCCCACCCGATTGAGCGACCAGAAGGTAAGTTCCCGGTGGGAGTTTGGTCTCAAATTTTCCGTCGCTGTGTTGCCAAAGCAGCACATTTGCGGGTTGCCTCATTGTCGGTGACAAAATCCGTTCAACCCAGATGCGCCCTTCTCTCGGCACTTTCCCGTCGCTACTCACAACCCTCCCGCGAACAATGCCCAACTGTTGCGGTTTCAAGGCAATTGTGACCTCAACGGTTTCGTTGGCTTTCACCGAAATGGAATGCTCCATCGGTTCAAAATCGCTGGCAACGATGAGCAACTTGTATTTCCCTTCGGGCAACCCTTCAAACCGAAAAGTCCCTTGTGGGTCGCTGGAAGCGGTCGTTTGACCGTAATCGTCCTTTGTTAGTGTCACAATCGCGTTTGGAATTGGGTGGGCGTCAGAACCGATGACGCGACCGACGATGCTTCCCGTCGGCGGGATTTTGATGTTGACGAAAACGGTTTCACCCTCGCTGACCTTCACAGTTAAAGGCGGTTGAAGTGATAAAGCGTCGTTCCAGTAGGAGACGACATGAGCGGGAGTCAAGACCAACTGGTGCTCGCCCGAAGGGAGATTGAACAGAAGCAACTGGTTATCCTTGAACTGGGGCAAACGAACCCACCAATTTGATGACCGGAGCCGCAAAAACAAGGCTGCCTTAGATGCTTCCCCTTCAACGGTGCAAACCAAGGAAGGCTTCGCACCGAGCCAGCATTTAATCGTTGGCTGCAAACTTTCAGGCTTACTGGCGTCCACGAAAAAGGCTGCACCTTCAACTCCGACCACAACCCACCAAGGTCGCCTGTCAGGCAAAATCACCAAAAACTGACCTTGCCCATCCGTCATGCCCCTTGTCCCAGATTGGTAGCCTTGTGCCGGCGGGGCAGGAATGATGTCTGCTTGAACGCGGACATTCGCCAAAGGTGTTCCGCCTTCTGACAGAAAAACGCAGCGGAAAGAAACAGGGGAAGTCACCTGCCCCCAAAGCCACGATACAATTGCCATGATACAGGCGAAAACTTTTGCGCACTTCATCGGTTCAGTCACCGAAACAAAATCATAGCGTGCCACACGGGAGCCGGAATTATCGGCAAATCGTGAGGTCGGTAAATGGGTAAGTCGGGAAGACAGCAAATGGCGACTGACGATTGGCGAATGGTGAATGGCGAGTAGCGAGTAGCGAATAGCGACTGGTAAAACGGCAGCGAATAGCGAATAGCGAGTGGCGAATAGTAAACGGCTTTGACCACCCACCCGAGGTGGGTGGCTACTACTTGGGTTGCGCGTAGGACTTTTCCTCTGAACGCCCAACCCGCAACTCGCAAATTTTTTCAGTTAGCCTACTTTAGCAGGCTTCATCTCAGTAGGTGGGCAAATTGGGTTTCGGGGTAAGAGTTGCGGGTTAGGTCTTTCCTTTGAACGCTCAACCCGCAACTCGCAACTTTTTCAGTTAGCCTGCTTTAGCAGGCTTCGTTTTTGTAGCCACCGACTTAAAACGGGTCGTGGGACGCGGGACGAGGGACGAAGCAAAAAATGGGAGGGCGAGGCTCCTGCCGAAACGACAGCGAATGGTGACTGGCGATTAGCGATTGGTGGATGACTTTTCTGTAGGGCAGTGTCCTTCGCTGCCGAAAAATTTCCGTGTTTGATTGCACTCCGCACTCAGCACTCCGCACTGATTTTTTCTCGTCTTTTACGCTTAACGCATTACGGAGTGGCAAGATATTGAGCGGGGATTGGGATGGAGCGGGAAACTTGGCAAGTTCTGACAGCGCTCAAGGAAGTGCGAAAAGAAAGAGTGTCGGCTCGGGTAGCAGTTTTGGCAACCCTCTTGACAGTCCTTTTCGCCTTCATCACCCCTATCAATGACCTCTACCTTCGCAACACGCCTTTGGCTGGCAACTTGTTGCCCACTAACACCGTCTTGGTCTTACTGTTCTTTGTCCTGCTGGTCAACCCTATTTTGAGGAAACTTGCACCGCGTTTTGCCCTCCAAACTCCCGAATTGGCATCCCTTTGGGCTTTGCTGGTCATTCCCTCGGGAATTGCTATGGCAGGCTTTTGGCGCTACATTCTCCCGCAAATTGCCAACCTGCTTTACAGCGCATCGCCTGTCAACCGCTGGGATACGCTTCTCTTGCCTTACGCTCCCGATTGGCTGGTGGTCTTGGACAAGGTTACGGTTCGCGGGTTTTATGAAGGCAATGCGGGCATGGTCGTTTGGGATGGTTGGCTCAAACCCTTCAAGTTTTGGATACCGTTTGGGTGCGGGCTTTTGTTGGCAACAATTTGTCTCGCTTCACTCATCCGCCGCCAATGGACTGAACACGAGCATTTCACTTTCCCGTTGGTTCAATTGCCTTACGAACTGGTGAGGTCGCCGAGCACGAATTCAGTCTTTCCACCTTTGTTCAGCGCCCGACCCTTTTGGCTTGGCTTTCTGTTTTCTGTTGGCTTTCACACTCTTTGTGGCTTGAACACTTACTTTCCGTCCGTTCCAGCAATTCGCCGAATCCGAAGGTTAGGCGAATACTTGACTGGCTTCCCTTGGGACAGCATATCGGGCACTTTCATCAACATCTACCCTGCAGGTGTCGGTCTGGCATATTTGCTGACAAGTGAGGTCGCATTCAGCCTTTGGTTCTTTTTCGTTGCCGAGCGGTTGCAGCAAATTCTGTTTGCCTACTACGGTTGGACGGCTTTTGGGATGTCGGCAACCGATTTCGTTCAATTTCAGCAGGTCGGAGCCGTCATTGGTCTTTTGATCGTCATTTTGTGGGCTGGCAAGGCTTATTGGCAGAAAGTTTGGGCGAAGGCGTTGTGGAAACTGCGCGAACGAGGCGATGACGACGAACCTCTCCCTTATCCCTTTGCTTTGTGGGGCTTGTTTGGCTCGGTTGCCTTTTTGGTCGTATGGTTAGCGGTGAGGAAATTTTCTTTGCTGCTTGCGGTCATTTTTGTGCTCATGGCGCTTGGGTTCTACTTGGCTGCATCTTGGATTGCCAGCAACGGTGGGATGCTGATGGTTCAAATGCGGATTTTGCCCCTTGACCCAGTTTGGGCGCTCGTCGGCTCCCGACGCTTCCCACCACGCGACATCATCGTTTCGTTTTTGCTCCAGAAAGCGTTCACCTATGACCTTCGCGAGACTTTGATGCCTTCACTGCTCAATGCTATGAAAATGGCTGACTTGGCTGGTTTGAGCAAACGCTCCGTTACCCTTTGGGGAGTCTGGTTAATTGCCCTTGCCATCCCTGTAGCGCTACTATCTTGGATGCGCCTTTGCTACACTCATGGCGGCGCAAACCTTGAAGGCTCAACTTTTCAATGGCACGCTATGCACCCTTACTTGCTGATGGTTCAAGCAATTGACCCCGGCATTCAGCCTAATTTCGTCCGTTCTTTGGGTCTAATCGTTGGCTTAACGATTTTTGTCGGTTGTTTCGCCTTGCGGCGGCAATTGGTCTGGTTCCCTTTGCATCCTATGGGACTAATTGTCTGTCGGGGTTGGGCGATGGAGAATTTGTGGCTCATGGTTTTGGTGGGATGGTTGGCAAAAGTGCTCATTGTCCGCTACGGAGGATTGGTCGCATATCATGGGCTACGACCTTTGTTTTTGGGGCTGATTTTGGGAGACCTGACTATGGGCGGGATTTTCGGGCTTGTGGGCGCGTTCACCCGCAAAGGCTACAGCGTCTTGCCGTAAAGACTTGCCCAACTGGCAGTTAGTGCAGCGGATGTGGCATCATTTGAGTGGCTTTCAATTTGACGATGGAGGCGGTCTTTGATGGGGTGTGCCGTTTGGGAGCGATACAGTTACCCTGAAATGCGAGAACTGTGGAGTTTGGAAAGCAAGTTCAAGGCTTGGATGGAAGTTGAGTTGGCAATTTGCGACGCTTGGGCTGAGTTGGGAGTCATCCCCAAAGAAGCGGCGCGGAAAATCCGCGAACGAGCGTCTTTTACCGTTGAGAGGGTGCTTGAACTGGAACGAGAGTTTGAGCACGATTTGCTCGCTTTCGTGAGAGCCATGACGGAGAACATGGGCGAAGAAGGGCGCTATGTCCACATGGGTGTCACCAGTTACGATGTTGAGGACACCGCCCTCGGGCTCATCCTGAAACGCTCTTGCGAGATTTTGGAGCGAGACTTGGACGAGGCTATGGATACTGTCCGTCAGAGAGCAGTTGAGCACAAGCACACTCTCATGATGGGGCGAACTCACGGGGTGCACGCTGAACCCATCACTTTCGGGCTCAAATTGTTGGTTTGGCTTTCGGAACTTGAGCGGCATAAAGAACGGTTGCTGGCGGTGAAAGAAAGGGTAGCAGCCGGGAAAATTTCTGGAGCCGTCGGGACATACGCCACCGTTGACCCGCGAGTTGAGGAAATTGTCTTGAGGAACTTGGGTTTGAACAGACCTAAGGTCAGCACCCAAATTTTGCAACGCGACAGGCACGCCGAATACCTTTGCGTTCTCGCTCTCATCGCCGCTTCAATTGAACAATTCGCCACAGAAATTCGCAACCTTCAACGGACAGAAATTGCGGAAGTTGAAGAGCCTTTTAGGGCTGGGCAGAGGGGTTCGTCGGCGATGCCCCACAAGCGCAACCCAATTCGCAGCGAAAGGCTCTGCGGTTTGGCACGGTTGGTCAGAAGCATGGTCATTCCAGCCCTTGAAAACATCCCAACTTGGCACGAACGCGATTTGACCAACTCCTCGGTTGAACGGGTCATCTTGCCCGATGCGTCTATCCTGACCGATTACATCCTGAGGCAATTTGCTGCCATCGTTCGTGGCTTGGTGGTCAAGCCCGAGAACATGAGAGCCAACTTGGAAAAGACTCAGGGTGTCGTCTTTTCGCAAAGGGTCATGCTTGCTTTGGTGAAAAAGGGTTGGTCGCGAGAGGACGCTTACAAACTGGTCCAACAATGCGCTTTTGAGGCAATACAACAGGGACGACCGTTTAGGTCTATCCTTGAAAGCCGACCTGAAATTCGCGAAACCCTTAGCCCTTCCGAACTTGATGAACTGTTTGACTACGGCTACTTCATCCGCCATGTTGACGAAATCTTCCGACGCTTTGGGCTGTAAGGTTGGTTGAGAGTTGCGAGTTGAGGGTTGAGCGTTTGAGCGATGAATTCAAACCCACAACCCGCAACTCTGAACGCACAACTCGTTTGGGAGGCGCATTTGCCATGACGCCCAAAAATTTTCTGTCCACTCGGCAGCAGAGGTTGAGGCGAAGGAAATGGAAGCAGGTTCTTTTGATCGCTGCTGCCATTCTCACTCCAATCTTGTCGGCTTTGGCGGGAATTTCAGTCCACTTGGCTTTGCACGGTCAAAAGTCATTGCCAGTGAGGTTGGCAGAACGGGTAGCCAACTGGTTTGTCCCACCCGATTACGCTTTCAACGGTCGTGACAGGCTAAACATCCTGATTATCGGCGCCGATTACGACTACGACAACAAGGCTCGCCCGCTGCCGAAGCCTGCCCGCTCCGACACAATTCTCATCGTCAGCCTGAGCCGGGATGGTGAAGCATCAATTTTGTCAATCCCTCGCGACACGGTTGTCAGGTTCAACGGCAAACTCCACAAAATCAATGCAGTCCACGCTATCGGCGGACCAGAACTGCTGCGTCAGGTCATTGAGGAGCAGTTCGGAATTCAAATTCACCACTTCGTCCAAGTGACTTACGAGGCTTTCGTCAAGTTGGTCGATTTGGTGGGTGGCGTTGACTTGTTCGTTGAATACGACATGCACTACGACGACAACTGGGGCAAACTCCACATCCACCTCCAAAGAGGCTTCCAGCACCTTGACGGAACTCAGGCTCTCGGTTTTGTTCGGTATCGTGGAAAAGGTTACAGAAGGTTTTGCCCAAAGTGCAAAGTCAAAATTGAACACTGGGACCCAAGGGGCGATTTGGGGCGTGTTGAGCGACAGCAGCAGTTCCTTAAAGAGTTAGCGAAGAAGTTGCTGCAACCGAAGATGGTCACGAAACTGCCGCAACTTGTCTCCATCGCCCATCGGTATGTTGCCACCGACATGGACTTGAAGACTTTGCTCAGTTTGGCTAACTTTGCTCGCCAGTTGAACCTTGACAGCATGAAAACTGCGACATTACCGGGGACAGGTGCACGGAGTTCTTTCCTCGGCAGCATTGTCATCCCCGACCGAGAAAAAGCGCCTCAGGTTTTGGCTGAACTTTTCGGCTCAACTTTCATCCCTTCCCTCTGGGAGCAAGGTGCGGGTTCAGTCGGTGGGGCTGTTAGAGTGGCTGCAAGGGTAGAAAGGAGTAAGAAACCAAAGGTAACAGAGCAGCGAGCGGAAGAGGAGGAACCGCCTGATGTGCAAACCATTGAGGGCGTGCCTATCAACCACGAGCCAATAGAAGTCACGCCAATTGAGCCGATAATTACTCAGCCGCCGTCACCTCCTACTACACCTGAATCTCCCGCGCCAAAGTCTGAGGAACAAAGTCCATCGCCTTCCAATACTCCGCCAGAACAAACCCCGCAGCCTAAACCCGCCGAGCCAACACCTCGTTGAGTTAAAGTGCTTTGAAATGCGGTCTTAGGAGTTTTCTGTCAGGCAGTTGACTATCATGCTACGGACTTTAACCCTTAGTTGATGACGCAACCGAAAACAAACCATGCTACGGATTTTAGTCCGTATGGGATGACTACCGAGGTTTGGCTTCTCCCGCACGCAAAAGTGCTTCGGCAAGGAGCAGGTCTGTTGGGTGGGTGATTTTTATGTTGGTTGGGTCGCCAGACACCAGTCTGATTGGGACTCCCATTCGTTCAACGAGCATCGCATCGTCAGTGGCTGTGCAGCCATCTTTTAAGGCTTGTTCGTGGGCTTCCCTGAGCAACTCGGCAGCGAAAACTTGAGGGGTTTGAGCAAGCCAAAGTTGCTCTCTGTCCAATGTCTCCGCAATTAAAACTCCGTCAAGGGTTCGTTTCACCGTGTCGGTGCAAGGCAGCGCCGCAATTGCAGCCGTCCCAATTTCCTGTGCTGCTTCCCAGACGGCAACAATCAAGGAAGGCTTGACCAAAGGTCTCGCAGCGTCATGGACAATGACCCACTCTGTCCTTTCAGGCATTGCTTGCAATCCGTTCCAAACCGACTGTTGTCGGTCTAACCCACCCGCAACGATTGCCACGACTTTTCGCCAACCTTCACCAATCCGCAGTTTTTCAAAGTCGTCAAGGGCTTCTGAGGGAGCAACGACAACGATGGCATCAACGATAGGGGTTTGCTCCAGAGCAGCGATAGTCCAAGAGAGCATGGGTTTGCCGAGGATGGGAATTAGCGCTTTCGGCATTTGAGAACCCAACCTTGTCCCTTTACCTGCGGCGGGAACTACCGAAGTCGTCATCAAACAGGTCACCGCCTTCCACCTTGATGACATTGCGCCTCACGATGCCTTTGAAGTCCCCGAAAATCATTTTGCCCACAGGTGACTGGAGAACGCTTGTGACCTTTATCTTCACCTCGTGACCTATGTGGTGACGCCCCTGCTCAACTACAACCATCGTCCCATCGTCCAAGTAACCAACACCTTGCCCAGGCTCTTTGCCCGCTCGCTGAATCACAACTGTCAACTCTTCGCCCGGCAGCACAACTGGCTTGAGTGCCGTTGCCAATTCGTTGACGCTTAAAACAGGGATGCCCTGCACCTCCGCAATCTTTTGAAGGTTGTTGTCGTTGGTGATGATAGAGGCGTTCCGCTCCTTTGCGAAGCGAATCAATTTCATGTCGGTGTCTGGTGCAGCCTCAACATCTGGGCTGAAAGTGTCAACTATCTCCACGATTGCGTTGTTCATGTTTTGCAAGGTCTCAAGGATAGCAAGTCCCCTTCTGCCCCTTGCTCTCTTCAATTCGTCTTCCGAGTCGGCGATCATCCGAAGTTCGTGGAGGACAAAGGATGGAATCACCAATTTGCCTTCAATGAAGCCGGTGCGAACGATGTCAGCCAAACGCCCATCAATTAGGATGTTGGTGTCCAAGACCTTATCGCGGGCGTAAATTGTCTTTCGCTCCTTTGACGCTTCTTCAAATTTTGCTGGCTGAAGGATTTGGGCTAATTGCTGGATGAAGGAAACTGACATGGCGTCTCTGACCTTCATCAGCGTGTGGACCGAGAAGTAAACGATCATGGAAGTGATTGCGATAGCCAGAGCGAACATGGGAGTTGCAGGCAACCGTCCCCTGAGAAGCATCAACGGCATCAGCAAGACCATGTAGGCTAAAGCCAAACCAAGCAAGATACCGAGCAGGACAGCGATCTTGTCTGCAGTGGGAAGGTTCTCAATCGTTTCCCACATCACCCACAACCGTTGAGTGAGCCAACTGCTCAAAAGCAAAGCGGACAAAACACCTATCGTGACGAAGCCGATGTCAACGAGATACTGCTGACGAGTGCTCAAAGAGACCTGATACGCCTTTTGAAGCCAGTCAATGTAACGGTCAGCGATAACTGTTCCAACCCAGCCGAGAGAAAAAGCGAGCGCTGTCGTTATGACGATTAAGAACAGCCGATAACCCCATTGCTGCAAGTTGCCCATTTTCTCACCTCCTTATTTTGGTGACGAAGGGAAGGGCACTTCGGTTCTCTTGGCTATCGGTGAGGCAGCAAACCCAGAGAGCGCCCCGCTTCAGCGATAGTCGTTACCGTTAGCCATTCCCTCTTGCCTCTGCCGTCAGATGGTCCGAGGCATTTTGAGAACCCAAGTCTTTTTGCTTCCCTCACCCTTGCGTCACTTTGCGGGACAGGTCGGATTTCACCCGTTAACCCTAATTCACCGAATGCTGCAACATCCCTTGAGATAGGGACATCAAACCTGCTGGACAAAATTGCCAAAGCGATAGGCAAGTCAATTGCTGGCTCAGTTACCCTCAATCCGCCTGCGATGTTGACGAAAACATCGCGGTCGCTGAAACGGCAGTGCAGATGCCGCTCCAAGATGGCTAAAAGCATTAGCACCCTGCCGATGTCCACTCCAGTCACGACTCGCCTCGGCATCCCGAAAGGATTTGGGGCAACTAACGCTTGGACTTCAACCAGCAAAGGTCTGTGCCCTTCCATTATGGCAGCAACAATCGTTCCCGCTACAGGCTCTTTTCTTTGCGACAAAAGCCACTCTGATGGGTTAGGGACTTCTGTCAAACCATTCTCGTCCAACTGAAACACTCCGACTTCGCCTGTTGGACCGAACCTGTTTTTCGTCGCCCTAACTAACCTCAGCGTGTAATTTGCCTCCCCTTCAAGATACAGCACAGCGTCAACCATGTGTTCAAGGACTTTCGGTCCAGCCAAAAAACCTTCCTTCGTGACATGCCCGACCAGAAAAAGGGCAGTGCCGATCCTTTTGGCAATTCTCAGCAAGTAAGCAGCGCTTTCTCGGACTTGGCTAACGCTTCCGGGCGACGATGCCAAAAGTGGAAGATAGGCTGCTTGGATTGAGTCAACAACTGCCAAGCAGGGTTTGAGTTCTTCAATCGCAGAGCCGATGGCAGTGACATCCGTTTCAGCCAAAACGAAAAGTTTATCGTGCTCAACGCCGAGCCTGTCTATTCTCAGCCCAATTTGTTCCAAAGATTCCTCGCCAGTGACATAAAGGGTTGGACTGTTCTGCCGCGCCATAACGCCAGCGACTTGCAAAAGCAAAGTTGAC
>Ga0272447_1002209_pt1 | contig 10789 bp, 6 predicted proteins | sample YNPCB0133_FD_194589 | JGI IMG/M metagenome (GOLD analysis project Ga0272447, IMG submission 194589) | Hot spring microbial mat communities from Yellowstone National Park, WY, United States - YNP-CB-013-3 | ecosystem: Environmental > Aquatic > Thermal springs > Hot (42-90C) > Sediment | place...
GCCCCCGTGCCTCACGTTATACTGAATACTACTGCGACGCTCGGCAACGGGGGGTCTCTGATGGAAGAGAAATACCAGCCACAACAGATAGAACAAAAATGGCAAAAACGCTGGCAGGAAGCGCAGCTGTTTCGGGCAGAGGACTTCAGCCCAAAACCGAAACTGTATGCTCTGGACTTTTTCCCCTATCCTTCGGGAGATGGGCTATCGGTCGGTCACTGCCGCAACTACATTCCCACCGATGCCTTCTGCCGCTACAAACACATGAAGGGCTTTAACGTGCTGCACCCGATGGGCTGGGATGCGTTTGGTCTACCCGCCGAGAACGAAGCCATCCGTAAACGCTCGCACCCCAGCAAGACGGTGCCGCGCTACATCGCCAACTACAAGCGGCAGATGAATATGATCGGTATCTCCTACGACTGGAGCCGCGAGATTAACTCCAGCTCGCCGGATTACTATAAATGGACGCAGTGGTTTTTCCTGCTTCTCTACAAACGCGGGCTGGCATATCGCTCCACTGCCCCCGCCAACTGGTGCCCGTCCTGCAAGACGGTGCTGGCGAACGAAGAGGTGGAAGGCGGCGCGTGCTGGCGGTGTGGCAGCATGGTGGAGAAGCGCGACCTGCCCCAGTGGTTCTTCAAAATTACCGACTACGCCGAGCGGTTGCTGAACGATCTGGAGCTGATTAACTGGCCCGAAGGCATCAAGATGATGCAGCGCAACTGGATCGGGCGCAGCGAGGGCGTGGAGTTCGAGATGCAGGTCGCTGATGCGCAGGGCAAGCCGTCGGGCAAATCCTTCCGCGTGTTCACCACGCGCGTGGACACCACCTTCGGCATGTCCTTTGCGGTGCTGGCGCCCGAGCATCCGCTGGTTCTGGAGATTACCACCCCAGACCGCCGCGCCGAGGTAGAGGCATATATCGCCCGCAGCCAGCGCGAGACGGAGATCGAACGCCTGTCCACCGAGCGCGTGCGCGATGGCGTGTTTACCGGAGCTTATGCCATCAACCCGGTGAACGGTCAGCTGGTGCCCATCTTCATTGCCGACTACGTGCTGATGGGCTACGGCACGGGCGCGATTATGGCGGTACCAGCGCATGATGAGCGTGACTTCGACTTTGCCAAACGCTACGGACTGCCTACTCCTGTGGTTATCGCCCCGCCCGGCTGGAACGGCGAACCCCTGCAGCAGGCATACACCGGCGAAGGCACGATGGTCAACAGCGGCGAGTTCAGCGGGTTGCCCAGCGAAGAAGGCAAAAAACGCATCGCCGACTGGATGGAGGCGCGAGGCATCGGCAAGCGGCGCGTCAACTACCGCCTGCGCGACTGGCTGATTAGCCGACAGCGTTACTGGGGCGCGCCCATCCCCATCATCCACTGCCCAAAGTGCGGCGAAGTGCCCGTACCGGAGGACCAGCTGCCCGTGCTGCTACCCGACGTGGAACACTACGAGCCAACGGGCACCGGCAAATCCCCATTGGCGAACATCTCGGAGTTCGTGAACACCATCTGCCCGCAATGCGGTGGGCCTGCCGAGCGCGAGACCGACACGATGGGCGGTTTTGCCTGTTCGTCGTGGTACTTCCTGCGCTTCGCCAGCCCGCACGAGACCAACCGCCCCTTCAACCCGGACGCGGTGCGGTACTGGCTGCCAGTGGACGTGTATGTGGGTGGTGCCGAGCACGCAGTCATGCACCTGCTGTATGCCCGCTTCTGGGTGAAGGTGATGTACGACGCCGGGCTGGTGCATTTCGTGGAACCGTTCCTGACGCTGCGCAATCAAGGTATGGTGCTGGCACCTGACCCCGACAACCCCGACGTGATGGTGAAGATGTCCAAGTCGAAGGGCAACGTGGTCACGCCCGATGCGGTGGTAGAGAAGCACGGCGCGGATACCCTGCGCCTGTATGAGCTGTTCGTTGCCCCCTTTGACCAGGCGATTGAGTGGCGCGAGGAGGGCGTCAGCGGCGCGAACCGCTTCCTGCACCGCGTGTGGCGGCTGGTGCTGGACGCCATCCCGCACTATCACCGCGACTGGAAAGAGAAGCTGCAGGGGGCGACCCTAAGTGCGGACGAACGCAAACTACGCCGCAAGACCCATCAGACCATCAAGAAGGTGGGCGAGGATATCGAGGAGTTCCGCTTCAATACCGCCGTCGCGGCAGTGATGGAGTGGGTGAACCTGATGTACGACCTGAAGGACTCGCTGATAGACTCGCCTGCTTTCAGCGAGGCGATTCACTCGCTGATACTGGTGCTGGCGCCGTTCACCCCGCACATCGCAGACGAGCTGTGGGAGCGGCTGGGCTATGAAGGTTTCACCTACAATCAGCCCTACCCCGATTACGATGAGGCGGTCGCAGCGGCGGAGGAGCTGAACATCGTCGTGCAGGTCAACGGCAAGCTGCGCGACGTGCTGGTCGTGCCCGTAGACACCCCGCAGGAGGAGCTAGAGCGGCTTGCCCTCGCCAGCCCCAAAGTACAGCAGTATACCAACGGCAAAACGGTGAAGAAAGTAATCGTGGTGCCCGGAAAACTCGTGAACGTAGTGGTAGGATGACTTTTAGACGTGCCTACGTGTGGTATTCCGCGTTGATGCGCACGTAGTCGTAGCTCAGGTCGCATGTCCAGACGGTAGCATGTTCGGTTCCCTGCTGCAGGTCGATTACGATAGACACAGTGTCGGTCTTGAGTTGCTCGTGCAGGGCGTTGGCATCGAACGCAGCAAGCTTACCGTCGGCATACACCAATGTGTGCTGCAGCGCAATCTGAGTGTGGTCGGGGTCGAAATCCACCCCGCAACGTCCCATTGCTGCTAGGATCCGTCCCCAGTTGGGGTCGTTGCCAAACAGAGCGGTCTTGACCAGCGGTGACTCTGCCACCGTCTTTGCCATCTTTCGGGCTTCGGTGAAGGTACGCGCGCCGCGCACCTCGATCTCCACTAGCTTGGTGGCTCCTTCTCCGTCGCGGGCAATGCGTTGTGCCAATCGGACGCACAGCGTCTCCAACGCAAACTGGAACTCGTCCAGATAGCGATGCCCGTCCACCCCAGACTGCCCATTGGCGAGAAGAACAACCATATCGTTGGTGCTGGTGTCCGCGTCGATAGTCAGGCAATGAAAGGAACGTTCCACCGCATCCTTTAGCACCTGCTGCAGAGCCAGTGCCGAAATCTGGACATCGGTTGTCAGGAAGCAGAGCATGGTGGCTAGGTTCGGAGCAATCATGCCTGCTCCCTTCGCGATGCCTCCGATATGCACCTGCCCCTCGGACAGTTGCAGGCAGATGGCTTCCGCTTTCGGCACGGTGTCGGTGGTCATAATGGCTTCGGCAGCAGCGTCGCCCCCGTGGGGGGATAAACTCAGTACTGCCTGCTCGATGCCCTTCTCTATCTGCTCGATAGGTAGGCGGTGACCAATGATGCCGGTGCTAGCGGTAATGACTTGGGCAGGCGGACATTCCAGCAGCTGCGCTACCTTTTGCGCCATGCGCACGTTGTCTATGAAACCCTCTTCGCCAGTGGCAGCGTTGGCGTTACCGCTGTTGGCAACGATGGCGCGGGCAACACCAGCCTCTACCACGTGCCGCGAATAGCGCACGCACGCCGCCGCCGCGCGGTTGGTGGTGAACATCCCTGCCACCGTCGCCGCCGTGTCCGAAACGATGAGCGCAAGGTCTTTTCCCGACGATTTGACACCGCAGCGAACGCCTGCCGCGCGAAAGCCCTTTGGCGCGGTCACGGAACCCGCTATCCAGCTCAGGTCGGCGGTCATCCGAAAATCTTTGCTCCCGACTTTTCCCAATCGGCAAGGAACCGCTGGATGCCGATGTCGGTTAGCGGATGTTGATACAGCTGCTGCAACACCTTAAACGGCACGGTGCAGGCGTGCGCTCCAGCACGCAACGCTTCCACCACGTGCATCGGATGGCGCACACTGGCGACCAACACTTGGCTCTTGAAGCCATACTCTTTCACCATGTTCACGGTGTCGCGCACCGCGCCCATGCCATCGGCGCTGGCGTCGTCTACTCGTCCCACAAAGTTGCTGATGTAGTACGCTCCCGCCTTCGCTGCCAGAAACGCCTGCGACAGGCTGAACACAAGCGTCACATTGCAGCGAATACCCTCTTGTGACAGCTTACGCACCGCCTTCATGCCTTCGGGCGTCATTGGGATTTTCACCACGATGTTGGGATGCCAGCTGGCGACCTCGTGCGCCTCGCGAATCATCCCCTCCGCGTCTAAGCTAACCACTTCCGCGCTGATGTCGCCTGGGTTCACAATCTCGCAGATTTCGCGCACGATGTCCTTAAACGGGCGACCTTCCTTTGCCACCAACGAAGGGTTGGTGGTAACGCCCTCGATCGCGCCCCAGCTCCATGCCGTCTTAATCTCGTCAATGTTTGCTGTGTCCAGAAAGAGCTTCATCGCGTTCACCCCCTACCATGTGGCTACAGCAGATGCTCGAGCCCCACTACCAGCCCTTGCACTTGTCGCGCTTTGCGGATAGCCAGCATCACGCCGGGCATGAAAGACTGCCTGTCCATCGAATCGTGCCGAATGGTAAGCACCTCGCCAGGTCCGCCAAATATCACCGTCTGATGTGCCACTAGTCCAGGCAGGCGCACGCTATGAACTGGCACTCCAGCCACGCTGGCGCCTCGCGCGCCCTCATACTTTTGCTCGTGCACGGGCAAGCGGGGCTGTTCCGCGCGTGCCGCCGCAATCATTTCAGCAGTGCGGATAGCCGTCCCCGATGGTGCATCCACCTTGCCCTCGTGGTGCAGCTCGATAATCTCCACATTGGGGAAATAGCGGGCAGCCTCCTTGGCAAACTGCATCATCAACACTGCCCCGATAGCGAAGTTGGGTACCACGATGCAGGCGGTTCCCGAGCGTTGCACTGCCTCGCGCACATCGGCGAGAGTCTGGGCGGAGAACCCGCTGGTGCCGACGATGGGGATTACACCATGTTCCAGTGCGGTGTAAATGTGGCTTACCGCAGCCCCCAGCGTGGTAAAGTCCACCAATACTTGCGGCTGCACCTGTGTTAACACATCGGCTAAACGGTCGGTGACAGCAACGCCTATGGGACGCTCCAGCACCAGCGTACCGATATCCTCGCCCGTATGTTGTTTGTCTACCGCGCCCACCAGTTTCATGTCGGGCTGTTTTAGCACGGTCTGCACCACCAGCCTCCCCATACGCCCGCACGCGCCCGCCACAACGACACGTATCACCTCATCCTCAGACGCCTGCATGAACCTGTTTTCCTCCTTTCGGGACGCTACCGATGGCTGCCAGTGTCATTTTGCCGTTGCCGAACAGTTCTCGAGCTACAGCCACAGCCTGTCCTACATCCACGCCTTCCACGCGGTCGATAATCTCGTCGACGGTGAGCACGCGCCCGTAGAAAAGCAGGCTCTTCGCGTTAGCAGCCATGCGTCCATTCACGCTCTCCGTGCTCATCAGTAGTCCGCCACGCAGCTGATGTTTGGCACGTTGTATCTCTTCTTCGCTGATATCCCCCTCACATACCTGCTGTAGCTGTGCCATCGTCACCTCGATAACCTGCTGGAAGTTCTCAGGGCTACAGTTAGCGGTAACCGCAAAGTATCCGCCCTCGCGATACGCCATTGCGGTCGTGCCGATGTGATACACCAGTCCCCGCTTCTCACGCACCTCCTGAAACAGCCGACTGCTCATGTTGCCACCCAGCAGGGTATCCAGCACGGCTACTGTATATTTCCGGTCGTCGTAAAGGCTGTAGCTTGCCGTTCCCAGCCAGAAATGCACTTGGCTAGTCGCCCGGCGCAAGAAGCGTGCCTTCGGCTGACCGCGCGCGGGACGTAGTCTCGCCTTGCAGGAGCCATCCCGCATACCTCCTAGATACCGTTGCACCAGCCGCACTACCTGTTTGGGTTCTACCTGTCCTGCCACCGACACCACCGTGCTTGGGGCGGTGTAGCGCGTCTCAAGCACGAAGCGCAGCAGGTCTCGGTGTAATGCGAGAACAGACGATGCCGTGCCGATTACCGGATGGGCTAGCGGATGGGGTGCCCACAGCGTTTTGGCAAACAGGTCATGTACGTAGTCTTCTGGATAGTCCATGATGTCTCGTATTTCCTGCAGCACCACCAGCTTCTCCCGTTCGATGTCTTCTGGGTCTAAGCGCGGCGATAGCAGCATGTCGGAAAGCACGTCCAGCGCGACAGGCAGGTCTTCGGGTAGCACGCGGGCGTAGAAAGCCGTGTACTCTTTATCAGTCTCGGCATTGATGTAGCCGCCGCGTCCCTCGATCTCGCGCACGATGTCCACAGCGTTGCGCTGAAGCGTGCCTTTGAACAGCAGATGCTCGATGAAGTGAGACGCGCCGCGCTCCGCCGCGCCTTCGTCGCGCGAACCGGTGCCGACATACACGCCGACTGCCACCGACCGAGCCGCAGGCATCGTTTCGCATACGAGACGGAGACCGTTGGGAAGCGTGAACGTTTCAACCGGCATGGCTTCAGTAACTCCCCCCTCTCCCGATGGGGCGGGAGAGGGGACATTTCCTGACCGAACAGCGCTGCTACCGCTTTGGGCGGAATCGGGCGCGCGGTGTATCATCGTCTCCGCGATGGCGACGGGGCTCCGTGCTGCGCCCGTAGGTAGAGGGCTCATGCCCCCCACCCGCCCGTGGGGCGGAGGGTGCGCTTCCAGCCGCTGACCTTCCGCTGAACACATTGTGCAAGCCGCGCGCGCTGAGGTTGATTCGTCCGAGATTATCTATCTCCACGACCTTCACTAGGATTTCGTCGCCCACCTTTACCAGCTCATCGGCGCGGCGCACGCGCTGGTCGGACAGTTGCGACAGCGGTACCAGCCCCTCCTTACCAGGCAGGATTTCCACAAACACACCCAGCGAGGACGTGCGAGTCACCTTGCCGAGGAAGGTCTCGCCCACCGCCACGTCGCGCGTCAACTCCTCGATCATCTTGCGGGCCCGCTCTCCGCTTTCCTCGTCGTCCGCCGCAATGTACACCCGCCCGTCCTGCTCAATCTGGATGCGTGTGCCTGTGTCAGCAAGGATTTTCTTGATGATTCGGCCTCCTGGACCGATAACATCGCCGATTTTGTCGGGGTGTATCTCCATGACGATGATGCGGGGGGCATAGGGGCTGATGTAGTCGCGCGGCTTGTCGATGGTCTCGAGCATCTTTTCGAGGATGTATAGCCTCCCCTGACGCGCCTGTTCCAGCGCGCGCTCGAACACAGGCTGCGGGATGCCCGAAATCTTGGTGTCCAACTGCAATGCGGTGATGCCCTTCGCGGTGCCTGCCACCTTGAAGTCCATGTCGCCCGAGAAGTCTTCCATGCCCTGAATGTCGCTCAGTACCACCCACTTGTCGCCCTCGGTCATCAGTCCCATCGCGACGCCAGCGACGGGGGCTTTAATCTGTACCCCCGCATCCATCAGCGCCAGCGTGGAGCCGCACACGCTTGCCATAGAGGTAGACCCGTTAGACTCCAGCACCTCCGAGGTGAGCAAAATCGCATAGGGGAACTCCTCTTCGGGCGGTATCATGGGACGCAGGGCACGCTCCGCCAACGCCCCGTGCCCGATTTCACGTCTGCCCGGGCCGCGCAGCAGGCGAGTCTCCCCGACGCTGTAGGGTGGAAAGTTGTAGAAATGCATGTAGCGCTTGAAGCCATCCTCTTCCAGCGTGTCGATAATTTGCGCTTCTTCCATCGGCCCCAACGTGACACTGGTGAGTACCTGCGTTTGTCCGCGCGTGAACAGGGCGGAACCATGCACTCTGGGTAGCAGACCCACCATACAGCTGATGGGACGGATTTCGTCGTACTTGCGACCGTCTGGGCGCACCCCGTGTTCCAAAATGAGCCGACGCACCTGTTCTTTGACCACTTTCTCGGCGGCTTCGCGCAGGTCGGTCTCTTGCTCTGGATACTCTGGTAGCAGCGCCTGCACAATCTCCTCTTTGAGCAGCTGGATGGCTTCCTCTCGGGCCGACTTGTCTGGCTGCTGAATGGCTTGTAGCACCTGTTCTGCAAACTGCTCCCGCACGCGGGTAAGGATGTCCTCCGGCACCGTGTAGATGGGCACCTCGGCTTTCACTGTGCCTACCTTTGCTGCCAGCTCCTCCTGAATGACGCAAAGCGGTTTGATGTGTTCATGCGCGAGCTGCAGCGCATCGAGAACCTCTGCCTCACTGACCTCGTTCGCTCCCGCCTCCACCATCACGATGTAGTCTTTAGTGCCTGCGACCACCAAGTCCAAGTCGCCGTTTTCCACTTGGTCGAACGACGGGTTGATGACAAACTCGCCATTGACCTTGCCGATACGTACCGCACCTACTGGACCGTTGAATGGGATATCAGACACGGTTAGCGCAGCGGACGCGCCAATGATGGACAGCACGTCGGGCAGGTGGTCGTTGTCCACCGAAAGGGGCATCGCGATAACCTGCACCTCGTTGCGCATCCCAGACGGGAACAGCGGACGCAGGGGACGGTCAATTAGGCGAGCGGTCAGCACTGCCTTGTCGCTGGGACGTCCCCCTCGCTTGATAAACCCGCCAGGTATCTTCCCGACGGAATATTTGCGTTCCTCGTAGTCCACGACCAAGGGGAAGAAGTCGATGTCGGTGCGGGCTTCTCGGCTCATGGTGGCAGTACACAGGACGATAGTGTCGCCCGAGCGCACTAGAACGGCACCGTTTGCTTGTTTGGCGACGCGACCGGTTTCAATTTGGATAAGCTGACCGGCAACTTCCGCTTCGACGGTGTGTATCATGGATAGACGGAACCCCTCTTCATGAAATATTGATTGTCTGGGTCTGCAGGTGTCCCCTATAGTTTGCTGCGGATGCCCAGCGAGCTCACCAGCGCGCGGTAGCGTTGAATATCCTGCCGAGCCAGATAGTCGAGCAGCCGTTTGCGCTCACCAACCAGCATCATCAGCCCGCGGCGGGTGTGGTAATCGTGCTTGTGCTGGCGCAGGTGCTCCGTTAGCAGGTTGATGCGCGCGGTCAACAACGCTACCTGCACTTCGGGCGAACCCGTGTCGCCCTCTTTGCGCTGGTACTTTTGGATAATCTCGGCTTTCTGCTCTTTGGTTAGCGGCATTCTCCGTGCTCTTGTACCTCCTCGCTTGGTGGAATGGATGGTGCGCCCCTTCGCTTTCACCGTCTCCGTGCCGTTCTACGGTTGTCCCCAGAGGGACAACGGCACAACGGCAGAAGGCGATGCTCCGCTGACGCACCATGATAGTTTAGCACATTTGTGGGCGGAAGTCAATTTTGGAGGCAGGTGTTCGAAAATATACCATTGTAGTCATAGGCTACCCCCTGTGTCTTATCGAAAACTGCCCGACCTTGTTGACAAAAAACGAAGACGAATGTAATCTGAAACGGATGACCGATCCCCTTGCGCAGGAGGCAACAACCATGACAACGAGTAACCGAAGGCGTGTTCCTCTTTCACCGACCTTTGCCGTTTTGACCCTCTTCCTCATGCGTGTAGAGGCTGCAGCGCAGGTCGTTCCTTTACGAGAGGTGCCAGGGTTGAACAAGCCTGTTACGAACCGCGAAACCATGATACTCGTTCCTGACTTATTGCGCGAAGTGCGTCGACAGACGGGGGTAATGGTGGTCGCGTCGCGCGAGTACGACAACGACAAGTTGACTGTCTTTGTGCGCGAAAAACCAGCGCACGAGCTGCTAGAGCATGTTGCGACTATCGTGATGGGCGAATGGCGCCAAACGCGCGACGGCTACATGCTCATGCAAACCACCAAAGCGCAACAGTGGCAAGAGGAGTTGCTCGCCCTTGAGGAAGAGGAGGAGGTTCGACGAGCCCAACGGACGGTGGAGACATACATGAAACACGCGATGCGTCCCTACACCGAGTTGGTACAGGAGGCACGGCAAATCATCGCAGCAGCGCAGGCAGGCAAACCTGCACAGGTCGTGGTCACTCCGAGTGGCGAAACCATCCCTATCGTGGGAATCATGGAGATACCTCCTGAGGCGGACTACGCCGCGTTGCACAACTACCTGATAGGGCGGTTGCTTCGCGGCTTTACGCAGGCACAATGGCGTGCCTTTTGGAGCGGACAGCCGTTTGTGGCTGCAACCTTTGACTTTCCAGGCGCGTTGCGCCTGCCCAGAGAGAGCGTGCAATGGGCAAGAGAGAGCAAAAAACTGCAAGTTCCCCTACAGCATGAGCAGCAGGATTCAGACCCAGCGCAGTTACCCCCGACCGAGCAAGTTGCGACACAGCAGTTGATGCTGGTGTTCGCACTGGACAGGAATCTGGGGGCTATTAGCTACCATATAGCCTATCTCACCGAAGAGGGCGGAACAACTTCCCAGGGATATACCCAGATGCCTTTCGGAAACGTAGACGCCGAGTCGGCGTTCAAACGCCTCCACGCGCATCCGTGTCTGCAGTGGTGGGCGCAGTGGCACAAGGGCGCGGGCGATGACGCCAACCGTGAGGCACTGTCCCGAAAGTTAGATACTGCCGCCAACGAGAGAACGCCCGCGTCGCCCTACGTGACCTGGCCGTTTAACCAGTCTGTCTTCACGCTGGCGGACTATCTGGAATGGCTGGCAAAGCATACCGACCTGCACATCGTGGCGGACGCTTATCGCTACCCCTGGAACCGCTTTGCGCAGGTGCCTTTTTTGCAAGAGGGGGAGACCGTGGCGGAATGGCTCAAGAGGGTGCTTCGTCCTGCACCCCAGAACCTTGAGGGATGCTGGTGGCGTGTGGA
>Ga0272447_1002210_pt1 | contig 10786 bp, 4 predicted proteins | sample YNPCB0133_FD_194589 | JGI IMG/M metagenome (GOLD analysis project Ga0272447, IMG submission 194589) | Hot spring microbial mat communities from Yellowstone National Park, WY, United States - YNP-CB-013-3 | ecosystem: Environmental > Aquatic > Thermal springs > Hot (42-90C) > Sediment | place...
GCCGTCCGCGCTCCACGATCCGCCCTTGATCGAAGACCAAGATCAGATCCGAGTCCTTGACGGCTGAGATGCGATGCGCGATGACGATCGCGGTCTTCGATCTCATAAAATCTTTGAGATTGCGCAGGATCTCTTCTTCTTTCTCGGCGTCGACTGCCGAGAGCGCGTCATCGAAGATCAAAATTTTGGGGTTGAGCAAGAGCGCGCGCGCCATCGCCACGCGCTGCTTCTGCCCGCCCGATAAGCTGACGCCGCGCTCGCCGACGATCGTGTCCAAGCCGTTGGGGAATTCTAGAATCTCATCATAGATGCCGGCGAGCTTGGCCGCCGCGATGATCTCTTCTTCGGAAGCTGTAGGCCGCCCAAACGCGATGTTCTCGCGGATCGTTGCAGAGAAGAGAAACGGGTCTTGAGGGACGAGCGCGATCGCGCGGCGCAGCTCGCTCAAGCGAATATTTCGCACGTCCACCCCGCCAATGAAGAGCGTCTGCGGCGGAGGCTCGAAGACCCGCAGCAGTAGATGCACGAGCGTGCTCTTGCCGGAGCCCGTCAGCCCGACGATCCCAAGCTTTTGGCCCTCTTCGAGAGAGAACGAGACGTCGCGCAAGACCGGGCGCCCGTTGGTCTGGGGATAGCTGAACGTCAGCCGCCGACACTCCAGAGAGACTTCTTTGGGGAAGGGCCGGGCGTCGGGCGCGTCGGTGATCTCCGGCTCGGTTCTTAAAATCTTCTCGATGCGCTCCATCGAAGCCGCCCCGCGTTGCATCAAGTTAATGACGAAGCCCAGGGCCATCATGGGCCAGGTGAGCATCCCCAAGTACGACGTGAACGCGACAAAATCGCCTAAGCTGATCGCCCCGGAGATCACTTTTTGTCCGCCGACCAAGAGCACAATAGCGCTGGAGAGCCCCGCGAGCAGCGCGATCATCGGCTCAAAAAACCCCTGCACCCGCACCAAGCTGAGGTTCTTCTCGATGAAGAAGTCATTGGTGCGCCCAAAATCTTTAGAAAACCCAGATTCTTGGGCGAAGCTCTTGATGACGCGCACCCCGGAGATCGCCTCGCGGACTTTTTCGGTGAGCAGCGAGAACGCCTCTTGCACTGCCATAAAGCGTTTGTGGATCATGCGCCCAACGACGACGACGAAGACCGTCACCAAGGGCAACGGGATGAACGCATACAAGACGAGCTGCCAATTGATCGAGAGCATCGCGGCGAGCGAGAACGAGACCATGATGATCGCATCGGCAAGCGCTAAGACCCCCATGCCACACGCAAACTGAACGGCTTCGACATCGTTGGTCGCGTGGGCCATGAGGTCGCCGGTCTTGGTGTTGGCGAAAAAATTCGCCGAAAGCTTGACCAAGTGCGCATAGAGCCGGTCGCGCAGGTCGCGGCGGATCATGCGCGACGCGCCGAAGATAAAATAGCGCCAGAAGAAGCGAAAGATCGCAACGACGGCGGCAATGCCCAAGATATACCCAGCGTAGAGGACAAGCTGGGCGGTGCCCGTCTGGGCGAGCTCGTCAATCGCCGCGCGGATGATGAGCGGGACGACAAGCTGCGCCCCGTCCACGATAAAAAGAGCAACTAATCCCAGAAATATTCGGGCTCTGTAGAGCCACAGATAGTGCAAGATGCCACGCATGGCTGAGTGACGCTTTCTACACCAACTCTAAGAAGAGCAGCTTGGGATTCTCTAGATAGCTGATAATCTTCTTGCAGAAGCGCGCTCCCACGTCACCGTCTATCAGACGATGATCGAACGAGAGCGAGACGTACATGATGTCGCGAATGACGATCTGGTTGTCTCTGACGACTGGGCGCTTCTTGATCTCGTGAATCCCCAAGATCGCCACTTCGGGGTAGTTGATGATCGGCGTGGCAAAAAGCCCTCCCAGAGCCCCTAAACTCGTGATGGTGAATGTGCCCCCTTGAAGATCGCTGAGGGCGATCTTGCCCTCGCGAGCGGCTTTTGCCAACCGCTCGATCTCCATAGCGATCTCCAAAAGACTCTTTCGGTCGGCGTCTTTGATCACAGGGACGATGAGTCCCTCGTCGGTCGCGGTGGCGATCCCGATGTTATAATATTTTTTGATGACGATCTCGCCCTTGGCTTCGTCTATGGAAGCGTTGAGGATGGGCATCTCCTTGAGGGCGGCGACGCTCGCCTTGACGATGAACGGCAGATAGGTAAGCTTGACGCCCTTCTGCTCGGCAAGTGGCTTCATCTGCTCGCGCATCTGAATGAGCTCGGTCATGTCCACTTCGTCAACATACGTGAAGTGTGCGGCCGTGGTCTTCGATTGGTGCATATGCTCGGCGATGCGCTTGCGGATGCCGCGCAAGGGGATGCGCTCCTCGCGCCGGTCGGTGACGACGGCGCTGGGCGCGAACGCTGGAGCTGCCGGGGACGGCGTTGGGGCTGGACTTGGAGGCGGCGGCTGTGGCGCCGTGCGCGCAGCGGCAAAGCGACGCACGTCCTCATCGGTGACGCGCCCGCCGGGACCAGTCCCCTGAATCTGAGATATATCAACGCCCAGCTCGCGCGCGAGCTTGCGCGTCGCCGGGGTCGCCAAGACACGCTGAGCCGGCGCTGCCGTCGGAGTCGCCGGAGATGGCGGAGGCGGCGCAGCGACAGTCGTAGCCGTAGCTTCGGACCTAACCCCCTGGCCCCCTTCCCAAGCCCCCTCACCCCTCTGCTCCCCTCTCCCTCGGAGGGGAGAGGGGATGGGGGTGAGGGTGGAAGAACTCCCCTCTCCGTGTCGGGGAGGGGCTGAAGGAGGAGTCTTTTGCGATTCTGGCTTAGCCTCGCCAAGCTCTTCGATAATCACCAAGACTGAGCCGACCTTGACGGTCTCGCCCTCTTTCGCGTTGAGCTTGAGAATCTTTCCCGCGCGCGGGGCGGGAATCTCGACAGTAGCTTTATCGGTCATCACCTCGACCATCGGTTGGTCTTCGCGGACGATATCGCCCTCTTTGACGAGCCATTTGACGATTTCGCCTTCGTGGATCCCTTCGCCGATATCGGGCAGCCTGAACTCAAAAGGCATCGCAACACTCCTTTACACAGGGTCTTGCTATAGATTGTAAACGCTGGGGGAGCTTTCTGCCACACTTACCCAAGAAAGGGCTTTAGAACCATATCCCCACGGTGGCCACTGGCTGGACCCCCATCCACATCCCAAGCGTGAGGTTGATCTGCACGTACCCAAAGCGCCCGGCTATTGGGAATTCTTGCCCAATCACAATCTTCAGATACGTTTGGTACCAAACTCCCTTGTCCCAGCCGACCGTATCCTCCCACCGCGCTATGCCCGCCCCGGCACCCAAGTAGGTCCGCTCCACTACGTAGCTGATCAGCACCCCATCGGCCAGCACAATCCAATCATCCGCTCCTACGTTTCTGATGAGCACCCCCTCAAGCAAAGCTGAGAATATCACAGGGGAAGGGAGCTGGAGCCGCACTGCCCCTCCGACAAAAGAGTAGCGCGTCGGTGAGACCATCCAATAGACCCCCACCCCAGAACGAAACGAAGGCGCTGCCGGCTCCTGCGCCCACGCCATGACCGGCAGCGCCATCCCTACAGCTAAGACAAGCCCATGCGCAAGTCGGCTCATCAGCGCAGCACGACTATCTTCTGCACGGCACTCCTGTAGATCGCATCTGCGCCCTTGACACTGATGACCGCCAGATAGACGCCGTTGGCTACTGTGTGTCCATCGGTGCTCTGCAGGCGCCACACAAGCTGACTGCCAGGGACAAACTGCGTCGTGTACACCTCGCGCCCTTGCAGATCATAAATCTGCACCCTGATCGCTTCGATGCCCTCGCCCAGTGCTCGGAAGCGCAGCGCGCGCGCCTCGCGCTCGACCCGCAACCCTGTCACCCGCAACGGCAGGGCGCTCCCGCCCTCACGGATACGATAGACCTGCACGATCGGGTCCTCGCGGTCGCCATCCCCGTTGAGGTCCTGCTGGACGCGCGGCTCGAAGACCCAGAACGTGATCAAGTCCTCATAGATGTCCGGCTCAAAGCCAAGCTGCCCCGTGTTGAAGACTTGACCTGCCTCCAGATCATAGTAGCGAATCACCGTATCGAGACGATCGCCGTCGCCGGTGAGGTCAAGCCCAAGGGCCGCCTCATCCGTCTGGAAGACGATGAAGCGCCCGAAGACCGCCGGGTGGCTCCCCACGGCGCCGGTGTCGCGCACCGTCTGCGTCGCCACGTCATAATAGCGAATGAGCGGCCGCCCAGAGGCATCCAGCGCCGTGAACGCCACGATCTTCTCGTAGATGACCGGCTGATCCCCTCGCACGCCGGTGTCGCGCAGCTGCCGCTGCCGCAGATCGTACAGCCACAGCGTCCCCGACGAACCTACGAAGACCACGAGATCCTCCCAGATGGTGGGCTGGCTCCCTGAGCTGATCATCTCGACGCGGTCAGCGTCAATGTTCCACAGGGCTATCTGCCCATCGCTCTCGAAGACGACGTTCCGTCCCCAGATGGCCGGGTGCGCAGCTTTGTAGAGAGTTCTGCGCACGGCGCCTGTGCCCAGATCGTACATTCCAAGATACTTCTCATCGTCCACGAAGACGATCGTCTGCTCGTAGATATCGAGATCCTTGGGCGTGCAGGAGACGAAGACCTTGGTGTCCACGATGCGGCCGGTTTGTAAGTCCCTGTAGCGTAGCACGCAGTCGTCCAGTCTCATGTTGCGATTGAGGTCTTGGTTGGGGCCGCGCCCGTAGTGCACCTCGGGGCTGGGGAAGACCATGATCGAGCCCCAGATGGGCGGGTCGCCGCCGATGGGACCCGACTGCACTTCAGTAGGCTCCGCATCAGAGTTATTAGCTGTGTTGGGATCAAGAGTATCACTGGTGACAGTAGCAGTGTTGGAGATAGTTCCTGGAGCCGTCACAGTCACGACGATCGTGATCGTCACCGAGCCGCCAGCGGGGATATTACCCAGGTTGCACGTGACCACCCCAGCAGCGTGGACACACCCTGGGCTGGCGCTGACGAACGTCACTCCGCTGGGGAGCGTATCCGTGACCACGACGTTCGTGGCTGCGTCAGGCCCACGATTTGTGACCGTGATCGTGTAGGTGAGGTTGTCTCCGACGGTGACAGGATCGGGAGAGTCAGCCTTGGAGATCTCTAGATCAGCTTGCTCGGCTAAGGGCCGAATCAGTAGGGCGAATTGATAGCGAAAGACTTTGGAGCCTGGGGGAGACTCGATCGCCCCGCCGGGCTCCCCTGGGGGATTGGGGAAATCCCCATTGTAACTATAATTCGCATTGATGGACGGATCGCTCTGGACGTAGACGTAATGCGGGGTGCAATCCCGAAAATTGCCGTCATTATCAATGAAGAATTGAGCGATCTGGAAGTAGGAACGCGCACTGTTGATGGTGAAGCCCGTGGGGCCGTAGTTCCCATTGCTATCGGAGACCGCAGAGGTATACGTGCCGGTACATGGGGGATTATTCTCTTCGATGACGATAGTGAGTCCGGTGACGGGATTGCCGCCCGTATCCTCGACGCGCACGTAGCCGTACCAATCTTGGCGAATGAGCCCTAGTGCGTTAGGGGGGATCTTGTCGGACGGCTTGGGCCAAGAATTATTGCGATCGACCTTAGAGAGATCAAGCGGAGTATCAATAGCGAGCACGCCCCAGGCGCCGTTGCTTCCTATGAAGTTGTCCCGGATGGTGGGCTGGGAGAGCACGTCATCGTTTGCAGTGGCGGGTGAGTCATCTTGCCCGAAGAAGACGAGCGCGTGAATCCCGTTCTGGGCATTACCAATAGTAATGTTCTTCTCAATACTAGGTGAGGCGCCGACGAGACGAATGCCATCAGCCTGGTTGTTACTAATATCGTTGCTCCCAATAACGGTCCCGCCTCCATCGCGACGGACGAGAATGCCATCGTTGTTGTTCTGAGTGATCAAGTTGGAAAGGATCTGTGTGCGGGCTGGGCCAGGGGCAGTGAAGCTGTCCGTCTGGAGGTCGAAGGGCGGTGCATCGGGGTCTGGCGGACTAGCGTCGGGGTAGTCGTTAATCACCACAACTCCACGGCCGTTGGCATAGACCTGGTTTCCACCGATAACGTTGTCGTCCGTTCCCGGACCGACAACTTGCACCCCGTCAAACACATGGTAAGCAATGTCATTCCTCACGACGCGATTGTTTGTAGCTCCGTTGTTGATGACGACCCCGGCGTTGTCGTAGCCGACGGGGGGGCTGACGTCTGCCCCGCCCCAGATCGTGTTAAGTTGAACAAGATTATTGCTGGTCCCAGCGCCGGAGATCAGCACGTCCTGATATCGGTTATAGCGAATCGTGTTGGCTTCGATCGTGTTATTCGTCGTGCCGTCAAAGAGTGAGACGCCGGAATTACCGTTCGGGGCAGGGTTACCGTTAGGATCAACGCCGATAAAGTTTTCCCTTACATAGTTGTTCGTTGTCCCGGCATCGCGAATCAGAATACCCTCTTGACCGTTGGAGTAGATGTAGTTCGGCAAAGCACCATTCCACGGCACAGGTACGATGTTTATGTTCTGCGGACCGTTACTGCCGGCAGGCGTCCTCTCGACTAAGATCCCCTGGGCGGCGTTCTCGTAGATTTCATTTCCACCAATGTCAACAAAACTGACAGCCCCGGCGATCTGGATGCCCACGCCGTCTCCGGCAAGGAAGCCATTGCCCCGAACAGTGTTCGCAAAAACGCTAATAATTGTTGGAGCGTTGTCTGTATTAAAGTCTTCTATCACAGTGATCCCATTGCCGCCGTTGTTCTCGATAAGGTTGTAAGGACCAACAGATATAAAGCTGCTGGTGCCGACGATGAACACCCCGCTGCTGAGGCCGTTCCGGCCATTGTTCGAGACTGTTGAATTGTCTATGCTTACAACGCTGCTATCGCGCACGACGACGCCTTCGGCATCGTTACCAGATATGCTGCTATTCGAAATAGTAACAGTGTTCACTCCGTTGAGATAGATCCCAGTCCCTGCGTTGTTAGTGACCGTCACCCTCTGCAACCACGCGACATCTGCTCCAGGGTTGAGCACGATGGCCGCACCCAAGGCCCCGGCGTTCGTAATCGTGATCGGCCCCTGAATCGCGATAGTATTGCTGTTGAGCGTGAGGGGAAAATCAATCCCGTTAGCATCAATAGTAATCCCTGTAGCAAGGCTTGTAGCATCAATCGTAGTGTTTGGCTCATTGCCAATCCAGAGGCCTCCCAAAGTCGTGTCCAACGTGATGGTGGCTCCATCAAGCGCAGCATCGAAGACAATCGTGTCTCCCGGAGCCCCATTAAAATTGGCTACGGTGATCGCCTCGCGCAACGAGCAGTCATTAGTCCCCGGAGGCGGACAGTCCGCCCAAGGTGCATTATTATTGTCAGCGGTCGTAGTCACGGTGATCGTCCACGGTTGGGCCAAGGCGGGCGCAGCGTACACGATACAAATAAAAGCCCACAGCAGGGCAAGGGCCTTAGAGAGTTCTCCGCGCTTCATGGCGAAGGCCTCCTTCATCCTAGTCTTTTGGTCTGATTATAATCTTTTGAAAAAAAAAGTCAAGACCTATGAGAGGGACAACGGGCAGCACGGATCAGCGGGTAATAAACATTACAATAAGACCGGAGCCCTGAGCGAGAGGCTCCAACGCTTTGCCAAGAAGCGCCCCTTCGCAGAGTTTTGGGCTGGCGCAGCGCATGGCATAGCCGGGCTTTGAAGCGCTCGTGAGCAGATCCCCCGGCCGGATCGGGCCGTTCTCCGTCGTCGCTTTCACAGGGACACGCCCCAACAGCGCCAAGAGCGCTGCAGACCTCTCCCCCGGCTCTACCTCACCCCTTCCCTCTCCGCTTGCGGAGAGGGTTAGGGTGAGGTGCTTCCCCCCCAGCACAACCCCCGGAGCCGTCGAGATCACTCCCGCGACCAAGGGGCTGTAGGGCCCGCGGGCCTTGCGATAGCTTTTGGGGTTCTGCGGGTCAATCTCCACGACGTCGCCGGGCTCGACCGGCTCGCTCACCATGACGTACTCCGCCACGTCGGCTCCCCCAGGGAAGAACGCCCCGTCGGTGTAGACATTCCCCGTCGCCCGCTCGATGCGAAAGAGCGCCGGCGTGTTGTGTGCTGCGGACGCGAAGAAGTACTGCAAAATCGCTTCGGCAGGCTTGTTATGCGGGCTATAGTACGTGTCGGTAGGGCCCCCGTGATCGGGATCGGTGCCCCATGCCCACCAGAAGACACCCTCCATCCACGGCTCACTCTGAAAGACCTCAAAGAGCGCCTGATAACAGTCAGCTTGCTCCTGCAAGTCCACCGGGCCATCGCTGACCCAGTCCCAGGGGGCCATATTCGTCCCGTCCACGCTGCGATAGCCCACTTCAGTAAAAATAATGGGCAGTCCCCACGCCTGGCTGAGCGCGGCCAGCTCCGATTTGGGAGAAGCCCAGCCGGCCTTCAGCTCTGCTACGGTCGGGTCGGTCTTCTGCGTCAGGGGATAGTACGCATCTATCCCGATGAAATCAAGGGCGTCCCAGAAGTTCACGACAAACTGTTCGCCATCGAAATTGGCGGCGTAGGTGAGCAACCCGCTGTACACCGAGCGCACGGCTGTGATAATATTTCGCCAGTCGCTCTCGCGGTGGGCTGTGCCTCCGAGCTCCGTGCCGATAGCGAACAGCTCAACGCCGGTCTCTTGAGCAAGTTGAGCGTAGTGCACGATAAAATCCCGATACGACGCGAACCATTGAGCCCACGCCGTCTCGTCTGTGCCAAAGCCGATCTCGCCGCGCCAGTGTGTGGGGTCGTTGTTGAGATCTATATGGGGTTTGAGCATCACTGCCAAGCCGAGCTGGTGCGCCCGGGCGATGACGTGGCGCAGGTCATCGTCGGTGGGGGTTTGGGAATCTGTGAGGCAGAGGATCTCCGTAGACGTGATGGTCTCTTGATAGCATGTCACGATGATCGAGACCGAATTTGCTCCGGTAGCGGCAAGCAGTGCCAGAGACTGATCGGACTGCGGGGAGGAGTGGAGATCGCGCCAGTAGGCGACATACGAGATGCCACGATAGGCCCATTGGGAGACGGAAGCGCTCAGGGTCGGCTCTGTAGGGATGGCGCTGCGAATGAAGAGAAAGACCATGACCAGCCCTACAAGCTTCGCGAGGGTCGCGTGCGGCAATCCGACACGTTGTTGTGTGTTCATGATCCTTCGGCAGCCCGGCTGCCGTGCCTCCTTTCCAGAGGGGTAGGCCCGCAGCTTTGCGTCCCGCGCTTTCGCGCGGTTTGCCTTTGTCGGGATCTCTTTCGAGGCTATTATACCCTATCGCAGAGGAAAAGTCTAGCCTCAGTGGTTTTCTCACACATACACAGTGTTGCTTGAATATTCCAGCGGTTGAAGCGATCCGGCGTTAGAGATTTTCGATGGGCACCGGCTCGACGGGGTCGGCGATCGCAAACCCGAAGACTTTGGAGTAAAAATACAGCTCCGCCTCGAGCGATCTCTTTATATTTTCGGCTTTGCGGAAGCCGTGTTGCTCGCCCTCAAACGCGATATACGCGACGGGGATCTTATTCTTGCGCAGCGCCTCCACCATCAGCTCGGACTGGCTGGGCGGGACAACTCTGTCCTCAAGACCCTGAAAGAAGATCACCGGACACGAAATCTGCTCGGCAAAGTGAATGGGCGAGCGCGCCCTATACAGATCGCGCTTTTCGGGATACGGCCCAATGAGACTTCTGTTGTAGCGCGACTCAAATTTATGGGTGTCTCTGTCGAGGGCTTCTAAATCGCTGACGCCGAAGTAGCTTGCCCCGGCTTTGAAGAACTTTCTGAAAGTCAGCGCGCAGAGCGTCGTGTATCCCCCGGCGCTGCCGCCGCGAATCGCCACGCGCTCGCCGTCTACGAGCCCTTGCTGGGCTAAATACTTCGCAGCGTTGACGCAGTCGTCCACGTCCACGACGCCCCACTGGCCCTTCAATCTCTCTCGGTAGGCTCGCCCGTAGCCGGTGCTGCCCCCGTAGTTGACGTCAACGACGGCAAAGCCGCGGCTCGTCCAGAACTGAATCTCTAATCTGAGCGTAGACGTCGTGGCGCTCGTCGGCCCGCCGTGGCTGAGGACTAACAACGGAGGCTTTTCGCCTGGGGGAGCTTGGAAGTCTTTGTTCTTTGGGGGATAGAAGAAGGCGTGGGCCGTCCGGCCCCCCTCGGTGGGGAACTCGATGGGCTGCGCCGGCGAGATATATCCCGCATCGAGGGCAAGATCGCTGGAGCGCCGCAGCACTTCATATCTTTTCGTTTTGAGATCGAGCCGCACGATCGAGAGCATCTCCGTGGGCGAGCCGCCGCGAAAGACCACAGAATCTGAAGTCGCCCGCACGTAGCTGAGCTCTGTGTATGGGGTCTCAAGTCTCTGAAGCTTCTTCGTCTTCGTATCGAGAAGCGCCAAGTGCCAGATGCCCCGCTGCGTGTACGCGCAGACGACTTCTCTCTCTGAGACGAACGCATACGTGGACATGCCGAAGACCCACTGGGGCTGGCCAAATTCGGCTTCTAAATCTGTGAGGGCCTCTACGTGGCCGTCGCGCCAGCGGTAGAGATTCCACCAGCCCGTTCGGTCGGAGACGAAATAGAGCGCGCTGTCGGGGGACCATTCGGGCTGGAAGATAGACTCTGCCGGGCCGCCTGCGATCTTTTGAGCGTTCGTGAGCGAGCCGTCTTGAGCGATCTCGGCGACCCACAGCTCCGTGCCATCCCAGGGCATGTTCGG
>Ga0272447_1002211_pt1 | contig 10767 bp, 9 predicted proteins | sample YNPCB0133_FD_194589 | JGI IMG/M metagenome (GOLD analysis project Ga0272447, IMG submission 194589) | Hot spring microbial mat communities from Yellowstone National Park, WY, United States - YNP-CB-013-3 | ecosystem: Environmental > Aquatic > Thermal springs > Hot (42-90C) > Sediment | place...
TGCTCTCCGCCGCGGAGTCCAAAAACAGCTCGTAGCGCTCCAGCTTCGAGGGCCCCCGGAAGGCCTCCCGGGGCAGGGTCCCGGACTGGGCGTGCCCGCGGCGGAAGGCCTCCGACTGGGTCCAGGCCTCAAACGCCTCCTCCGACTCCCACACCGTGAGCACGACGTACGGGTCCTCGGGGTCCGCAGGCCGCAGCACCCAGTTCCGCACGAACCCCGGCATCCGGTCCACCTCCCGGGCCCGGGCGCGGAAACGTTCCTCGAAGGCCTCCCGGAACTCCGGCCTCACCGGGATCCGGTTCATCACCACGAACATGGCACACCTCCCTCTGCCGCGCGCGGTTCAGTAGCTCCGTTCCCTTGGGGGAAACCGCGTCACCACCACCGGCTTGTCCCCCATCCGGTACCTGCCCGGTCCCTCCCGCCACACCAGGGTGTGCTTGAGCCACCGGAGGTCGTCCCGGTGTGGGTAATCCTCCCGGAAGTGGGTGCCGCGGCTTTCCGTCCGGTACAGGGCGCTGGCCGCGGTGGCCTCCGCCACGTCCAGCAGGCACCCGGTCTCGAAGGCCTCTACCAGCTCCTGGTTGTACACGCGGCCCCGGTCCCCCAACCCGACCCGTCCGTACCTCTCCTGCAGCTGCCGGATGCCCTCCAAGGCTTGGCGCAGACCCGCCTCCGTGCGGAACACCGAGCAGTGCCGCTCCATCAGGTCCTGCAGCTCTCGCCGCAGGGCCGCGGGAGACTCCGGCCCGGAGCTCCCGAGCAGCCGCAGGAAGTGCTCCCCCGGCCCCTCCAGGGGCGAGGGCGGAGGAGGCGGAAGAGGCCGGGAGCGTGCCAGGCGCGCCATGTCCTGGGCCGCGCGCCGGCCGAACACCAAAATGTCCACCAGGGAGTTGGTCCCCAGGCGGTTGGCTCCGTGCACGGACACGCACGCGCACTCGCCCGCCGCGTACAGGCCTTCCACGGCCTCCCCTCGCCCGTCCCCCAGAACCCGCCCCCACACGTCCGTGGGGATCCCGCCCACGGCGTAGTGGGCCGTGGGCCGCACGGGCACCAGCTCCCGGGCAGAGTCCAAGCCCAGGTAGGTGCGGATGAGGGTGGTGACCTCCGGCAGCTTGGTGCGCCGCACCTCCTCCGGAAGGTGGCGGAAGTCCAAAAACACGCAGTCCCCCGCGGGCCCGCCTCCCCGGCCCGCCTGGATCTCCCGGAAGATGGACCGGCTCACCACGTCCCGGGGCGCCAGCTCCCGTAGGGTGGGCGCGTAGCGTTCCATGAACCGCTCCCCCGCGCCGTTCACCAGGTACGCGCCTTCGCCCCGGGACGCCTCGGAGAGCAGGATCCCCCGGCCGTAGATGCCGGTGGGGTGGAACTGGTAGAACTCCATGTCCTCCAGGGGGAGCCCCCGCCGCCACACCAGGGCCGGGCCGTCGCCCGTGAGAGTCAGGGCGTTGGTGGTGGTGCGGTAGATCTGACCCCACCCTCCCGTGGCCAGGAGCACCGCCTTCGCCCGCACCGCGTGCAGCCCGCCGCGCCGCACGTCCCAAGTCAGCACGCCCGCGCACGACCCATCGTGCACCCACACGTCCACCACGAGGAACTCGTCGAGGAAGGTGACCCCCCGTCGCAGGCACTGCTGGTACAGGGTGTGGAGGATCATCTGCCCGGTGCGGTCCGCGGCGTACACCGACCGTGCCAGGGGTGCTTCCCCGAAGTTCCGGGTGTGGCCGCCCGCCCGCACCCGCTGCTCGATACGCCCGTCCGGGGCGCGGTCGAAGGGGAAGCCCATGTGCTCCAGCTCGAACACCACGCGGACGGCCTCGTAACAGAGGATCTCCACCGCGTCCTGGTCGGCCAGGTAGTCTCCTCCCTTCACCGTGTCGAACACGTGCCAGTCCGGGTGGTCCTCCTCCGCGTGTCCCAACGCGGCCCCCATCCCCCCCTGCGCCGCCCCCGTGTGGGACCGCAGCGGGTGCAGCTTGCTGAGCACCGCCACCCGCAGGTCGGACGCGCGGGAGAGCTCCAAAGCCGCGTACAGCCCCGCGCCTCCCGCTCCCACCACCACCGCGTCGAACTCATGCCAGACCAGCTCCATCCTCACCTCCGGGACGTGCCACGCCGCCGCAGATCCGCTATGGGTTTCCGGGACACGCGCCTAGGGGCCTTTCGGGCGAGCCCTGGGGGCTACAGCCGCAGCCGCCCTGCGGGCAGGTGCAGGCCCAACACGGACGCCACGAGTTCCAGCCCGGCCACCAGGGCCGCGGTGTAGACCGCCGCCGCGAACCAGCTGAGGCGGGCCACGCCCCGCAGGAACCACAGGCTCCACAGCACGGACGCCCACCGGATGCCCACGAACCACGTGGCCAGAACGTACACGGCGAGGCTCGCGAGATAGCCCGCCGCCCGCCAGGCCCGCGGCCCTACCGCCTCCGCGGGCGCCTCCCCCTCGTCGTCGTCCCGCAGGGGACTCGCCTGCCCCCGCAGCTCCCGCACCAGCTGCAGGGCCGACAGGACCGTGCCCAAAGCCGCCACCGAGACGGGCATTAAGGCCGCGTCCGGAAGGAAGCCCGTGGCCTGCCACCACCCGTACGCGAAGACCGCGAGCACCGCCGCGGTGGCGACCGCACCGGGTCCCGGCGGCTGGCCCCCCCGGACCTCGGCCTGCCCGCGGCCCCGCGTCCTCAGCCACCGCAGGGCGCTCCACGCGAAGGGCGCCAACACCAGCAGGCCGATCACCACCACCCCCGGCCGCAACAGCCACTCCTCCGGCCGCAGGTACAGCTTCACCGTGAGGAAGTAGTAGCGCTCCAGAGGGTCGCTGAGGACGAACCCGATGAGCAGGGGGCCCCGGGGCCAGCCCGTGACCTTCAGAGCGTAACCCACCACGCCCAGGACCACCAGGGTCACCAAGTCTCCGAAGTGCTGCGTCTCCTGGAAGGACGCCAGGACCATGGCAAGCACGATGGGCGGGGCGATGCGGCGGAAGGGCACGTACGTGAGGCGCGCCAACAGGGAGCTGGCGGCGAACATGACCCCGGCTCCCAGCACGTTGGCCAGGGCGAAAGACCACACCACCGTGTAGATCAGGTCCAGGTGCTCGGTGACGATGCGGGGGCCTGGCAGGATCCCGTAGGCCAGGAGCGCCCCCAGGATCATGGCGCTGGGTGCGCCTCCCGGCACCCCGAACAGGAGGGTGGGGACCAGGTCCCCGGCTTCCACCGCGTTGTTGGCGGCCTCCGGTGCGATGATCCCCCGGACGTCGCCCTTGCCGAAGCGAGACCGGTCGCGGCTGGTGGCCACCGCGTGCCCGTAGGCCATCAAGGTGCCCGCGGTGGCCCCGAGGGCGGGCAGGACGCCTGCCCACATGCCGATGAGTGCGCCCCGCAGGACCAACCACCGGTGGCGCCACACATCCAGGACCCCTTCCCACCAGCCGCGGCCCAGCTCCAGGCGTTGCGCCACCGCGCCGCCCCGCGCCAGGAGGGAGACTACCTCCGCCACTCCGAAGATCCCCAGGGCCACCAGTCCCAGGTGGATCCCGTCCGTGAGGTACACCTGTCCGAAGGCAAACCGCACCTCCGCGGCCGCGGGCGCGGGCCCCACGGTGCCCAGCAGGAGTCCCAGAAGACCCGCGGCCAGGCCCTTGAGGGGCTCCTTGCCCAGGAGGCTGCCCGCGAAGGACACCCCCAGCACCGTGAGCAGGAACAGCTCCGGGGAACCGAAGGACAGCACCAGGGGCCGGGCGATGGGAATGGACAGGGTCAGGCCCACCGCCCCCAGGATCCCGCCCACCAGGGAAGACAGGTACGCCGCGGACAGGGCGCGGGCGGCCTCGCCCCGCCGCGCCATGGGGTGGCCCTCCATCATGGTGGGCACCGCGGCCGCGGAGCCAGGGGCCCCGATGAGCACCGAGGTGATGGTGTCGGAGGTGTGCACCACGGCCAGGGCTCCCGTGGCCATGGCCAGGGCCGAGAAGGGGTCCAGCTGGATCATGAAGGGCAGGAGGATGGCCACGGCCACGATCCCGCCCATCCCGGGCAGGATCCCGATCAGCAACCCCACCGCGCTGCCGAGCACCAGCATGCTCAGCCGGGTGGGGTTGACGAACAGCTCCACCGCCGCGTGCAGCGCCTCCGCCACGTCAGATCTCCTCCGAGCACACGCTGCCCCGCGGGCCAGGTTTCACCCGGGCCGCGGGGCAGGTCCTTGAGCCGCCTACAGCCGTACCTGGTACTTGCTCCGGAGCAGGTCCGTGATGAACTTCTTCACGTCCAAGGTGATCCGGGTGGCCCGCAGGACCGCGGTCTTGGCCACGTCCCCGCGGAGCACCTCGTAGCCTTCCAGGATCTGCTTGGCCTGCTGCTGGAACTGCGGGTCGACCCGCATCCGGTCCACCGCGGTGCGCAGGGCCTGCAGAGCCTCCGGAGGAGTCCCCGCGGGGGCCCACAGGGCCTTCTGGAAGGTGAAGGCCGCGGCCACCATGCTCTGGTAGGCCTTCCACCGCAACAGGCCGTCCGGCTTGCGCTTGAACAGGGCCTGGTACGCCTCGTACGCGCTGGGCAGGTCGGGGGCGCTCGGGTCCCGTACCATCACGCCCTTCTCGTTCACGAAGCCCATGGACAGGATGGGCACCGCCTTCCCCTCCCGCACCAGGGGCACCACCTGGGACAGGTAGGCGGGCGTGGTCTGGTAGTCGATGTTGGTCTCGCCCCGCTCGAAGGCCAGCCGGGCCGGCCCGCGCCCCTCGAACCCCATGACCACCCGCACGTCCAGCCCCAGGACCTCGAACAGCAGCAGGGTCACCAGGTCCAGCCCCGTGGCGCTAATCCCTCCGTACACGAGCCGTTCCGCGGGGCGCACCAGGTCCTCCGGCTTCCGCACCCCCGTGCGCGGGGAGACGTACACGATTCCGCCCACCCCGTTCACCTTGATGAGCTCCCACTTGGCGGGGTCGTAGCGCACCTGCGGCAGGCCCAGGATGTACGGGATCATGGTGGAACCCGCGGTGGCCAGCAGCTGGGTGCCGTCCGCCCGGGCGTTCTCCGCGAAGAAGTTCGCCCCCAGGATGCTGCCGCCGCCCGGCATGTTCCGCACCAGGACCCTGGGGTTGCCGGGCACGTGTTTCTCGAAGAACTGCGCGAAGAACCGGGCGTCAATGTCCGTGCCCCCGCCCGGGGCGAAGGGTACCAAGATCTCCACGGTCTTGCCCGCGTAGTACGGCTGCTGAGCCCCCGCGGGGACCGCGGCCACCAGGACTGCCAACAGCACCGCCCAGGAAAGCCTCTTCATCCGAGCACCCCCTCCTTGCATGTTCCTCACAAAGCCCGCACCGAACCCGGAGGCCAAGGGAGACCACCTCAGAGAACCGCTGCGCGATGTCTGGGGTGGTCTAGCCCGGCCACACCGACCACGGCACTAGGGTGTAGCCCTCCATCAGCCGCCGCGCGGTGCGGTACGTGGTCACCTTCTGCACCTGCCACGCCCCGTCCCGCCAGGCCACGGCGGCCGCCACCTCCAGGACTCCCGCGGGGTGGCCCAAGCGCAGATGCCCTTCCCCCAGGCGGCTCCGGAGGGCCTCGTGCACCACCGTGCCCTCCACCTGCGCCGCCACCGCGGTACACGCGGCCCCGCTGAGGGCGTACGCCCGGTGCAGCTTCCCCATGGAAAGGATGCGGCCCACCAGGTCCACGTCCTCCGCGGCCACCACAGCCCCGCGGGTAGACCGGTACGCCGTGGGAGGCGCCACCCAGGCCAGCTTGGGGATCCCCGGGCTGCGGCGGGTGGCTTCCTCCGGGCTGGGGACAATCCCCATCCGCACCGCGGCGTGCGCCCGCACCAGCTCCAGACGCCGCAGGAGGTCCGGGTTTCCGTCCACCTCCTCCGGCCCCTCCGTACCCCGCAGGCCGAACTCCTGAGGCCGCACGAACACCACGGGGTTCACCGCGTCCACCAAGGACGCGGTGACCCGCCCCACCCCGGGGACGTCCAGCACCTCCGAAGCCTGGCCGGTAGGCAAGAGCCGGCCCGTCACCGAACCCGCGGGGTCGAGGAAGTCCAAGGCGATGCGGGCTCCCGTGCCGGGCACCCCGTCGATGGCGTACTCCCCCTCCACCTCCGGGAGCGCGTGGCGGGTGGGCACGTGGGCGTGGATGCGCTTGCGGGTGTTGGTCTGCCAGATCCGGACCGTGGTCACGGGGTCGGTGCCCCGCACCAGGCCTTCCTCCATCGCGAAGGGCCCCACCGCCGCGGTGAGGTTGCCGCAGGTCCCTCCGTAGTCTACCAGGGGCTCGGTCACGCTCACCTGTCCGAAGGTGTAGTCCACGTCCGCGTCCGGCACGGAGGGCGGGCCCACGATCACCACCTTGCTGGTGGTGGAGGTGGCCCCGCCCAGGCCGTCCACCTGTCGGCCGTACGGGTCCCCACCTCCGAACACCGTGAGGATCACCCGGTCCCGCAGCTGTGGGTCCTCGGGCAGGTCCGGCTGCAGGAAGAAAACCCCGCGGCTGGTGCCGCCCCGCATGACCACCGCCCGGATCTTCCGCTGGTTGCCCACGGGTTCCCCTCCCCGCCTGGGAGGTTCCACGGCGGCCGCCTGGATCCTCCGCAGGACAGGCTCGGAAAACGCATACCATTGCACAGACACGTTGTCAACTTGTGCCCACATGTATACAATCGTGGCGATGCAGACGCGATCCTCCGGGCCGTCCGGCAGGAGGCCTTCCACCACGTCCCACGCGGTGTACGAGTGGCTGGTGGCGGCCATCCGCAGCGGCCGCCTGCGGCCCGGACAGCCCCTGCGGGAGGAGGTCCTGGCTCGACAGCTGCGGTGTAGTCGGACCCCCGTGCGGGAAGCCCTGCAGCGGCTGCGGGTGGAGGGCTACCTGGAGCGAGGCCGTCGCCGCGGGCTGACTGTGGCGGAGCCCACGCAGGAAGAGCTTTCGGACCTGTGCGTGGTGCGGGAGACCCTGGAGGGCCTGGCAGCCCGCCTGGCCGCCCGCGGCATCACCACCAGCGAGGTGTACTTCCTGGAGGAGCTGTGCCGGGACATGGAGCAGGCCCTGCAGCGGGAGGACCTGCAGGAGCTGGCGCGCCTGAACGCGGAGTTCCACGGGGTCATCTGGCGGGCGTCCCGCAACCGCTACCTGGCCCGGGAGCTGCAGAGGATCTGGCTGCTCATCACCCGTCAGCCCGTGACCACCCTCGGTTACCCGGGCCGCGCCCGGGAGGCCCTGGACGAGCACCGGGCCCTGCTGGAGGCCATCCGGCAAGGGGACGCGGACCGCGCGGAACAGCTCGCCCGCCAGCACATGGCCCGGGCGCAGATGATCCGCATGCGCCTCGCGGCCACCCGCACCGTGCCTGCCGCGGGGGTCCCGGTACCCGCAGTGAGCGCGCCGGAGCCGTAGCCGTGGCGCGCTTTCCCGTGGCTGCCCTGCGGCAGTGGGTCGCGCACTTCTTCCAGGCCGCGGGGCTTTCTTCTGAGGAGTCCGAGCTGCTGGCAGACGTCCTGGTCAGCGCGGACCGCTGTGGAGTGCACTCCCACGGCGTCATGCGGGTCGGGGCGTACGCGGAACTGGTCCGCGCCGGCGCTTGGCGTTCCGGACTCCGGCCCCGGGTTCTCCGGGAGGGCCCTGCCTTCCTGTTGCTGGACGCGGAGGGGTGCGTGGGGCCTGTGGCCGCCATGGAAGGCATGCGCCGGTGTGTGGACAAGGCCAGACGGGCCGGGTTGAGCGGCGTGTGGGTGCGCTGCGCGGGCCACTTCGGGCGCGCAGGCTACTACGCGGAGCTGGCAGCCCGGGAGGGTATGGTGGGCGTGGCCTTGGCCAACGCAGCCCCAAGCCTCGCACCGTGGGGCGGACGGGAGCGGGTTCTGGGGAACAACCCCATCGCGGTGGCGGTCCCGAGGCGTACCGGTGCGCCCGTGGTCCTGGACATGGCCTTGTCCGTGGGGGCCCAGGGATGGGTCCGGCTGGCGGCCGAGCGTGGCGACCGGCTCCCGCCCGGCTGGGCCCTGGACCCTGAAGGGACGCCCACCCAGGATCCCCACCAGGCCCTGGCGGGAAGCCTCGTGCCCGTGGGAGGCTACAAGGGCTACGGGCTGGCCTTCATGGTGGACGTGCTCACCGGCGTGGCGTGCGGCGGGGCCTTCGGGAAGCTCGTCTCGGGTCGGCGGGGTGGTCCCACCGCGGCCAGCCACACCTTCTTCGCACTGGACGTGGCCCAGCTCCGCGACTCCGCGGGCTTCGTGGACGACTTGGAGCAGCTGGTGGAGATGGTGAAGAACAGCGCCCTGGCCCCAGGTTTCCGGGAAGTCCTGCTGCCGGGAGAACGAGAGGCCCGCCGGGCGGAGGAGCAGCACGAGACGCTGGAGCTCCCGCAGGAGGTCTTGACGCACCTCCAGCGGGCCGTGGCGGAGTCCGGCTTTCCCGAACCCCTGCCGGGTCTGTCCGGAGGAGCAGGGCAGTGACCCGCTACCGCATCGGCGTCCTGCACGGGGACGGAATCGGGCCCGAGGTGGTGCCTGTGGCGGTGGAGGTGGCGGACGCCGCGGCCCGGGCCAGCGGCCTTCGGGTGGACTGGGTGGAGCTTCCCGTAGGCCTGGCAGCCTACCGGGAAGCGGGCAGCACCCTGCCTCCGCAGACCCTCCAGGCCCTGGAAGCCTGTCACGGTTGGGTGCTGGGACCCGTGGAGCACCACCGGTATGAGGTCCAGCGCCCGGAGATGCCCAACCCCAGCGCGGTGCTGCGCAAGCGCTTCGACCTGTACGCCAACGTCCGCCCCGCCCGCACCTTGCCGGGCGTCCCGACCCGGTACGAGCACGTGGACCTGGTGGTGGTGCGCGAGAACACGGAAGGCTTCTACGCGGATCGCAACGTGCTGGAGGGTGACGCGGAGCTGCGGGTCACGCAGGACGTGGTGGTGAGCCTCCGGGTCGTCACGCGGCGGGCGTGCCTGCGCATCGCGGAATACGCCTTCCAACTCGCCCACCGGCGCGCGGCCCTGCGCCACACGCGGGGCCAGGTCACCGCCGTGCACAAGGCCAACGTCCTGCGCCGCGGGGACGGCATGTTCCTGGCGTGCTGCCGCGAGGTGGCCGCGCACTTCCCCGACATCGCCTTCGACGACGTGCACGTGGACGCCGCCAGTTACTTCCTCGTGCGCGACCCCGGGCGGTTCGATGTCCTGGTCACCACCAACCTGTTCGGGGACATCCTCAGCGACCAAGCCGCAGGGCTAGTGGGGAGTCTCGGGCTGGCGCCTTCCCTCAACGCGGGCGACCGGTACGCCATGGCCCAGGCGGTGCACGGCTCCGCGCCGGACATCGCGGGCCGGGGGATCGCCAACCCCACGGGGGAGATCCTGTCTGTAGCCATGCTGTTCGAGTGGCTGGGCCACCGGCACGGGGATCCCGCGGCCACGGAGGCCGCCTCCCTCCTGGAGGCCGCGGTCCGCTCCGCCCTGGCACGCGGGGTCCACACCCCCGACCTGGGAGGGACCGCCACCACCGCGGAGTTCGAGAGGGCGGTGCGCCGGTACCTCCGGGAGGCTACCATGGACTGACGAAAGGAGGCAGACCATGGCGGCGCGGACTGAACTGGCCACTCTCGCGGGTGGCTGCTTCTGGTGCACGGAGGCCGTGTTCGACGAGCTGGAGGGTGTGCTGGAGGTGGTGCCGGGCTACGCGGGCGGCCACGTCCCCAACCCCACGTACGAGCAGGTGTGCACCGGGATCACGGGGCACGCGGAGGCCGTGCAGGTCACCTTCGACCCGGACCGCATCAGCTACCGCGAGCTCCTGGAGGTCTTCTTCACCGTGCACGACCCCACGACCCTGAACCGCCAGGGCCCCGACGTGGGCCACCAGTACCGCTCGGCGGTGTTCTGCCACAGCCCCGAGCAGGAGCGGGTGGCCCGGGAGGTCATCGTCCAGCTGGAGCGGGAGAAGGTGTGGCCGGACCCCATCGTCACGGAGGTGGTGCCCTTCACCAACTTCTACCCCGCGGAGGACTACCACCGGGACTACTACCGCCGACACCCCGACCAGGCGTACTGCGCCACGGTGATCGCCCCCAAGCTGGAGAAGTTCCGCAAGCGCTACCGGGACCGCCTGAAAGGCTCCGCCGGTGGACACCGGTAGTTCGCATCATGCTGCCCCTGGACCCCACCCCGCCTTTCGTTGTGCAACGTGCCGCGTCCCCGCACGGCCCGGTTGAGGCCCGGGCCTGCGGCCGTCTGCCCTTCCAGCCCACGAAGCCGTGGCATCGCCGGTTCTATGAACAACTTCGCCAAGCGGTTCGGGAACTCGACCCTCCCGCTCCGGACTCTCCCGGGGCCATGGGTCCCGTCTTGTCCGGCCTCTACCTGTCGACCGACACCCAGCCCTGCGACGCCGAGAACCTTCTCTTCTACAACGTCGGAGCTTCCCAGTTCAAGCAGGCCACCCGCTGGGGCTTGCGTTTCGAACGATCCGACAAGCCTCCTCCCACGGAGCCTGGCGCGCCCTCTTACGAGCACTACTACCGCTACGAGTTTGTGCCATCCGAGCGGCCTTTCCAGCACTGGCCCCACCTCCGCGTCCTCGCGTGCTGGACCGAGGTGCCTTGTCCGATACGCTCTTCGAACTCCAGCCCCGCGCAGATCTGGTGGACTTACCCCGCTTTGGTGGACAGGGTAACGCTGACAGATTCGGGATTCGCTGACCACCTCCTCTCGAACTCCTCTGGGGACAGGTACCCCAGGGCAGAGTGCCGTCTCCTCCGGTTGTAGAAG
>Ga0272447_1002213_pt1 | contig 10762 bp, 6 predicted proteins | sample YNPCB0133_FD_194589 | JGI IMG/M metagenome (GOLD analysis project Ga0272447, IMG submission 194589) | Hot spring microbial mat communities from Yellowstone National Park, WY, United States - YNP-CB-013-3 | ecosystem: Environmental > Aquatic > Thermal springs > Hot (42-90C) > Sediment | place...
GTGGTCCCGGAAGAAGCGCCTTCTCGCCCACTCGTAGGCCATGAAGCCCGGCCGGTCCTGGTAGCGGGCGATCTCCTCCAGGATCACCTGCTTCTCGGTGGCGAAGTCCTCCTCCCGCAAAGCGGGGAGCATGAGCCGGGAGAAGAGCGCAAGAAGGGACGGGGCGAACTCGGGCAGGACCGCCCCGTAGTAGACCGTGGCCTCCTCCGAGGTGAAGGCGTTGTACTGGGCCCCTATACGGTCAAAGGCCATGTTCACGGAGAGGGCATCCATGCCCTCGGGGCCCTTGAAGACCATGTGCTCCAGGAAGTGGCTCACCCCGCTCTCCTCCGGGCGCTCGTCCCGGGCCCCGGTCTTCACGAAGTAGCCCAGGGCCACGCTCCTGGCCTCGGGGAGGACATCGGCGATGACCCGGAGGCCGTTTTTTAAGACCGCTTCCTTAAACATCCTCCACCTCCCCCAAAAGCCCCACCCAGGGGTCCCGGTAGGGATGGGCCCTTAGGAAGGCGTTGACCTCCGCCAAGGAGGTGCCCTGGATGGCCGCCTCTATCTCCGAAAGCGGGCGCACCCGGCCCAGCATGTAGAGGTCCCGGGCCATGGAGGAGGCCCTGGCCCTGATGGACTCGTCCCCCATGATGAGGGCGGTCTTCAGGCCCACCCTGGCCCGGGCAAGCTCCTCCTCCGTAACCCCTTCCGCAAGCCGTTCCATCTCCTGGAGCATCACCGCTAAGGTCTCCTTTGCCCTCTCCTTGGTGGTGCCGGCGTAGGCCATGAGGAGGCCCTGGCCCTTGACGGAGGCGGGGAAGGCGGAGACGGCGTAGACCAGGCCCCTTTTCTCCCGCACCTCGGTGAAGAGGCGGCTGCTCATCCCGCCGGAGAGGACCTCGAGGGCCAGCCTCCCCGCATAGAACCCGGGGTCCCCGGGGCCCACGTCGGGGTAGGCCAGGCCGATCTGCACCTGGGCGGTGGAGCGCTTGAGGGCGAAGCGCTCTGGTGAGGAAAGGAGGGGCGGGGGATAGAAGGCCTCCTCCCCTTCCCAAAGGGCCAGGGGCTCCAGGGCCCCAAGGAGCCTCTCCCAGGAAACCCCTCCGGCCACGGCCAGGATGGCCCCCTTGGGGGTGTACCGCCTCCCAAAGTCCTCCTTAAGGGCCTTGGGCGTGGCCCGCTTCAGGTCCTCCTCCCGACCCAGGGGGTCGCGGCCGTGGGGGGAAAGGAAGACCCGCCTCCGGAGCTCGGAAAAGAGCTTCCTGGCGGGCTGGTCCTCCTGGGAGAGCAGGGCCTGCAGGGCCACGGAGCGCACCGCCTCAAACCCCTCTTCCGGAAGCCTGGGCCCGGTGAGGAGGAGGGCGTAGAGGCGGAGGACCTCCTCCAGGACCTCGGGGAGGAAGCTGGCAGCGAAGGCGGTGTACTCCAGGCCAGCCCCGCTCGTCCGCCTTACCCCCAAAGCGTCCAGGGCCTGGGCCAGGCCCCGGGCGTCCAGATCTCCCGCCCCCTTCCAAAGCCACCCCTCCAGGAGGGTGCTGGCCCCTTCCAGCCCCTCGGGGTCGTTCACCGCCCCCACGGGCAGGAGGAGCTGGAAGGCCACCCCGGGGAAGTCCCGCTCCTCCAGGGCCACCGTGAGGCCATTGGGCCATCGCTCCACGCGGCTCACAGGGCTAAGGGTATCATGGGGAGCGTGAGGGAAGGGGAACTTCGGGAAAGGCTCAGGAGGCCCATCCTCCGGGAGCTCCAAGACGGGGCCAGGGACCGGGTGGTGGTGGGGGGCCTCGAGGGCCTGGTCCGCAACCTGGCCCGCCCCTTTCCCGAACTCCTGGACCTGTTCCAGGGCTACGGGGAGAAGGACCCCGAGGCGCGGAAGAAGGTCCTGGAAGAAGCCCTCCGCATCCTTCAGGACGGCCAGGAGAAGGCCCCACCTCCCTCCCCCGAGCCCCAGCCCCGGCTGAAGCCCCAGGACCCCGCCCACCTCCTGGCCCCGCCCCAAAGCCGGAAAAAGCTCTCCGAGCTGGGCCTTCACACCGTGCGGGACGTCCTCCACTACTATCCCCGCCGCTACGAGGACCGCCGGGCCCTCCCCGGCGTGCGCTACCTGGAGGACGGGCAGAAGGCCACCCTGGCGGTCAAGGTCCTCGCCAAGGAGCTCATCAAAACCCCCAAAAAGGGGATGCAGCTGGTCCAGGTCAAGGCCATGGACGCCTGGGGGTGGCGGCTCACCCTGGTCTGGTTCAACCAGCCCTGGGTCCTCTCCCAGATTGAGGAGGGGGCCAGCCTGATCGCCACCGGAAGGGTGCAGCGGCGAAACGGGGTGCAGCTTTTGGTGGAGCACTTTGAGGACGAGGGCACCGAGTCCCTATCCACGGGCAGGATCGTGCCCATCTACCCCGCCAAGGAGGGGGTGGGGCAGGCCTTCCTGAGGCGCACCGTCCACCGGGCCCTGGAGATGGCCCTGCCCCTCCCCGATCCCCTGGGCCCCTACCGGGAAGGGCTGGGCCTCGTCCCCTATCCCGAAGCCCTAAAGGCCATCCACTTCCCCGAGGACGAGGAGGCCCTCAAGAAGGCCCTCCTCCGCCTCAAGTTTGACGAGTACCTGCTTCTGGAACTCAAGGCCCTCCTGGACGCGGGCGGGCTGGTCCTGGGGCGGGCCTTCCGGGTGGAGGCGGACTGGGTGGATGTCTTCCAAAAGACCCTCCCCTTTCCCCTCACCCAGGCGCAGGAGCGGGTCATGGCGGAAATCGCCCAGGACATGCAAAACCCCAGGCAGATGGCCCGCCTCCTCCAGGGGGACGTGGGCTCGGGGAAGACGGTGGTGGCGGCCTTCGCCCTCTTTCTCGCCGCCAAGAACGGGGCCCAGGGGGCCCTCATGGCCCCCACGGAGATCCTGGCCCAGCAGCACCACCAGAACCTCACCCGCTACCTCTTCCCCTTGGGGGTGAGCGTGGAGCTCCTTCTGGGCTCCATGTCCTCCCGGGAAAAGGAGGCCGCCCTGGCCCGCCTCAGGAGCGGGGAGGCCCAGGTGGCCGTGGGCACCCACGCCCTCATCCAGGAGGGGGTGGGGTTCCGGGACCTGGGCCTCGTGGTGGTGGACGAGGAGCACCGCTTCGGGGTTTTGCAGCGGCGGGCCCTCCTCAAGCTGGCCCAAGTCCCTCCCGATGTCCTGGTCATGTCCGCCACCCCCATCCCCCGCTCCCTGGCCCTCACCCTCTACGGGGACCTGGAGGTGAGCGCTCTGGACGAGATGCCCCCAGGCCGCACCCCGGTGAAGACCAGGGTCCTCCCCCACCGCCTCCGCCTCCAGGCCTACGCCTTCGCCCGGGAGGAGATCAAAAAAGGGCACCAGGTCTTCGTGGTGGCCCCGGCCATAGAGGAGTCGGAGCTGGACCTGAAGGCGGCCACCGCCCTCCACGAGGAACTGAAAGGCCTCCTCCCCGAGGCCAGGATCGCCCTCCTCCACGGGAAGATGCCCGCCCGGGAGAAGGAGGCGGTCATGGAGGCCTTCCGCCAGGGGGCCTACGACCTTTTGGTCTCCACCACGGTCATTGAGGTGGGGGTGGACATCCCCCGGGCCACCCTGATCATCGTGGAAAACGCCGAGCGCTTCGGCCTGGCCCAGCTTCACCAGCTAAGGGGCCGGGTGGGGCGGGGAGGGCTTCCCGGCTACGCCATCTTCCTGGCGGGGGAGGCCAGCCAGAAGACCATGAAAAGGCTAAAGGTCCTCGAGGCCTCCACCGACGGCTTTTACATCGCCGAGATGGACCTGAAGCTCCGGGGCCCCGGAGAGCTCAGGGGCACCCGGCAGTCGGGCTACCCCGAGCTCCGGCTTGGCGACCTGGCCGAGGACACCGAGGTCATAGAAAGGGCCCGGGCCCTGGCCAAGGCCATCGTGGAGAAGGACCCCACCCTGGACCTCCCCGAGCACCAGGCCCTCAAGGAGGAGCTCAGGGCCCAGGCGGAACGCATCGGCTTCCGGGAGGTCATCTGAGGCCGCCCCAGCCATGAACCCTTGTGATCCGCGAAAGGCCCCATGATGCAGGTCCTTCCCCACCCCCTCCTCCCCGCCTTCTTCTCCCCCGGAGGGGCCTCGCGGGCCAAGGCTCTCCAGGACTACCTCCTTTCCCTCACCCCCGCCTACACCCCCTACGCCCCCCTCCCGGTGGTGCGCCTCTTCGTCCTCTCCGAGAAGGACTGGCGGGCAAGGCTCCCCTACCCCTATGGCCTCCCCTTCCAGCACGCAGGCCCGGAGGGCCTGGCCCTCTACGCCCCCCTCACCTACCCGGAGAGGCTTCTCCACCGCCTCAGGGAAACCCTTCTTCCCCTGGGACCTCCCCCTGGGGAACTCCCCGCCTTCCTGGACCTCAACCTGGGCCACGAGTACGCCCACGCGCTGCAGGTGGCCTGGGGGCTCCGCACGAGGGCGAGGTGGCTGGACGAGCTCCTGGCCAACTACCTCTTCCTCCTGGGGCTTAAGGAAAAGCGCCCCGAGCTAGCCCAGGACCTCCTCCTTTGGAGCCAGCATCTGGCCCGCCTGAACCCCGAGAAGAAGAGCCTCTCCCTCTACGAAAGAAGAAGGGGCAACCTGGAAAGCGCCCTCTGGTTCCAGGCCCACTTCACCCTAAAGGCCTGGGAGGTCCTGGAAAAGGACGGGGACCGCCTCTTAAAAAGCTTTCTGGCGGCGGCCCCCCTGGACCGCAGGAAGGGCCACCGCCTCCTTCTGGAACTCTACCCAGACCTGAAGACCTGGTTCGCCGCCTTCGGCCTCAAGGCCGCACCCGAGGGGCCGCCTTCCCCTCAGCCAGGCCCCTAAGCCAGTCCAGGAAGCTCACCTCCCCCACCCTCAAGGTGTAGAGCTCGGGCCGGGGCAGGATGCAGTGCTGGCTTCCCGGGGCCAGGTAGAAGGTGTAGTTCTCCGCCTGGGCCGGGGTGAGGACCGCCTTCTGGGCCTCCGTGGCCCACTCCCGGGCCGTGGCCTCGGAGGGGGACCTCTCCCCCTTCATGAGGCCGTAGAAGAAGATCTGGGTGCCGTCCAAGACCGTGGTGTACTGGGAAAAGACCGCTTTGGGGTAGGCCCTGGCCAGGGCCAGGTAGACCTCGGAAACCCTGGGCCTATCGGAAAGCCCGGGGACCTCGGGGAAGCGGGGGTTCCAGCGGGTGTAGCCGGGGAAGTTATCCGTGGAAACCCCCACCCCAGCATCCCCGCAGACGGCCACCTGGGCATTTTTGTAGGTGGAAAGGACCTTATCCGCCCAGAAGATGGCCCCGTAGGCCCCGGCGCTGCACCCGGTAACGAAGACCCGCTCCGCCTGGGTATGGTTGCGGAATACGTACTCCAGGGCCGCCAGGGCGTTCCTGGCCCCCTGGTGGTGCACCTTGAAGCCGCCGTAGTCCACGGTGGCCCGGCCCACGTGCAGGTCCCCGGTGCAGTAGGGCACGAAGACGTGGGTCCAGCCGAAGAAGGGGTTGGCCACGCTCGCGCGGTTGTAGATGCCCTGGGCCAGGAGCAGCTCCTGCACGTCCACCCGCTTGCGGTAGGTCTGGCTTTGGGGACCGCAGGTGGCGGCGTCCCAGCAGGCCCCACCCCCCTGGAAGTCCAGGACCACCTTTTTGGGGTCCCCGGGGCTCACGTAAAAGCGGTAGGGGGAGCCGTCCGAGCAGACCCCGCCCGGCACCTCCACGGCCTTCCAGAACGTCTCCAGACCCTGGGCCACGGCCAGGGCAAGCACCACCGCCAAGGCAATAAGCCGCTTCATCCTTTCACCTCCAAGGGGCATTCTATAGGCATTCTTGCACCCGGTCAAGGAAAGCGGCGAACCCCCTCCCCCAGAACGGGAAAGAGGAGGGTCATGTTGGGCAGAAAGCGAAGGCGTCCCCCCCTTCCCCCGGAGGGAGCTGGCCTGGGAGCAGGAGCTCCTCGCAGAAGTGGACAGGAAAATCCAGGCCCTCCTTGAGCCCACCCCCGAAGCAGGGATCCTGAGGGAACGGCCGGGGGTAGAACCCCAGCTGGCGGCAGCGGTGCTGGCCTTGGTGCCCCCACACCAGTGGGCCGGGCCAAGGCGGCCGCCCCCCACGCCGGGCTGACCCCCGAGCGGGAAGAGTCGGGGAAGACGGTGGAAAGGAGCTAGCTCTCGAAGAAGGGACCCCCTCCCGCCCCGCAACAAGGCAGGCAATGGAAGTAAGCGCAGAAACTGGAAGAAATGCGGTGTACAGAGGGCTAACGCCCCTTGAGTCCCCTTCAAGCCCACTCCACCCGGCTCCCTGAGGGGTGTTTGCGCACCAAAAGACGGGCTGGGAGCCTTTCCGCCAGGGCCTCCACATGGGTCACGATGCCCACCAGCCGCCCCCGGGTGGGGAGGGACTCCAAGACCCCCGCCACACCCTCCAGGGCCTCGGGGTCCAGGGTGCCGAAGCCCTCGTCCAGGAAAAGCGCCCCCAGCCGCCCCCGGGAGAGCTCCTCGGAGAGGGCCAGGGCCAGGGAAAGGCTCGCCAGGAAGCTCTCCCCCCCGGAAAGGGTCTTCACCGGGCGCTCCACCTCGGTCCAGAGGTCCAGGACCCTGTACTCGTCCCCCCAGGCCCGGAAGCGGTACCGCCCCCCAGAGAGGGTGTAGAGGAGCTCATCCGCCCGCTCCACCAGGCTCCTCTGCCTCAGGCCCAGGACGTAGGCGGGGAAGCGGTCTTGTTGCAGGTCCAGAGCGAGCTTCTCCCAGATGGCCATCTCCCGCACCGCCTCGGCCAGCCTGGCCTCCAGCTCCCGGCGACGCCTCAGGGCCTCCCTGAGCTCCGCCGCCTTGGCCTCCAAAACGGCCCCCTCCTCCCCCAGGGCCTTGAGGCGCCCCAGGACCTCCTCCAGGGCGGTTTGCACCTTCTTGACCTGGGCCTCGGCCTCGAGGAGGGTGAGGGGGGGAAGGGGAGGGAGGGCCTTGAGGAGGGCCTCCACCTCTTTGGCCTCCTCCTCGTGGCGGCGAAGCCTTTCCTCCAGGGCCCGCCTGGCCTCGGGGGAGAGGGCGTGGGCCTTGGCCTCGGCCTCGGGGAGGAGGCCTTCCACCCGCGCTCGGGCTTCGGCAAGGGCCCTGACCTGCTCCGCCTCCTGGGCCCTTAGGGCGGAGACCTCCCGGTAAAGCCTCTCCATCTCGTCCCGAAGCCTCCGCTCCTCCTTCTCCTTGGCCTCCAGGGCCCTGACCTCCTCCTCCAGGCTCCTGAGGTAAGGGGCCACCCCCAAGCCTCCCGTCTTTTCCTGAAGGTGGCGGTAGAGCCCGGCGCTCAGGGCGGCCTTCTCCTCCCGGAGGCGCCCAAGCCGCTCCTCCACCGCCTCCAAGGAGGCCTCCCCCGCCTGCGCCCGGAGGCGGGCCTCGTCCTCCCGGAGCTGGTTGACCTCCTTCTGCAGATGGTCTGTCTCTCTACGGAGCCCGGCGTAGGCGTCCCGAAGGGCCTGGAGGGCCTCCTCGGCCTCCTTCAGGGCCTTTTCCAGGGCCTCCGGGTCCCCGGGGATGGGCTCGGCGGCCATGGCGGCGAGGTTCCTCTCCAGGGTCCGCTTTTCCGCCAGGCCCTCCCCCCGCTTCCCCTGGACCCGGCGCAGGGCCTCCTCCAGCCCCCGCCTCTTCTTCTCCAGGTCGGGGAGGTCGGGGCGCGGGGGGAGGCGGTGGACCACCCCGCCGCACAGAGGGCAGGGCTCGCCCACCTCCAGGAGGTCGTGGTAGGCCATGAGGCCCAGGCGCCTCTCCTCCCGCCTCAGGGCCTCCAGGGCCTCCTGGAGCCCCGCCTCTTCCTTTTCCAAAGAGAGGAGCCCTTCCTCCAGGGCCCGCAGGCGCTCCCGAAGGCGGTGGGCCTCCGCCCCCTGGAGACGGGCCTTGAGGCCCTCCACCTCCTTCCGCTTCTCCCGGCCCGCCTCCTCGGTATAAGAAAACCTTCGCCGCGCCTCCTCCAGCTGGGCCTCCTTGGCCTTAAGGCGCCTCCGCACCTCCTCCAGCTGGGAAAGCCCATCCCGGAGCCGCTCAAGCCGCGCCTCCTCGGCCAGGACCTCTTCCAGGCGCTCGGGGGCGAAGCGGGGGGTGGGGTGGTCCTTCAGGCCCACCCGGCGGAAGAGGGCCTCGAGGCCCTTCAGCTCCTGGGCCCTTAAGAGGGCGTCCTGGGCCTCCTTCAGGGCGGTGGGGTCAAAGGCGAGGGCCCTCAGGGCCTCCTCCAGCCCCTTGAGGCGGCCCTCGGCCTCCTGGAGGCGGCTCCTTGTAGCGGCGAGGGCCTTCTCCTTCCGCCTCAGGTCCTCCCAAAGGGGCAGGGCCCTCTCCGCCTCCTGGCCCAGGGCCAGGCGGTGGCGGATTCCCTCCATCTCCTTGGCCTCCGCCCCAAGCCTCGCCCGCCTGGCCTCCAGGAGGGCCTTTTTGCGGAGGCCCTCCAAAGCCTCCTCGGCTTCCCTCTTCCCGGCCTCCAGGCGGGACTTCTCCCCCTCCAGCCGGGAAAGCTCCTTCCCCAGGGCCAAACGCCTCGCCTCCAGGGCCTCCAAGGCCTCGGGCGTGGCCTCGGCAAGGCCCAAAAGCTCCCCCTCGAGGCGGCTTTTCTCCTCCTGTAGGCGGGCCTTGGCGCTAGCCGCCCTCTCCCTGGCCCGCTCCAGGCGGGAAAGCCCGAAGAGGTCCATGAGAAGCCCCCGCCTCTCCCTGGCCTCCCCCTTCAGGAAGCGGTCAAACTCCCCCTGGGGCAGGAGGAGGGCCCGGGTGAAGGCCTCGTAGGAGAGGCCCAGAATCTCCTCAATGGCCTCGTTGAGGCGGTCCATGGTCTCCAAGGGGATAAGCCTCTCCCCTTCCGTGAGGTCAAAAAGCCTTCCCTCGCTCCTCTTCCCCCGCACCCGCTCCACCCGGAAGAGGCGGTCGCCCACCTGGAAGGTGAGGCGGACCCGGGCCTCCTGAACCCCCGGGTGGACCAGCTCCTTGACGCTCCTCCCCACCCGGGGCACCAGGCCGTAAAGGGCGAAGGCCATGGCGTCCAGGAGGGTACTCTTGCCGCTTCCCGTGGGACCGGTGATGGCGAAGAGCTCCACGTCGGAGAAGTCCACCCCCTGCCTTTCCCGGTAGGGGCCGAACCCCTCAAGCTCCAGCCTTAAGGGCCTCATCCTCCACCTCCTCCAGCACCTGGGCGAAGCGCATGAGAAGGGCCTCCTCCTTCCTTCCCTTTTCCTCCAGGTACCAGGCGTAGGCCTCCACGAAGCCGAGCTCCGGCCCGGGGCCGTTCCCATCCGGAGGCGGGACCTCCCCCGCCGCCTCTATGGCCAGGAGGCGGGGCAGGGCCTGGTAGAGCCGCTCCTTCTCCTGAGGGGAAAGCCTTCCCTCCACCACCAGGCGCAGGTAGCCGGGGAAGCGCTCCATCTCGGAAAACCTTCCATCAAGATCCTCGGGTTTGAGGCGGAAGGTCTTTAGGGGCTTCCCCCAGCGCTCCCTTAGGGGGTGGACCCTGGGGGGCCCCGAGGGGGGAAGCTCCACCAAGAGGGCCCCCCGCTCCGCCTCTTCCCCCTCGCCGAAGTCCAGCTGGACGAGGCTTCCCGGGTACCAGGCCAGGGGGGCCTCGGAGGCCTGCTGCTGGCGGTGGACGTGGCCCAAGGCCAGGTACCGGGCGAAGAGGGGAAGGGCCGAAGGGGGGACGGCATAGCTTCCCGAGAGGTGAAAGTAGAATTCCCCACCCCCGGGCCGGACCCCCTCGAGGGCAATGTGAGCCAGCATCAGGGGGCTTTCCAGGTTGGCCAAAACCCGGCGCATGGCCTCGGCGTAGGTGCGGTGGCGGTCCTCCACCTCCTGAAAAAGCCGCTTCACCAGGGCCCTCTCGGACACGAAGGGGAGGAGGGCTGCCCTGAGCCCCCCCACCTCCACCACCCCGCCTTCTTCCCGGAAAAGGAGCCGGCCCCGCACCTCGGCCCCCGCCAGGGCGAAGAGGGGGGAAAGAGCCTCCAAGCGCTCCTTGGGGTCGTGGTTCCCGGCGATGACCAAGGCGGGGACCCCAAGCTCCCTCAGGCGGAGGAAAAAGGCCACCGCGTGCCCCTCGGCCTCGGCGGAAACCTGGGGGCGGTCAAAAAGGTCCCCCGAGACCACCACCAGGTCCACCCGCTCCTTCTCCACGATCTCCAAAAGGGCCTTCAGGGCCTCCCCGATCTCCGGGGTCCGGTCCACGCCCTTCAACACCTTTCCCAAATGCCAGTCCGCGGTATGCAATAAGCGCACGTTTCCATTCTAGTGGGGGTGGGGATGGTCCGGGGGGCCGCCCCTACCCCCCTGAAAGGCCCAGGCGGCCACCAGGGTGGTGAGGGGAACCGCCAGGAGAAGCCCCAAAGAGCCCAGAACCATGGCGGCGATCTCGGCGGCGAAGGGCTCAGTGTTGAGGAGGAAGCGCAAGGGGGTGGGGTCCTTGGTGAGGAGGAGGAAAAGGGGCAAAGAGCCCGCGGTGTAGGCCAGGACCAGGGTGTTGACCAGGCTCCCGATGTGGTCGTAGCCCACCTCCATCCCCCTCCGGTAAAGCTCCCACAGGCCAAAGCGGGGGTTGGCGTGGGCCAGGGCCTGGACCACGGCGGCCTGGGTCACGGTCACATCGGTGAGGGCCCCCAAGGCCCCCACCACCACCCCCGCCAGGTAGAGGGAAAGGAGGTCCACCCCGCCCCACTGCCTGAGGAGAAGGGCCTCCTCCGAGGCCAGGCCGGTGAAGCCCATGGCCTCCACGAAGAAGAGGCTCAGGAAGAGGACGAAGACCACGGAGAGCAGGGTACCGAGGAGGGCCGCCGTGGTCTTCCGGTTCACCCCGT
>Ga0272447_1002215_pt1 | contig 10748 bp, 14 predicted proteins | sample YNPCB0133_FD_194589 | JGI IMG/M metagenome (GOLD analysis project Ga0272447, IMG submission 194589) | Hot spring microbial mat communities from Yellowstone National Park, WY, United States - YNP-CB-013-3 | ecosystem: Environmental > Aquatic > Thermal springs > Hot (42-90C) > Sediment | place...
CGCAGCCGCGTTGCGTTTGCAGGAAGGACCCAGGGGTATTGCGTCGTTGTTTTGGTTTTGCTATAACGTAATCGTAGCGTAAAGACATTCTTACCGAAAGGAGGGTTGCGATGCAACAAGATTGGCGTCAAGTCGTGGTCCGAATCCTGTACACTGTAGCGACTGTTCTGGCTACGCTTTGGGGCGTACAGGTGATGGGCGTGCGCTTTGGGTGTGCGCCGCCTCCGCCTCCAGCGGTGCCACAGCCAGATTGTGACAAGGGGAAGCCAGCGCCAGATGAGCCGAAGCCAGAGCAGAACGCTTGCGAGGCGATTGTGAAGGTAGTGATGGCGGGCGGGTATTGCAGTGGGACAGTAATAGGCCCACCACCTGCTGATGGTCGATGGACGATTGTTTCAGCAGCGCATTGTTTCCGGCGGATTGGCGAGCCAGTGGAATTTATCACGCGGCGCGGCATAGCAGGTCGGGCGATCGTGATTGCGATCAATCGCAAGTCGGACTGTGCGATCTTGAAGACTGAGGAATTTCAGCGCTTGCCGTTTATCTTGCTGGCGGGCGACATTCCAGCGGTAGGCGAAAAGGTGTTTCACTGCGGTTACGGCACGCACTTACCAGGCAATCGCGAAGATGGTGTCGTGTTGTCGGGTGAGGATTCGAATGGGCAGGTACGTTATCGTATATCGGTTTCGCATGGTGACAGTGGTGGCGGGATTATTTCGACAGTCAATGGCAAGTTGTTGTCACCGGTTTGCTGTACGACGCGGATAGCGGGTGTAGGTGATGTTTGGGGCGCATCACCGCGGGTGATACGCGACATGGTGGCGAAGCCAGCAACTTTTACATCCGATCTTGAGCCGATCAAGATGCCGATTCGTGAGGAAAAGGATTCGGGCAATTGACGGTGTTTGAGCGGTGGGCTATAATAGCGATGTCACGCCTACCCTCCTTTAGGGTTGTGGTACCGACGGCCTAGGTTAGGGATTGCCTAGGCCGTTTCTTTTCGTCTCGCACGTTGAGTGCGAGTTTCAGTCGTTGGATCGCTTGGTAGTACATAACTCTGACAGCATTCACGCTGCAGCCAACTTGCTTTGCAATTCGCTTGACTTCCTTCACCTCGAATCGCCGCCTAATTAGGAGATATTTCATCAAGCAAAGATATTGCTTTCGAGTTAGCGCTCTTTTTGCGACCTTGATAACACGCTCAGCCAGATCACTTATTGTGAGAGAGTGAGCGGGGTCGTGGTCATGAGCGAGCATAAGTGTGGGATATTCTGCGATCGTTCTCTCGCGCCGCAAGTAGTGGCGAAAGCGAATGTATCGGAGCAACTCGCGCTGGATGAGGATAGCTGCGTAAGAGTGGAATGGTATGTAGCCTTTGTATGTCTTTGTAGCTTTCCACAGCGCGATAAGCGCCTCTTGAAACAAGTCTTGAGCACCTATTCTGCGAGCAACCAGTGGGTGGACACGGGCGAATTGGTGCACTTTCAAATGTACCAGATCGCGGTATTGCTTGAACACTGCGTTGAAGTCGTTGAGGTCGGTGTGGTTATTCATGGCGTATCCTCGGCATAGATGGTGCAGTCCAGGGTGGTTCTCAAGACCACCCTGGACTGCATTAGTCAGTCTAGGTGTTGCGGGTTTACTTGGCTTGCGATTGCTCGTGTTGTTTTTCGATTCTACGCGCTTGGTCGAGTCTGATTATTTCCTGGCGCGCCCATTCGAGAGCGCGTTTAGTTTTTGTGGGCACTTCACTATCCGGGACCACGGTCCAGGAATCGGCTATGCCAAGACCACCTTCTCGCGCCTCGTCTTCGTTGGACAGTGCGAAGCCGCAATTAGGGAATACGGTGTCAGAGTAAACTTGGAGTAAGTATCTGCCGTCATCAGTTCGGACGTAGCAGCTTTTCACTGTGCCGTCGTCTCGAATTTTCGGCTGCTGCGTTTCGTCTTTTTCGATGACGAAGAAGTTTCTGAGGACGCAGAGCACCTGGCTTTCAGTGAGCGTTTGCTTTTTCGCTCTGCGTCTTTGCGGCGTCCAGCCATTTTTGGCGAGGATACTAGTGACTGTCGCTGGCGTGATGTTGAGCAGTCGCGCCAGTGTGACACGTGTGAGCGGTTCCATAGCGTTACCCTCCGTTATACGAACAGTTAGTCTTCGCATTCAGCTATGCTTTCGGCCTCGATTTTTTCCAGTCGTTCACGCACACGTTCCAGTTTGTGCAACGTACCGTATGGGATTCGGTCTTCTGAGACTTTTGTCCAGTTTCCGACGCCAAGTCCACCTTCGTAGGTGAAGCCGTCGTCATAGACGAGAGCGAATCCCCAGCGTGGGAAAAGGATTTCGGAGCGAACGAGTAGAAAGCATTCGCCGTATTCGTTGCGAACGTATTCAGCTTCCATTTTCGATCCTCCGTGTCAGGGTTGTGGTTTCGAGGCAATCGTGTTACCAGTCTGCCGACTTGCAGAGGCGTTCATGCAGTGTCAGCAGTATGGCAGCCGGTGCGTCTGCAAAGTCTTGGGCAGACTGGACCGAGTATTCAGGCCGGCACACACGCCAAGCGACATAGGGTGGGTGTTGGTATGTGTGGCCAGTAGGTATCACCTCATAGATGTGCCAGCCGTCCGTGGTGTAATACCAACGGCCAGCGACACGAAAAACTCCAACGCTGAGTACTCGGTGGAGTCTTTTCTCGACCAGTCGCCTGCGCAAGCGGAAAACTTGGTCGAGAATATCTCGGGTTATCTGGCCAGTGTCGAGCATCGCCCTAATTCACCTTTTTGGGTGCGTGCAGGCGTTGCGTTTGTGGCCCGCAGTGCGGGCAGTAGTAATCACCCCAAAGAGCGTTCCAGTAGTATCCGTTGCCCACCTGGCAATGGGGCGGTACAGCGTCCCAAATTCCGGTCACCGGGTCGCGCATGAACCGACCCAAGCAGCACCCGCATTGCGGGCAGTAGCCGAAATGAATGTTTTCGTAAGCAGGGACCTCACCAGCTGGCCGCCGGTCACCACAAACATCGCATCGTTCCCAACGCATCGCATGTCCCTCCATTGTTAGGTTGTGGATACCAATCGCCTTGCGGCATCACTGCATTGTGTGGGGTTGGCAGGACTGATGCCTGTGCTTGGCAGGCATCAGTCCATCATCAGTCGATCATCAGTTTTCGTCTTCATCATCGTCTGCAAGGGGGGCGACCACGTCAAGCAGTCGGTCCGCTGCGGCTTGGATTGCCAGGTCATTGATGTCGTGTTCTGAGGCACCATCCTCAACGGTACAGGCGACTCGAAACATATATTCTGCAATTCGGCGCGCAGCCATTTTCTGGCTGAACGGGACACGCGCATTTGGTTCGAAATCCGGAGCAATCATTTGCAGTGGATTGAAGTAGTAAGTAAGTCTATCGTCTCGCCCTACGAGCACAACGCCATTTTCAGCATCAGGCATCAGCTCGAACTGAATAGCGTCAACCACGTAGCCAAGGCCGTCGTGAATTTGCTCTTGACTAAGTTGGTAACCTTCCAAATCGTCAAACACAGGGTGACAAGGATATGCGAACCGTAGTAGCCAAGCGATCGCCCTAATGTCGATCTCACTAACTGGCCGCCGGTGGGCATGGTTGCGGATAGTCCACCGGAAAACAGCATCCAGAACACGGCGCCGATTTTCCTCACTAATTTGCTCCGGCGGCAACGGGCCAGGCAGGACAGGTCGTGTCGCAAGCACGCTTTTCAAGTAGCTACTATAGCGCTTCGCCTTGCGGCTGATGAACCGGGACACCTCACGCCAACTCAGGACACGCTTCATAACTTTACCCTCCGTTTGTTAGGTATGTATGTGGTACCGAACGCCTTGCGGCATCACTGCATTGTGTGTGGGTTGGCAGGGTGTGGGCATCCGTGCCCACGTGTGTGGGTTGGCCTAATCCTCGAGCAGATGCTCGAACCGCTCACGAACGTCTTCAGGCACTTGGTCGTCTGGGACTAGCTGCCAGGATTCCCATCCGAATCCACCGTCCCAGGCCTGTCCGTCGTCGTCCATCAAGTAGAAGCCCCAGCGGCTGTTCTCGTCTTCAACTTGCAGCAGCCAGGTCCCGTCGTTGGTCAGTACGAACCGCGCCATCGTAAGTCCTCCATTGTTAGGGTTGTGGATACCAATCGCCTTGCGGCATCACTGCATTTTTGCTGTCTTTCACCATCTTCACCATTATCTTAGCACTAGGCCAGCCAGGCGTCAAGCGATTTTTTCGATTTTTTCCGATTTTTTTCTGACTGGCCTAGTGTACACCTAACTGAAGCATGGCCATCCGTGGCCGGCTGACCATTAGCAAGCCAGCCATTGCCTAATTTTTTCCTGAATCTTGGCGACTAGCGCGTTCCTAATTTTCTCTGGGACATCAGTCTGGCAGACTTTCTGAAGCCGCGGCGGCTTTTTGAATCCCGAACCAAACCAGCACGATTCGCCGTCTGTCCACATGCCGACATACAGCCATGTCGGCCAAACGCTATCGTTCAGCGCATGCAGTAGATACTTGCCCGTGTCCAGGTCGAGATAGAAAAGATAGCAAGTAGAGTCTTCCAGTTTGGGAATGTACCGACCGAACGTTCTGAACATGGCTTGTCCCTCCGTTTGGGTTGTAGATACCGATCGCCCGAAGGCATCACTGCATAGGGTGGGGAAAGGCCGTCCCTGGCCAGCTATTCCATCCTGATCATTACTCCTCACTTGCGATTTCCTTACCGTCCTCGATTTCCTTTAGAGCATCGAGGACATACCAAGCCAGCCATTCATCTTGAATCGCCAAGATGTCGCAGCGGTACGGCTTCAGTGCATCGATGTGCCACTGAGCTGGGGCAACCTTCCATCGCCGCTCATCCAGCATGTACAGCTTCTCGCCAGAGAAGAGGAAGTACCGCCCCGAGTAGCAGTACAGTCCAACTTTGGCCGCCGTCTTCTGGCCGTGTCGCTCAGCGACTTTGCTCTGAATCCTGACCAGCCTCTCGAGCGCCTTTTCGTTGGTCCGTGTCATCGCAGGTCCTCCTTTGTTAGGGTTACTTGGTACCGATCGCCCTGGGGCATCACTGCATTTTTTAGTCTTTTTCCTTTGTCTCTGCCTTTATCTTAGCATGTGGCCGGCCAGGCGTCAAGCGAATTTTTCGATTTTTTTTCGATTTTTTCTGGCCGGCCTATCTCCTAGTCCTGCCAAGACTTATGCCGGCAGGGTAATTTCGCTGCTAGCGAAAAGATACCGCAGCGCCATCCGGTCTGCCCACAGTAAGATGTCCCAGCCATCGCGGGCGAAAGCCGCCTTCAGGCCAATCTTCTGGCCTGGCAGTTTCTGGCCAGGTCGAGCGACCACAGGCTTCTCAGCTGGGTAGGAAAAGATCAGCAAGTCCCCGTGCCGGCTAGTCAGGACTAGATAAAAATTCCCGTCCGGATCGATCCGCAAGCCAACTTGGCTGCGGAATTTTGCCAGCGCGCCGACCAGATAGCATTCCAGCGTGTTAGCGAAAGACCGCTCAAACCGTACCAACTCGCTGCGCCGTGCCATAGTCTTGTCTCCTTTAGTTGTGGGTACCGATCGCCTTGCGGCATCACTGCAATAAGGCCATCCGTGGCCAGCCATTCATCATCGTGATTACTCGAAAATGTCGTTATCGTCTTTCCAGTCGCGGTTCACTCGCCCCTCGTCAATCATCTTGAGCCGGCAACCATCGACCCAGAAATCATCGCTAGGACCTTTACCTAGGAAACCGACCTTAGCTCGATCTTTACCGTCCTTGCAGATACCACGCCAATAAACCACGACCGTAATCCATTTTCCTGCCTTCGTCTGGTAAAATGCTTTGCCGTAGTTTGGTCGGGTTGTCCAGCCGGCTGCCTTGTGATAGCTGTGGCTCATGTGACGGTACCGCATCGCTGTTCCTCCATTTGTTAGGGTTGTGGTTACTTGCCTCCTTGCCACCAGCTACTTCCTCGTTGCCTTCACTAGTATATTAGCACACCCCGACAAAAAATCAAGCGAATTTTTCGATTTTTTTCGATTTTCTCGAAAACGCCTTGTTTTCTAGGCTTTTCTCGCGCTCTTTTTCTCGGCTTCTGAATCGATTTTCACTAGTCTAGGCCGGCTTCATGCGAGTGACTGCCGAAGTGCGAAAGGATGACCCAGTGGGGCGCCTTTTTGAGAAGGCGCCCCACTGGGTCGCTTCACCTTTACGCCGCGCGTTCAGACTTTGCGATAGTCTGTCACGATCTCGTATGTGCCGTCTTCAAGGGCGACGCGGCGATAGTCGCAGAACAGGTACGGTGCCTCGCGCAAGAGCACATCGAAGATGCAATTGGCCAGCTTTCGCATCTCGTAGTCGGCATAGCGGCTACCACGCTGTTCGAGAAAGTGGCGCCATGCTCTAGCATTGGCTGTGGCCACGATCTTCGTTTCTGTCGCGTTGGGCAGCACACTGCGTGCGGCCTGCCTGGCCACTTTCCTTTTCTCAGTCGATGTGGCATCATGCGGCAGCCAACGTTGCGAGAACGGGCGATACTCCAGTTTTTTCTCGAGCAATTCCGACAGGCGAATATACGCTTCACGTGCCTTTTGTGTGGCCTCGAGCCACACAGCATGCAATTCGGGATCAGATGCGATGATGTCTGGCTCGGCGAATTCGGCGTTCGACTCATCGACGTATCGCTGGCTCAGCTGCGAAAACGCGAAGCCCGCGCGGTGCCTGACCAACTCGTGCGTCAGACTGCGACTAACACCCGTGATGAGAAACGACCACACCGCATGCTCCAGCACCGACCCGTGGCCACCCTCTTTGATGTGCTGAAGATACGCAGCCACGCCACCAGGCCGTGGCTTAGCAAACGACATGTAGCAGACTCGACCGGCCAGTTCGCACAAGACCTCAGCCGCGCTACCAGCGTCACTTTTCCAGTCGATGCCAACGTCACTGAGGAACCGCTCGACTTCCTTTTCGTCGATATTTGGTCGAGCCAACACGTACACTTTCATGCCTTATTCCCTGCGACTTGAAGAAAACGCGCCGGCCAGTTAGGTGACAACAACGTGTCACTCGACATGCTAACACTTGAAGCGATTCACGACAAGATAAAGCAGCACTAAGACGATCGCTGACACAATGCAGCCATCACGCACGCCAACAAGATACGCTGTTGACACTGCAGTGTCACTAACCTTTTCGACCACGCTTGCGATCTTTGCTGACGACTCGCGCACAGCAGTCGCAGCAGATCGAATTTCGCGGATCGTATCACCGACAGCGACCTCATTTATCGCTTCGTTCATAGTTTACTTCCCTCCAGTGTTAGGTCGATCTTCGGCCACTATGTCGAGAATCCCAATGACATCGCCAGCGCGCGCTAGGATAGGCAATTCCGGGCCACTGTAGCTGAGCAGCATCGTAGTATCTTCCGACCTGGCCGGCGCCAAAAACGCCTTGAGAACAGCCAGGTCGATGCCGATCTTGCGATTCAGCTTTACTGGTATCAGGCTTTCGATTGGCATCATGACATCGTGTTGGCATCTTGTTCTATTGAGCGCTTTCTCGATGTTCAACTCGTAGTCGTAATAGTCGCCCTGCAATCGCAGGAACGAATATCGCTCCTCAATGCTGACATCAGGTCGCCACGGGATCAAGTACAACGACACAATAGTTCGATTCTCGTAGCCACTGTTGTGTCTGTACTGTATTGCGATATTGACGACACCATCTTCTTCAGTCAAAACTTCCATGCGTTCGATGAATCGAACGCCGTCGGATCGCAATGCGGAAACTACTTTCCGCATCGCTCCCGCCGAAAGCGCGATACACTCCTGTGGCTCGAATTCGAGACCACTATCTGCCAGGCCAACTGCTGCGCTACGATTCGCTGCGAATATCGATTTGCCGATCCAGAAGATGCCGCCATCGGGTAGCCAGTTCGCTGCCTTGCAAACGACACTCAGACATCGCTCCAGCGCAGCTAACTGGCTCGAATCGAGAAGGCACCACGCCATAGCACTACCCTCCAAGTCGTGACGTTAGGTACCGTTTACTGCGATCGAATACGAAGCCACTGGCTTCGCTATTCCATCTTAGCTCGCTTTACTTAGCTAGCGATCGCGTAGTATTGTGCGATACGCATTGTACCCTGTGGGGCGGCTTTTTAGGAAGCCGCCCCACAGGGTACACCTAAACTCAACTTCGTGTAATCGAAATTCGATGTATTCGCAATTCAAATCGCGTTTTTACTTACGCTCGAAGTGATGGTACATATATTGCGATAGCTATATATGTACAATACGCCCCTATATACTCGCCCATATATACTCTATATATTCGCTTATATACAATCATATACGCGTATATACAAGCGAGTATTACGAAAGCGACTATATCGTGCGATAGCTAGTATAGCGCTTATTCGCGTAGTGTCAAGCGATAATCTTAGAGCAAAAGCCGTGCCAATCGCGGCCATGTTTTTCGGTTTGGCTTTCCTAGCCAGTTTCCCGGTCCTGCCTGCCCACCTGCCAGCCAATGGCCCCGCAAATCGCAATAATTCGCTTATACGCGGCTTTCTCTGCCTGGGATGGGTAAACACCTTGGCCAGACAAAAAAATGGCTGTAATGCGTTTTTATGCGTTTTCTGGGCTTATCCTGGCCAAGCGCCATCCTGACCCTGGATTCGCCTGGCCAGGCTGAAGCACTAGACCAATGGTCCGGACTGCCTTAGGCCAAACATCACCACTTGACAAAACTTGCGCTAGGTGTACACACATCAACCTGTGGGTCACCACGAATCTTTTTAAGGGAATTATTTCCAGGAAAAAACTCGCCAGGCGTTTTTTCCATTCTCGTAAACTCTTGTGTTTTCAGGACTTAGATAGTTTTTTCCACGCCGACACTTTTTTCCCTTGTGCGGGGTTTTTTCCATACAATCCGCGGAAAAAACGTTTTTTCCCTGTCATGAAGCAAATAACTAGACGTGCAAACGGACTTTATAATTACTGCTCTGCTGCCAGCTTTTTCAGCACATAAGTCGTTTTGGGGCGACCAGACAGTGGCTGCGTAGTCCTGATCACCAGCTCGCCCGACTCGACAAGCGCGCGCAAAACTTCATCGCTCTCGGACGGCCTCAGGTGTCGAAACTTCCGACACACTTCTGTCTTCGTGGCCACACCCTTTTCACGAAACCACCTTAGTATCTCCTTATATCTCTGTTCAAAACGACTTTTATGTAGATGTTCATATACAGCCACATGCATGCGCTTACTCAAGTAAGTCGCCAACTCAATCGCCCAAGCCATCGACTTGCCATCGACTTCCTCGGTCCGCCAACTCGCAAACGCAGCGATCAGCGCCAGTTTCCTAGCAGTCTCCTGGGCACGTACCCACACCGACCTGTACGGCTCCTCATATCGTTCCAAACGCTCCTCACAGTACTGCGCAAAACGTACATACTGATCCGTTGCATCCGCCGAGTAGCGATACACCACTTTCCCCGACCTGCCAGTCCAAAACGCAACCCCATCGCATATCGACCTAGGCACGCCAACATTTTCTGGCTGCTTGTGCCGTGGTAACCTTTTCGCCGCCTCGAACACAAGTAGGCGTGAGCAAAAGCCATTCACCAGCGAGTCTGCAGACAGCGATTCGTAAAACTCATCCGGCACAGCCGTTCCCCACAACACGACATGCGGTTCTACCACGATCTTCGTTTTCGACTTGTCAGCATAGGCTGTTCCAGTGAACACGCCCGACGCTGCCGAGTACAAGCGAAGTAACAACGTCACCAGGTTGTAATAATGCGGATTCGCCGTCGCCTCGCGCGCCAGTTTCAGCTTGCGCCCAATCTCGTCCAACTGAATCAGCACGCATGGCTTCTCCTCGATGTAGCGGGCCAGGCCTGCATGACTGGCCACGTCTTCAGGACCGATCAACTCCAGCGTGTTCGTTGCCACTGCGATGTCACGAATCGCCTGACGTGTGCGCTCCTTACCACAGCCAGTCGGCCCAATCCCCACACAGTACAAATTCGTCTTGGTCGAAAACTCATCCGTCACCCTGTGGCCTGACAACGCGCTGACAAAAGATATGGCACTACCTAACGCCAGCGCTGGCTGACTGCGGTAGGACGTTCTCACAATGTACTCGGCTATCTCTGCAATCAACCCAGGCCCAGACGATACCAACTCCTCTGGCATATCACCCGGGTCATCGAATTCCTCTGTTTCTGGCACCTCGCTGTCATCGACATCGCCAACAACTTCGCTCCAAGCACACTCGACAAAATTTTTCTCGACCTGATCCGGTTGGTAGCGACATGCCGACTCAGCGATCCTAGCAACTTCCTTTTCCTCGATTGGCGGTAAGCAGCGATTGATGTTGATCCGCTCCAACGCTGCGAATATCTCATCACGTTCCAGTCCCATGCGTCTCAACCGACAAGCAATGCGAAAAAGCACATTGTTTCGCCTTCCTTGCTCAATCGACTGTGACAACACAACTTCACCATTGGTCTGATACGTCTCCAACTGATCCAGTGTCGTCCTCAGCCACTCTGGTGGTGTCGGTAAATACTCACGACTGCAATGTAGGTCCCGATCATCCAGCCAGCGATACTCACGCTCCAACATGCGACTAGGCGGCACCACAACATAACCACCATCAGTCCTGACATCGACATGCCTAGCGATCTTGCCAACTGAGCAGCGCCATTTCGATCCGTGCGGGACACGGAAAAAGTAGTGCA
>Ga0272447_1002217_pt1 | contig 10741 bp, 10 predicted proteins | sample YNPCB0133_FD_194589 | JGI IMG/M metagenome (GOLD analysis project Ga0272447, IMG submission 194589) | Hot spring microbial mat communities from Yellowstone National Park, WY, United States - YNP-CB-013-3 | ecosystem: Environmental > Aquatic > Thermal springs > Hot (42-90C) > Sediment | place...
GACGGATTTTCTCCCCCTTCCGCGCTTCCGCTCCGGCAAGGTGCGCGAAGTGTATGACCTTGGGGAGACCCTGCTGATGGTTGCTACCGACCGTATCTCGGCCTTTGACTGTGTGTTGCCAACCCCCATCCCAGACAAGGGAAGGATTCTAACTGCGCTTTCCGCCTTCTGGTTTAACCGTCTGGGACATCTTGTGCCGCACCACATGCTGTCTTGCGCGCTAGAAGACTTTCCGGCAGTAGTACAGCCCTACCGTGACCAACTTGCCGGACGCACCATGCTGGTTCGCAAAACCACACCGCTGCCGGTCGAGTGTGTGGCGCGGGGCTACTTAGCCGGCTCTGGCTGGAAGGAATACCAACGCACCGGTCAAGTTTGTGGACACCTTTTGCCACCAGGTCTTCAGGAAGCCGACCCATTGCCTGAACCGCTGTTTACACCGGCAACCAAAGCGGTGACCGGCCACGATGAAAACATCTCTTTGGCGCAGATGGCTGATCGGTTTGGGCGGGAACTCACCTACCGGCTTGCCGACCTGACGCTGGCGCTCTACACGGCAGCCGCAGCGTATGCCCGCAGCCGTGGATTAATTCTGTGCGACACCAAGTTTGAGTTTGGGCTGGATACGGACGGAGAACTCGTTTGGATTGACGAGGCTCTCACACCTGATTCATCCCGCTACTGGGATGCAGCGGATTATACCCGAGGGCGTACCCCACCTTCCTTCGACAAGCAGTTTGTGCGGGATTATCTCGAAACCCTGCCTTGGAATAAGCAGCCACCCGCACCGGCACTTCCAGAGGACATTGTGGAAGCAACCCGCCAGCGTTACTGGGAAGCCTATCGCCGCTTGGTTGGAGAACCTCAAATTAGGCTAGGAGAAGATGACACCAGAGATGACTGAGCCGTTGCTGCCAATGCAACCTTCACCGGAAATGGCCTGGGCTGCCTACCGGCAACTTTTGTCTGACATTGAGCAATTTGCGGTCGTCCTGCGTCGGCGTTTTCCAACCTCGATTACATGCCGACTTGGCTGTACTGGCTGCTGCCAACAACATCTGACAATCTTGCCGATTGAGGCTGCCGCCTTGCGTGAGTACGTAGCTAGCCTGGATGCTCCAACTCAGGTGCGTCTGCGCCAACAAGCACTTGCTGCCCGTGAGCAGGAGACGGCGTCAGCGCCAACGGCTCCGGCTGTGCCCTGTCCGGCGCTCGTGGAGGGTGCATGTGCCGTTTATCCGGCGCGGCCGGTCATCTGCCGAACCCATGGTTTTCCGCTACTCTACTTGTTAGATGACGATGACCCAACTAGCGGGATTCTTGATGTCTGCCCCCTTAACTTCACCGATGGCACCGTCGCCATTACCTCGGGGGACGTGTTCGAAATGACCGTAATCAACACCCGCCTGGTTGCTGCCAGCCTGGCTTTTAGTGCCGACGGCGAGCGCCAGTTCATTGCCGATGTTATTCTAGCGGCCACAAATGATGAAGGCCTGTCACGTTAAGAACAAGTCATAGCCGAGCTATGTGGTACGTGCGATGGCTTCGCACCCTGGTTGGCGTGCTGGCGGCGGGAATACTTGGGAGCGCCGATGGCTACGCACAACGCGCGTTCGAGCCACGGATGCCCGTCAAGCGTTACTTTGACGATACCCGCACGTTGCTACCGCCAAAAAGCACGGTGCGTATTCGCAATCCGCGGGGAAACATTGCTGTCCGTATCGTCCCGCGTCCCGATGTGTTCATCACGGCGGCCCGTCATGCCGCCCCTGGGCCGCCGGTGCGCGCCGAAGAAATCATCATCGAAGAACTTCCGCAGCAACTCAACATCACCACCGACCCGCCAGACACCACGACTGGCGTGGACTTGGAAGTGCTTGTCCCAGAACAAACCTATCTGCGGCTGATGAGCGAAATCGGCACGTTGCGTGTGGAGGGCTTGCCGGCCGGTCTCATCGCCACGGCCTACCGTGGCAACATCGAGCTGTGCCTTCCGCCAGAGGCCGACGCTGACGTGGCATGGACAAGCGTCCACGGTCGGGTGCGTGCCGAAGTCCCGCTCAGACAGTTTGGGACGCCGGATGACCATGCCCTGCACGGACAAATAGGACGTGGCGGTGCAATTCTAGTCGCACAAGCCGACCGGGGAGATGTCATCGTTACCACCTTATCACCAGAAAGCCGCACCCGCGAGCGGCCGACGCTACAGCGTCCGGCGGTGGCAACGGTCGAAGAACCTATCGGTGCAGCGGAGGGCAGCGATGTCGTTCTAGAAACAACCCTGGTGATGCTCAACGCCGTGGTGACAACCCCTAACGGCACACCGATTCGGGGATTGCGACTGGAAGATGTGATCGTTTTGGAAGACGGTGAGCCCCAAGAGGTTACCTATTTCGGCACGCTGGAGACGCCCTTCAACTTGGTGCTGCTTCTCGATCTTAGCGGCAGCACACGTGAAAAGCTTGCCGTTATCCGCCGGGCGGCGCTTGGGTTTTTAGCCGCGTTGCGCCCGGAGGACCGCATGGCGATTGTAACGTTTTCCGATACGGCGCGCCTGCTGTGCCCGTTGACCAACGACCGCCGCAAACTGCGAGAGCGGATTGACGAAATTCGCCGACCAGAAGGGGGAACCAACTTCTACGACGCGCTGGCAGGGACAATCAACTCGGTACTGCGTGAAGTTCGCGGCGAACGCAACGCCGTAGTGATGGTCACTGACGGGATGGATAACGTCCTGCCGCCGGGCGGCCCGGACTATGGTTCTGTCACCACATACGAGGAATTGCGCCGTTTGGTCCAAGAGTGTGATGCCATGCTGCTGCCGATTTATCTCGACACCGAGGCTGAAGTCGTTGAGCACTACGGCGCACGCGCCCGACTGGGCTATGCTATTGCACGCAATCAGTTGCATGAACTGGCCACCCTGACCGGTGGACGGCTGTTTTATGCCAAAACCGTGGAAGACCTAGAAGATTGTTATGCGGCTGTGGCAGCCGAACTGCGCGCCGTCTATAGTTTTGGGTACTATCCGAAGCAGGCGCAGCGGGATGGTCGCTTCCGGCGGATTCACGTCAAGGTGCGGCATGAGGGCGCGGTAGTGCGTACGCGGCAGGGGTATGTCATGCCGAAATAATCCGTTGTGGTTTGAACTGTGGTTTGAACGGCATCCTTTGGGATCCCCAGCATCCCACCCGTCCCCACGGCAAGACCATCAGAAATGTTCAACCACAGAGAGAAGAGATGGTGCTGAACAATGGCCCGCATTCTGGTGGTTGAAGACGAACCTGATGTGCGTGAGGTGGTTGTTGAAGCGCTGGAGGTCGAGGGGCACGAAGTTACGGCAACGGATGATGGGATTGCGGCCATTGCGCTTCTCAAAAACGCTCTTCAGTCCCATCGGCCATTTTCTCTGGTCATCTGCAATATTCAGTTGCCGGGTCTTTCGGGTTTGTCGGTATGCGATCTCATGCGACTCGATCCTCAACTGGCAGCAGTGCCATTACTCTTTCTGAGCAGTTTTGGTGAGACTGAGCAGCGGTTGGCAGCGCTTTCGCGCGGGGCCAATGACTACCTGGCCAAACCTTTCCTGCTTGGTGAACTCATTGCCCGCGTCAATTGGCTTTTGCAGAAACCCTCTTCCGGGAGCGCTGACAGCGCAGAGGCACCGAACCCGCTTGAACAGCAGACGTTCGACGCCCTACTACGGGACATCGTGCATAACGCGCGGCATGGAACGCTCCACTTCCTGCTTCAGGATGGTTCGCGCGGACAGATTGCCTTCCGCGAAGGGAAAGCCGCTGCTGTGGTAGGCGATGGCGTCGCACCGCTTGAAGAGCAGTTGCGGCGGCTGTTTAGCGGAGAGGTCAAGATGTTTCACTTTGCGTAAGGGACGTTGCCCAGCCGGGCTAGCGCGCGATAGACCTGTTCGGCCGCCAAGACGCGCGCCATTTCATGCGTAAAGGTGAGTTTCGACAGCGACCAGCACCAGTTGGCACGCTGCCGGACTTCCTCCGCCACGCCCCAGTGGCCGCCGATGATGAAGATGAGATGGCGGATGCCGCCGTCACGCCAGCGGCGCAGTTTTTCGGCAAAGGCTTCGGAAGAGACCATTTCTCCGGCAACATCGAGCAGTACCACATAGGCCTCAGCCGGCAGCGCTGCCAGAAGATGCTTGCCTTCGTAGGCGCGGGATTGGTCTGGCTGCGCAGCCAGACTCCCCTCCGCTGCACGCACGACCTTGGTTGTGCAGGGTAGAAAACGCGCAATGCGCCGTTCGTACTCTGCGGCTAATTTCTCCCAGTGCGGAGATTTGGTTTTGCCTACAACGAGAAAGATCACTTGCATTGCTGTTGTTCAGGAATAGGCGTTCCGCAAGTACTTGCCGCCGTACCTATCTGAACAAGCTATCGTCAAAAGAGTAGCTAAGTATGGGGTTTGGCTACTATTGTTGGGCTGCTTGAAGTTGCCTATGGTGACGCCCCGCAAACCCTTCTCGGTCAGCGTTGTTATTCCAACCTACAACGGTAAGGCGCTTCTGGCGCGCTTTTTGCCGTCAGTGGTGACAGCACTGCGCAATTACACAGCAGCTACTGGTGCGCCAGTAGAAATCCTGGTGGTGGATGACGGCAGCCAGGATGACACCGTGGAGTGGTTGACGGCGGTTGCCTTTGACTTCGTACGTGTGATCGCCTTGTCGGTCAACCGGGGGTTTGCACCGACGTGCAATCGGGGTTTTGCTGCAGCCCACCATGATCTCATCTGGCTACTCAACAACGATATCCAAGTCACACCGGATGCGCTTTTCCCTCTGGTTGAGCACTTTTCGACACCCACGGTCTTTGCCGTGGCATCGCGGGCCCTGCGGTTAGGAAGTGATGCCATTGACGGAGCCGGTCGGCTAGGGCGGTGTGTACGGGGCTATTGGAAAGTGTTTGAGGGCTATGATGTTTTCCCTGATGAAATGCCTCCAGAAGCCATCTTGCCGACCTTTGTGGCAAGTGGCGGCTACAGCCTCTTTGACGCAGCCAAGCTGCGCGCACTAGGCGGTTTTGAGGAGCTGCTTGCGCCGTTTTACTGGGAAGATGTCGAACTGTGCTACCGCGCATGGAAGCGCGGCTGGGAAGTCCGCTACGAACCACGTAGCTTGGTATTCCACCAGTCGAGCGCCACGATCAAGGCCTGCTTTGAGGCGCGTACCATCGAGGTGGCGGCAACCCGAAACCGCATGTTGATGCACTGGATACACCTACACGACACACGCTGGTGGCTGGCGCACCTGGCAATGACAGGCCTGCTTTTACTGGCTGATATTGTGACACAGCGCGGTTACTGGCAAGCCTTCCGACAGGCGTGGGCCTACCGGCAGTTGGCGTTTCAGCGGCGACGCGAAGAACAAGCCCACTGTCGTCGGACAGATCGGGAAGTCGCTGCCATCTTTGCTACAGTACGACAGCGCCATTACGTCAAGACCTTTTGCAGTCCGGCTGAAGAAATGGCGTTACGCGCCGCATGGCGCAAGTCACACTTTCGCACCGGGACAACGAACAATAAAGCGGCAACATGATGCCCCTTCTGAAAGGGCACACTGACGGATGACTTCGGCATCAAGTGTCTGCGAGGCAATCAAGCCGTCGCCGTCGCAGACTTCAGGAAAGTCGCGCGCAATCAGTAGCACCGGACAGTGGTGCATGACAATGACATAGCCATCCGGCGCGCCGTTTTCAACCCGCACAAGATAGCCCATTTCCTCAAAGGCGCGCGCAAACTCTTCAACCCGCTTGCGCAGCGTTTTGCCCTGTAGCCGGGACTTGATTTTGGCAGCCAGCGTGTCGGCCCGGCCCTGTAGGATGGATGTCACTACGTCACGTCCAAAGCGCTGTTCAATCTGCTGAAGAATTTCGACGCTTAGAACATCGTAAGCGTGGGGAAACAGCTCATCAGCCCGTTCTGTAAGGCGGTAAAGATGTACCGGGCGTCCGCGCTCGCGACGCTTGATAGTGGACTCAATGAGCCCGTCCCGTTCGAGCGCCTCAAGGTAGCGGCGAACGTTGACGCCAGAGGTGGCTAACTCCGTGGCAATTTCCTCGACGCTCAGAGGCGCACGGGTTTTCAGTAGAAAAACAATCTTTTCGCGCGTATCTTTTCCGCTGATGCTGCTGGTTTTCATGGCGGTATTTTGCCACAGCCACGGGCATCTGATAAACCCACTCACAACGGCAGACACTACGAACGACTGCCGGCTAACCAGACCATGCCCCCGGAGTGATGACGACATGTACCAGACCAAAGGCTTGATTACCAAACAGGCCCACGTTGATATTCCAGCCGGGACGTATGAAGAACAGCACGGACGAGAAGGTTTCTTCGGGCCGGTTTCTCACCTTTACCACCGCCATCCCCCGACTGGCTGGACGCGCATCGAAGGGGAGTGTCGTCCCCAGGCCTTTTACACTACGCATGTTGAAGCTTCCGCTGACCAACCAACCGTGCTGCTGGAGAACGCCGATGTCAAAATTGGCGTGGCTCGGCGGCGGGGCGCAACCCCGTACTTTGAACGCAATGCCGACGGTGACGAACTCTGGTTTGTCCATCTTGGGAGCGGCGTCTTAGAAACCGACTACGGCCAGTTGCGCTTTGGTGTTGGCGATTACTTGGTGATTCCGCGTGGTACAACCTACCGCTTTGGTTGCTCCGATGAGTGCTTCTTCTTTGTGGTTCAAAGCCTAGGGACGCGCCTGCGCCAGCCCGACCGGGGACTGCTCGGGCAGTACTCACTTTATGACGCAACGGCGATTCGGACGCCGGACCTTGTACCGGTTGCGGCACAGGTAGAAGAATACGAAGTGCGCGTCCGGCGTGAAGGAAAACTAACGCGGATTTTCTATCCCTTCCATCCGCTGGATGTCGCCGGTTGGAAAGGTGAGCTCTATCCATGGGCACTCAACATTGCTGACTTTTGCCCGGTCATGAGTCATCGTGCTCATTTACCGCCGAGCGTTCACGTAACGCTGGTGGGTGAAGGATTTGTGGTGTGCTCGTTTGTGCCACGTCCGTTGGAAGAAGCACCCGGCGCCCAGCGTGTCCCCTTCTACCACCGCAACATTGATTACGATGAAGTGCTGTTTTATCACGCCGGCGACTTTTTCAGCCGCGACAACATTACAGCCGGGATGCTGACGTTGCATCCACACGGCGTCCACCACGGGCCGCATCCGAAGGCTATCGAAAAAAGCTGGTCAAAGACCCATACGGACGAATATGCCGTCATGGTGGATACCCGTCGTCCGCTTCGCGTCACAGAAGCTGCTCGCGCTGTTGAGTGGCGGGAATATCATCTTTCCTGGCGGTGATAGAAAATAGCCAACACGGTCACGAAAACGTTACACCGGCCGAATAGCGTTGTAGCATTGGCATTGACGCTATGCTTGGCTAGGGACGAAACTCTTTGCGCGAAAGGAAGGCAAGTTTGTGAGTTCTTCTTCGGCAGGTTACGGCATTGATGCCATTCGCGAGGCACTAGAGCAGCTTTACCCAAATACCGAGCCAACACATTTCGGGACGATTGTCCGGTACAGCCTTGGCGGTCCCGATCCGCTGGATGGGATTTCCTTCTATGAGCGCGAAACGCCTCTTCCCCACTGGCACTGCATTTCCTTTGGGATGAGCGAACTCTACGCTAAAACGCCCGGAAGCGATCCGAATCTAAGCGGGTGGGGCTTTGAGTTTACGTTTCGGTTGGCACGCGCTGCCGAAGACAAGTCCATTCCCACGTGGGTGATTCCATTTCTCAACAACTTGGCACGGTATGTCTTCAACTCCGGTAATCCTTTTCGCCCCGGACATCACATGGACTTGCACGGTCCCTTGACGCCAGAAGCTCCAACTACCTTGCTCTCGGCCATTGCTTTCGTGGATGACCCGGAGCTGGCGCCAATTCAAACACCCAACGGACGGATGCACTTTCTGCAGATTGTTGGTTTGACGAAAGACGAGTTACAGGCGGTCAAACGTTGGAACACACGCGGCGTCCTGGAGCTGCTAAGAGAAAGTTGCCCGTTGTGGATTACTGACCTAGAGCGGGCTTCGATTACAGACCGTCCTGATGTGTCGGCACGTATCCGCGATGGCATTGCTGCAGAAGGTTCGTCGCTGCAGGGGGAGTATGTCGAAATTGCCCGCTGGCAAATGGCCGAGCCCCCACGGCAGGGAGTGGAGATCGAACTTGATACTGAAGGACTCCGGGATTTTGCAGAACTCTTTCCGGCACGTCTCAATTTTGGGCGGGAGTTTCTCATCTGGGGTGCCAAGCAAACCTTGGTGTTTCGTCCGGCAACAACGCCCAGCGTGCATGATGCTGGTAGCGGCGTGCTCGTTTTGGACATCACACCGGAACTTGTTGAACTGCTGGCCAAGACCCTCAAGCCTGTCCCTGGAACCTACCGCTTCGACATTGGCGGCGAGGTTGTGGTGACGGTTGTACCGACAGACGATGCCCGGTGATGCGCGCCCGATTGGGATTTTCGACTCCGGGGTAGGCGGCCTGACGGTCTATCGCGCGCTCCGCGCTCGGCTGCCTCATGAGTCGTTCGTGTATCTGGGCGACACGGCTCGCATCCCCTACGGAACACGCTCGCCGGAAACCGTCTGCGAGTATGCCCGCCAAGATGCGGCCTTTCTCATGTCGTGTGACGTCAAACTCATCGTTGTTGCATGCAACACCGCATCATCGGTTGCGCTTGACATCCTTCAGGCAGAATCTCCGGTGCCAGTGGTTGGTGTTATCGAGCCAGGCGCACGGCAGGCCATTGCTGTGACACACTGCGGCCACATTGGCGTCATCGGTACGGAAGCTACCATCGCCAGTGGAGCCTATCCACGGGCAATTCAGCGACTGGCGCCGGCCGTGCGTGTCACCTCCCAGAGTTGCCCCTTGTTCGTTCCACTGGTCGAAGAAGGGTGGGTGCAGCATCCGGTGACAACCATCGTGGCGGATGAATACTTGTCACCATTGCGAAAGGCTGAAGTGGACACACTCGTTTTAGGCTGCACTCACTATCCACTGCTGGTGGATGTTCTCCAGCGGGTGATGGGAGAGGGGGTGATTCTTGTAGACTCAGGGGCCTGCGCTGCCGAAGAAGTTGCTGCCGTACTAGAGCGGACTTCATGTGCCGCTCCACCCGAAAACCGTCCCCCGGCGACACGGTTTTACGTCACCGATGCCAGCGAGCGTTTCTGCCGGGTGGCAGCGCTGTGTCTTGGCGAGAAAGTGGCGCGGTTGGAGAAAGTTCGCCTTGAGCCATAAACCTGCCTGGCTACGGAAAGTTTATCCAATGACTCGCCGGACAATCTCCTCCGCCAGGGTATAGGGATCGGTTTCGCGGTTGACGAGGCGCTGGATGGCTGTCTCCAGTTTGCCATTCCGTAGTTCGCGCTGCCAGACGTAGCGCAATATACGGTCGCGGATGAGTTCGAGCAGCCGTCGTTCCAGAATGCGCCGCCGCCGCTCGGCACGCACCTCCGGGTGTTCGGCGACAAAGGTCAGGTAGCTGTCCAGCGCTGTCGCTAGCGCATCGAGTCCGACCGGCGGTGTTGCCGTGGCAATTGTCCGCACGATGGGTGGTCGCCATCCGTCCGGGCGCGCAGTGAGTTCGAGCAGGGCTTCGAGCTCCATCTGCGTGCGTTCGACGCCATCCCGGTCGGCTTTGTTGATGACAAACACATCGCCGATTTCCATAATGCCGGCTTTGATGGATTGCACATCATCGCCCATACCGGGGACAAGGACAACCGCCGTTACATCGGCGGTTTTGACAATATCCACTTCGTCCTGTCCGACGCCCACGGTCTCAACAATGATGACCTCGTAGCCGGCCGCGTCGAGCAGCAGGACGGCTTCTGTGGTCGCGCGCGCCAGCCCACCCAGATTGCCGCGCGTAGCCATGCTGCGGATGAATACCTGCGGATGCGTTGCTAGCTTGGGCATGCGAATCCGGTCGCCGAGAATGGCTCCGCCGGAGAAGGGACTTGATGGATCAACGGCGACGATACCAACGTGCTGCCCGCGATCAACATAGACTTGCGCCAACTTATCAGTAAGCGAGCTTTTGCCGGCACCAGGGGCACCGGTCAGCCCAATCACCCGGCTGCGTCCAGTGTGGGGAAAGATCAGCTTCAGCAACGAAGTCGCTTCTGGAGCATCGTTTTCGACCAGAGAGATGCCGCGCGCTATGGCGCGGGGACTACGAGCCAGAATAGCTTCAGCAAGAGCGGCAGTGGAAGAAGGGGTGGTGCTGCTGGGCATACGTCAGGGCTGGCAGAGACTGGATGAAGAGTTGGAAAAGGTTTGACGATTGAGGTCTCTCAACTGCTGTTCAACTGAGTCGCGCAGCGCCGGGTCGGGGCGTCCTTCAAGAACTCGACGATAGCAGAACCGCGCCTGATCCGGGTTTCCGGCAACAAGGTGAAGCCGGCCAAGGGCAGCCCACCAACCCGGTTCATTTGGCTGAAGGCGGAGTGCCAGTTCGTAATGCCGGATAGCATGAAGTGTCTTTCCTTGGCGCTGACGAATAACTGCAAGTTGGGCATGGAGTTTGGCATCCTCCGGAACAAGCGCAATTGCGGCTTCAAATTGGGCTGCGGCCGCATCCAACTGTCCTGCCCCAAACAGTATCACACCAAACAGTTCACGGTAGGGCATCCACGTCGGGTCGCGGGTCACGGCTTCCTGTGCCGCCTCGCGCGC
>Ga0272447_1002220_pt1 | contig 10734 bp, 10 predicted proteins | sample YNPCB0133_FD_194589 | JGI IMG/M metagenome (GOLD analysis project Ga0272447, IMG submission 194589) | Hot spring microbial mat communities from Yellowstone National Park, WY, United States - YNP-CB-013-3 | ecosystem: Environmental > Aquatic > Thermal springs > Hot (42-90C) > Sediment | place...
CAGACCATCCAAGGTGGCCACGGTGGCCACGGCGGCCACCTCGACCTCTCGGCCATGAAGCGGGTGGCTTTTTTGGAGGTGCCGGCCCGAGGGAGGCTCGAGCTGAAGCCGGGGGGCTACCATCTTATGCTCTACGGCATACGCGAAAAAAACCCTAAACCCCTACAAGAAGGCCAGAAAGTTCCCCTAACACTGCTGCTGGAAAACGGAGGCAAACTGGTCCTGAACCTGAGCGTAGAAATGCGCTAGACCACACCAAAAGAAATGAAACCGCTGCCCATAGAGGACAGCGGTTCTTATCAGATATGCTAAAGCGACCGGCGGAACAGAGCTAGCCAGGCCTCCCCCATCTTCTGGGTGCCCAGCACCTGGGCCACCTGCTGGTCTCCCGAAGTGGCATTGATGCTCGCCTGGACTACCCGCACCTCACCCGCGTTACCATCTACCAGAACCGCAAATAGATTGTTTTTACCGCTCAGGTAGCGGCGAATGGTGGCGTCTTCCCGAGCGGCCCTTTGAACCAGCCCCAAGCCCCAGGTGCGGACATGAATGAAGATCGCACCGGTGTAGTTGCGCTCCGCCGCTTCGGCCAGCACCGCTTTGGTGAGGGCATAGTTGGTCTCAGTATCGGTCTGACCACCTATTATCAAACCCAGGGCAGGCTGGCGAAAACTCACCAGGCGCAGCACATCATCTGGAGTGGAAAGGGCCACAGTGGCTACCTGGGCAGTGGGCCTGGCCTCGAGGTAGCTTGCGATGGCCGCACCGCTCATGCTGGCGCAGATGGAGCTGTTGTTGGTCACCACCTCGATGCCTTCAAACCGCAGGGCACCGGCCCACACCTTGCCTATGGCATTTCCGGTGTAACCACGCAACAGGTACTGCTCACCCAGGGTGAGCGGTTGGGCCGGCGAAAAACCAAGAACCAAGGCCGAAAGTGCAATTAGCCGCATTTGCTACCTCCCTGTTCGATGAATATCCGTACCGGGTATCGACCCAATAAATATTATAAACCGTTATGTCAAGCTCGTGTATCTCTAGCAAAAATATTTCTAGGCATTTTCGAAGACCGTTACGCAATATACCCCTTTGCACTCTTGCAGATTGCGCTTTATATCCCCCAGGGGTATAATGCCCCCGGATATGATGCGATTCGCAAAGATTGGCCTGGAGCGCCTACGCAGCAGCCTGGCCTGTCGCCTACGCGGGTTTTCGCTGTGCCGGGTGATGCCCTGGGTGGCAGTGCTGGCCCTGGGATGGGTGGTGTATAGCCGATGAAGCTGACCCCGGACGCTCTTTTGCTGGGCCCTCTGGCCCTGAGCTGGCCCAATCTGGCCCTGCTGGTTGGAATTCTGGCCTTTACTTGGCTGGCGGCCCGGCAGGGGGTGGAAAGCAAGGCCTGGTGGGTGCTGCTGGTCACGCTGCTGGCCGCCCGGGTGGGCTATACGGTGGCGCACCTCTCCACCTGGCCCAGCCTGGAGGCCGCTCTGCTGGGCACCCTGGACATCCGCGGCGGGGGCTGGAGCTGGTGGGTGGGGCTTCCGGTGGGGGCTCTGGCTGCAGCGCTGCTTTTGCGCCAGGAAAGCCCACGGCTTTTGCTGCCGGGGGGGGTTGCGCTGGCGCTGGCCTTGCTGCCCCTGGGGGTACAGTTGAGCCTGACCCGGCCCACCCAGGCCACCGCTACACCCGAGTACGCCAGCCGCATGGTGCAATACCTCGAGCCCGCCCAAAGCCGCCTGGCTGAGGTGCGCTTTGACGAGCTGCCCAAGCCCATGCTGCTCAACTTCTGGGCCACCTGGTGCCCACCCTGCCGGGCCGAGATGCCGCTTCTGGTAGAGTACCAGCAAAAAGGCTACCCCATCGTGCTGCTCAACGCCGGCGAGGACGTAGGGGCCATCCAGAGCTTTCTGGCCCAGACCGGGCTTTCGGCGCGGGTTTTCCTGGACAGCGCAGGCTTGCAGCGGGCCTTTCAGGTGAGCGGGCTGCCCACCACCCTGCTGATTGGCCCCGATGGAAAGGTGCTGGCCCGCCACCTGGGGCCGGTCAACCGGGCCCAGCTCGAGCAGCTCTTGCGGCAACTCCAGTAAGGGGCCCTACGTGCAGGCTGTTTTCTTCGCTGAGGTTCTTGCCTACAACCATTGTAAGAAAAGGGTGCATGGGGTAGGATACCCCTTAGGGATATACTATGCGTACTGCAAAGAAAGACCTCGAGGCGCGTTCCCGCGTGCTGAACCGGCTCAAGCGGCTGGAAGGTCAGGTTCGCGGCCTACAAAAGATGGTGGAGGAGGAGCGCAACTGCTTGGAGATTCTCACCCTGCTGGCAGGGGTCAAAAGCGCCCTAGAAGCTACAGGCGATCTTATTCTGGAAACCTATCTGGAGGAGTGCCGGGCCGACTGGGCCAAAGGCCAGGGCGATACCAAAACCATTGTGGAAGCGGTACGCCTGCTGCGCAGCTAAAAATGTCGGGCTGCACGTAGACCTAACAACACCTGTAGGCCGATTTCTTCGAAGAAGCCGGCCTAAGCGAAGTGCGCCGGAGCGGTTTTCTAGGTTGGCCTCGAGGCCGACCAGGGGCTCGTGCTGCTTGCTAAGCGCAGGGTTCCTGGTCACGGGGGTTAGGGGGAGGGGTTCCGCCAGCCCCTGGCTGCCAGGAAGGTTGCCGACAAGGGTCTGGCTGCAGCCCAGCCAACAACCTTCCCTAAACACCATGCAATTTGAGAGCCACCAGGCGCTGCCAGCCTTGCTACCCCTTCGGCCTCTTCCTCCTAAGCAAGCCTAGGCGGGAGCCCATCCTGCGCCGGATGTTCCCGCTCTTGAGCCGTGCTGGGAGTATAAGCAGCCCACAAAGGTCTAGAAGCAGTGTAGGCCAGCTACCAACGGGGCATACCGGCCAGACCGCCCAGCTCGCTAAACAAGCGCTGCTCATTTTCGAACCGAACGAACTCGAGCCGGGAACCAAACTGCGCCGCCAGCTTGGGCAGCACCTGTTTAAGCTCCACCTCTTCCAAGGGCTGACCAGGGCAGTGCACCTGGACAGCCTGAGCGCTGGTGCCCACCCAGCCATCGGGGCAACGCCAGACTTTCTCCCGAAGGTGCCAAGGGACCAGCACATACTGCAGGCGTCCCTCCTGTAGCAGGTTCAGCACTTGATCAAGGCCCCCCACCCCTCTCTCGCGCACCTCCAGCAGTATGGCTTCTTCCCCCTGCCGCTCCACCTGTTCGATGGTGGGGGCCACAGCCTTGAGAACCTCGGCCGAGCTAGGGTTGGAGGTATGCAAGGAGGGCAGCACCGCCACTACTTTTTCGGCCACCAGCCGCGGCAGGGCTTGCCGGGCTTCCTCGGGCACCCCCAGCAGAATCAGCCGCTGCAGATCCAGCTGGTCCACCTGCTGCTGCAAAAGGGCCCCAGCCTCGCGAAAGAAGCGCTGGCTCCACTCATCCACCCGTCGGCGGAAGCGGTCCTTACCAGAGCCTCCGCGGGCCGGAACCCCCACATCGCTGGTAGCCGGTGCTGCGCTACGCCCTGGCGTGCCAGTACGGTCTTCACCCAGGGTACGCCAGCTTTGGGTATCGAGCAATCTAAAAGCGTCGGTCACTTCTTCGATTTCTCCCAGAAAAACCTCGAACAAGCGCAGGTGCTCCTGGTCCATAAGCACCACACCGTAGCGCTCGTATTCGTCCAGGGCCAGCAAGAGCGGGGCCAGGTAGGGTGCGCCCCAGTGGGCCTCTACCCCCGCACGGGGCTCGAGCAGGGGCAGCTCGACTTGGAGATGGTAGTCTTCAAACAGGTCTTCGGCTGCAAAAAGCGCGCGCGTACGGCCCTGAGGAATGTAGTGCTGAAGACGCTCGAGCACCTTCTTGGCGAGGGCCTGCGGGACCCCCAGGTGCTCCATGGCCTCCCTGGCTCGCAGCACGTAGGCCTTGCCGCTGTTGTCAGGGTTGGCCAGGTTCACATCCAGATACAAGGAGAGCAGCGGTGCAGCGTGTGGCGCTATGACCTGGTGGAGATAGGCAATTTGCGCTTTACTGAGCATAAATCTCCTTTCTTCAAAACAAATACTAACGCTGAAGAAGCCCTTCTCAATAAGGCCCACTGCACACCCTGAAGGACACCGACCGTTAGGAAGCGAATAGGGCGTCCCCACCTAAACCCAGCGTCATGGGCTAATCCCTAGGCCCCACCGCCCCAGGGTTTGCACAATTAGGGTAATGACCAAAACGGTGGCCAGGTTCAGCACAAAGCCAGCCCGCAACATGTGATGAATACGCAGCCCCTCATAGGCAAAAACAATGGCATTGGGCGGGGTAGCTACTGGCAGCATAAAGGCCGCCGAAGCTGCCACCGCTACCGGGATGGTCAGCAACCTGACGTCCAATCCCAGCCCTTCGGCCAGCGCCCCCACCACCGGCAAAAAGGTCGCGGCTACCGCAGTGTTAGAGGTCAGCTCGGTCAGGAAGACCACCACTCCCGCTACCAGCAACACCAACAGCCAAAGGTCGAGCACACCCAGATCCGCCAGGGCAGCACCGATCCAGGCTGACAGCCTTGTCGTTTCGAAGGCCGAGGCCAAGGTCAGTCCTCCCCCAAAGAGCAGCAGCACTCCCCAAGGCAGTTTTAGGGCGCTCTCCCAATCCAGCAGCCGTCCTCCGCCTGGCGCGGGAAGCACGAACAGCAACAGCGCGGCCAGCAGGGCTACAGCGGAATCAGAGAGGGTTATCCCTAGGGCCGTTGTGAGCTGTGGGCGCAGTATCCAGCCCAGCACAGCCAGCAAGAACACCCCGAGCACATATACCTCAGCCCGGCTCAAGGGACCCAGCGCTTTGTATTCCTGACGCGCGCTAGACAACAAATCACCCCAGGGCATTCGCCAAAAAGGGCGCGAGAGCCAAAGCCAGGCCAAGGGAAGCATAAGGAGTACGAAGGGAAGACCGATCCAAAACCAGCGCTGCATGTCTAGGGTGTAGCCATGGGCCTCGCGTAGATAGGCGGCCAGAAGCGCGTTGGGCGGGGTTCCGATGAGGGTGCCTACACCTCCGATTGAAGCAGCGTAAGCGATGGCGAGCATCAGGGCCACCCCGAAACGTTGGGTCTGGGCTGGAGAGGCCATGCTGGCCAACGACTGGATCACTGCTAACCCCACTGCGAACATCATCACAGCAGTGGCGGTGTTGGAGATCCACATGGAGAGAAAGGAAGTAGCTAGCATGAAACCCCCTAGCAGACCAGCCGGGCTTTGACCCAGTCGCAGCACAATTGCTAGGGCAATCCGCCGGTGCAGCCCCCACTTCTGCAAGCCTTGCCCGATCAGGAAACCCCCTAAAAACAAAAAGATCAGCGGGTGGCCGTACTGCGCAGCCACCGGGGTCTCTGACGCGATGCCCAGCAGCGGCATCATAGGGATGGGCAACAAGGCAGTAACCGGCAGGGGCACCGCCTCTGCTGTCCACCACAAAACCATCCATGCCACCAGCCCTACCAACCGCCAGGCCTCGAGGCTCAGCCCAGTCGGCGGTGGCGCAAGAACAAACCCCACACATAGCAACGGGCCCAAAAGCAAAGCTGCCTGCCGCCAGGCACTTTTTGCGGTTGGTTGGTTTTGGCTCATAAAGTCTCGCACCCTTAGCAAGCTAAAGAAGTTTCGTGTATAGCGGTGCGCACAAGGAGGTCGGCCCGCAGTCCGTAAGACGCCCCCAAAACCCACTCAACCTGACCGGGGGTAAGGCCACTTGAGCAGCACATCTGCGCCCACAAACTCAAGCGCTTGCCAAGTTGAGCGCCGGCAGCCGTCGTTCGGCAGCACTGGCCGACTGAGGCGCTTTAGCGGCTACTGAACCACCCTCACGTGGGGGCTCTTGGGTGAAAGCGATGCCCTCGAGGGCGGTTTCCCTGGTTTTTATCTCTTGTGCACACACTTCACCATGGTAGCACCAGGCTGGCGCTGGCCTGCAAGGGCCCTGCCCCTCTGTGCATATCGGGGCTTAAGGCCGTCACAGCTAAGACAGCACAGGAATGCCTTGGGCTCAAGGCGCACATCAGAAGCGCCCGGCCCCAAGCACAACCCAACCAGGCCGCTCTAGGCCTCGGGATGCCGCACCACCAGCACCGGCTTAGGACTCCGCTGCAGCACCTTCTGGGTTACCGAGCCCAGCAGAAGCCGATCTAGGCCGCTGCGCCCGTGGGTGCCCATCACCACCAGGTCGTAGCTGGCCGCCTCCTCCGCGATCACCTGAGCTGCACTGCCCTGCTTGAGTTCGGTCCTGACCGGAACCCCCAGGTACTGGGCGAACCCTTCGGCCCGCTCGAGGGCCTGCTTACCTGCGACCTCGAGGTCACGGGTTAGGTCGGGGTAGTAGGGGATGGTCTCAGGGCCGATCAGAATACGGGCCATGACCGGCTCCACCACGTAGAGCAAAGTCGCCTCGGCCCCCAAGCTTTTGGCTAGCTCGAGGCCCATCTTGACGGCAGTCTCGCTGGGGGCACTACCATCCGTCGGTATCAAAATACGCTTATACATAACTTCCTCCTCACTTGCGCTCCCCTGGTGGGGGCAGATGGGTCTCGTCAGGGCGGGTTAGGGCCGCCGGGTTGCGCACCAGCAAGATGGGCTGGCGGGCCTGCTGGGCCACATCCTCAGCTACGCTACCTAGCAAAAACTTACGTAACCCGGTATGCCCGTGGGTGCCCATCACGATCAGATCAGCTTTTACCTCGTCAGCCACCTCGCGGATGCGCTCGCCAATTAGGTGCCGCCCTGCCTCGCGCATTACAGTGTGCACCTGTTTGGCCTGTTTACAACGCCCTGCAGCATCCTTCAGGATATATTCGCCCTGCTCACGCAGACGGGCCTGTTCCTCGGCCAACTGGGCCTGCAGCTGGAGTGGATTCGCAAACATCCAGGCCCGCCCCGCCCTCAAATACAACTGGGTCAGGTCTGGCACCACATACGCCACCGAGAGCCTGGCCCCCAGCGCCCCGGCCAATGCATCGGCATGCTGTAGGGCCAGTTCGCTATAGGCGCTGCCATCGGTAGCCACCAGAACATGTTTGAACAGGGTGGGCCTGGCGCTGTGTCCCCGCACCAGCAGGAGCGGCGTTGGGGCCAGCCGGGCCATCCGCTCAGCCACGCTGCCCAGCAGCACTCTGGGCAGACCTGTACGCCCGTGTGTACCCATCACCACCAGGTCGCAGCCATGGGCCACCCCAGCATCCGCTAGGGCCTCGGCTACGCCGGGTCGGCTCTCAGGTTCGGTGCTGGTGAGCTGCACATCACAAGGCACTTTAGCGCGGCTTGCCTTGCGCTCCCACTGGGCCAGCAGGGCCTTCCCTACGATGCGGGCACGCTCGAGGGCCTCCTCACGCAAATCGCGGTAGCGGTGCGGCTCAACCACGTGTACCAAAACCACCGAGGCCGCGAGCCGCCTGGCCAGGGCCAGCCCCACAGCTGCGGCGCGTTCGCTTAGAGGTGAGCCGTCGATTGGAAGGAGTACGCGCCGGTACATTCCCTACCAAGGATATCCTACGAAGACCCTTTTTTGAGCGAACCCAGGCAAAAGCCCCTGCCGTCTACACCTGCGTAAAGGTGGCTTCGGGTGAAAAACTCCAATTCCGAAGGCAAATAAGAGTCCATAATGCTATCATGCTGCGCAACCTTCGGAGCGAGTACACCTATAGTACTTTGAGCGAGCAGGAGGCTGACCCCAACCCCTTCCGCCAGCTCGAGCGCTGGCTGGCCGAGGCCATAGAGGCCCAGCTTTACGAACCCCACGGCATGACCCTCTCCACCGTGGGTGCGGATGGGCGGCCCAGCAGCCGGGTGGTGCTGCTGCGGGGTCTGGACGAAAGGGGCCTAGTGTTCTTCACCAACTACCAAAGCCGCAAGGGGAAGGAGCTTGCAGTCAACCCCTGGGCCTGCCTCAACTTCTGGTGGCCCCCTTTGGAACGCCAGGTGCGTGTTGAAGGGCGTGTGGAACAGGTCGAGCCCCAGCTTTCCGACGAGTACTTCGCCAGCCGCCCCTACGACAGCCAGATTGGGGCCCTGGCCAGCCCGCAAAGTCAGGTGATCGCCAGCCGGGCCGTGCTCGAGCAGCGTGTCGCAGAGCTCAAAGCCCGCTACCCCAAGACCGTACCCCGCCCGGCCTACTGGGGGGGATATCGGCTCAAGCCCGAGGCCTTCGAGTTCTGGCAGGGCCGCCCCAGCCGTCTGCACGATCGGCTGGTTTACCGGCTGCAGGAGGGTAGCTGGAAGATCGAGCGGCTGGCCCCTTAGGCACAACCCGCCTTCTCGCAGCCCGGGGCCCAGCTAGAGGGCCTCAAGGATTTGCGCTCTCGCTTTTTCCTGCTCTCGCGCCACCACAAGCGCATCCCAGCCCAGTTCACGGCCCATCAGCTCAGCCACCCGTGGCAAAGCGTCCAGCGCTGCAGCGGTATCGAGGAAGGCCAGGCGGGTGCGGCGGGCCAGCACATCGAGGGGGATCTGGGCCATCTCGTAGCGGGTGGCATAGATGACCTCGGCCTCGAGGTAGGGCCACCCCTGCGCCAGCCTGCGATCATAGCCCTGCACGGCGATCTGAGCCACCGCCGGAGCGCGGGAACCGTAGGCCTGGTGGAGGTGCTGGGCAACATCCGGGGGAAGGCCCATCTGCTTTAGCTTTTTGGCTCCATCTGGCACAAAACCCTGCCCCCCCAGAAGCGGGTTTTTTTCGGTGTGGGAAGGGCCGGCCTGCAGGCCAAACTGCCCCACGGCATAGTTCACCAGGTCCAGCGCCATCTTGCGGTAGGTGGTCCACTTGCCACCGGTGAGGGTCAGTAGCCCCGAAGGGCTTTGCTGAATCAGGTGGTCGCGGGCCAGCCGGGCGGTGTCGGCTGCAGGGCGGGCAAGCAAAGGGCGCAGCCCCGACCAGCTCGAGCGCACGACCTCCCTGGGAATCTCCCCCAGGTAGGGCTTAACCTGCCTGAGCACGTAGCCAATCTCCTCTTCACTCACCCTGGGGTGGTCTACGATTGGGGCAGGGTCGTCGGTAGTACCCACCAGGGTTGCACCCTGCCACGGCAGCACGAACACCACCCGCCCATCCTCGGTTCTGGGAATCAGCAGGCCGGTATCGGAGGGGCTATATTTTTTGTCCAGCACGATGTGAATTCCCGAACTGGCCTTCAGCAAAGGCGGTGTGCTGGGGTCGTCCATACGCCTGATGGTGTCGGAAAAAGGACCGGTGGCGTTGACCACCACCTTGGCGACCACCTCCACTTCGCCACCGCCCACTCGGTCTTGCACCACAACGCCCGCCAGTCGGCCATTTTGCTTGTGCAGGGCTGTTACCTGGGCGTGGTTGAGCACCACCGCCCCTTGCTGGGCAGCAGTAAGAACCAGCTCCACGTTGTAGCGGGCATCGTCGAACTGTCCATCCTGGTAGGCCACCGCACCTTTGAGACCTTTGGGGTTAACCGCAGGAAAGCGCTCCAGGGTATCTTGGGCGTTGATGAACTGCGCGGGCTCGAGACGGGCCCGACCGGCCAACAGGTCGTACAGCTTCAGTCCGGTGTAGTAGTAAGGCACTTCCCAGACCCTATACAAAGGGGTCAGAAGCCATAGGGGACGGGCCAGGTGGGGTGCATTCTTGAGCATGATGACCCGCTCACGCAGGGCGTCGCGCACCAGGTTGAGCTGTACTTTGTCCAAGGTTTTGATGGCCAGCTCCAGGTAGCGCACCCCCCCATGAATCAGCTTGGTGCTGCGGCTCGAGGTGCCTTCGGAGAAGTCGTAGCGCTCCACCAAGGCAGTTTTCAGGCCTCGGCTGGCCGCCTCCAGGGCTACCCCAGCCCCAGTGGCCCCTCCGCCGATTACAAGTAGGTCAAAGGTCTCCGAGGCAAGCCTTTTTAGCAGCGTGGTGCGTTCCATTACACATAGCCTAACCCAGGCAGCAAAAGGCCACCAGAGCGCATCGGGTTTTCGGGCTAACGAGCCCACCAAGCCACAATCCCGGCGTGCAGAAGCCTGGCTGCCTCAGCCTTCCCTCATCAGGCCGGGGCTGGCGAAGAGCTGACCAATTACCTCTTCCACGGCAGGCTCCCGCACTTCTAGGTCATCTATGGGGAGATCCTGCAGCATCCGGCCCATCCGGGCCACCAGGTCTTCCCGTCGTACCAGCAGCCGGGCCTCGAGCCCCTCCCAGGCCCGCACCTCGCCGAACTGCTCCAACCGTGCCCGGGCTACGGGCTGCCCCAACCGCAGGCGTATCTCACGGTATGGGGCAAAGCGCTCAAGCAGCCCCTCCAGCCCCCCGTCGTAGATGAGCTGGCCCTGGTGGATCATCAGCACCCGCTCGCACAGCGCGGTGATATCGGCCATATAGTGACTGGTGAGCAGTATGGTGGCCCGGTAGCGCCGGTTGTACTCGAGTAAAAACTCCCGTACCGCCGCCTGGGCGTTTACGTCCAGCCCAAGGGTGGGCTCGTCCAGAAACAAAACCTGGGGCCGGTGCAAAAGCGCCGCCAGCAGCTCGGCCTTCATGCGCTCGCCCAGGCTCAGCTTGCGTACTGGCTGGTTCAGTTTTCCCTCCAGCGAAAGCATCTCGCTCAGCTCGGCCACGCGCTTTTTGAACTCGGCCTCGGGAATCTCATATACCGCAGCGTTCACCCGAAAGCTGTCGGCAGCCGGCAGGTCCCAGATGAGCTGCTGCTTGTTGCCCATTACCAAAGTGATCTTGCGCAAGAAGGCATACTCGCGCCTGAA
>Ga0272447_1002227_pt1 | contig 10711 bp, 10 predicted proteins | sample YNPCB0133_FD_194589 | JGI IMG/M metagenome (GOLD analysis project Ga0272447, IMG submission 194589) | Hot spring microbial mat communities from Yellowstone National Park, WY, United States - YNP-CB-013-3 | ecosystem: Environmental > Aquatic > Thermal springs > Hot (42-90C) > Sediment | place...
CTATCATGGTCTGCTTCCCAGACCAAGTAATGCAGGAAGACTCGGATGCTGTTGAGACAAACCTTTTTCGCCCAACCCAACTCTTGGTCAATCGTCCGCTCATTAAAAGTTTCAGCCTGCCACATCTCTATGGTGTTGACAGCGGTTCTCGGGATGTAGTTGCAGCCACGAAGCCAACCAACTTTTTCCTGCCACTCCCATGTTTTCTCCTCGCTCCATCTCTCTGCCTTCATTTTGCCTTCACTTCCTTTTGCCCACCAACTTGTTGTTGCTGCGAAAATCGTCCCCTGCAGAAACCTTCTCCGATTCATCGCTTTCCCTCTCCATAAAGCGGGAAAAATCTGCTCAAACCTGACACCGACAATTGTAGCCCTCTCGCAGCGGCACCTGATAAAGTGTGCCCCACAATTGCTGTAAAATCTGCTGCAGGCTAAACAGGCGTGACAAACTGAGTTTGGAGGTGTTCACTATGCCATCACCTTTTCCGGGCATGGACCCGTTCTTGGAGAGCTCTGGCGAATGGTCAACCTTTCACAGTCTATTTTTGAGCGGAATCTTGGAAGCCCTCGTGCCCAAGGTCCGTCCCAAATACATAGTTCGGACAGAAAGGCATGTTACCGTCTTCCAAGAGCCTGACGAAAAGATTGGCGTGATTGTTCCGGATGTTGTGGTGATTGAGGGCGAAAGTCCACTGCCGCCGGAAACCGAATCAGGGGGTGTTACCACAACTGTCGCTGCCCCTGCCATCGTCCGACTTGCCTTCACCCAGAAGTTCCAGCAAACCTACCTTGAAATCCGCGAGCGCGAAACTGGAAAACTTGTGACCGTTATTGAACTTTTGTCGCCATCAAACAAACGCTTCGGAAGCCCTGCATGGGGCGAATACTTGAAAAAGCGAGATGCCATTTTCGCCAGCGATGTTCACCTCGTTGAGTTGGACTTGCTCAGGGGCGGGGCGAGGATGCCGATGGGAGACCCGTTGCCGAAAGGCGACTACTATGCCATCATCAGCCGCTCCTACCGTCGCCCCTACTGTGAGGTTTACGCTTGGACAATCAGAGACCCGCTCCCAACCATTCCAATCCCGCTTTTGAAAGGCGATGCAGATGTCCTGTTGGATTTGCAACAAGTCTTCAACACCGTTTATGACCGTGCAGGATACGACTACTCGTTGGATTACAACCGAGAAGTTGAGCCACCGTTGAGCGAGGAAGACGCAAAGTGGGTCAAAGAAAGGCTTAGCGCATTTTTCGCCGCGAAGCGGACATAGAACCGATTAGTCGCTGCGGGATTAAAGGGCAAGGATAGAAGGCGGAACCTCCAAGCCATGAGCCTCCATCAGGGCTTCGTCGGAAAAAATTTCCCTCGTTTCGCCAATCGCTACAATTTGCCCATCGTCCATCAAGATGGCTTTGTCGCAAAGGAACAAGGCAGCATCGAGGTCATGGGTTGCGACAATCTTTGTAACCTCAATTCGTCGGAGCAGTGAAAGGAGTTGGCGACGAGACCTTGGGTCAAGATTGGCTGTCGGTTCGTCCAAAACCAAAACTTTGGGCTCCATCGCCAAAACCGTCGCAATCGCTACCCGCTTCCGCTCACCGAAACTCAATTGATGGGGCGATTTGTTGGCAGCGTAACTCATACCTACCATCTCAAGCGCGTTTATGGCTCGCTTCACCGCCTCCTCTTGACTCAGCCCTAAATTGAGCGGACCAAAGGCGACATCTTCAAGAACGGTCGGCATGAAAAGTTGGTCGTCTGGGTCTTGAAAAACGAGCCCCACCAACTTCCTGACCGCTAACAAATTACGACTTGTCACTTCCTCGCCGAACACGAAGACTTTCCCGCTACCCCTCAAAATCCCGTTGAAGTGCAAAAGCAAAGTCGTTTTTCCCGCACCGTTCGGTCCGACAATGGCGACGGATTCGCCTTCCCCAACGCAAAACGAAACCCCTTTCAAGGCATAAGTTCCGTCCGGGTAGCGGTAATGCAAGTTTTCAACCCGAATGGCTTCGCGCACTCTCATCACCCGTTCAAGCGTTCAATGAGTGGCAACAAGGATGACTGTCACTAACCCGACAAAGAACGCAAGGAAAGCGATGTCGGCGAAGGTCAATTTTTGAACCGAAAGGGTTCGGAACTCACCAGTGAACCCGCGAGAGAGCATGGCAAGGTAAATTCGTTCAGCTCGGTTGTAAGTGCGCAACATCAATGCACCTGCTAACCTACCGATGTTTTCGGCGTCCTTCAAGGTTTGTCTGCGCGGGCATCTGCTCTGATACGCCCGAGACATCCTAACCGCCTCTTCGGCGAGAACAAACAAGTAACGAAACATGAAGGACAGCATGACCGTTAGGAGCGGTGGAACTTTCAACTTGCGAAAAGCCTCAAGCAGTTGGGTGAATGGCGTCATCCCTGAAAGCCAAACGGCAGCGCCAACGCATAAAAGCATCTTGACAGTCACTTGCAGGAACATCTCCTTTGAGCCGCCGAGCAAAACTCCAAACGCCCCTAAAGCAGCAAAGGGCAAAACAGGCGCAAGTCGGAAAACAATCCAACGAATTTGAAGGCGAGCAAGGGCAAGCAAGACGAGCAACAACCCAGTTAGCGAAAGCCATGCCAAGTATGCTCCCGGTTTGGTGGACAGGACAGCGAGAACATAAACGAAAAACACCGCCAATTTCGTTCTGCCGTCCAAATTGCTCAGCCAACTTTGCGGGTGCTGAAGCAAGTAGAGATTCACGACCTCCTCACCTTCTTAATGCTTTTGCCGAGCAGGAAAGTCAACCCACTGACAACGAAAATGCCCACCAACGCTGCCACTGCTTGACCTCCGAATCCGCTGAGCCAAGGCAATGAGTAATCTCTCATCGGGGCAGTGTAAAGGGTTCGCTCTCGCCCCGCAAACGAAAACATCTCCGCAACTCGCTCCAAGCCGTCAGGAAGTTCGGATGCGAACGGCAAAAGCGCAATTGTCAACCCTGCGATGGCTACGAGAACCAATGCCCAACGGTATCGGCTGAGCATGTCCCTTCACCCTCAGCGCAAAAGTTTCAATCACCCGTGAACAATTTCGGGCTTCAGTTTCTTGACGAAAGCGATTGCAGCGACAGTAACTAACGCCTCACCGAGCCCAATTACGGCGTGAATTGCAGCCATCGTCGGGACGACAACGGTCAAAGGCACTGTTCCCGATAGCGCCAGTTCCAGAGCGCATGCAATGGCGCTCAAAACGACCGATAGCCAAGCAGAAATTGCTGCAGCGATGTTTTCGTTTCTCAAAGTCCGGGCGAGCCACCGATAAATCCAGTAGCAGCACCAACTCCCGATGACTGCCATATTGATGATGTTCGCTCCTAAAGCCAACACGCCACCGTCGTTGAATAACAAGGCTTGGACGATAAGCACGACTGTCATGACGATAAGCGCTGCGTTTGGACCAACCAGGATTGCAGTCAGCAACCCTCCAAGGACATGCCCTGAAGTGCCACCGATTACGGGGAAGTTGAGCATCTGTGCGCCAAAAACGAAAGCAGCGATAACTCCCATCAACGGGACTTGCCTCTCGTCCAGTTCTTTACTCGCTTGTCTCAAAGCGAATCCGACAGCGATGGCTGCTGTTATGTCAGTTGCAACTAAAACAGGCACGCTCAAAAACCCGTCAGGAATGTGCACCTTCGACCACCTCAAAAAGGTTTTGGGCTTCAAGGACGCGACGGGAAGCCTCTTCCTCACCCAACTCTTTCAGCCAAGTCGCCATTTGCTCCTTCGCAGATTCAGGAACTCGAAGGGTCAAATGCTCGTTGGTGTCAGTGTTGACAAACCGAACAACGATTTCGTCAGAAGGAATGAGTTCGATGTTTCGCTTCCCGTAGGTTGCTCCCGTTGAAACCTGCAAACCATCAACCATGCATGACGGCGGTGGCTGCGGTGGGCAATGGACGGTCACTTTAATGCCGAAGTGCTTTCTGGCTCTCAAAACCGACAATGCAAATTTACCTAACCTCAATCCAAGCACCAGAAACGGACCAAGATGACCGTGAAAAGCCTTAGCCGCTTCTAACTCCCGCCCGTCCATAATCCTCGCTCCTTTCAGACTTTCAACCGCTTCCAAATTGTGACACTGAATTGAAGTTCGTGCCACAAAAACTCCGTCAGGGAAAATCCGAACACTGGCGAGTAGCGAGTGGCGAGTGACGAACACTTTGGAGGGCAGCGCTCCTGCACTGCCGAAAAAATTTTTGACTTGACAACCTAACTCAGAACTCAGCACTTCACACTAAACATCGCATCCCGCACTCAGCACTTCGCATTCAAATTGGGCTCACTAAAAGGTTCGCCCTCCCGACAGTAGGTTCATTTTGGTGGGAAGTGGCATCATGTTTTTCGGTGACCTGAGATGGCAACCAAAGTGCCTACCGAAGGGAAATTGCAAAGGCTCAAACTCGGCGAACGATTGCGCTCTCAGTTGATTTCGGTGAACTGGACTGATGTCCTCGTTGCCATCGCACTTTGGTTTGGCTTTTTCGCTTTGGTTGTCTGGAGGGCGGAAGAGATTGGTGTCGGATACGACGAACCAATTTACGGTGGCTATGCCTTCAAATACTTGGCTTGGCTTCAATACCTTTGGGCGAGTTGGTCATCTGGTCGCTTCCTTGACCCTTTTCGCCCTGAAATCATTGACCTTTACTGGCACGCAAAGGACATGCACCCGCCAATCCCAAAATTGATTGCTGCACTCGGGGTTTGGTTCATGACGCCGATTTTAGGCAGCGATTTTGCTGCCATGAGGTCCGGAACGGCTTTTCTGTTCGGGGCGATGCTGGCTGCAATTTACTGGTTCGGGCGAGAGCAACTGACAAGGGCAGGAGCATTGTTTGCTGCTTTCGCAGTAGCCTTCATGCCGCGCTTGTTCACCGATGCCCACTTCCTGACGATGGACATGCCGGTGACGGCGACAACCGTTATCGGGACTTTGCTTCTTCTGCGAGCGATTGAACAACCAAACTGGAAACGCATCGTTACTGCCATCGTTGGCGTCGGGACGGCGTTCGCATCAAAAGCGAACGGCTTCCTTATCATCCCTGCAGCAGCAGTTTATGTCCTCATCCGAAACGGCTTGCCTTTGAAAGGCAGCGAACTCAAATCGTTGCTCAAACCTCTCGGTGTCGTTGCTGTGGTTGCCTTTGGAGCGATGGCGTTTTTGTTTGCGACATGGCTTTGGCTTTGGGTTGACCCAATCCATCGCTTCCGAGAATACTTCACCTTCCACGCCAAACACTTTGTCGTCCACACTTTCTATCTCGGGCGACTTTACCCCATCACTGATGCGAAGGAAAACATCCTCGTCCCAACACCTTGGCACTACCCCTTTGTGATGACCTTAGTGACCGTCCCGACGATAACGCTGCTGATGGCATTAATGGGGGTAGGGTTGACAATTTTTCGGTGGCGGGAAGTGCCGCCGCTGGCGAAAATTTCGGTCATCAGTTACCTTGTTCAGGTTGCGCCTTTCCTGCTGGCGTCCACGCCTAAATACAACGGCATCAGGTTGTTTGAACCGGCGTTCCCGTTCCTCGGAATTCTGGCAGGTTTCGTTTTCGGGTTGATTGCTTGGAAGGTTTTGAAATTCGTGCGGGAAAGGGCAACCCATCTGGTCTCTGAACCGAGATTGGTTGTTGGTGCGTTGGGCATTTTGCTTTTGGCGCCCGCTGCCCATGCGACTTTGACGGTTCACCCTTTCGGCTTGTCATACTACAACGCTCTCGTCGGTGGGGTTCGTGGCGCTGCATTTCGGTGGGGCTTTGAAGTCACTTACTGGGGCGTCAACTTGCTGAGCGTTATCCCATTCCTCAACCGTTTGCCTGAGGGCACGAAGGTTCTCGTTTATCCCGGCGCATGGTGCGCTTACACCGACTTTTACAAAAACGCTGGCGTTTTGCGTCGCGACATTGAAATCATGGGCAACCCGAAAGATTTGCCGAAAGCTGATTTCGTCGTTTTTCAAGCAAGTCAGACGGAACTCGCCCTTGCCGAACTTGCTGACCCTAAGTTGGGCAAGTTGCTCTGGTCACTTTGGCGGGAAGCTAAACCCGCTTATGCAGCTACTTACAATGGCGTCGTCATAGTCGGCGTTTACGACAAAGAGACGGTCAGAAGGTTCATGGCTCGCTTGGAACACAACGCTAACTGACTGCGTTCACTCGTAAGTGAAAGCGACTTCAGCGCTGACAGTAACTCGGATGGGCTGCCAAGCGAAAGTCGAAATTGGGTCGCGTCCTTCCGGCGTTATCGTCCTTCGTTCGGGCAAAGTTTGGATGCTGGTAGGAAAGAATGAAAATAGATTTCCTAAAATATTTTATGTAATATGATTTATTTACAATAATTTTTATTCTAATTTATAAATTTGTTGGTCATTCAATCTAATCCATAATTTATCTGATTTGATTGGAAGTATCTCTAAATTCTTTACATTTATAAATAAAATTGTTAATTGGTTATTATTTATATTCCATTTTAATATTTGTCTTTTGTTATAATCGTAACAATAAATATATTTTCCATCATTACTAAGATTTAAAAACTCTAACGATTCATAACCTTTTATTTTAAGTTCTCTAATATTTAATCTTTTACGGTATATTTCTCCCTCAAAAGATAATTGAATTAAGTAAATATAACTGAATTTATCTGTAACGATCGTCATAATAGTTCTATCATATAATTTTACTATGTTCGGATTAATTAGCCATTCTTTTTCAGGATCTATTAACAACCTTTCTTTACCTTCTTCAAAGAGAGAAATAATTGGGACAGGTGCTGGTAAATAACCCGTCCAGGGGAAACGAGGTCCTTTACGATACGTTCTTATCAAGACTTGTCGGTGATCAGGTGAACAATAAAGGAGACGAGCCCCTTGGCGATAATAACTCTCAAAATTATAACCTTGTAAATTAATAGATACTTCTTTAATTTTTTCAAATTTAGAAATTGAATACCAAATTATTGTATAATTTCCAATTTCTTTTCCAAGTTCAAATAGAATTACAGTATCATTACCACAAGATTCAATTATATCAGGGTCTATATTTTTATTTGTAATATTTAATTCTTTTTCTTCTTTAGTAATTAAATCGAAAATAAAAACTTTAATAGTATAAGGATATTTAGGTGAATCTAATTGATATAAATAACGAATACCTTCATATCCAATATAAGCCACTTTTTGTCCTAAACAAGTTATAGCAGTAATAAATCGTTTTTGACCTTGAGTTGTATAAATTATTTCTTGATGAGGTAACTTTTCAATAGATATAAATTGTTCTTCTTTTTCATTTCGAATTAAATATACTATATATCTTTCTTTAGGATCTAACTTGCCGAACAAAATTTCAATGTTATTTGAGGTAATGGGTAGGATAAAGTGATAAGATAATATAATAACAAATGATATTATAAACCATAAATTTTTATTATTGTCTCTTAATCCTTCATCTTTTGAAAGGACTTTTCCCCGCATAATTTCTACCTCCTTATGGATGAAGATGAACTGGACAGTTTATTAAGTTTTGATACTTAACTTCTACCATTGTTGGAACATTACGATTTCCATAAAGCATTTCCCACACTCTGCCCACCATAGGAACACATCTAAAAACGAATTGAGTGCTACTTCCACCATCTAACATCATAGCTCCAATAATTGTTAAGGAAGTTACATTAGTTGCATTACGCTTAATAAAAGAAGGTAATTCTTTTATTAAAAAGTTAACAGCATCATCCCATGTCCAACCTTGGGAGTAACCTGTATCACCACGAGTTCCACCTCGTTGACAAATTATAAGGAAAAAATTTTCTTTGTTTTTAAATTTTTTATTACCGTAAAGATATTCACTTTCTCCCCAAGCCACAATAGTCCAAGCATCTCGCCAATCTCGTGAAACATGCCAATCTTGTTGATTAAAAGGAGTAGGGGTGCCTCCATTGATGAGACAACCAATACCAGTTAATCCAAACGGGTATTTGCGAACTCCAGAAGGAATTGTGTAGGTGTTTGTTCCAGTAACCTGTTGCATTCTTTCAATAATCCAATCTGGTTTATAACCTTTATCTCCATATGCCCAACGGTGTCTGGTGATATCATTACCTATCCATTGTGCGCCTGTCCCAACATGCCCTACCAACGCGAAAGTGCTTGGATCAAAGAATGTTCCATTAACACCCGCTGCTACGGTGGATGAACCTACTTGAGTAATTCCATTAATCCTATTTCGGACACTATCTGGGGGGTTGACAAATCGAGTTGCTCTATCAACGGAGTATTGACACCAAACACCTTGCCATTTTGTCCCTTGATATACACCTTCAATGTAAAGAATTGGTAAAAAGTAAGCAAATTGATTCACTTCTAACGCAGACTTTATTTGATGATTCTTGTAACTATCAGCATAATCATCGTAAAAATGTAAAACAAATCTATATATTACTGCTTTACTCGTAATCAGACTTACTGGCACAGGGATGATGACACCATGTATCTCTCCATTCGGGTTCGCTGTCAACCCATCACAATTCTCATGAACGACGCATTGAAGCACTGGAACTATCCAAATCTGAACCCTCTCCAAATCAGGGTCATAAAGCCATATCTCTCCATAACTTGCATCACGACCGCTATACAAAGCATACCATCTCAAGTAGTAAAGATGGTTGTCATCACTTTCGTCATCTGGCGTCCCTCCATCATCATAGCCTAAATACTCGACAGGTCCTGGAACAACCGTCAAAGCCTGACTTCTTACAGCATCCCTGTCATAAGGGTTCGCAATTACTTCCACATCAAAGGTGTATAAGCCTGCAGGTGCGATGTTGCTCCATTCATCTGGCGGATATTCATAATAACCTGTGTTCACTGTTCCATCCCATGTGAAAGAGTAACTGCCAGGGCAAATCTTTTGCTCAGTCAACTCATAGACCAAATTCCTGTTCATATCGTAAATCCTCACCTTCACTTGAACTTGCTTTTTCTGGGCACACTCAATATTGTAACTGAAACTTGTGTCCGCTATCCCTCTCTCAGGGTCCCACCTGAGCACCCTGCCGACATCAGGCGATGTCACTACTAAGTTTTGGACATTGATGGTGATGGAAGTTTGGAAAGGTCCTCTCGGTCCTTTCATGTAAACTCCATATCGCCACTGAACTGTCACCCTGTATGCAGTGTTGTGCATCGCAAAGCCTATCATCGGTGCAAAACTCCATGTCGTCCAGTTCCAATTCTCTGGGTCACTAACTGGTGGCATAGTGCAACCGTAAGGGAAGCCACTGCTTCCTTGCGGGTTCTCAAAATACCAAACTTGAGGTTGATGTTCGTTGGTCAGTTCTTCAATCAAAACCCAGTCAACGCTGAAGAAGGCAGGTGCGCCACCTTTCCAGCCAGCATAAAAATGAAACCAAGGGACTGCGACTGTCCCTGAAGTTGTGCAGACGGAAGGGTTGTTGTCGGTTAAGTCAGGGTCCCAAGTTGCATGGAGGGCGTAAGCAATTTGAGGCTCAGGGATTTGAGATGGGTCGGGAGGTTGAGAGAAAGTTTTAGTGACGAAAGGGATGAGGAGAAACAAGCAAAAGGTTAGGCAGGCAGAGTTTGAACGAGAGAGAGAGAGCCTTTCTTTTCGGTTGCGTTCATTTTCGCCCTCTCAGTTTTCATCATCTTTGTTCCCTCCCAAAGACGATTGTCGCCGCTATTATGCCTCATCGTTGTTAGGATGTAAAGGGTCAGAGAGCGGTCAGTTTTAGCCAAAATGATGGAATTTTTACGGCTTGCATTGTAAGCCGCGCACAAAGGGAACGAGTTGCCTTTCACTTTCAACAGTTTCCTTATGGCTCTGAAAGGACTTGTGCGCCTTTGCAGGGTTCGGCGATGAACCATGAAAGTTCCATGCCTAACGCCCTTTGATAGTTGCTTGCAATCCTTTCGGCGATTTGTTCTGCTTCGTCCCTTCGCGCTAAAGCCATAGCGCAGCCGCCTAAACCTGCACCCGAAAGTTGAGCGCCCAGCGCACCGACCCTCAAAGCGGTGTCAACGATGAAATCAATGGCTGGCGTGCTGCATCGGTAACTTCCCGCTTGTTTCCAAATGGGCACTTTGTTTTGCTCAAAGGCTTCAAGGGCGAAATCATCGGTAGGGAACTGAAACGGCGATGGTTCGCTGTCGCGCCATCTCGTCACTCGGTCACCATCGTGGCTTATGGTCATCAGTTCACCGATGCGGTCAATGTCGCCTTCCCGCAAAACTTGCCTGAACATTTCGCTCCGCTCACATTCAGCAATGCCGAACCAACAAGTCCCGCGAATTTCGAGGGACGAGGGGCGAGGGGCGTGGGATGAGTTGGGCGAAGTTTTCTCCTCTGCTTGGCAAGTTGCAGCAAGTTGAAGCAACCTGTCTTTTCGGTTTGGAAAAAGTTCTACCAGTTCATCAAAAGTTGCATACCTCGGTAGCGCTTTCAGAAGCCAATAAACCAACCCTTCATCGCCCAACCGAGACGGCGCTGCATCGCGCAGGTATCGCAACCGTTCCCGCAGTTCGGGGAAACGCTCGTGCCAAATCATCATCCCGACTTCGTATGCTGCTACCCTTCTGTTGAACTCCGCGCGAGCGCCACCCGCTTTGTGTGCCCTTTCGCCGCTGTCCATGACGAGCAAGCAAAATTCT
>Ga0272447_1002228_pt1 | contig 10708 bp, 10 predicted proteins | sample YNPCB0133_FD_194589 | JGI IMG/M metagenome (GOLD analysis project Ga0272447, IMG submission 194589) | Hot spring microbial mat communities from Yellowstone National Park, WY, United States - YNP-CB-013-3 | ecosystem: Environmental > Aquatic > Thermal springs > Hot (42-90C) > Sediment | place...
GCCTCGACGCCCTCAGCCATGTAGCTGTAGTCGGATGCGTCCTGCAGTATGTCCTCGACGCCCTCCCTGCCGCTCTTCGCCAGCATGGCGTAGAAGCTGGCCATACCCCTGTAGATCTTCATCTTGCGCCCGTTCCTTGAAACGACTGCTCCCGGGCTTTCGTCTGTTCCCGCCAGCAGCCTGCCGACCATGACGGTTGAGGCGCCTGCGGCCAAGGCCTTGACGAGGTCTGCGCTGGACCTTATCCCGCCGTCCGCTATTATCGGGGTGTCCATCTCTTCAGCGGCCTCCGCGCAGTCCATTATCGCCGTCAGCTGTGGAACGCCTACGCCCGCGACTATGCGTGTTGTGCAGACGGAGCCGGGGCCGACACCGACCTTCACCGCTGTGGCGCCCGCTGAGGCCAGGTCCCTCACACCCTCAGGTGTTGCGACGTTTCCAGCCACCACGTCTACGTCGTCTCCGAAGGATTGCCTGATTTTCCGCAGGGTTTGGATAACCATTTCTGTGTGTCCGTGGGCTACGTCTATGACTAGTGCGTCGGCTCCCGCCGCGAGAAGTGCTTCAGCCCTGTCGACGGCGTCCTCCCTTACGCCCACCGCCGCCGCCACCATCAGCCTCCCCCGCGAATCCCTTGTAGCGTTCGGGTACATCAGCTTCTTGACGATGTCGGCGCTTGTGATCAGGCCTTTGAGGCGTCCTTCGCCGTCGACCAGCGGCAGCTTCTCTATTTTGTGTTTCATGAAGAGTTGTTTGGCCTCCTCCAGGGTTATGTCTGGTGGCGCGGTTATGAGGCGTTCCGCGGGCGTCATGCACTCCCTTACCTTTGCCTCCCGCGGTCTGAAGAGTATGTCGCGGCGGGTGAGTATGCCGAGGAGTTTTCTGTCGGGGTTTGTGACTAGGAGGCCGCTGACGTTTTTTCTCTCCATCAGTTCTTCGGCCTCGGCTATTGTTGCGTCGGGGCCTACTGTGTATGGTTCGTCGATGGCTATGTTTTCCGCGCGCTTGACTGCTTTGATGTGTTCGACCTGCTGCGCAACCGTGTTGAAGCGGTGGACGACCCCTATCCCGCCCTCGCGGGCCATCGCAACAGCCATCTCAGCCTCCGTCACTGTGTCCATGGCCGCGGAGACGACGGGGACCTCGAGCCATATGCGCCGCGTAAACCGTGAACGTGTCGAGACCTCCCTCCTAGACCTCACAGACGACCTACGGGGAACCAGCAGTACGTCGTCGAAGGTAAGCCCTACCCTCTCCAATAGCTTGGGCAAAAAATCCCTTCAAAAACGGGTTTGAGGCCTGATTTAAACATAAACCTTGGAGACTGTTAGGGTTGACGGTGAGGGTAGGGTGACTACTCGGAGGCTTAGGGCGGGGGCTGGTGTGAGGGCTGGGGGCTATGTCAGAGTTCGTGGCGTTGGGCGGGCGATAGTCATAGAGCCTGTGGAATCCGTCGCCGACAAATACTACGGAGCCTTCAAAGTGGAGAAGTGGCCTGAGGACTTGGATGACTTCATGGCGAGGGTTTTGAGGGAATGACGGCCCCGTAAGGCCGCCTTATCTTTACCTCGGGCAGCATCAAGCCTGTCAACATCCTACATCAGCCTTCTACGTAGGGCTGGGTTCTTCGCCAGCAGGCGTTGAAACTCCTCCTCGAATGATGTGTTTTCGCCGAGCTCTGCGCTGTGGTAGACCCCCGTCCGCCCCTTCTCCCGCCTCCTTAGGAGGACGCGCATCCTGTTTGAGAGAAGTGCTGGGGTGACGCCGAGAACCTTGACAGCCTCCTCAAAGTTCTCCTTTAGGGGCTTCTCGACATGGCCTTCGGGTGTGGGGATTATCAGGTTGAGGGTCTTGTTTATCCCGGGTTTGCGGATGTTTTGCCGGAGCTCCTCAAGCGTAAGGCTTCCAGCCAGCCTGTAAAACCCCTCCTCCTCGCTGTTCAGCTCCACGAGCGGGGCCGAGACAATCTCTGTCCCGCTGAGGTAGAGGTATGCCTTGGGTGCGTAGCCTGGGGTTGCTTGGACGAGGACTCGTTTGACGACGGGCTGGAGCTGGTTGACGGCGTATTCGAGGAGCTGGACGGGAACGGGCCTCGGTATGAAGACCTCGAGGTCGCTTGATGGCGTCACATCACCCCGCGCCACGCTGCCGTAAACCAGGCCGTAGAAACCCCGCCCCGCAAGATGCTCCAACAACTCAAGGGCCCTAGCCCTAAACCTCCCCAGAAGACGCCAGCGCTCACCCGAGTAAACCACTACACGCAACCCACGTAAAAGACTACAGGAGCGGTTTTTATCCATGCCCAACACATACCAAGCGGATGGCGGGCATAGACTACGACGCAACCTCCGAGGGCTATGACGAGCTCTACGGCGCTGAGCAGCTGCGGAAGTATTGGATGGCTTTGAGGCATGTTGACCTGGGTGGTTTGGGTGGCTGGGTTGTTGATGTGGGGTGTGGGACGGGGCTTCTGCTCAGTTTTCTCCGGGGGCTTGGCTGCTCCGCCGAATACGTCGGCATAGACGTCTCCGAGGCCATGCTGGTGAAGGCGTGTTTGAGGGCTGACGGCCTAACACACCTCATACAGGCCGACGGAAACAACCTCCCGCTCCGCGGCAAATCAGCCGACACACTCCTCTCCTTCACAGCCATACACCACCTCAACCCCGGCAGGTTCGCCGCAGAAGCAGCGCGGGCAACACGCAGCATAATAGTGGTCAGCCAGCACAAACGCCTAAAACCCCGCCTCAACATAGAACCCGTCGATGAAGAGGTCGACGAGCTCGTCGTCGCAGGCCCTGAGGTTTTTCGCGAGGCTGCAGGAGGCCCTCGCCAGAGTAGCCTACCCGGTGGAGGACAGGCTGGGCAGGGTTGAGAGGGTCTGCGCGGTTGACACAGCTTACTTGGGGGAGTTGTGCGCGGCCGCCGCAGTCGTATACGAAGTCTCCTCAGGGGAGACCGTTGAGGAGAAGGTGATGCAGTTCAGGGGCCGGAGAACACCATACATACCCGGCTTCCTAATACTGCGTGAGGGCCCGCCGCTCCTCGAAACCCTTGAAACAGTCACAAACACCTACGACCTACTGCTTGTCGACGGACATGGAAGGGCCCATCCGAGGAGGTGTGGGCTGGCGACGATGCTTGGGTTTGTCGCGGGCCGTGCCTCGGTCGGGGTTGCGAAGTCCCTGCTCACAGGCGTTGTCAGGGACACGGAGGTTGTTGACGGCGGTGAGGTGGTTGGGCTGGCGGGGAGGAAAGCATACTACAGCCAGGGCTACGGCGTCTCCTTCAACGACCTCCGCAAAGTCTACGAGATGTTCGGGGGAGGGTATCCGGAGGCCCTCAGGCATGCCGACAAGCTCTCAAAGACCGCGGTCAAGAAGTGAGGCAAGGGCCTCGTCACGTCCCAGAATTTCTACAACCTCTTCGTAGGGTATTGTGGGCTTGATCTTGCGTGTCCTACCGTGGCGTCCGTAGCTGACGAGGTCGCATGCGACGATACCGAGCATGTCAAGCTCCGAGACGAGCGTGCTCACCCTCCGCTCCGTCAACGGGTCCACAGCCATCAACCCGCAGAACTCCCTGTACGTGTTGTATAGGGTGCCCGACGTGGTGTCCACTCCCTTCCTTCCGCACACGTAGACCGCTAGGAGTACTATGCGGCTGTGTAGGGGGAGGGATGAGACAACTTCCTTGACACGTCCTCTCTCGATAAGCTGCTGGGCCCTTCTAACATGCTCAACCTCGACGCGTTCACATCCCTCACGCTCAGCAACCTCAGCCGCAACCCTCAACAGGTCGAGGGCCCTCCTCGCGTCACCGTGCTCAGCGGCCGCTAGGGCAGCGCAAAGCCCCACAACCCCGTCGTCGACCGCGCCGGGCCTAAGAGCCTGCCGGGCCCTGTCCCAGAGTATGTCGGCCAGCTCCGTCGCCGTGTAGGGTGGAAATACGACCTCCTCCTCGCTTAGGCTGCTCAGCACTCTTGGGTCGAGCTGTTCTTTGAACATGAGGTCGTTTGAGATGCCGACGATGGAGACCCATCCGCCTCCGTTCCCCGAGCGTGTAAGCTCGTAGAGAAGGTCGTCCCCGAAATCCTTCACAAGCACATCGACCTCGTCCAGGCAGACGACATAGCTCCCCCCATTCCTTGAGGCCGCTGTCTGAAACCTCCTGAAGAGCTCCCCCTTGGAGAGGCCTGTGAAGGGGACTGCTACGCCTGCTGCGGCGCAGAGCTCCGCCATAACCCTGTACTCCGTGCCGGCCAGCCTGCAGTTGACGTAAACGTATCTGACGCCCAGACCTCTCTCCGATGTCTCCGCCCCAAGCCTGTTGAAAACATGGCGTAGGACGGCTGTCTTCCCCGTGCCCGTCTTCCCGTAGAGGAAGAGGTTGGAGGGCCTGATGGACCTGAGCGACGGGGCCAGGGCCCCTGCAACGGCCCTTATCTGGTTTGTCCTGTGCGGCAGAACCCTCGGAACATAGTCGAACCTGAGGAGCTCATGGTTTACGATTATCGGCGATGTGTTTGAGTTATACCTCTGTATTATCTCTTCGAGGGGGTCTCCCCACTCTTTCCCATGTAAATGACCTCTTTCTTCCATGTTGTCTGTCTTTTCTAACACCGTTAGACCCCGTTTGTTGTTAGAGGCTAGGGTTTTTAGATAAAAAAGTAGAGAAAAATGTAGCAAAAGATACATGTTTCTCTGGAAAACCTTCTGCAGGCGGCCTTTCATGTGAAAGACATCTTCCAGAGGAAATGGAGGGGTCCCCCTCCACAGGGAACAAAACCACCTATGCCGACGGCCTTCACATAGGTGAAAGCCTGTAAAGAGCTGTTTCCCGAAAATCTTGGAAAGGGATGGGTAAGCCGTGGAAAGATGTTTACCGCCTGCTTCACAGGTGGCGGGGCTTCCTAACCCCTCCATTTCCTGTGGAACCCGCAAAAACCTGCAGCCAGCCACGCGGGTAAAAACTCCTCTGTGAACCCTGTTGTGAAGGAACGGATGCAACTCCATCCACCAACCCACCGCACCTACCGCCGCGTCCGTAGCCAGTTAATGCACCATAAGCACGTTGAGATGGTTGAAATTACCATTTATTGGGTATGCTTAAAGGCCATGAAAGCTTTCAGCAGCCTTCACAAATTATCCCGGTAAGATACACGCACTTCAGAAGTATTTTTTTAGAGATTTTCTCAGTATTACGTTTCTGTCTGTTCTTTTCGCAGCTTCTCCGAGAGTTTGCGGCTTTCGTGAAATAGCTGTATCAGGGATATGATGGTTTCGGCGAGCTGTCTAAGCTCCTCCGGCTCACTCGTCCTCTGGAGGAGGTTTGTCAGGACGTCCAGCTTGTCGGTTATGGCGTTCTCAAGCCTTGTAAGTATTAGGGGTGCTGAGGCTACGAGGACCTCCGACTCCTCATGGACTTTGACGACGGGTTTGTCGCAGCGTATGCAGCGGAGCTCACCCCTTATCTCGAAGAGGGGGCTGTTGCAGACGGGGCACATCTCGGAGAGCATCCTAGCCCCCGACCTCAACGCATCAGACATCCTCCTGATATAGTCGTCCTCAGCCGCCACAGACACTACATCCAGCAGCCCCGATATAGGGTTTCACATAGAAACAACCCCTTCAACCCTTCCTAGCCCTCTTCCTCCCCCTTACCCTGCTTCGATGTCCCGCACCGCCTAACCATACCCGCTTAAACAGTTAGAGAACTGCCGGGCCTGTTAGCGTTTTGATTTACAGAACCCGCTTCAGACAGGCGCTCGTCCATGGACCCCGCTTAACCTCAAAATTCCTTGATAGAAGTCTCTGGTGTTCAGACCTTTATCCTTGGTTTGTAGGCTTTGGTTTTCTTACGTTTTACGAAGAATAGCAACAGAGCTGCCGCTGATATTGCGGAATATGATAACACGTTCCCTACATGTAGCTGGCTATATTCAAGTCTTAGTGATTCAAACCCCTCCGTATTTACTAGGGCCCCTCCGCTGATATACGGCGAAAACGATAAAAAGCTAGCGGTGTATAGGCCTGCTGACCGAGGGTCTTGCGACAACTTTTCACCCATTGCAAGTACTTCGCTGTTTGTGACGGGCGCTCCATCATATTGGTAGAGTACTTTCACATGAATGTTGGTCAAAAAAGGTGGCGTATAGATGTCTAATAACGCACTTAAATTGTCGAAGATAACAGTGGCGTCGTTGGATTTATAGACTGTTAAACCGTATTTTGCATCTCTTATCCCAGCGACCCTGAATGTTATCGGCCCCATTTGATGCTGGACCAGACTTTTATCTAGAAACACTTCGCCCTGAAATTCCTGTCCATCAAATTCATAGTGAGACCGGCTAATTTTTATCTGGGCGGCCCTGCCAACCTCTACACGTTCGAGTACAGTTTGCAGTTCCACAACTACCCTATCAAATACAACATCGATAGAGTTCGTTACGAATGTGTTTAGACCGTAAAGGTCGTCTTGAATCCGTACTGCTTTGTATGTGTACTTGCCTACGTTGTCCTGTTTTAGAGATGGGTTAATGGAAACTCCTCCACGGAATGTGGCCCCGTCGTATTCGTAGTGGGCTATGGCCTTTACGGGGGCCTCTCTTCCAACGTCAACCCTGTAGCGGTCCGCAACCAACTCAACCCTAACCCTATCCCATATAATCTCAATAGTGTTTGATTTGAAGACCTTCAACCCATACAGCTCATCTAGGACTTGGACAGCTGTGTAAGAATATTTGCCCACGTTATGCTGTATCGTCGGTTGATTCAGGTAAATTTTAGCGGGAACAAATAGACCATCCGTTTCATAGTATGCGTAAGCTTTAATGGTTGCTTCGCTTCCAACATCTATTCTGTTCCGCTCTGCGCTTAGCTCCACGATTATTCTATCCCACGTAACCTCAACAGGGCCCATATTGTTCTCCACCTTATTTATGGTGTACCCGCTTAGCTGGAGGGCTGCGTTGTTCACGTTGTATGATGACTTGCGCGGTGTAGAGCTTGCAAACTGTGCTTCAAACCATCCATCCCCAAGGGAGGTTGCCCTAACACCACCGACCAAAACTTCACCGGACTGTACTGGGCTGTTATCATGGGCCCAGATGAGCTTGAAACCTACCCGTACCGGCGTTCCCATATCTATACGGGGGTTTAAAGCACTACTTCTTTTTCCCGTAACCACGGAGTATGTGTAGAGAACTTCGGAGGAATATGTTGCGGTTGAGAAATGTAGGCTATCTTCGGCGTTAATGCGGACTTGGCACCGACCAGGCGTCTTTACAGTGAGTCGAATGCTAAATTCCTCGTATGGCGAGTCCAGCAGACCATCTGTTGAATTGAAATAGTTTGTTGAGACTCCAGCCCTTCCGCAGTCAAGTGTGTATGAGGCTGTTCTTATCTTGTTTATTGTAACACTTCTACAATATGGTCTCCTACATGGGACAGGTTCAATGACGAGTTTTCCCTCATAGATGAGCTCAGCGTTGTCGGTTATCGGTTTCGGAGACCTTGACATCTCGATAGATAGCCTGTTTTCCAACACGTCTGGGAACCCGTTACGGTTATCGTCAACCCATCCTATCTGCCTCCGCGTACCCACCGATAAACACCAATTGGCGGTGTCCATTATACATTGTGAACCATCGACATCCCAATCATACAGATAGCCCCACTGTTCCGGTTTACCGTCATACTCGTCTGTCGCGCCAAATATGTGCCCAGTTTCATGGGCTACCACTCTATCCATCCTATCAATACCCCATCCATCGTTATCGTAGGTAACCACCAAATATGGTCCATTTAGATATGCGTATGCTAGTTTACCATCAGTAAACATACCGTCGACATCGTTGTAGCTGTCTACAACAAAAATTATGAAGGCCCAGTCCATACCCCAGCTCTTACGAATCTGGTCAGCACAACTCTTAGCCATCATGTAATGATTATCGCCTGAGCCGCAACCAAGTCTTGACAGTATTTGAGGCACCCAGAGCTGTTCGTCTGTGCTTGGTCTGATTATGGGCTCATAGTCGGTAAACCCAATAATCCTGTCTCTGTTTACATAGAATTCCAGTTTAGGGGATGCGAAAGGATACTGTGACATCCACCACCCCAGAGCCCTATATATGCCCTGTTCCACCTGAACCATCCTCCAATCCTGCCAATCCTCCATATTCGGGTCTATTCTGCCAGTGCTTTCAACGAAGACGATGTAAACACCGACCCTCCCAATCATGTATTCGCTAGTCTCCATCACGCCTGGGCGTGGGTCGCTGCTTGACTGGAACATGTATATGGGTGGGGCCTTTACATCGTCTTTCATGGGTGGCACGTCATTGCTGTCGCCTGGATAGGATTGTGGTGGGTAGTATGGCACAGGCATGGGTGCCTGATTCTGCGTCTCCGTTTGTAAAGCGGCTACGGGTACGGCGCATACTGCGAGTAGAAGAGCTGGAATTACTAGATGGATTATGTCTAACCCCTTACTCATCGTTGGTTATGGTATATTATTGAAATATATAAAATTTCGACAAACTCTTGAGCGTGCGAAAACTGCTGGAATTAGCGTAGTAATTGTTTATTGCTTGGACGTGATAGGGATGAGACGGGCCCTCCGCCTGTAGACCTCTGCCGCCGCCCTGTCGACGACGTGTATTTCGAAGGGGTCTCCGAAGCCTTCGGCCCACAGGGCTGCAAGCGTCTCGCCCGGCTTGAGGACGTCGCTGACAACAAGCACGTCTATGTCGCTTGAGTAGAGATACCTGCCCTCCGCAACACTCCCGAAGAGATATATCTCGGAGGAGGGGTCGAGGCGTTTAACAAAGGCCGCAAGCCTGCGCAGATAGGTGTCTAGGTTTTCGAAAACCTCCCTACGCCGCCGGGCCTCACGAAGCCAAAACTCCTCCGACAACGGTCTTCACCCGTTCAACCGCCGCCCTCAGCTTCTCAAACTCCTCGCCGGAGTAGATGCGTGGGAAATACCTTGAGACGATGTATGCGTCCTCGAGGATGCCGAGCTCGAGGCCGTGGGATGTCTGGAGCTGTTTTATTTCGTCGCTACCTGTTAGCTCCGCCAGCATATTGAGCAGCCTTCTTACGCCATGTGTTCGGGGGAAGTCAACCCCTTTCTTTAGGAGGGCGGCTTTGAGGAAGAGCTGGAGCGACTGCTCAAGACTGAAGACCGCCAAATCATACATGCCTCTCTCCGCCTGAAGCAAGGCCGTAACATAGAAACTCTCGGAACGCCGCAGCAACACCTCAAACTCCTCAACCCTACCCAAACCAACAAACATGCAGACACGCAGCTCATAACATTTTCAGATAGTGTTTGCGGGGGGTGGGATTCGAACCCACGAACCCCTGCGGGAGCAGGTCTTGAGCCTGCCGCCGTTGACCAGGCTTGGCTACCCCCGCCCCACAACCCCTACAGCATGTCTCAACTTTTAATGTTTTCAGCCAATCGGCCGAGACCCATTCACAGCCTATGACTCAAAACAACCCCTGACAGAAACGCCGCCGCGGCCAAAACAGCCGCCCAACCCCTCAGCATCAAAAACACATGGAGCAGGGGGCGATAAAGCTTTTGACCGCTGTGCAACCAGCCATCCCATGCCACAGGCCCTCGAATACATCACCTCATCCCTCGCCGTGTTGTCGATAGCCGTCATCCTCGTCGAATACTTCTACCCGTTGACGGAGACACAGCTCACAGCCCTCTACGTCTTCGACGCAGCCGTGGTAGCGGTCCTCGCAGCGGACTTCGCCAACAGAGCCAGACGCGGCGGCAGAAAATACCTCATAAGAAACAGCTACGAAGTCCTAGCGCTCATCCCGGCGGTTTTCTTCACGGCCTTGGAGCAGTCGCCGGTGATTGGGGCGGCCTTGAGGGGTTTGAGGCTCCTCAGGTTTTTGAGAATTGTGATTCTTTCGGCGCGTGGTTTGAGGGCCGTCCGCATGCTCTCAGCCTACGGTAGGCAGGCACATCTAGGCTACCTGCTCGCCGTCTCAGCCGTCGTGGTAGCCGTGGGAACCTTCAGCGCATACATCCTCGAATCAGACATCCCTGACTCGAGGATAAGGGATTTAGGGGACGCCTTCTGGTGGGCCCTCGCGACAGTCACGACAGTAGGCTACGGCGACGTAGTCCCCGTCACAGCCCTCGGAAGAGCGGTCGGCGCCGTCCTCATGGTCTCAGGCATAGCCATACTCAGCGTCTTCATCTCAAGCCTCGGAGCCTTCCTCATCAAAACAGCAGCCACCCCCAAAACACTCACAGACGAAGTCAAAGAAACAATCAAGAAAAAAATCGACAACATAGAAAACCTCACACAGGGAGAAGTCGAGGAACTACTCCAGATGATCAAGGCCCTGAACGCGAGGAGACATATTTAGATACTGGCTTCTGGGTGCGGTTGCATGCCTCGTCTGACCGAGCTCTGGGCCCTCGCGGTGAGGCTTTCCACGGGTTTTTTCTGGCTCTTCTTCGCAAGCCAGAGATGGTTTAACGTCGGCTGGGTCAGAGACCTCTTCACAACCGCCGCCGCAAACAACTACATCCCCCTCTACGGAGATTTTCTGAGAAGCCTCGCCGGCGACTGGTTTATCCTCGCGGCTGTGGTGACGGCTGCCGAGACAGCGATAGGCTTCATGATGGTTCTAGGGGTTTTCCCACGCGTCGCCGGAGGCCTCGGGGCCCTGATAGC
>Ga0272447_1002229_pt1 | contig 10702 bp, 8 predicted proteins | sample YNPCB0133_FD_194589 | JGI IMG/M metagenome (GOLD analysis project Ga0272447, IMG submission 194589) | Hot spring microbial mat communities from Yellowstone National Park, WY, United States - YNP-CB-013-3 | ecosystem: Environmental > Aquatic > Thermal springs > Hot (42-90C) > Sediment | place...
TACCTTCTCACCGGGGCGAATTTTGAAACTGATGCCCTTCAAAATTTCATCGCCATTTGGATATCGGAAGCGGACATTCTCAAAAGTCACTTCACCTTTAACTGTTGGCAAGTCAACTGCGTCAGGGGCATCAGTTATCTCCGGCTCTGTGTCAAGGACTTGAAAGACTCGTTCTGCAGCGCCAGCCACTTGTTCCCTGACTGCCTGAATTTGTGTCAGTCGCCTCGTGCTTGATGCGAGGGTGTAGAAATAGACCATGAAAGCCAGCAGATTCTCTGGTCGCAGCCAACCTTGGATAACGAACACTCCCCCGATGAACACGCCTGCGATAACTCCCATCGTCCCAATCAATTCCACCGAAGGTGAGAGCAATGTCCTGAGACGAATTGCTCTCAGGGTATGTTGATAGACTTGTCGGTTGCGTTGGTCAAATTGCAGCAAAGCCTGTTCCTCAGCACTAAAGGCTTGGACGAGTTTAATCCCACTAAGGCTTTCTCGCAGCAAGGCAGTTAATTGTCCTAAAGCGACTTGAGTTTCATATGACGCCCGTCTCAACCTTCTACCCAGCCGCCACATGAGCCAACCGACAAGCGGGAGCAAAACTAAAGCGATGACCGTCAAAGGTGGACTAATGACAAGCATCAAGACCAACGAACCTAAAATCAAAACAGGAGCAGAGACCAAATCCTCAATCCCAATTGTGACCAAAGACTGAAGGGCAGCGACATCGTTTATGATGCGGGCTAAAAGTTGTCCTGTCCGTTCGTGTTCAAAGAAAGAAGGAGGCATCGTTTGCAAGTGAGTATAGAGACGGCGCCGTAAATCCAAGACGACTTTCTGGGCGATGTTATTTGCGAGGAAAGTGTGGGCAAAGGAGATAGTTGCTCGCATGATGGCAACCCCAACCCCAACGAGACAAACTGCTCCAAGCAGAGTGAGTCTATTTGACGCATCGGCAAAAAGCCATTGCAGTCCCTTTTGGACGCTCCGGATAAGCCAATCCCCTTCCCCAGCCCGAACTCCAGATTCAATCAGTGGTCGTAACAAGTGTTGGGTCAACCAAATGAAATAGAAACGCAATCCTTCCGCCGCACCGATAAGAAGGACACATGCTACCGCTCGTTTCCAATAAGGGCGGAAGAAAATCAAGAGACGCCAAAAAGCGTCCCTCTCTCTCTTCGGTTTACTTCCGTCAGACCGATTTGGAGCCAAAGACTCGGCAGTTTTTGCTCTCTGAAGACCCATTAAGAACTTTCACTCCCAACGGTGACTACTTCAACCTCTGGTGCAGGCTGAAGGGCGAGTTCTAACACCTCGTCCATGTTTTCAACGAAGTGAAACCTCAAAGCGTTTCGGATATGTTCGGGAATTTCAACCAAGTCCTTTTCGTTCTGGGCAGGCAAGATGATCTCGGTTATGCCAGCCTCCTTTGCTGCCAAAACTTTTTCCTTGATCCCACCGACAGGCAAGACTCGCCCTGTCAAGGTAATTTCCCCTGTCATGGCGACATTGTGTCTTACAGGTCTTCCAGTCGCCAAACTTGCCAAAGCAGTCGCCATCGTTATGCCAGCCGAAGGTCCATCTTTTGGTATAGCGCCTGCTGGGACATGGATGTGGATGTCATGTTTGCTGAAGAAGTCTTCAGGGATGCCAAGTTGTTCCGAACGAGAGCGGACATAACTTAGGGCAGCCTGAGCGGACTCCTTCATAATTTCTCCCAAGTGACCAGTGATGATAAGTGAGCCCTTGCCCGGCATCTTTGTCGTTTCCACAAACAAAACTGAACCGCCGAACGGCGTCCATGCCAGTCCCGTAGCCACGCCAACCTGTGGTCTCCTTTCGGCAATCTCCTCCAAGAACTTTGGAGGTCCGAGAAATTCAGCGACATTCTCCGGCGTGACTACGACCTTTTCAGTGTTCCCTTCTGCCACCCTGCGGGCTACCTTTCGGCAAATGTTAGCGATTTCCCTGCTCAAGTTACGAACCCCAGCCTCCCTCGTGTATTGCTTGATGATAACTGACAACGCTTCGTCGGTGAACTCAATATGGTCTTGCGTCAGACCGTGTTCTTTCAGGTTTCGTGGAACGAGATAGCGCTTTGCTATTTGCAACTTCTCCTCGTGGCTGTATCCGGGCAATCTTATGACTTCCATTCTGTCAAGGAGTGCAGGTGGGATTGTGTCGGTGATGTTGGCTGTGCAGATGAACAGGACTTGGGAAAGGTCAAAGGGGACATCAAGGTAGTGGTCAACGAAAGTATGGTTTTGCTCCGGGTCAAGGACTTCAAGGAGAGCCGCTGCAGGGTCGCCCCTAAAGTCAAATCCAAGTTTGTCAACTTCGTCCAACATGAAGACTGGGTTTTTCGTTCCAGCCTGCCTGAGCCCTTGTATTATTCGCCCTGGAAGTGCACCAACATAAGTTCGCCTGTGACCTCGAATTTCCGCCTCGTCCCTTACCCCGCCCAAACTGATGCGGACGAATTTACGACCCAAAGCACGGGCAATACTTTGACCCAAACTCGTCTTGCCCACTCCCGGCGGACCAACGAAGCATAAAATCGGACCTTTTGTGTCCTGCTTGAGTTTGCGGACTGCCAGAAACTCCAAAAGCCTTTCCTTCACATCGTCAAGGTCGTAATGGTCTTCGTCCAAGACTTTCTTTGCATGGGCGATGTCCAAGTTATCTTCGGTCACTTTGTTCCAGGGCAAACTTATGAGCCAGTCAATGTAAGTTCGGCTTACGGTGTATTCGGCTGCTGCAGGGTGCATTTTGGACAACCTGTCCAGTTCGCGGAGCGCCACTTCCTTGACCTCTTCTGGCATCCCCGCTTCCTCAATTTTCTGCCTCAACTCCTCAATTTCCGCCTCCGGCGTCTCACCCAATTCTTTCTGGATTTCCCTCAGTTGCTGCCTCAGGATGAACTCACGCTGAGCCTTGTCAAGTTCCTGCCGCGCCTGCTCTTGAATCTTCTGGGTCAACTCCAAGACTTGGATCTCCCGCGAAAGCAGTGGGACGAGTTCCCTCAATCTCTGGATGGGGTCAGTCATCTCCAAAAAGCGTTGTCTATCCTGCGGGGTCAAGTTGAGGGCAGTGACAACAACATCAGCAATTTGAGCAGGCGAAGTCAGCGAAGCCACAAGGTTTATCGCCTCATCGGGTAGATGAGGGGAAAGTTGAATCACCCGCCTGAATAAGTCCAAAACGCTATTGACGAGCGCCTGCACCTCAATGGTTTGCTCAACGGTTTCGTCTACGATTGAGTATCGCGCTTTAAGATATGGGTCGGTTTGCGTCCACTCCTCAATTCGGACTCTCGCAATCCCGCGAAGGAGCAGGTGGATATGCCCATCAGGTGACCTCATCATCCTCATGATGTTGACCAAAGTCCCAATTTGGTAAAGGTCATCTGGTGGCTGCGGGTCTTGGATGTCCTTGTCCTTTTGCATCACTGTTATGAACACCCGCAAATCAGCGGCTACGGCATCAACCGCCCGAACGCTTTTAGGACGCCCGACATCCAAAGGTGTAACCATCATCGGGAAAACCACATAATCTCGCAAAGCCACGACAGGCAACTCTGGTGGCAACTTTTGTTTCAAGTCTTCTGGAATAAACACAAACTTCCCCCCTTGTCTTCAGCGTTTGAGTTCCTTCTCCAACTTTTCGTAAGCCTTCCGCAATTCATTGAGACGGTCAGCAACTTGGTCGTGCTCATCAGCGAGTTGTTCGCAAATCTCTGCCAACCTTCCCTGCTTCGCTTGGCGATACTGTTTTGCCAGCGCCTTAAATTGGCTCTCCAGCCTTTCAAAGGAATCAGCAAGGTCCTCACAGTATTCAGCCATCTGGCTTGCCCATTTTTGTGATAGGAAGGTTGACTTTTGTTCAGCCTTGACAGCGACCCAAATCAAAGCGAGCCCGACGCAAACTAAGATTAAAACCCCTAACCTCATGGCTATCCATCCTTCCTTTTCACGGCTTAATTGTCAACAATCTTGCTTGTTCTGGAGACGCTTTCTTAGGGATGCGGATTTGAAGTAGCCCCAACCTATATTCAGCCGTTATACCATCAGCGTTGATGGCGCTCGGTAACGGGATTCTGCGCTCAAATGACCCGTAAGGAATTTCCAAAACCAGATATTGGACATCTGCACTCACAAGTGGCGGGCGACGAACACCGCGAACGACGAGCAAACCATTGGGGTGATATTCAACTTCCAAATCGTTTTCGCTCACACCAGCCACATCAACGATGACATAGTAAGCCTCATCGTCTTCACAAACATCAACTGCAGGCTCCCAGTGGCTTCCAACTTGCATGTAAACCCTTTGAACCCAAAATCTCATCTCTTCCATGCCTGAACGCCTCCAAAGTTGATTATGGCACTCCCGGCTCACAACAGAAAACATCGGAGAATGTCACGCATCATCCACTGTAGGCAAAAAGTCATTCATCTCCAAACAGGCATAGTAAGCCAGTCGTTGCTATCATTGAGTGTGATGAAAGGTCAGAGCAAAAGGCGACAATGTGTTGGCGCTACTTTATGGGGCTTGAAAGGAGCAGCAAGGCATGTGGGCGATAGAGATGGACGGCTTGACGAAAGTTTTTCGGTCGCTGTGGCGCAAACCTGTCGTCGCTGTCCAAGACCTCAATCTGAAAGTGCCTATCGGCAGTGTCTTTGGTTTCCTCGGTCCGAACGGGGCGGGGAAGACGACGACACTGAATTTGCTCTTGGGCAACTTGCGCCCGACGCGTGGGACGGGACGCATTTTTGGCTATCCCATCGGCAACCCTGAAGTTCGTCGGCTCATCGGCTACTTGCCCGAAAAGTTTCAGTTTCACGATTCCCTGACCGCCGAAGAGTTTCTGGACTTTCACGCCCGCTTGCTCGGTTTGCCCTCGTCGGTTCGGCGACAACGCATTGATGCCGTGCTGGAGTTCGTCGGGTTGCAAGAACGGCGTCGGTCTAAGGTGCGGGAATTTTCGCGAGGCATGTTGCAGCGCCTCGGCATCGCACAAGCCTTGCTGAACGAGCCGAAGTTGGTCATCTTGGACGAGCCAACTTCCGCCTTAGACCCGCTGGGGCGTTGGGAAGTGCGCAACCTCATCTTACGCTTGAAAGAGCAAGGCGTCACCGTTTTCCTCAACTCGCATCTGCTCAGCGAAGTGGAGATGACCTGCGATGCTGTCGCTATCCTCAACAAAGGGCAATTGGTCTTTCAGGGCAAGTTAGACGAGTTGCTGAGCGAACCGTTAGAGTTGGACATCCGTTTCCAGAACCCATCACAATCGTGGCGGGACATCGCTGTCAAGTGGGGCACTGTCGTCGGCGTTAACGGCGATATGTTGACGGTGCGGGTTCGCACGGAAGATGCCATCCCTGATTTGATTGCGGCGCTCGTTAGCAATGGTGCTCGGCTGATGAGCGTCGTGCCGAAACGCTTCTCGCTGGAAGACTTGTTCGTGCAGGTGATTCGCGATGAACCGCGTTGAACCGATTGCCGTTCCACTGCCGTCAGTTTCATTGTGGGCGAGATGGGTAACGCCCGTTTTGGTCATCTCCCGATTGACGATCAAGGAAGCGACAAGGCGGTGGGCGTTCGTCGGCGGTTTGCTGTTGGGCGCAGGGATGATGGCGTTGCTTGCGTATGTGTTCGCCAATGTCAAGCGGCACGGCGAGTTTTTGCCCGCCGAAGTGCAAGGGAGTTTGGTCGTGCATTTTGGCTTGGTCATCACCCGCTTCTTCAGCGCCGTGATGGCGACGGCGTTAGCGTGTGGGGCGATTGCGACGGAACTGGAGCGGGGCACCCTCACCCTCGTCGTCACCAAACCCATCCGCCGCTGGCAAATCGTCTTTGGCAAATGGTTGGGCTTCGCCATCGTCTTGACCCTCAACCAACTTTTGTGGCTGGCGGTGATTGAGTGGGGCGCGTGGAATCGGTTGGGCACTTGGCATTGGGGCGTCTGGAAAGCAGGTTTAATTGGGTTGCTTTACCCGCTGCTTTTCGTCAGCCTCAATTTGTTGCTGTCGGTGCATTTGCCCTGGATTTTCGTGGCGCTGATTTCCCTCGTCTTCATGGGTATCGGTTGGTCAGAGACGGCGATGCGCAACATCGGCACGCTGGCGAATTTGCCTCGGTTGCTCACGCTCTCGCAGGTAGCAGGTTACCTGATGCCAACGGGACGGGTCGCCCGATGGATGGTTGTGGAAAGCGATGTTTTGGACATTGTGCCTCGCTTGAGCGGACCGCCGGGCGTGGAAATGCTTCAACCGACGGTCGGCGACTTGCTTTATGTCTTCGCTTACATCCTCATCGGTTTGCTTCTCGCTTGCTGGCTGTTTGGACGGAAAGAAGTGGCAAGTTAACAGTCCTGACACCCTCCCACAGCAGGTCAGCGAAAAACGAGAAAACGAGACTTCTGTCAAAAAGGATTTCTCGGCAAGTCATGAGATGGACAGTTGAAAGAGCAGGAATATCGTAAGGTCAGGAGTTCGGCAAATTGTTAGGTCGGCAAAGGATTGGACGCACTTATCGGGCTAACCAACCAAGCAAGAGAACTGTCAATGCCCAAAGAGCCAAGTTGACCACGAAAGGCTTGTCTTTCAGCATCTGTTCAGGTGCGCCGGCAGTGTCGGTCTGATAAGCCAAGTAGAGGTAGCGGAGCACGCCATAAACGACGAACGGAATTGTGACCATCAACCAAGGTTCTTTCCTGTCGCCCAAAAGGATGTGTGGTGCAGTGAAGGTGTAAAGGGAATATGCCATGATGGTCATTGAAGCGGTGACGGCGATGAACATGTCCAGAAGTTGGGGCGAATACTCGCCCAAGACCGAACGAACTGCCGTTGCGTTGTTGCCCATCAAAAGCAATTCGTGCCGCCGCTTGCTGAAGGCGATGAAGAGAGCCACCAAAAGGGTGCACAAAATCAACCAAGGCGAAATGTCAACTTTGATGGCAAGACAACCGGCAACAACCCTCAAAACGAAACCTGCAGCCACACCAATGGCGTCAACGATAATGAGCCGTTTGAGCCAGAAGGAGTAAACGGCGCCCCAAATCGGATAGGAAAGGGCAGCGAGAAAAAACAAAGGCGCTTCGTTTCGCCACGCTACCACAAGCGCCAAGATAAGCCCTAAAAGGGCACTGCCCACTGCCAATGCAGTAGCCTCTTCCACCGAAACCCTCCCTGAAGCGACAGGGCGGTTCCTCTTGACAGGGTGCTTGCGGTCTTTTTCCCTGTCAACCACATCGTTGATGGCGTAAACTGCTCCCGACAACAAGCAAAAACTGATGAAGCCGAAAAGCACAAAAGTGAGGTCTGCGATCGCTTTCGGCGGTGGCAATTTGAAATTACCTGCGAAGATGTAACCTGCGAAGATGAGGACATTTTTGACCCACTGGTGAGGTCGCAAGAGGGCGAGCCAATCTCTGACTTTCGTGACCATCCTTCACCCTGCCTTTCCGTCACGAATTCCCGCCATCGGCTACGGATTGGATGAAGGCGTCTGTCAAGTCGGGATCAAGTTGGGAACCAGAGACTTTTCGCATCTCTTCCAGCGCTTGCTCTGTTGAATAAGCAGGTCGGTATGGTCGCTCGGAGCAAAGGGCGTCAAAGGTGTCAGCGACTGCGAGAAGTCTCGCAGGGAACGGAATTTGTTCGCCCTTCAATCTGTCGGGATAGCCGTCTCCATCAAACCGCTCGTGGTGATGTTTCACAGCCGCTTCAATGGTCTCTGTCAAAATGGCGGGCGGGTCTATCAACTCCAAACTCCAAATCGGGTGTTGCTTGACAAGTTGCCACTCGTTATCCGTCAACCTTCCCGGCTTCATCAAGACTTCTTTCGGCACCTTCAGCAGCCCCAAATCTTGCATCAGCGCCGCTATCCTCAATTGCTCTGCTTCCTGTTTGCTCAATCCGACGACTTCAGCCAACCGCTTAGCGTAAATCCCGACCCTTATTGAGTGACCTTGCCGATATGGCATCAAGGTCTCAGCAAACTTGCAGAAAGAAGCGAGGGCTGAAATATAGCCATCACGGATTTTCTGGTGGAGTTGGGCATTCTCAATGGCGAGCGCTGCTTGAGCGGCTAAGACGAGGTAAAGCCTTATGTCGCTTTCGGAGAACGGACGGTCTGAGGTAAGTCTGGTCAAGTTAAGCACACCAACGACCCTGCTGCCAACCTTAAGTGGCAAACAAAGGGCACTACCTGCGCCTTGATAGTGCAAGGCTGTGGGCGAGAACTGGTGAATTGTTTGGGCATTGATGAGCAAAGGTGCGCCAGTGATAACGACTTGACCTGCAATCCCTTCACCGACAGGAACTTCTATGGAAAGCAAATCTGGCGAAAGCCCTTCCGCAGCCACCAGCCGAAGTCGGGGCGGAGAAGTTGACTGGTCAACGAGCATGATGGAGACTTTATCGGCTCTCGCTTGTTGAAGGGCTACATGCAAAATCCTCTGCAGCACTTCTTCGGTTTCAAGGGAAGTGGCGATTTGCTGAGCGACCTCGCTCAGTGAGATCATCAACTCAAGCCTCTCTCGCTCTCTTATGGCACGGATATATGCTGCGGCTCTTTCAACTGTTGCCTGAAATTCAGAGATGGTGAAGGGTTTGGGCAGGAAAGCCCAGAAACCCGCTTCAAGGGCTTCCCTGTTGGTGTCGGCGACATTTTGCCCCGTGATGAGAATTCCGACCAACTGTGGTAGGTGCTCTCTCATCATCCTGAACAGAGCCATCCCGCTGCCATCCGGCAGAAGCCAATCCACCACTGCCAAGTCAAAGGCTTCCTGTCGGACTTTCGCCAACGCTTCCGAAGCCGTTAAAGCAGTTTCAACTTCCATCCCTAACCGCTGCAGAGCAAACTTGCAAATTGCGACTGTGCTTTCCTCATCGTCCACGATAATCACTCTCAATTCCGCCATAAATCACTCCCCCTTCACCGCCTCTGGGAGAGGCGGTGGTGTGTGCATTCGTCTCCAGAAGGCTTCAAGTTCTTCCATGAGACGCTTGGGCGGAAGGTTCATCAAATAGCGGCTGAATTCCCTCAGCCTGAGGCTCAACTGTTCTATTTGCTCAAGTGCGTCCCTGACATGAGGTGGCAGTTGCTCCTCCATCAGGGCAATTTGGGTCAAGCCCAAAATCCCGTTGAGGGGATTGTTGATGCCGTGACTGAGATACTGAACCAGAGCCGACCATAAATCCGGCGACATAGTTGGCAACAGCGGCATTGAAGGGGCAAATTCAGGTGCAGTGATTACCTCTATTCGGTTACCGCCTTTGGTCTTTGCCATAGTAAGGGCTTGGTCAATGAGCGAGAGAAGACGATGAGAATTTTTAGGCTCAACTTTTTGAGCGGTTGTCAAGCCGATGCTGACTTTGATAGTGAGCCTGACATCCCTCACTGGCAGAATATCCGCTTCCGTAAGCCTCACTTTCAACCTTTCAGCAACTTTCAGTGCGCCTTCCAACGGAGTCGCCGGCAGCGCTATAGCAAATTCATCACCGCCGTATCTGGCAACAAGGTCGTAGCCTCGCACTGATTGCCTTAGGATAGAGCCGACTTGCCGCAATATTTCGTCGCCAGCATCAAACCCAAGCACTTCATTGAAAATTCGGAATTCATCCAAGTCAGCCAATAGCAGACTGACCGGGTAACCGAAGCGGGCGGCTCGGTGCAACTCGCTTTCCAATTTCCTGCCAAAGGCTTTTCGGTTCGGCAAGCCAGTCAAAGGGTCAATCCAAGCCACCTTCTCAATCCGAACAGATTGCTGACTCCAAGAGATAAGTGAGCGGATTATGTGGGCAGTGGTGTCCAGAAGAGGGGCAAGTGTGGGGCGATTTTGCTCTGATGTCTTAACGGCGATAATTCCCATCCATTGAGCATCGGAGAAAACTTTCGTTGCGAAAGCGTGGCGAACGGTCACTGGAAGGCAATGCATTTCCAACCATCGTTTCCCGTCCTCACCCTGAGCGACACCGAACATCGGCGTTCCCTTCAAATCCGTCAAGACGATTGCCCCGTCCCCTGACCCAGCAGCGAAAAGCAAAAGTTCAAGCAGGAAAGCCAAACTCTCTTCCAATACCGCTGATATGTCGGAGCGAGTTGCTGCTTCCAACCAAGACCTCAAAACTCGCCCATTCATGAAAGCAGGAAGGAAGGGGATGAAAAGCCTACCCATGCCTTGTGCGAAAACTTCAAAGTTTTTTCTTTCCTCATCGCTCCAATCAGAAGTCCTTAACCGCCCAACCCAGCAAAGTATCAACGGTTCAGGTCCGTCAAATTTTCCCACCGCCAGCGCTGAGGCGAGAGGAGGCATAACAGGCAAAAAAGATGTGTGAGGGGATTTGAGGTAAAGGGGCGAATATGAAAGTTGCTTTAAAAGCAAGGCAGGGACAGTCAAGGCAGTTTCGGTGAGGCATTGAAGCCGAGTGTTGAAAATGAAATGCGAAAATTTCCGTTCACTTTGCCAAAATCCAACACCGCAGACATCAGCCCTCAACCGCCTTGAAGCAGCTAGGAGTGAAAGGCGAATTAACTGTTCAATCCATTGCCGCTCCGCACCCGTTAGTTTCACTTCCGACACTCCCCTTGCAAAATTTTCAAGTCGTCGTCTCTCCTAAAGATCGCAAAAACGACTCAACTTCCCCGACCCGATGAACAGAAACGCCTTCAGTGCTGACAGAACTAACTGCCAATGGCA
>Ga0272447_1002230_pt1 | contig 10698 bp, 8 predicted proteins | sample YNPCB0133_FD_194589 | JGI IMG/M metagenome (GOLD analysis project Ga0272447, IMG submission 194589) | Hot spring microbial mat communities from Yellowstone National Park, WY, United States - YNP-CB-013-3 | ecosystem: Environmental > Aquatic > Thermal springs > Hot (42-90C) > Sediment | place...
TTTTACTCGCCCCGCGTGCAGGTGCTGAACGGCGGGCTGAAATCGTTCGGCACGCTGGGCAACTGGTCTTACGGCATTCTGGGCGGGGAGTACGAGGTGCAAGACCGCCGTCGCCAGCTTCTAACGGGACGAGTGCGCTATCAGGTGGCGCCTCGCTCCTTCATCGGCATGATAGGCTTAAGTAATTCGCGTGGGGGTGTGGACGAGCGGCTCTGGGGAGGCGAGATCGATCTCAGGCGCATCACGGATGAGGGCGAGTGGCGGCTGGCTGGGCTTTCGATGCAGCTGCAGGGCGATCGGAACGGGCACTATCGCTTCGTGCGGATTGAGCGCAACGCACCTGACCGTCACCTCAGCTGGTACATCATGTGGGACGACATCTCACCCGATTATCGCCCGCGCCTGGCGTTTGTGCCCGAACGCGGCTGGCGCGGGATGGAGCTGCAAACTTACTATTTTGACCGTCCCCAAGGCGGTGCGCTGCTTTGGTGGGGGATGCGGGTTGGTGGGCGAACGCGCCAGCGCTATCAGGGCGGCACATTGGACGAGGGGGTCAGCATCGGCAGTGAATGGCTCTATCGGAACCACCTGGCTTTGGGGCTGGAGCTAAACTACCTGCGTCGCCCCCCGCACATCGACCGCACCCTCGGCTTGATGGTGCGCTGGAACACGCTCGACCTGTATCGCAACGGGCTCCTCTATGCACTCATAGGGGAGCAGAACGGGGGGCGCAGCCTCTATGTTACCCTACAGCAGAAGCTGGAGCTGGCACCCCGCCTGCGACTGGGCATCGCGCTGGAACAGCTGCATGTCGACTATCCCGACACGCCCGACGATGACCGCTCGCGTCAAGCCATCCTCACGCTCAACTACGAAATCACGCCAGAGCGTGTGCTGGGCGGACGACTGGTGGTCAATCGCATCGAGACGGGCGGTGAGGTCAGCACCACGCGCAACTTCTACCTGACCTATATGCAGCGCGTACGCCGTGGACTCGATATCTACCTCATCTATGGGCTGCCGAACGCCAGCCTTACCCAGAACCGCCTCGCAATTAAGATTGTGACGCCAATAGAATGGTAGGGCACACACGCGGGTGTGCCTTGCGCCTCATAGCCCCGAAACTTACCTGCTTCTGGCTGCTTGCTAAATGGAATGATTCCGATACAGGAGGCGTTCGGGGCTGGATGTTCGTTATTATCGGGACGCTGGTGCTGTTCGGTGCGATTCTGGGCGGCTTCCTCATGCATGGGGGCAAGGTGGCGGCGCTCATCCAGATTTCGGAGTATATCATTATTGGAGGTGCCGCCATCGGCTCGATGATGGTGGGCAATCCGCCCAGCGTTATCACCCAAGTCATCAAAGCGGTGTTGGGCACGCTCAAAGGCAGCCCCTACAAGAAGGAGACCTTCCTGGAGCTGTTGCAAGCCCTGTTCGCGCTCTTCACCCTCGCCCGCAAGGAGGGGTTGCTCGCCTTGGAGCAGCATGTGGAGCGTCCGCACGAGAGTACGCTTTTCCAGCAGTATCCAAGCTTGCTGAACAACCATCACGCGCTGGCGTTCCTGTGCGACACGATGAAGGTAGTGCTGACGGGAGCGGTGGGTTCGTTTGAATTGGCTGAGATGACCGAGATGGACATCGAACGCCACCACGAGGAGGCGATGAAACCCGCGCATGTGTTGAGCAAGGTGGGCGATGCGATGCCCGGCTTCGGAATCGTGGCGGCGGTGCTGGGCGTGGTCATCACGATGGGGGCCATCGATGGACCGCCCGAAGAGATTGGGCACAAGGTGGCTGCTGCGCTGGTCGGAACTTTTCTGGGCGTGCTGGCTGCCTACGGCATCTTCCAACCGTTGGCATCAGCAGTGGAACACAATGTGCATCCGGAGGAGCAATACCTGCAGTGTATTCGGCAAGCGCTGATTGCCTTTGCACGGGGTGATGCACCCCTCACCTGCATCGAGTTCGCTCGACGCAGCATCGAGCCAACGCTGCGCCCCTCCTTCCAAGAGGTGGAGGAGGCGGTGCGCAACACGGGCAGCAGCCAGCCGTTGGCACAAGCCGCATAAAGAGAGCGTCCTATGGCACACGAAGGTGGCGAAATTCGAGTCGTTAAGCGCAAAAAAGGCGGGCACGGGCATCACGGCGGCGCATGGAAGGTCGCCTATGCCGACTTCGTGACCGCTATGATGGCGTTCTTCCTCGTGATGTGGATTATCGGGCTGGATCAGGAGATTCGCAAAGCCATCGCGGGCTATTTTCGGGACCCCACGGGCTTTTTTGAGGCGCAGATGCGTTCAAAAGCCGTCTTTACCGTGAACGACGCCATCCCCCCAGGCGGCAAAAACACGATGGAGATGCCCCATACCGCCGGCAAAGAGGGTATCAAGCCCCCCGGACTGGCGAAAGGGGTCAAAAATGAGCGGGAGCAGCTGGAAGCCTTCAAAAAATACCTTGAAGCGGCGTTGGCGAACATCCCCGACCTGGCGCGCCTGAAGGAGCATGTGCGCATCGAGTTCGTGCGCGAGGGGTTGCGTATTGAGTTAATTGAGGGACCGGAGCCTGTCTTTTTCAAGACGGGCAGCGCAGAGGTGACCCCCGCTGCACGCAAGTTGCTGACCCTTATCGCACGCGAAGTGAGCAAGCTGGACAATCGGGTGGTGATTGAAGGGCACACCGATGCGCGCCCCTACCGCTACGAGAAGCTCTATTCGAACTGGGAGCTTTCCACCGATCGGGCGAACGCGGCGCGGCGCATAATGGAGACGGGCGGTCTCTGGAAAGGTCAGGTGGCGGAGGTTCGAGGCTATGCAGCGACGCGCCTGCGCGTGCCCCGCGACCCGTTCCACTATTCTAACCGACGCGTGTCCCTGCTCGTCCCCTATCGCTCACAAGAGTAGCCGATTCATGCAGCGGAAGGCTCAATTTTTGTGAATAAGGGGGAGCGCACGGCTTATAATCGGCTCCGCGCTTCCATATTTATCCTTCTTCTTCGAAGTGGCTTGGGGAGTCCCATGAGGGGGGGCGGTAATGTTCGCTGCAGCGTCGCTGCTGATTCTCCTCTTCCAGTTCCAGCAGCAGCGCGCGCTGTTTGCGTTGGATAATCTCCTGGCAGCGGATGTCGGCGTCCAGTGCGCGGCGCAATTTCGGCAGCCAGGCGGGGTCAGGTTCCAGACATTCCAGCGTGCGCAGCACCTCCTCCCGCCGCTGCAACAGCCCCACCACCTGATCCCAGTCGTCCTCCTGTAGCGCCTGTTCCAGCGAGAGGCTCAACAGCCAGAAATCGTCCAGCAAGGTCTCGATCAAGCTCTTAGCCATGTAAACTCACCTTTTCGGGTGTGCTTGCGCTCAGAGGCGCCTCCACCTGGCTGGCGATGGCATCCCACGCTTCACGCAGCTCGCTCAACAGGGCGATGGCGTGTTGAACTTTGGCGGTGTCATCTTCGAGGTTCGCCTGCACCAGCTGATTGTAGAGGTAGGTGTAGATGCGGAAGAGGTTCTCCGCCACCTCACCCCCCTTGGTGAAGTCGAGGCTGCCAATCAGCTCGGCGAGGATGCGCTGAGTCTTTTGCAGGTAGCGATTCTGCTGTTCATAGTCGCGCCGCTCGATGGCTTCCACGGCGTGGTTGAGGAAGCGCAATGCGCCATCATAGAGCATCACCACCAGTCGGGCGGGATGCGCCGTTTCAACCGCCGTTTGCAGATACCGTTCGTGTCCATTCGCACCGCCGTACATAGGTTCCTCCGGTATGTTCAATCCAAGCCGTCGAACCTGTCGGACGGGTTAGACAGGTCGGACGGGGATTGGGCATGGTTGTTGTTTTTAGGCGGCTCGTGGCAAGGGGATGCCTGCCATCATGGCGGCGAGCCGCTGGCTCTGGGACTGCATCTGGCTCAAGGCGCGTTCCAGTCGGGCGAACTGCTGGCGCAGCATCTGCTCACGCCGGCTCACCTCGTCCCGAATCGCCTGCATCTGCTCGTCGAGTGCCCTAATCTGGTCTTGCAGGGTGTTCGTGGCAATGGTCAGGTCGCCGCTCACGATGTCGGTCACCGACTTGGCATACTGGCGCACCTGGTCGGCAACTCCGCGCGTGAAGACCACCGCGCCATAGGTGCCTGGGGTGGTCGCCATCACCCGAATCTGCAGCCCTGCCGTGTTGGGATTGCCGCTGTTGCCCGTGAGGAACTGTCCCTGTCCCGTCGCCGGCTCGCCGTTGATTGTGCCCGCCACATCCTGACCCTGCGCTTCAATCGGGCTGGTGCCGATGCCAGAGTTATTGGCGCTGGCTGCCTGGTCCGAGACCACGCTGAAGCTGCTGGCGGAGCCGTAGTTGCGTGCCTGAATCACCAGCTTGCCGTCGCTGTCTTTGCTGGCGACCACCAGGTTCTTCAAGCGCGGGTCGTTGTTAATGCGCGCGATGGTGTCGTCGATAGTGCTACCCGCGGGCAGCACCAGCGTGTAGGGTTCACTGCCGAACAGGCTACCGCTGAAGGTGAGCCGCTCCTCGGTTGTACTGGCTGCCGTCTGAGCGATGGAAGCGGTGGCGGTGGCGCGAGTGGCAACCTGTGTGATGACCACCTCATAGCCTGTGGATGAGGAGGGGCGTGTCGCATCGGTCGCCGAGACGAAGGCGATGTTCGGGTTCGTGGCATAGCCGTTCGCGATGAAGAGGCGACTGACGCCCGTCAAATCGCGATTCAGTGCCTCCATCAGTTTGCCTTCGTCCAGCGTGAGCTTGCCGTCCTGCCCCAGCCGCACGCCCACCTGCGTCAGTGCGCGTAGCGGACCATCAAGCCCCTGCACCACATCGGTGATTCTGCGCACCAGCGTGTCCTGAATCAGGCTGACCGTTGTGTCGCCAAACAAGACGCCGCCTCGCAGCTTCTCCTTATCGAAGGAGGCAGCCTGCTTCAGGAAATCGACGAGGCTGTTGAAGGCGTTGATAAAGTTATTCACGGAGCCTTTGATGCCCTCATAATCACGCGAGAGGGTGATGGTGGCGCGCTTCGGATTGGTTGCATCCGCGCTCTGCAGGGTCAGCGTGACGCCTGGGATTACATCGGTAATCTGGTTCTTGCTGCGCTTGAAGTTGATGCCGTCCACACTGAACTCAGCATCTTGTGCCTGCACCAGCTCCCGCTCGTACTGGTTCTGTAAAATGCCCAGATTTTTCAGGATGTTGTTCTGGTCGGTGAAGGTGGGCAAGGCGCTACCCCCATCGATTTTGAGACGATAGAGGGTGGTGCCGTTCACCGTTTCGCTAATCACTGAAGCGGTGACGCCCGGGATGCCCGCGCTGTTGATTCGGTTGGCGATGGTGTTGAGGCTATCGGTCGCGAAATCGATGTTCACACTGACGCCGTTAATTTGGATAGTGCCGCTGGGGGGGTTGCTCATGCCGAACAGGGTGCCAAGCGGTGTGTCCGAAGCGGTGAACCGCTCCGAGAGGGCGGCGTTGTTCTGTTGATTGCGAACAAACTCGGCGTAGGTGACCAGCTTGAGCGTGGGCACAAGGATGTTATAGCCGCCCACATCGGCGAGCTGGATACGGCTCTGCGCTCCCGTTTCCTTTGCGGTCAGCGTGAGGAACACCTGCCCGTTATCGCCGTTCAGAATGGCGGCGGTGACGCCAACATTGGCGGCATTAATCTTGCTGGCGATGGAGGTCAGCGTATCGCTGGCGACCACCTCGATGACCTTGCCGTTGACCATGAACTGTCCAGAGACGCCCAGTTCGGCGGTGGCGGAGGTATGAGCGCCGCTAATGAGTTTGTGCGCTTGGGCGAGCTTGCTCACCCGCAGCTCGTAGGTGCCCGGCACCGCATCGGTTGATGCCGACGCGGTGGCGACCGCCGTATCGGACGAGGTGGCTCGGATGAGATTGAAAGCGTTTTTGACCGAGAGCGCGCCCGCTGCGGTCTGCAGATTGCTGACCAGTCCCCGGAACTGGTCATACGCGCTCATGCGCGCGCTCAATTCCGACTTGCGCACCATCAGGCGCTGGAGCGGGCGTGTCTGCAGCTCAATCATCTTCTGGATGATTGCCTCCGTGTCGATGCCCGATGCCAGCCCTGTAAAGTTGATGCGCGTGATACTGCTCCCGAACATCCTGTACACCCCCTGAACACACCTGCTTTGGCTTCCTGACCGATTATCGGCACTCCCTTGATAGCACTTGACTCTGGGTTTTACGGGGTTTCGGTGGCGTTCGGGCAGGAACATCCACTCGCTTGTCAAACTAAGGGGACGGGTGAAGGGATATGCGACGATACCTGAAGTTGGCGTTAGCCCTTCTGCTTGGGCTGGTTCTTGTGGTAGCCTTCTGGGTATGGCATAGCCGTGCCGAACCCTTTATGCCTCTCTTGGTAGATCGCCAGATGCTGGGGCAACTCCCGTTGCCGTCACCCGGCATGGTGGATAACGCCTGCTTGACTGACCTGGATGGCGATGGGGAACCCGATTTGCTTGTACTCTACACCGAATTCCTCCGAACAGGCAGGGCGCGCAGCTTCGGGATATGGCGCGAATCGGTAAGCGGGACCCAATCGGGACAGCCCTTACCCGTTATCCCCGTCCTGCCCACCATCACTCACAAAAGGGGGATAGGTCTCGTGCCTTTCGAGGCGGGCAACTCGCCGTTGCTTCGCGAACTGATTGGATTCGACCCCAGCACCAACCTGATTCTGAAGGTGCGTCGGCAAAATGGGCAGTGGCAGGTAGCGCCCGTGGAGAAGCTGCAAGGTGAGCAGTTCAACTACGCCCTCTGGTTCGATGTGGATGAAGATGGAAGCTACGATGATGCCCTTCTCCTTACCCAGTCAGGCAAACTGGTATGGCTTGAGATCGACACGCACGGCATGTGGCATCTGCGCACGATGAATCCCAGCCTCATCCCGACGCAAGCTCTGGACAGTTTTCAGAATGTTGTCCAGTCCTCTGCTTCGTTAAGAGCCTCTCACCATGCACCGGCGGCGTTCGCCATGCCGCGCTTAATAAGGCACTCCTTGGAGCAGGGCATGATTTCCGACATTGACGGCGATGGGCAATCTGAGCGGCTCACTAAATGGGGTATCCGGCTCTCGCGCAAGGAGCAAACCATCCCCCTGCGGGAACCGGGCTGGATACGCGATGCCGTTTTCGTGGATGAGCTGGATGGCAAGCCCCCTTTAGAGATTATCAGTATCTGGGTTCAACACACTCCCTCACTCGCCCATCAGTTAACGGTTGACCGTTTCGATGGAAGCGGGTTTCGTCGGGTTGCCAGTTGGATGGCACCAGCACGCGCTCGTACCCTTGTGGTCTGGTGCAGGGATCTCGAGGGGGATGGTCGTGCGGAGATTATTCTTGCCGACAGCGTTAATCTGCCTAAGGCAACCCTGCGCTGGCGGCTGCTGCGCCTCGAAAAGGGGCAATTCCAGCAACAGAGCCACACCCAACCATTGCCTGAACCCGTGGTGGGAACGGGTCAAATCAGCCTTCCCAACGCTATCGCCTTAGAAGCTGTGGGGGTTCAATCGCGACGCCGCTGGTTCTGGGAGCCGCCGAGACGGGAAGACTATACCCTCTTAGCGGGTTTGCCTCAAGGCGCTGCAGCAGCAGACCCCAGCCAGTGGGATACGCTGGTGGTGGCGGATCTGGATGTCGACTGGGCAGGCGACTATGATGGGGATGGCAAGGGTGAGATAGTCCTGAAGAATTTGGGCCCTGGAGAGGAGATCTTGCTGCTGCAGTATCGTGAGAACCGATGGCACGGCAAGAAACTCTCGTCTGGTCGTAGGTTAATAACTGCCCTGCCTGCCCATATAAAGGGGCAGCCACGGCTGATTCTGGTGTATCAGGATAAAGGCATCGAAATCGAATCACTGGCTATCCCTCGCGAGAAATAGAGCGAACAGGGGATGTGAACCACAAGCGCGCGATTAGGCGCAGTAAAACCTTACAAAATAATAACCCTCTCCCCCACCACTTGGTGGGGGAGAGGGTCGGCGTGTATGGTCGGAGATAAGCCGAACAGTGGTTTGTATTTAGCTGCAGCCACTGCGACCAAAGTTGAACAGGACAGTGAGCAGGTCGGCGTCGTTCACTGACCCATCACCATTTAGGTCATAGCGTGGATCGGTGCCGCCAAAGTTGAACAGGACAACCAGTAGGTCAGCGTCGTTTACGGCGCAATCACCGTTGATATCACCCGGTGGGAGAGTCACGGTCTGCAGGCGGAGCTCATAGCGCTGCACATCATCCGTAGAACCGGGACCCGAAGAGACCCGCACATAGAAGTCGCCACCCGCAGGATACAGCACGAAGTTGGCAATCTGCTCGGCTTGCCCAACCCCGTTCGAGGTAGCGGATGCCAGCGTCGTCGTGCCGTTAGGAGCGCGCAACTCCAGCTGCAGGTTCTGAATGGCTTGGGTGTTAACGGTGACCGCTGTGCCCCCTTCGGGACCGACCTGATAGGTGCTGCCGATGGGCGTTACGGTTATGGTGATTCTACGGCTTGGGGGCACGGTCAAGCGGTAGAAATCCACATCCGCTGTCCGATCCAGGCTCGCCATGTTCCGCACCACCAGATTGGTGTTGGTCAGATCGATGGGGGTGGCGGTTGCTACGGTGCCGTTGACCTCGTAGGGATCGCCATAGAGGCGCTGCGCCCCCCGAATGTCGTCGTCCTGGGGACCGTCGAAATTGGTGTTGAGATAGGGTTCCATCAGCTTGGTACCGTTGGCGGGGATTACATGCAGCAACCCCAGCCCGTGTCCATGCTCGTGCATCACCGTATTGCGCAGGAAGCGGTAGGTGCCGAAGGTGTTCTGCCAGCTCTCGCTGGTGTCGAGAACCATGTCGCCTACATTAGGCAGGTAGTTGAAGGCAAGCACACCACCCGCACCATCCAGATTGCGCCCCGCGATGCGCACATCCCCGCGCGGCGCCGTGGCTGATCCCGGACTGTTAGGGAAGGCGGCGCCGTCGTCGCTCACTTCCGTGTACTGAAGCCCTGCCACCTCCGCCCAGCGGGTAAAGGAGTTGCGGAACTGGTTCTGCCAGAGCGTGGTGTTGCCGCCGAACTTGCTGTTCATGCTGGCGATGAGATTGCTGGGCGCGGTTCCACCGCTTATACCCGGCACCTGCGTGCCATCGGGCACGAAGCTCCACCGCAGCCGGATCGGGTTCCCCTGTGAGCCTGTGCTACCATAGGAGGTGGAACTCCAGCGACCACCCACATTATAAGCGGGTGAAAAGTCGCCGAAAATCAGGCGCGAGACATACTCCACATACCACCTGGGCGTTCCGGGCGCGAAGCAGACATGCATCGCCAGCCCTTCCCTATTGAGACCCTCGATGCAGCAGGAGCCAACCCCTTCAATGCCGGTCAGTGTACCAATCAAGGCGTGGCGCGCTGCCATCGGATCCGAGGCGCGTTCCCAGCTCCAGACGAGTGCCCAGCGGGGCACGGAGCTCAACAGCTCGTCGACAATATTCCCACACAGATAAGAGCCGCTCGACATCAGTCCGAGCAACCCCGTAATGACCAGAAACCTTCCGAATCGCTTCATTGGTTCACCTCCGATGTACCCTATTATACCCCAAAATCGATTTTTTCGAGCCAGGGGGTATAATCCTCCTCGTGGAGGACAAGCGATGAGCGTGCAGACGGCACCGAAGGCAGGCTGGCGCGAATGGCTCAAGGGCGATAATTACACCCTTCACAAGCTCCATTCGCTGACGGGCATCTTCCCCGTCGGCTACTACCTTGTGCAGCACCTCTTTTTCAACTCCCTCGCCGCAATGGGACCTGAGTATTTCAACGCGATAGTTTATTTCTTCAATCGGATTCTGCCGAAACCGGTGCTGTATGCGCTGGAGCTGTTTCTGGTTATTCTGCCGTTGCTTTTTCACGCGCTGTACGGCTTCGTGATTACCTATCATGGCAGGGCGAACATCTATCGCTACCGATTCAGCGAGAACCTCGCCTACACTCTGCAACGGCTCAGTGGCGTGTATATCTTTTTCTTCCTGGTGTACCATGTCTATTCCACCTCGATCAGCCACAAACTGTATGGCACCGACATCTACTATGCGGGCATGCAGGCGCAGCTCCAAAGCCCACTCATCGTGGCGGTGTACGCGCTGGGCGTGATAGCCAGTTCCTATCATCTGTTTAATGGGGTTTGGAACTTCTGTATCCGCTGGGGTCTTGTGATTGGTGAGCAGGCACAGCGCACGCTGCACCGCTGGTGCATGGTGGGCTTTGCGTTGTTGAGCCTGCTGGGGCTGATTGCGCTGGCGGGCTTCTTTATGCACGAGCCAGTGCCCTCTCCGACGCATTAGGGCGATTTCAGGAGGTGAAAATCGGATGGCGAAGCGACAGGTAGCGGTTGTTGGCGGTGGTCTGGGCGGCTTGATGACGGTCATCAAGTTAGCCGAGGCGGGCGTGCATGTAGACCTCTTCTCGCTGGTGCCAGTGAAGCGGTCGCACTCGGTGTGTGCGCAGGGCGGCATCAACGGCGCGGTGAACACCAAGGGCGAGGGCGATTCGCCCTGGATTCACTTCGATGACACCATTTATGGAGGCGACTTTTTGGCGAACCAGCCGCCTGTGTTGCGCATGTGCGAGCGGGCACCAGCGATTATCTATCTCCTGGATCGGATGGGTGTGCCATTCAACCGCACGCCGGAGGGACTGCTCGATTTTCGTCGCT
>Ga0272447_1002231_pt1 | contig 10696 bp, 8 predicted proteins | sample YNPCB0133_FD_194589 | JGI IMG/M metagenome (GOLD analysis project Ga0272447, IMG submission 194589) | Hot spring microbial mat communities from Yellowstone National Park, WY, United States - YNP-CB-013-3 | ecosystem: Environmental > Aquatic > Thermal springs > Hot (42-90C) > Sediment | place...
AACCGCAGACAGAAAACTGCTACCCATAAGAGCCATCGTCTCGTTAAAGCCTTTTGAGGGCGTTAGCCTAACCACCGATAGCCTATACGACGTAGAGGGAGGTTTCCCCCTGAGAACAAACAACAGCCTTAGCCTGGGATACAAAAAGACTAGCTTGACCTTAGGCTATCAAACCGCAAGAAACTTGCTAAAGCAAAGAACCTCCGACCAAACAAGTTTGAGCTTTGGCACCTCCTATGGTTCAACGGTCTTTGGTCTTCTTTTAACAAGGGATAACAGAATAGGCAAAGACCTTGTAAGACAGGCAAGCCTTGATTATAGAGGTGCCTGTTGGAGCTTGGGACTGTTGGCAAGGGACAACTACGACGGCACAAAAGGTAGATACATAAAGGAGCTGTATTTAACCTTTAACCTCTTTGACCTGCAGAGGCTCACAGCGCCTCTGAAGAGATAAGAAGATTTTTCAATTTTCTCGTTTGGGCTTGAACATCCTGATAAGCAAAGATGCCCGAGCCTACCACCAAAATGTCCGCGCCCGCCCTTGCCACCTCTAAAAGGTTTTCTTCTTTTACGCCTCCGTCTACTTCAATGAGCACCTTGGGATTGATGGAGTTCACCATCTCCTTTAGTCTTCTTAATCTCTCCAAAGACCTTGGAATGAATTTTTGCCCCCCAAAGCCCGGATTTACCGACATCAAAAGCACAAAATCCACATAGTGGAGTGCTTCCTCTAAAAGGGAAAAAGGAGTTCCAGGGTTTATCACTACTCCCGCCTTTGCACCCAGCTTCTTTATGAGTTCTAAGGAACGATGGATATGATGGTTGTTCTCTATGTGTATGCTAACCATGTCTGCCCCAGCCTTTATAAACTCGGGAATGTACTTATCCACGTTCTCTATCATCAGATGGGCATCCAAGGGAACATTGCAGTGTTTTTTTATGCTCTCAAGAACTACAGGTCCGAAGGTTATGTTAGGCACAAAGTGCCCGTCCATTACATCAAAGTGCAGAAGGTCCGCACCGCCCTTGAGAACAGCCTCTATCTGCTCGCCGAGCCTGTAAAAGTCCGCAGACAATATTGAGGGTGCCAAAAGCTTCAATAGGCTTCCTCCTCAACTCTTATGATAACAGGCTTTCCCTCTACCACGGGTAGCTGTTGTATTTCCCCAATAGCCCTCTGCATGTCCATCTCATAGGCTTTGTGGGTGAGGATCACCAGTGGCACTATGGGTTGCCCCTCTCTGCCCGCCACCTTGCAGACCTTTTCCTTTTGCAAAACGGATGCTATGCTAATTTGATATTCTGCCAAAACGCTTGCGATCTTTGCCAGCACCCCCGGCCTATCGGGCACATCAAACCTCAGATAATACCTGCTGTAAAAGTTTTTGTTTATTCTCAGCTTTTCTTTGCTATCCCAAAACAAACTTTGGCTCTTGCAGGAGCCCATACTTTTGGCAATATCCACTATGTCCGACACCACCGCAGAGGCGGTAGGTCTTGAGCCCGCACCCCTTCCGTAAAACATGGTTTTCCCCACAAAATCTCCCTCCACTAAGACCGCATTATAAACATCCGAGACCTTAGCCAAAGGGTTATCGGAGGGAATAAAGGTAGGATGCACCCTCAGTTCAAGCTCCGAATCCATCCTTTTGGCTATGGCTAAGAGCTTCAGGGTATAGCCTAAATCTTTGCCCAGCTCCACATCCAAAAGGTCTATGTTCCTTATGCCTTCCACATACACCTCTTCAAAGGGAAAGAGTTTCCCAAAGCTAACAAAGGCTAAAAGGGCTATCTTATGGGCAGAATCCCAGCCGTCTATGTCCAAAGAAGGGTCCGCCTCTGCGTATCCAAGCTCCTGAGCCCTCTTGATGGCAGTGTCAAAGCTAACATCCCGCTCTAACATTTGGGTAAGTATGTAATTGGTGGTGCCGTTAAGGATGCCATATACATTCTGCACCCTGTTTCCCACAAGTCCTTCTCTCAATGCTTTTATTATGGGTATCCCACCACCCACCGACGCCTCAAAGCCCACCATGAGTTCCCTTTCCTTGGCTTTTTTGAATATTTCTTCCCCCTCCTCTGCCAGCAGATGTTTGTTGGCAGTAACTACATGCTTTCCCTTCTCAAGGGCTTCCAAGAGGAGCCGTTTGGCAAAGTCTTTGCCTCCAACGAGCTCCACCACTATGTCCGAGCTTTCTATAACTTCTCTGTAATCGGTGGTCCTTAGGGTGGAGGGCACCTCATACTCCCGTGGTCTGCCCCAGTCCTTGTCCGCCACCTTGCTTATGGAAAGCTTGATGCCAGTTTTTTCCTCAATGACCTTTGCGTTTTCCAAAAGCAGGGCAACGGTGCCAGTCCCAACCACCCCGCATCCAACTATGCCTACCTTGACTTCCACAGGGCTATTTATTTTAAACTAATAAAACAAAAGAAAGCCATGAAGCAGTCAACAGAGCTTGATGACAGGCTACTTAACTTAGAGGAAACGATCCAATGGGTGGAAGAATACACCGGGAAGAAGGTCAAGCCATCCAACATAATGTATCTTGTCCAATATGGTAGGCTCAAAAACTACGGCAGTAGAGGAAAGCCCCTTATAAGGCTCAAAGAGCTTAAAAGCTACTACGAAAGCAAGCACCTTAAGAAGCCGGAAGATTTGAGAGATGGCATAAATTGGCACTTAGCCTTTGCAGAATACTCAGAAGCGGAGAGGACAAAGCACGTCCATAGATTGCACCCTTACAAAGGGAAGTTCATCCCACAGCTTGTGGAGTATTTTCTTGATGACCACACGGATGAGTTCAAAAAGGAGGTATATTTCCAAAAGGGAGATATAGTGCTTGACCCATTCTGTGGTTCAGGAACCACCCTCTTGCAAGCAAATGAATTAGGTCTGTATGCAGTGGGAGTTGATATATCCGAGTTCAATGTCTTGCTTTCCAATGTAAAGGTAAGAAAACACAACCTTGTTCTCATAGCCCAAAAAATCAAGGACTTGACCGCAAAGCTAAAAAGACTTCAAAAGAATGAGCCAACGAGTGCCTTTGAAGAAGAACTGCAAGAAAAATTGAAAGCTTTTAACGAAAAGCATTTTCCTCCGCCAGATTTCAAAAGGTGGGTTATTGAAGGCAAGATAAACGAAGATGAATATGGAAGAGAAAAAGAGCAGGAGTTTATGGAGATTTTTAATCAGCTACTTCTTAAATATGGCATCCAAATAAAACAAGCTAAGGCTCAGTCTTTCTTGGATATTTGGTATGTGCTGTCGGTTAGGAAAGAGTTAGACCTTTTGGCAGAGGAAATAAAGGGTATTAAAGAACAAAATGTTAAGGAAGTCCTTTACATAATCCTTAGCAGAACTGCACGATCCTGCAGGGCTACCACTCATTCAGATTTAGCCACTTTGAAGGAGCCGGTATATACTCCTTACTATTGCAAAAAACACAAAAAAATATGTAAGCCTGTTTTCACCACACTCAAATGGTGGGAATACTACTCAGAAGACACCCTAAAACGCCTCAGGGAATTTGACAAGCTCAGAACTGAAACATTCCAGCTTTGCGTATTAGGAGACAGTAGAACAATTGACCTTTATCAAGAGGTAAAGAAGATCAATCCTGAGTTTGCTGAACTAATAAAAGATAAGAAGATTAAAGGAATCTTCACAAGCCCACCATATTTAGGTTTGATAGACTACCACGAGCAACACGCATACGCCTATGAGATTTTTGGATTTGAGCGAAGAGATCACTTAGAAATAGGCTCTATGTCTATGGGAGTGGGAGAGAAACAAAAGGAACTTTATGTCCAAGATATAGCACAAGTTTTGCTCAATTGCAAAAAATACTTACAGGAAGATTACCATGTCTTTATAGTTGCAAACGATAAATACAATCTTTACCCAAAGATCGCAGAGCTCTCAGGGATGGAAATTGTGGAAGAATTCAAAAGACCAGTTCTGTGCAGAGTTGAAAAGAACAGAGAAGACCTTTATGTGGAATCTATATTCCATCTAAGGGAAAAACGAAGATGAGTTTAACAGAAGAACAGAAAAGAAAAATTGAGGAAATCATAGAGAGAAGCTTACTTGAGAAGCTAAAAAGATACAAACCCGAGACCTTCAGCATGCCCTTTCACTACAGACTTCTTGGGAAGGATAGGATGGCTCTCTATTCCTTTATTCAGTCTTTGAATACTACCTTCGGAACATCCATCTTTGAACCTGTGGCAGAGGTTTTAGCAAGCTTTAGGTTCCCAGTATCAAGAAGACAGTTTGAAGTAGGAAATAGAATAAGCCAAAAAGCTCAGGAGGAAATCCAAAACATAATTAATGAACTATCTTCGGGAGCAAGATATCCCGACAAAGAAGAGGAGATAGAGAGAATAAGAAAAGTAGCCAGACAGGGAGAGGCAATTGAAGTCAAACCCTTTAGGGTAGATTTGTTTCTTAAGGATAAAAATGGCTCTGTTCACTTGTTTGATTTGAAAACCGCTAAACCGAACATAGGAGAGTTCAAAAACTACAAAAGAACTCTGTTAGAGTGGGTTGCTATATACTTATGGAAAGAACCCTCCGCCAACATAAACTCCTATATAGCCATTCCATACAATCCCTATGAACCAGAGCCTTATCAAAGATGGACAATGAGAGGAGTAATAGATATAGAAAGAGAACTAAAAGTAGCAGAGGAGTTTTGGGATTTTTTAGGAGGAGATGGATCGTATGAAGAATTATTAAACTGCTTTGAAAGGGTGGGTATAAAACTTAGACCAGTTTTGGATGAATACTTTTCAAAGTTTAGAAGTTAGTTTAATTTAACTCACCATGTTCATCTACCTCATTGCGGTGGGCTCCGTGGAAAAGAGACTTTTGCTTGCCTGTGCAAAAAATGTAAAGGAGGTTTTTGGCTTTGAAGTTCGGATTTCGGATGTCCCCGTCTATTACAAAAGCGCCTACAACCCATACAGAGGGCAGTTCTCTGCCAGCAAACTTTTAGAACGCATAAAGGTAGTGCATTTACCCAACATGCTAAAGGTGGTGGGTATAACTGATGTAGACCTTTACGAGGAAGGCTTGAACTTTGTCTTTGGAGTGGGAGAACTAAATGGCAGGTGTGCCCTTGTTAGCATCTACAGACTAAAAACTCCCGATGAAAGATTGCTTTTTGAAAGGACTTTTAAAGAGCTCAACCACGAGCTTGGGCACACCTTTGGACTTTTGCACTGCAACAGCCCCCGTTGTGTTATGAACTTTTCAAACTCCGTCCTTGAGGTAGATCAAAAAAGCAGGTTTTTCTGTGAAAAATGTCAAAAAAAGCTAAAGCTTTAGGCTACAGAGTATCTACGCTCCAAAAAGCCCTTCCAGACATACCGCATACGCTCCAGCTCTTCCTCCGCTATTTTACGTGCGATCTCTTGGATGGCGCTTAGGTTCTTCTTCGTTCTTATCTTCACATCCAAGACCTGTGGTTCATTGATCGGCTTACCTATCTGAGAAACGATGTAGCAGTATGCCTCCTCAACCTCTTCGATCTCTTTTACGACCCTTTTGCTGATCTCGTTGGCTACCGTATTGTAGATCTTACCTATGTGGGATATCGGGTTTTTGCCCGCCGCCGCCTCCAAGCTCATGGGTCTGTAGGGAGTGATGAGACCGTTAACCCTGTTGCCTCTTCCCACCTGTCCATCGTCCCCCTGCTCCGCTGAGGTGCCCGTGACGGTTATGTAAACGCTACCCTTTGTGTCTGCGGTGTTTATGAAGAGTTCAACTTCCCTTCCCAAGAGCTCCTGTATGTAGTTTTTGGTCTTTCTTAAAATTTCCTCCTTTTTAGCAAAGTATTCGTCTTCGTTCTTTATGTATTTGCTCACAAAGGCAAGGGCAACGGTTAGCCTTATTTTCTCTCCAAACCTCACCCCCATAACCTTTATATCCTCACCTATCTCGGGATGTTCCTTCTTGATTTCTGAAGAGTTTAAAAACCGCTCTGTTTCAAAAACCGCCCTCTCCAAGTCATCGAAGGGTGCGAAGCCTACCCCAAAGGAAGTGTCGTTTGCCAAAGGAACCTCTCCCTTCTTTTGAAATCTTTCAAAGAGTTCTACCAAGTCCTTGCTACCGGGCTTTAACTTTGCATTCACATTTACATGTTTTTTAGGGTCCAAGTTCCTTAAGTTTTTGGAAAGCCACTCTTCAACTACATTTTGAACAAACTCCTGCGCATCTCCAAGCTCCTTACCATCCTTTTCCAAAATAGCCCTTCCAACCAAGTAGATTTCTATGGGTTCTATTACTTCTCCTCCACCAAAAACGGGCTCTGCCCTACCGCCCACCAAGAGGGCTTTATCCACATTGTGATGCATAACTGCCCCGAAGTTTTCCTCATACCACCTGCATAGGGCAACGGAGAGGTTCTCCGCCAAGTAATCACATATGGTATCCGGGTGTCCAATACCCTTTCTTTCTACAATCTCCACTTGCTGAGCATAAACAGGCTCAAAGGTTATTGGAGTGATCACTATGTTTTTCATGGTAGTCTATTATATCATTGTTAAACACTGTGCCTTACAAAGAGTAGATTAATCAAAGAGAGAACTGCACCAAGGATAACTCCTTCCGAGAACCTCTTGGGTTTGAGTTTTTTCAAAAGGTTTAGATGAGAAAGCACCGCATAATACAACCAGAGCAATAGGGTAGTTATGAGCTTTGGGTCGTCTATCCAATGCTTTCCGAATTGGGTGCGCGCCCACAAGCTTCCAAAAACAAGTGTAAAGGTAAATCCCAAAAAGGCTAAGTTTATAGAGAGCCTTTCTGCCCTTCTCAAACTATCCAAAGGCACGTAAGCCTGAAGAAAGACATGTTTTTTTAGGCGCCTCTCTAAGATAAGTCTGAGGGAGGAGGAAAGTCCCCCCATTAGGGCAAAAAGATAGCTGAGGGATGCAAAAAGGAGATGAAGACCATAAAGGGTGCTCTTGTAAGGAGAGGGTGAAGAGGGCAGGGCAAAGAGGGTAGCCAAAAATCCCACAAAAGCCACCAAATAGGCAAAGCCCAAAAGGTTCCTGTATTTATACGCCAAAAAAAGAAAGGTAGGGACAAAAAGATTTCCAAGGAAGGATATAAAACCGTAAGGGTCCCCCAAGGGAAAGGTTTTTTCTCTTAGGTAGCTATAAAAAAGGCTAAAGAAAAACAAGCCAAAGGCGGGTAGCATCAGCAACACAGATAAAAGACCACAGAGAGGTCTTCTAAAAAGGGCACACACACCCAAAAGGGTGGCAACAAAATAAAGGGAGAGGGAGCCAATGAGCATATATTAAGTTTAAAGCACTTTCCTTAGGGCTGAGGCTGTTCTAAAAATCCCTTATCGGGAGCGTCCCCCCAGCCTCTAAAGGGACTAACCTACTCCTCATCCTATCCCACACCCCTTCCACCAACACGGGCTTCAGAGGAGAAAGGTCTCTTGGCAAAACCTTTCCAAGGATAGGGAAGAGGAGGGCTACCTTCAGAACTTGCCAAGCGGAAGAAGAGGCTTTTCTTCCTCTTCCCTGCTCGGGATTCCTTCCATAGGCTCCCTCACAGGAGCTTGGCTCACCCTGAAGGCTTTGTATGAGATGAGTTAATACTTTCTTCGCATCCTCTACACTCTTTAGTTCGCTTTCTAATGCATTCCTCTTATATTCGTTGCTTTCCTTCTCTATAAGTTCTCTAAGTTCCTTTTCCCTCTCCTTATACTTCTTTAGGGCAAACTCCAAATATGCTTTGTCCTTCAAGAGCTTCTCGTAGTTTTCGGGTATGTCTTCCTTAAAACCTAACGCCCTCCGCCCTATTACATAAGCACCCGCTATGTCTTTATCTATGCTTAACTGTGGTGCATACTTTAGCATGCCTATGATTGATGTGTAGGCGGGATTGACCTCTACTATTTCAACTCCCTTTAACATTGCCACTCTCTTTAGCTTTTGCAAAAACTTTTTGGCGTTCCAGTGATGAAGTCTTTTTCTTAACTCAGCCTTTCCATCTCCACGCATTCCTCTTTTGAGTTTCTTTAGGTTCTCTATTGCTATAGCTTTACCCTTTTCAATAGCTAAATCCACTATCTTGTGGGCTAATATCCACTCTTGGTAGTCTTTGCTGTTTTGAGAAAGTCCTAAAAGGTGGTGTAAGCTGATTGTTTGATAGCTTAGTAGTTCTCCAGTTTTTGAAACTTCAGCTATGGCTAAGTGTATAGGTGATGCGTTAGTATCTACGGCTATTACTCCGTTTTCTTTGGTGCATCTCACTTTAGGTGTTGGGATTTCAAAGGATACACTCCCATAAACTTCTCCATTCCTTAGCTTTAACTCCACTGTGTAAGGAAAATAGTTTTGGGTCTGCCAGCTGTCTAAAAGCATAGCCATAAAAGTTATCCACTTGTCTTTGCTGTTGCTTGGTTCTCTTAACACCTTTGCATAGAGAAACTTTCTGTTTCCTGTGGTAATCCTAAGGCAAAGCTGTCCGTTTAGGTCTTCAAATCTCGTTAATCTGTTTCCTTTGTCTGATTTTGACCCAATGCTTACAAGCGTTCCTTGTCTTTGTTCTTTCCATCGCTTTTTAAGTTTTTCTCTTACTTTTCCTGTAAGGTGATTCTTGCAAAGTTTTTCAAAAAGTCTTTTGCTTCCAAAGACAACGATTTTATCCCTTGGATACTGCTTAGCCTTGTAAATGGCTGAATCAATATATTTGGTGGGTAGGTCAGGAAATAACTGTCTTAGCCTTTTGTATATTTGGGCATGCGGGTTTTTTGTTTTCTCTTTTTCCAACTCCTTTAGCATGTTGTATGCCACACGGATGACTGAGGACTGCTTACGCATAAGCTGGGTGAGTTTTTCTCTGTCTTCCTTTTTCAGTTCAAGCTTGAACTGTAGGCTAACAAACATCAGGGTTAGATTTTAGCCTTAAAACCCTTGTGTGTCAATGGGTTTGGATTTTTAGAACAGTCTTTTCTTAGGGCATGCCTTACGCTTCTTGCTATGCTCTCTGCGTCTATGCCCACCAAGTTTCTCAAAAGGTTTTGATTGCCATGCTCTATGAACCTATCCGGCACACCCAAGGTGATCACCCTCTTGAGAATACCCCTATTAGAAAGGAACTCAAGCACTCCGGAGCCAAAGCCACCCACCACCGTGTTATCTTCCACTGTTATAAAAAGGTCATACCTACTGCATAGGTCCAGTAGCATTTGCTCGTCCATAGGTTTTACAAATCGGGCATTAACAACTCCAAGCCTTATGCCCTCCTTTCTGAGCTCCTCCGCCGCTTTTAGGGCTTGATAAACAGGATAACCCACCGCCAGGACAACACCATCCTCCCCTTCCAAGAGTTCCTCCCAGCTTCCCACTGGTATTAGCTTTGGATCACCAGTGGGCACTCCGTAGGCTGGTCCCCTTGGATACCTGAGGGCAAAGGGAAGGTTCTGATTTAAACCGGTGTATAAAAGGTCTATGAGCTCCTGCTCATCCTTTGGAGCAGAAACAACCATGTTTGGGATGCACCTTAGGTAAGAAAGGTCAAAGACGCCGTGATGGGTTGGACCGTCATCGCCCACCAAACCGCCCCTATCTATGGCAAAAACCACATGCAACTTCTGCAAAGCTATGTCGTGTATAACCTGGTCGTATGCCCTTTGCAAAAAGGTGGAATAGTAGCATGCTACGGGCTTCAGACCTTCCGCCGCCAAGCCACCCGCAAAGGTGCATGCGTGCTGTTCCGCAATGCCCACATCAAAGAACCTGTTGGGAAACTTTTCCGCAAATTCCACAAGTCCAGAGCCCTCCTTCATGGCTGGAGTTATCGCCACCACCTTTTCGTCCATCTCCGCCATCTTCACGATTGCCTTTCCGAAAACGGAAGTCCATGTGGGAGGAGAAGGCTTCTTTATAAACTCACCCGATTCCCTCTTATAGGGTGCCACTCCGTGCCATGTAACGGGATCCTTTTCTGCGGGCTTGTAGCCTTTGCCCTTCTTGGTGTATATATGCAAAAGAACAGGTCCCTCAATTTCTTTCACATTCTTTAAAGTGCTTTCCAGTGCGGGCAAGTCATGTCCATTTACAGGTCCTATGTAGTTAAAGCCAAGCTCCTCAAAAATGACACCCGGTGATATCAGACCTTTCAAAAACTCCTCCGTCAGCTTCATAAACCTCTCTGCGGGACCTCCCAAATAATGAACCAGACGCTTTACCCTCTGACGGGTCTCTTGAACAAAACGCCCGCTTATGATCTTGCTAAGGTAAGTGGATATTGCCCCCACATTGGGAGATATGGACATTTCGTTGTCGTTGAGAATAACTATAAACTTGTTTGGTCTAAGATGCCCCGCATTGTTGAGGGCTTCAAAAGCCATACCTGCAGTCATTGCACCGTCGCCGATGACCGCAACCACATAGCCATCCCTCTTTAAAAGGTCCTTGGCAACCCTAAAACCCAAACCCGCAGAGATGGATGTGGAACTATGACCCGCACCAAAAGCATCGTATGGGCTCTCTTCCCTTTTCAAAAAGCCAGAGACGCCCCCATACTGCCTAAGAGTAGGGAATTTATCTTTACGGTCCGTTAGGATCTTCCAAGGGTAAGCCTGATGCCCTATATCCCAAACTACAACATCCTTTGGAGGGTCAAAAACTCTCAGCAAGGCTATTGTTAGTTCCACCACACCGAGCCCCGGTG
>Ga0272447_1002234_pt1 | contig 10678 bp, 8 predicted proteins | sample YNPCB0133_FD_194589 | JGI IMG/M metagenome (GOLD analysis project Ga0272447, IMG submission 194589) | Hot spring microbial mat communities from Yellowstone National Park, WY, United States - YNP-CB-013-3 | ecosystem: Environmental > Aquatic > Thermal springs > Hot (42-90C) > Sediment | place...
ATCCCCTCATGCCGGGGAGGGGAGAGGGTTTTACCCCTCGATGGCCCCTCGGTCCCTGCTCCCGGGGTTAAGGCCCTAGGGTGGTGGGTATCCGCACCGTCCCATTTCCCTCCCCGGCCGCTCCAGGGACGGCTCCATCCCTTTCGGGATAAGGCGGGGGCCACCTCGGGCACACATTCCTCCAGGGCCTTCGCGCCTCGACCCTGGAGGATATTCGCCCGGTCGCCGCCCTTGGGGGGACGGTGCGGACTGTCTTCTGGTGTTATCGGGTTAGCGTGATGGGGGCGGTGGGGTTATCTGAGTCATTGTAATTTTCGTGACTTTCTGGTGATTTTTCGGAAATCATCCGGTTTGCCTGAAATCGTCTCTCCATCCCAATAGGACTCCGGAATCCTACTGGGACGGAGTGTTTAGATTATCCCGCTCCGCTCCCTCACCACCGGGGGACCCCTGCACGCCGCGCCGTTAACCCCGGGATGCACATCCCCCGCTTAGCCCGGGAGGCCGGCCTTGCCCGGGGATGTGATGAGGAAGAGGAGCGCATCGAGAATCACCCAGTAAACATCAGAAATCGTCAAGTGCCCAGGTAAACCGCTGGCCCCCACCCAGGGGCCGCGGCCCCCCCAGACCACCTGCTGGCGGCAGAGGCTCGAAGGAACCCTCCAACCAGAGGGAACCCCCTCATCTGCCCCACTTCCCCCTCCAATTATTTGGAGAGGTCGGCGGTTAGCCCTGCCACCCACACGGTAGGCGGGCCAGGAGGGCCACCCAGCCCTCTACCCCCGCAACCACGGAGGTAATCTGGCCCTCACAACGCCCCCGCAACCACGAGGGCGACGCGGGACACCCGCCGGCCGCCACACCGAACGTCCGGGATCCCTTAAGGAGCTGGGGAGGGTCCCGGCGCATCCCCACCCCCGGTCCCCAGCCCCCAATATTGTGATTGGGTGCTCCGGGATTCTGACCCGGGGGCGCATCGCGTCTATGGGCTCCATTTTCTTGTCTTCTGTCTTCTTCCTTCTTCTGCCCTTCCTCTGCTTACCGGGAGAGCTTAGGGCATTCGCTCTCCTCGGAGCGCCCCTTCTGCCCCTCCCATCCGGGGCTCCCCTGCTGCCCCGGCATCCTAGGGCTACGGGCGGGCGCCGCTTCCCGCCGTCCCTCCTCGGGAGAGGGAGGATGGGTTGCTCTACCCATCACCCCTCCAGGGGAAGCTCCCGTCGGACCAGGAGAGGTCCAGGAACGCCACCTCCCTCATCCGGGAGGCCACGACGCGGCGGTGCCGCGCCGGCTTTCGTCGGCGTTCCCATTTCCTCTCCTAGCGCCCCCAGGGTTTTGCCCTAGGGACTGGGACACCGCAGCCGCCAATCCTGGCGGCCCGGTCTCCCATGAGGCCGGTCGTCTGACCAGCCTCGTAGAGAAGAGGAAGTACTACCATTTAATAGTTGTCATTCGTTCTCTTTATATAACGTGAAAACCCATAAAACATGATCAGGTTATTTAAATGTGCAAATAGGCAGAATATAATTGTTATTCTTGCGACATTTAGAACCCTATGGTCCTTGAGGGGCAATGAGACTCCAAGCAATTCATTACAGCATTAGTAATCGAAGAGTGTAGGTAGCAATCGAGATTGTGCTGGCAACGCCCTCGACAAATTGCCTTCATCGACGTGGAAGTTCCCGTAAATAAGATTCTTGGAGTGAGACAATAACAAATATGTAAAGTTCAAGAAGTCATACAAAGTCCAGGACCTGGGCCTTCCCGACAGATGGAGCAACTTCACCGTCTTCAGCTCTGAGGTATCGAGGCCTGTCCTCCTGAGCGAGAGGGGAAGGACGCACGGGAGCATATGGGGAGTTCCTCCGTTCCTTGAGGGGATATTCAGGGCAACACTAACGACGACTATGACCACGTCCTACTTCTACAGCTACATAGAGACGACCTCCTACAGCACGGTGTTTACCATCACGATAAGGCATAGGCAGAGCACGTATAGCCTGACGGGTGAGTGGTGGGAGTCCGACGATGGGAAGAACTGGGGTAAGGTAACCAGTACGGATGGCAGAGACAGTCAAGTATCTAGTTGTTGGAATTCTGGAGTGTGCTCAGGACGCGTTTGGGATAGATGTTGTCCGCCTACAGGTTGTTTTGGTTTTAGCGCGTGTGCCGCATCTTATTCTGTAGGTCCTCAAAGCCCTACAGCCTCGCAGCTGAGCACCACACTTACTGCAAATGGCAGGCAAGTTGTGAGGATTGGCACACCAATCATATTATATTTCAGGGCCAATGAGAGTGTCGTGGCAAGCGCTGGTACAACGTCGTATACTATTACAGGAGTTAACGCCAAATGTATTGAGTATTGGGATGGTACATGCGTAAAACAGTACACGGGGTGGGGCAAAACCTACCAACTCCAGGCCATAGAACTGGTGGATTGGGACACAGGAGAGGTCTACGCCTCCGTTAACCAGACCTCCCTGGCCTTCAACATAAACAGGAACACGATAGTCAGGTTCAAGTACGTCCTCAAGGAGAGCTGGAGCAAGACATGGGAGGTCATTATATGGACGCGCCCTCCACCCTCAAACCCAGCCGATTGCCAGAAGATACTGAACTCAGCTACACCGGGTAGCCCGGCATGGTGTTCGTGTGCTAAGATGTTCCACGACCCAAGATATGATCAATACTGTGAGGGTAAGGGCACCTGTCGGGCGTACTTCGTAGTAAACTTCTACCCATGTTGCTCCGGCGGGAGTAGAGGTGAATGTCTGCAATCTTGGAGCGGCCCCGGCGTATTAAAGGACATCCCATATGATTGTGACAATCCTCCGGCGCCGCAAGAAATTACGCTCAGCGTGCAGGCGTCTTGGACTCCCGCGCCGGGCTGGAGGTATAGTGACTGGGGATGGAACGGCGATGCCGACTGTAGTTTAACGGTGAGTGGCAACTCTGCGAGCGGGTCGTGTACTGCAACGATACCGCCAAGCAAAAGTGCTCTTATAGTAATTATCTTCGCAAGGAGTTAGTGCAAGCAGGCCTGAACTCCTTTTATAATTGTTTTGAATTAGATTTGCCCGGAATGAAACGTAGCTACATGCTCTTGGTTGCAGTGGCTGTGGCTCTCGTTCTGAATGCTACTTTGGGGTCTTCCGCCTCCGCTGAAGCAACGGCCCGGTGGAGGAGCACTGAAGAGCTTCCGGGGTATCCCTACCGCAAAGAGCCGGACCCCTGGGCGTGGAAGGGTGCAGCAAGCCAGATAGGTACTGTTACTCATATGGATTTCGGCGAGCACCAGAAGGGCATGAAGCCATTAGTGAACTTCTACATCGTTGCAGGCGGATGTAGGGATGCTGACGCCCTCAGGGTCTACAGGGCATATGTGGAGGACGCCATTGCGTATATGGCCGCCTACCGGGACTGGTTTGTTGAGAACTACCCGCAATTCAGCTACTTGAAGAAGCTGAGGTTCCAGCTCTCCAACACTACTGTCGAGAAGGCCCTCAACATACCAATAGAGATAGCTTATTCGTGTTACTGGAGTGGGCCCTCAATAACACGAGTATTACAGCGGGTACGGTTGACAGTTCCTTTTCTAGCTTTTCATGAGTTAATCCACGCTATAGGTGCTGGAGAGATATGTTACGGTGGTTTTCCGGTGATGTGCGGATCGCCATATTACAAATTTTATACCCCATGGGGCTGGAGTGGAGACATCGGGAAAAACACCCTGACGTGGTACGCGCTAGCTCTGTCTTGGAGCTGGCTTTACTTTTATGACGAGCATCCCGGAGTAGCCGACGATTATGCCTCCAAGCTTCCGGGCAAGCCTAAATATAGTGCCCTCTATACTATTAATTATCCTGATAGAATACAGTATCGTTACGTAGTCACTCTTAAGGACATGCTGGAGTCTGGTGTCATCCCTCGCCCGGCCCGCAACATTGCTGAACTCAGGCTTGGGGGTGGTGCAGTGATCCCGTCAATAAGTCTCTGGCCCGAAGACTGGATGATAGAACACCCGGTGCTCGACTATGTTTACGTTACTCCGTTTATTGCGGGCTTTGATGGAAAGATCACATGGAATTTGATGCACCAGGGCCAGGTCGGCATAGCGCTTCCGCGGGGCCTCGCAGTTGGTTATGAAAGTTTCACATCCTCGAACCCCCTTTATTTTGATTACATAAACTATGAGGTAGCAAAAGCAAGCGGTCTGTCTCTTCTAAGCATTATTAGTACCCTAACAATTCGGCAGCAACCGTGGACCGACGCAAAGAACCTCCAGTACCTCATCTTTACGGACATGAGGCCCGACCTGTACTTTTGCGGTTACGTCTATAAATGGTATGGTCGTCAAGACGAGAAGGTCCTGTTCTTTTACCTTTGGGGGAATTTGAGCTTCAGGCCCAGCCTCAGACCGGAAGAGAGAATGACATATCAAATAAATTGTTACTACAACTGGGGACCCTATATCTACAGGGCACCACGCTTCTACTTCGAGGAGGAGCTGGTTCCGACCGTGCGCGATCTCTCCGGTAAAGAGCACTACAGGGGCATATTGGTCGTCCTCGGGGTCCCTGCTTCTGAGAGGGTCATCCAGGACTCGCCCTTTACCAGAAGGGTCTTCTCGGGAAAATGGCTAGTGAACGGGACCGAGTGGCCCGGTCCCTACATGGACCTAGATATACTGGGCTGGAAGGTCCTGGGAAAGCCTCCGCGAAGGCTATCGGACGTGAAGTCCTACGCAGGCATTCCGTCCGTCGTGCTCCGCCTCCCCGATGACCGGCCGATGTACCTTGACAACTTCACCCAAAGGTATGGGGGCTTCGAGAGGGTTCCGTGGATGGTCGGCGTGACGTTCCTGAAGCTCAGGCACAACACCACCGCCGAACCGCTCTACTACAGAGAACATTTCGTCAACATCACGATCCCGGAGGGCTTCAGGGTTCTCGAAGGGAACACTACTGGATGGTACAGAGAGGGGAGTAAGATCAGGTTGCCCAGGCTGAACAACCTCACCCTGTCGGAGAGGACCGTGTTGGTTCATGAGGGTTGGAGGGACAGCTCCGAGCGTTTCTACAGGCCTGGAGAGGAGGTAGTCGTCGACGGACCGAAGTCTTTTGAAGCTGTCTTTGCAAGGTATCACTTGGTTTCTGTAAAAGGCCCAAGTGAACTCAAGTATGAGGGATCTGGTTGGTATAGGGAGGGATCATTTGCGAAGCTGAGGGTGGTCGAGAACGTAACCTACGTCTCAGATGTGACTAGGTACGTCTTCTTGGGCTTCAGGAGAGGTAACGAGACCGTCAGGGAGATCGAGGTGAGGGTCGATGGTCCTGTCGAGGTCGAGACTGTCTGGAAGAGGGAGCACCTTCTAACTGTTAGGAGCAGGTTCCACAAATGGGTTTTCAACAATCCTTGGTTCGAGGAGAACGCCACCTACGCCATCATAATACCCGGAGGCCTCGAGAACTTGGGGAACGGCACGTTGATTGAAGTGAAGGGCGTTGAGGTCTTATCCGGAGGTAAGAGGTTCGTTGCCGAGAGGGTTGACCTTCAGACGGTCAACATAACTGTAGGAGGGAGGCGCGTCATCACCCTCTGGAACGCCACCTTCACGGTCTACGGTCCTATAGAGATGCGCGTCCTCTGGATCGTTAAGTACGCTCTGGACATCAGATCGCCAGCTGGAGTCGTTTCGATCAGGAACAGCTCCCTTCCGCTTCCGGCAACGGTCTTCGTCGAGGAGGGAGAGAAAATAACTCTGGACTTCAGGAACGTCCACCTGACAGGAGACACAAGCAGGCTGGTCCTCCACGATGTCATAATGGACAACAGGAGCCTCGGGCCGGTAACGTCCTTAGAGATCGAGATGAAGAGGCCTGTCTCAGTAATAGCGGTCTACAGGGACCAGATCTTAGTCTGGCCGAAGCTAAAAGGCCAGGACGGATCCGTAGCGGATCCGGATCTGGTGGTCCTCAGAAGCGATCTGGGAGAATTGGTTTCAGAGGAAGGGAAGGCCGTATGGCTCGACAGATATCTAACCCTTGGTCTCAGGAGGATTGAGTGGAAAGTCGTGAAGGCCGTCTACAAAGGTGTTGACGTGACTGTGAACGCGACGGTAAGAGCGGGTGAGTCCGGGACAATTGCGATACCTGCGGCAATCTCAGGCCTTACAGTAAGAGTAAGGGACGTCCTTGGAATGCCTGTTCCATTCGCAAATGTGGCATACTCAGGCCCGGGAGGCGAGGTGAAGGCCTCGACGGACTACTCAGGGATCGCTAAGCTCGGTGTAGTCCCGAACGGGCAGGGAAGGCTCTCGGCAGGATTGATAGGAGCATCCGAGGGAGAAGTCTCAATTCCGCCTGGAGAGCACATTGTTGTCCTTCCGGTCTCTCCGTACACGATAACCCTAATCACCTCACTTATCACACCAACTTATATGGTGGTCAGGAGAAGAAAGAATGAGTAATGAAGAGTACTTAGTTATGGTTCCATTTAGATGAGATGTAAGGTATATTCACAAGGTATATTCACATCGAATGTTTCGCTGAAGTGATCGAAGACGATGCGTATTCTCTCTGGTTCAAAGTTTCCCAACAGGCCTAAAGTCCACGACGGGAAGGGTTGGTGGTGGAGATGTTACACGGAGGATTGCGTAGTCAGATACTATGAGCCTGAGCGCATGTTGGTCGAGTTGAGAGGCACAGGTAAGACCATCAGCTACGAAGAGCTTTGGAAGCTTTTTAAGATGGGACCGGAATGGTCAGACTGAAGGTCTGTCCGTGTTTCCGCCTTTCAGAACATGAAGAGTTCATGGAGCCGGTGGCCAACAGGCCTTGGGACGCGTGGCACGTTATGAATGACGGAAAAAGATTTATCATCAACTACGTAAGCGACGGCTTTTACAATTATTTGAAGCATCTGCTCCAAAGCCCTATGTGCCGATGGTTAGTGGGCCTTAATTTTCCCACAGTTCTCGTATGGTTCAGGAGGTTGGAGGAGTCAAGAAAGCACTTTATTCAGCATGTATTCACCAACCCACACGGGTGATGAAGGGTGAACCCGACGGAAGAAAGCCTTGATGAAGAGTTAAAGGAGTTTCAGCTTAGGTTAGAAGCAATACTTAAGGAGTTTTTGGAGCAAGGTAGGATAGAGGTCTATGGGAGCCTATATCTACCTTCCCCCGTCTTCATCGGGCTCGAAGCCCGTAGAGAAAGGCACACCCAACAATCGCGTACGAAGATGCGGTTGTTAAGGGGGTGCTGAGCGGAGTGAGCGGAAGGTAGAATCGCCAAGAGAGGTCGCAGACATTCTCGAACAATTGGTAAAGCTAGAGGGCCGCGAAATCAAAAGACGCACTTCACCCAAGCAGGTCAACAATCCTTTTAGCCCAATCACTGTTCAGCAAAGGGCCTACAACATCAACATCTTCAGCTATCATTCTTTCCTCGTCGCACCTGTATTTTCTATCGCAATAAAGTCGCACCACCTCATCATCAGTCAAATCCTTCACTTCACTAGAGTATAGCCGCCTTATACTGTCTGCAAGCTGGCTCTCTAAGTTATTAGGAACTGTTAAGACAAAAACCCTCACAGTGTACCCCTGTTCCTTCTGATTCTCCAATACAACACATTCGTTTCCTTCTTCCCTGACTTTTAGTAACGGATTACTGTGTCGCAATTTTTGGATTTGCATGTTTAGCCTCTCCATAAATTTAGTTTTACTCACCTTATCGCTGTCGCCGACGACAAATATATCAGCATTAGGCAAAGCCCTGGGCTGATTCGCTAAATCCCTAGATCTTCTTGCAGCCTGTTTGAGCAACTTTTCATATCCGCCGCATTCAACCAACGCCACACCATCAAAGCGTTCTTTTCGAAGTAAATCATCAAGCTTTCCAAGTTCGATCTCATGTATTGTGGTACCTTTTTTCTTCTCCTGAATTAACCGTTTTAAAAAACGCCTATCCCTCTTCCCCTCACAGAAAATATACGAACGGGACATTATGGACCACGTAAGTCGATATGCAACTCATCCAGCTCCTCTAACGCCTCGTCATGCCTAAGAACCTCGTAAGCAAATTCGTCTTTCACCCTATAAAGCCTGACAACATTAACCAATTCTCCCCCATATCTTAACAATTTATCGGCAAACTCAAGATTGTGTGTCGATAAAAACACTTGTGTTTCATCATTACGAACTATGTCTACGAGCCTCTCGGCGACCACATCGTATAGACCTGGATGCAGGTTATTCTCAGGTTCTTCAAGCAAAAGGACTCCCCCTGGAATCAAGCTAGCGACAAACAACAATCGAATAGTTTCTCTCATACCATCACCTATCATAGAAAGAGGCAGTGGTTTCGGAAGGTTTTCAAAATAAATCCATATCTTTTGCCCATCACTCCTAAGGTCATTAAAGTATGGTATATGATTCCTGATATAATCTAAGGTTTGATGTATTCTTACAGTAGGTAACAACATATCATAGAGATTTTTTATGTTAAATTTTTCAATGCTGATGAAGATTAGGTCGATTGGATCCAACACTGTTGTTAAGACTTTTCTCTCATTAGGTAGTGCAATAAAATAATTACTGCCTGGAGTTACTTGGCCAAAAAGCAACGGTACCTTTAAAGCTTCTGAAATTTTCTCTTTTATTCTTTCTTCTATAGACTTGTCTATAGACTTGAGAGACCTTCCAGTCAGACGCAAAAAAATTTTTTGCTCACGATATAAGTTACTATAATATCTCGATATAAGGTCAATTGCATCTTTTGGTATTTCTTCATAAATTCCTTTCCTGTAATATGCACTGACACTTGCCTCTAGTCCATCTTTTATTGCCGTCATTTTCAATTCTTTATCCTTCTTGTTAAGGTTGATGAAAAATTCTAAATTCTCCCATCCTTTTCTTTCTATGATTTTTTCGAGTATGTTGTTACGCATTTTGTCTAAGAATCCTGTTGGAGCTGTGTATGTTATTGCTGTTGCTTCCAGAATTGAGGACTTTCCTGTGTTGTTTCTTCCTACTAGGATGTTTATCATGTTGGGTTCGTATTCGAAGTGGTCTATTCCTCTGTACCCATCTATGACCAACTTTTTAATGCGCGACATCTATTGGAATGTACTTTAAGCTACTTATAAACACTCATTATGGTTGTGTAGTGGAGGCGTACTAATATTTAGCGTGTTTCGGGTTTTGTTATGCGGCATGTGGCTGCCGGCCGGAGCAGAGGAAGGAATTCGACGCCTGCGCTCTACAGTGCTGTGAAGGAAAAATGGCTTGTCCAACCTCACATTTGCGGCGAGTTATTCGAAGGAGTTTAGGCATGCGAGCATTCATTAAGGGAAACAGGAAGCCTGAAAAAGATGACAGAGGTCCTCGTCCACCTGTCGGGGAACCTGCCGAGGTCCGAGGAGCTCTTCGGCGTGCTGAGGAGGTATGGGAGGGGGAAGGCGACGTGGGAGGAGGTCAGATCGATCGCCCTCGCCGAGACCACAGAATGGATCCGGCTCGAGCGTGAGCTGGGCTTCGACCTTCTGACGGATCCGATGCTGCTCTGGCATGACCACTTCAGGCCCTTCGCGGAGAGGTGGTCAGGCCTCGAGGTCGATGGGCTGGCCAGGTGGTTCGACAACAACCTCTTCTACAGAGTCCCGGTCTTCAGGGAGAGGCCGAGAGGTCACGGAGGCGTCCTCGCGGAATACCTCTTCGCTGAAGCCCTCAGGGGGAGGAGCGCGAAGCTGATCCTGCCCGAGCCTTTCACGATGGTCATGCTCTCGAACCGGAGGCTCCAGGTCAGCCCCGAAGAGCTGGCGGTCGACGTGGCCCGCCTATTGGCCGAAGAGGTGACGCACTTCCTCAAGGGCACCGGCCTTCAGGTCGAGCTCCTCCAGCTCTCCGCGCCCTACGTCGTCTCGAGGAGGCTCAACCCCGCTGAGGTAGATGCGGTGACCGAGTCGATGAAGGTCCTGAAGCGGAAGACCGGTTTGAGGGTTCAGCTCCACACCTTCTTCTATTCTCTCGGCAACGCCAGAGGATGGATAGAGGACGCAGGCGCTGACGTGGTGGGATTCGACGCGACGGTCACATCGCTCGATGAGGTCCTGGACTCGGGGCTGCGCGGCGAGGTAGCCGTCGGGATCGTAGACTCGAGGAGCAGCAGGGTCGAGAGGCCCGATGAGGTGATGGGACTTTTGAGGGCACTGGCCGATGCTGGCTTCACCCGGATCCACCTGACGACAACGACCGATCTGGAGTACGTTCCGCCCGAGGTGGCGAGGTCGAAGCTGGGCGCGCTCAGGGAGATAAGAGAGGCGTTTTTGGGGAGAGGAGGTTGAGCGACCTGTTCAGGACGCAGGAGGTCGGATCGCTCTCTAGGGCTCCCTTCCTGAAGAAGCCCGGTTCGCCCGAGTCGGCCGAGGTGGCGCTCTATTGGGGAAGGATGCTGAAAGTCGAGGGTCACGAGCTCCTCTACGGATCGCTGCGCGAGGGAAGGTTCACCCAAGAAAGCCTGCTCGAGTGGGCTTCGCTCTACGGGATCAGGTTCCACGAGGCCGCAGGGCTCGATGTGGTCTACGACGGCGAGCAACGTCGTGTGGAGATGTACGAGCACCTGATGCAGAAGGTGGAGAACGCCGTCTTCCTCGGAAGGGTGAAGGTCTGGGACGCGGAGAC
>Ga0272447_1002235_pt1 | contig 10676 bp, 9 predicted proteins | sample YNPCB0133_FD_194589 | JGI IMG/M metagenome (GOLD analysis project Ga0272447, IMG submission 194589) | Hot spring microbial mat communities from Yellowstone National Park, WY, United States - YNP-CB-013-3 | ecosystem: Environmental > Aquatic > Thermal springs > Hot (42-90C) > Sediment | place...
GCGACTGGCGTGCAGCGGTCGCCCCGCCTACACCGCCGACGAGCTGAGTCGGGGGTTGCGGGCATAATACCAATCGCGCGAGCAGAGTTGGAATTGGTATTATCCCGTATCAGTGTTCCTGCGCCTCTTTCTCGCGCTTGTGCTTCTCGATAAGCGCCTGCATGATGTTGTGGGGCGCCTCTTCGTAGTGGGAGAAGCGCGTGCGGAAGCGTCCGCGCCCGCGCGTGATGGAGCGCAAATCCAGCGCATAGTGGGTCATCTCGCTCATCGGTACCGTGGCGCGAATGAGTTGCCTGCCGTTGCCGAGGCTCTCGATGCCCGCGATGCGCCCGCGCCGCCCGTTCAAATCGCCCATCACATCGCCTGTGAACGCTTCGGGTACATCGACCTCCACTTCCAAAATCGGCTCCAGCACGACAGGCGCCGCCTTCATCGCAGCGTCTTGGAAGGCGAGGCTTCCCGCAATGCGGAACGCTTGGTCGGAAGAGTCCACCTCGTGATACGAGCCGTCCACCACATTCACCTTGAAGTCGGTGGCGGGGTAGCCCGCTTGGATGCCCTTCTCGGCAGCCTCGCGGATGCCCTTCTCGATAGCAGGAATATAGTTTTTCGGGATTGCGCCGCCGACGATGCTCTCGGTGAACTCGATCCCCGAACCGCGTGGCAGCGGCTCCATGTTGATGAAGCAGTGCCCGTACTGCCCGCGTCCGCCTGTTTGGCGCTTGAACTTGCCCTCGATGCGCTGCACGGGGCGCGTGATGGTCTCGCGGTAGGGAATGCGCAGCTCCTCGGTCGTGACTTCCGTGTTGAACTTGCGCTTGAGCTTTTCAATCACGACCTCCAGGTGCAAGTCGCCCATGCCTGACAGCAGGGTTTGTCCTGTTTCGGGGTCGCGTCGCGCGTGGAAGGTGGGGTCTTCGTCCTGCAGGCGGGCGAGCGCGGGTCCCAGACGATCTTCGTCCGCTTTGCTCTTGGCGACGATAGCGACGGTATAGATAGGGTCGGGCATCTTAATCGGTTCTACAGCGACAGGTCGGCTCTTGTCGCAGAGGGTGTGCCCTGTGCTGGTCTCCTGCAGTTTCGCCACGACGCCGATGTCGCCTGCGCGCACTTCGGAGGCAGCGATTTGGTTTTTGCCGCGCAAGTAGAACACCTGCCCGACACGCTCGTCGCGCTCCTTCTGGGCGTTGTAGACTTGCGAGTCGGCGCGCAGCGTGCCCGAATAGACACGGAAGTAGGTCAGCTTGCCCACGAACGGGTCGGCGGTGGTTTTGAACACGAACGCGGCAAGCGGCGCGTTGGGGTCGGGCTTCAACACCACAGGCTCGCCTGTGCGCGGGTCGGTGGCTTGGGGCGCGGGCGCTTCGGCGGGGCTGGGCGCAAGTTCCAAGATCGCTTGCATCAGGGGTGCGAGCCCCTCGCCCAACGCGGCGGAACCGCATAGCACAGGCACGATTCGCCCCGTGCGCACGCCCTCGTGGAAGCCATGCACCAGCTCCTCGTCGGTGAGCGGGTTGCCCTCCAGATACTTTTCCAGCAGCGCGTCGTCCGTCTCGGCGGCGGCTTCCATCAGCATCTCGCGGGCGCGTTCCACTTCGCCTTGCAACTCGGCAGGCACGGGCGACGCCGCCACATCCCGATCCTTGCCCACATACGCCTTCTGGTGCAGCACATCGACCACGCCCTTGAATTGGGTCTCCGCGCCGATGGGAATTTGCAACGGCACGATACGGTTGCCGTAAGCGTTGCGCAGCGTCTGCAGCAAGCCATTGTAGTCCGCGCCGTCGCGCTCCATCTTGTTCACGAAAATCATGCGGGGCAGTTTCCGCGCCTCACACAACTCCCAGGCGTTCTCGAAGCCGACCTCCAGCTCTGCTTGTGCAGGGGCAACCAAGACCACTGAGTCCACGACCTGTGCTACACTGTAAAGCTCGCCGATAAAGTCGGGGAAGCCTGGCGCGTCGATGAGGTTGATTTTATGTCCTTCCCACTCGATGGGCAGCAGGGTGGCGCTGAGGCTGATTTTGCGGCGCTGCTCTTCAGGGTCGAAGTCTGAGGTTGTGTTGCCCGCTTCAATGGTACCGATGCGGTCGATGTGTCCAGCGATATAGAGGAGATGCTCCGCGAGAGTCGTTTTGCCGCTCCCGCCATGTCCCGCCAACGCTACATTGCGTATCTGTTCCAGCGCGTAGTGTTTCATCGCACAACTCCTTCTGTGTGGTTACCCGCGGGTCGCTGTATAAAGATAGCCTCTCGTGGTGGAGAGGCTCGGCGCGCCGTGCAGGGCACTCTGCGAACAGCCTGCGCGGTTTCGGCTGCGTGATGGTGGGCAGTGCTGGATTCGAACCAGCGACCTCTTCGGTGTGAACGAAGCGCTCTCCCACTGAGCTAACTGCCCACGCGCATGGTGCGCGGGGTGGGACTCGAACCCACACAGGCGAAGCCCACATGGCCCTCAACCATGCGTGTCTACCAATTCCACCACCCGCGCGTGGCGCTCTGATTATACCCCAATCCCACAGGGGATATGTCAAGGGGGGTCGGCTTTTTGCCCTCACTCCTTTGTCCCTCTCTCTCGCAGGCGGGAGCGGGGAACGCGCGGCTCCCCGCTCCCACGCAGTGGGAGAGGGGCTGGGGGTGAGGGCAAGAAGGCGCACCGAGTCGGCGCGCGATGAACCCAATCGGTGTACCCGTACCTGCTACGGTTCCACCCCTCTGCCACTCCCAAATCAGGTATACTTCCTATGTAGGAGGCGCAAGATATGGAGGTCAAACTCATCCCGACTGACCAGATTGTGGAGGATCCCGACCAGCCCCGACGGGGCTACGACGAGGAGAGCCTGCAGGGGCTGGCGGAGAGCATTCGCCGCTATGGGCTGATTAACCCCATCACCGTGCGACCGCTGCCCGACGGCGCAACCTACCAGATTGTGACGGGCGAGCGACGCTGGCGCGCGGCGCAACTGGCGGGGCTGACCACGATTCCGTGCATCATCAAGCATATCGACCACGATACCGCGACGACCGAGCAACTGATTGAGAATTTGCAACGCGAAGACCTTGCGCCCATCGATAAGGCGCGTGCGCTAAAAAACCTCAAGGAGAGCCGCCGCCTCACCAATCGCGAACTGGCGCAGATGCTGGGGCTGAGCGAGCGCACCATCGGCATCTGGCTGGGACTGCTGGAGCTGCCTGAAGAAGTGGGCGAGCAAGTGATTGCCGTGAGCGGACGCCCGCCCGCAGGCAGCATCACCGAGAGCCACGCCCGCAGCCTGCTGGAACTGGACGACCCCGACCTACAGACGCGCGTCGCCGAGAAAATCCGCGAGGAGGAACTCACCAGCGACGAGACCGCCGCCCTCGTGCGCACCCTACGCGACGAGCCTGAACGCGCCGACGAGATTCTCGACCAGCCCGCCGAGCAGGTGCTTGCCGTCGCCGAGGTGCGCGGTCCCGCGCTCGAAGTGCGCCGATTCCGACGCTATCTGGAAGGGCTGGATGTCTCCGCCCTGCACCCCAGCCACCTGCCCCCCTTAGAAGAGGAACTCGAACTGCTCTTGGAGATTATCGCCGAGCAACTGCAGAGCATTCGCGCGGAGGTGGGATGACCGTCGTCGCGATTGACGGTCCAGCGGGTTCAGGCAAAAGCACGCTGGCGCGGAGCCTGGCGCGTGCGCTGGGCTTTGTGTACCTCGACACGGGCGCGATGTACCGCGCGCTCGCGCTTGCCGCCAGCCGTGCAGGGATTGACCCCGACGACGCTGAGCGGCTCGCCCAACTCGCCCAGCAAATAGAGATACGCTTCGTCGCCGACGGCGAGACGCAGCGCGTGCTTCTCGACGGCGACGATGTCTCGGAGGCGATTCGCACGCCCGAAATCAGCGACCTCGCCTCGCGCATCTCGGTACATTCGGGTGTGCGCCGCGCGATGGTCGCCCTCCAGCGCGCGATAGCGGCGCACGCGCACGGCATCGTCGCTGAAGGACGCGATACCACCACCGTCGTGTTCCCCGATGCGGCAGTGAAACTCTACTTGGACGCCTCGCCCCAAGAGCGCGCCCGCCGACGCCAGCGCCAACTCCAGCAGCAAGGCATCGAGGCGTCGTATGAGCAGGTGCTACAGGCGATTCTGGAGCGCGACGCGCGCGACGCCGCCCGCGCCGACTCGCCCCTGCGCATCGCCGAGGACGCCATCCTCATCCAAAACGACGGCTGGAGCAAAGAGCAGACCTTCGAGCACGCCCTGCGCCTCTGTCGGGAGCGATTAGGCGTTCCGTAGGCAGGAGCTTCCCGCAGGGACGCAAGCAAGGCGCCCCTGCCCGACTCAGTAGCCCCCGCCGCGTTGCGCGGGCGGCGCGCCCCCGCCAGGCATCGGCGGCGCCGCCTGCACCTCGCCAGGACGCCCATTCCCTTGCGTACCGCCCGTCCAAGTGCGATACAGCAAAAAGCCCGCAATCAGTACGACCGCGACAATAATCGCGACCACGACCCCTGTCGGTAGCTCCTGTTTCATCGATTGCCTCCGATTAGTCGGGCGAGTCCTCGCAGGCTGCCCGCGTGGGGAACCGCCCATCGCTCATCAGCACGGGGTAATAGCCCTTCTCGTAGTCTTGACGAGTGCCTGGCGTATCGGTCGCACGCGCCCACTTGGAGTGCCCATCAGCATACACGAAGTTCATCCCGCCCTGATGGCGCGGGCGACCCTGATAAAATGTCCACTCGCCGCGCCCCTCAGGCCAGTATTTGCGGAAATTCTGGCTATCTAAAGGACCAATCAAGCACACACGCCAACTGAAGATATAGTTATTGTCAGCGATGATGCCGATGCTCGCCGCCTCCTGCAACTTCGCCAAGGGAGTGGGGATGGGCACATTGTTCGCGTTCTGATTCCCGAATATCACCTCGTTGATGCCATACTCTACAAACGGCACGATGCGTGGGCTATTTACCCCACGACCGCACTCCCACAGCGCGTAAGCCGCGATGTAGGTAATGCCCGCATAGCTGGGACAATCGAAGATGTCCGCGTTGCGAATGTAGGGGTAAAGCATCGTCGCCCAGTGTTGGCGCGGATGGTTCGGGTTGTTGGTGAAGTAGCCCGTCTCCGCGCACCCGCCTGGCCACGGCTGCGGGAAAAAGGTCTCGTCGTAATCCTGGACATATTGCATCACCGCCAAGCCAATCTGGCGGGTGTTGCTGAGACACTTGGTTTTGCGCGCACTCTCGCGCGCCTGCGCGAACACAGGGAACAAAATCGCCGCTAAAATAGCGATAATCGCAATCACGACCAGCAGCTCGATAAGCGTGAACCCACGCTGACAATTCGTGAATCGCATCGTTTTGCCTCCGTCGTTGCCGATAAGCACAATAGCCTATAGTAATCCATATTATAGCATGGTTTTGACGCGATTTGCAAGGGGTTGTGGGGCGATTCAGGGCGCTATAATAAGCAGTGGGTTTTCGACATGCGCAAGGGGGCAACCACAGAGGGTTGCCCCTACAAAGCGGCGTCTCTGTAGGGGCAGACACGGGGGTCTGCCCCCACTCGCATGTCGAAATTATATCGCGAAGGCACTTATTACCGCTTCATATTCACCACATCCGCCAGCAGTTCGTCCACGACGGACACGATGCGCGTGTTCGCTTGGAAGCCGCGCTGGGTGACAATCATGTCGGCGAACTCGCCCCCGAGATCAACATTTGACTGTTCGAGGTAGCCCGCATTGATTTCCCCCAACCCGCCTGTGGTGGGCGCGCCGACTTGCGGGAGCCCCGAGTTGTCCGTGACACGCCACATGTTATTGCCCAGTCGGAACAGCCCTGCAGGGTTGGCAAACAGGCTCAGCGCGATGCGTCCCATCGGGCGCGACAGCCCATTCGAGAAGACGCCCTGAATCGTGCCGTCGATGCCAATCGTGAACTCCTGCAGCGTGCCTGGCGGGAAGCCATCCTGATAGACGGGCTGCACGATGCTCTCCGCCGCCAGCGAGGTGAGTTGGCGAAAGTCGAGGTTCACGGTAAACGGCGGCGCGCCGTTGGTGGGCGTGATGGTGATTTGTTGAGTCGTTGTACCGATGATTTCGCCTTGTCCGTTGAAGTAGAGTCGCGTATTGCTGCCTGTGGTGAAGTCGCCGACGGGCGTGCCACCGACCGTCGCGCTCCATTCCCACGAACTGACCGCGCCTGGAGGCGGCGTCCCTTCTGGCGGCGTCTGGCGGTTCGTGAAGGTAATCGTAACCTCATGCGCGCCGCCGAGCGCGTCGTACACGCGCACGGTCGCCGCGTAGGTGTCCGTCGGCAGCGCATTCGCGTTCAGGTTGCCTGTGTACTCCACCACACTGGTCTGGCGCACTGCCGCCTGCGAGCCGACGGGGAACTGCAGTACCGAGCTTGCGTTTATTGGCTTGTTCGTGTCGATTCGCCCGCCTGCGTCCGCCATCCAGCCCAGCACCTTCCAGCCTGTGCCGCGATGCACCAGAAAGCCCGAGGAGTCGAGGCCGAACGCGCCGTCGCGCGTATAATGCACATCGCGCCCGTTGGTCAGCATAAAGTAGCCGTTGCCCTGGATCGCCAGGTCGGTCGAGCGCCCCGTCATCTCCAGCGCGCCTTGCAGCGTATGCACATCGATCGCGCCGACTTTGACGCCCAGCCCGACCTGAATCGGGTTCACACCGCCCAGCACATTGCTGGGACGGCTCGCCGCGCGGAAGGTCTGCGCCATCAGGTCTTGAAAATGCACACGGCTGCCCTTGTAGCCTGTCGTGTTGATGTTCGCGATGTTGTTGCCAATCACATTCATCTTCATCTGGTGCGCCTTCAAACTGGCGACTCCTGAAAGCATCGCTTGCCACATAGCGTCGGACCTCCTTAGCGAATGGTACGCACGGTGTCAATAGGCACGGTCTCGCCGTTGACAGTCAGGTACACGCGCCCCGCGCGCATCTGTACCGACTCCACCTTGCCTTTAAGTATCGCGCCTGTCGGCAGGACGGCTTCTACCTCGCGCCCAATCAGCCCCGCCGCTTGGAAGGTGGTGAACATGCTGCCGATGCGCTCCATCTGCTGCGCCGTGTTCAGCTGCGCCATTTGCGCCAGAAAATCGCGGTCTTTGACGGGATCCATCGGGTTCTGCGAGGTCAGTTCCACAATCAGCAGTCGTAGGAACTGATAGGTATCCATCGTTGTGCGTGAGTTGCCATAGGCGGCGTTCGCGCCTGACTGTATCGCTCCGATTGTCATCGTCCAACCTCCGTTATCTGAGTCGTGTTCACACCCAGACGCTCCATCGTCCGTCATACAGGAGGCTGTCCGTAGCCGTGGGGGTGCGTGTAGATTCTGTGAGTGTTGTGTAGCGTGTGTATTGCTCGTGTGGCGTGTGCTGAAAGTGGCTTTGCGCGCCCACATCGAAGTGGGTTAGCTGCAGCCCGCGCGATTCGAGTTGCTCGCGCAGGTACTGTTGGGCGTGCTGCAGCATCTGGCGGGTGAGGTCGCGTTCGGCGGTCAGCCACGCCTGTACCTCGCTGCCCGTCGCTTGGATGCGCAGTTCGACGACGCCCAGTTCAGGGGGATTGAGGCGCACGGTGAGGCGGTTGCGTTCCCGTTCGTAGACCATCCGCTCGATATGGTGGGCGATTTGCTCCGCCGCGCCCCAATTCGGTTCCGCTATCTGAGCGGGAGCGGCGTCCTCGGCGGCTGGCGCAGCGGTGGACACAAGGGAAGCTGTAGCGTGCGCGTGGGCAAGGCGCGCCTCTTGCGGCAGAATGAGCGGTTCGTCACTTGGGCGGCGCGGCGCTCGCGATAGCATGGGTTGCTCGCCGTTTGGTGTGGGCGACTCGCCGTTCGCGGCGGTTGGCTCCGCGAGCGGCACAACGAATTCAGCAGGCGAGGCGTTGGGGCGTGCGTCGGGCATCGAGCCGTTCGAAGTCGCTGTTGCCAGCGTTGCAGCGGCGGTCGGTGGAGGGGGCGCCGCCGCCTGACGGGCGGGCACAGGCGGCGCGTCCCCCTCCACCGCGAGGAGGCTCTCAGATGCTGGTGGTGATGTCTTTGGGAAGTCGGATTCCCCCATCCCATCCCCAAGCGTAGGTTCGAGGTCAAACTTCGGCGTTGCCCCCTGCGCTATCGCCAGCCCAGGCGGGAACGGTGGAGGCTCTTGGATGTGATATGCTTCCCCAGTGCTCTCAGTGCGCAAGATAGGCTCCAGCGTCCGTGTTGGGTGAGTCGCCTCCGTCGCAGGCTCTGGCGCTGGCGTCGTCGGAAGCGTCATCAACCCCAGCATCGCCCACTGCGCAAGCGTCGCGTCGGCGTCGGGCGCACGGGGCGTCTCTAAGCCATCGGGCGTCGGCGACTCGCCCCGCGGCAGCCTCGTCTCCAGCACGCCCGCGAAGTCTGTTCCCTCGCTTAGCGAGTCTGTCGTGGCAGGCGCGTCCCCCAAGGGCGTCTCTGCCACAGCCCCAACCATCAGCAGGTTCAACCCAATCATCACCCCCGTATTATTGGCAGCGCGTGAAAAACTTTAGAGGCGCGGCGCGTGCAACGGCAGGATTCGCCGCACAAGTAGCATAATAGAGGCTATGCGTCGCTGGAGCGGAGCGATCCTGAGTTGGCTAATTGCGCTCGCGTTGGGTTGGGCAGGCGCGCCGCAGGTGCAGGCGCGCGCGGCGGTGCTGATGGACGCCGAAACAGGGCAGGTGCTGTTCGCTAAAAACGCGCACCAGCCGCTGCCGCCTGCCAGCCTCACCAAGATTATGACAGCCATCGTGGCGCTGGAGCGGTGTGATTTGGACGCGGCGGTGCAAGCGTCTCCGCGCGCCGTGCAGGCGAAAGCCAGTTCGATGCACCTGCGCGTGGGCGAGAAGGTGAAGGTACGCGACCTGTTGTATGCGCTCATGTTGCGCTCCGCTAATGACGCGGCGGTCGCCCTCGCGGAGCATGCCGCAGGCTCGGTGGAGGCGTTCGCCGATTGGATGAACCAAAAAGCGAAGACGCTGGGCGCAAAGCAGACGCGCTTTGTGAACCCGCACGGGCTGCACGACCCGCGCCATGTCTCCACCGCCTACGACCTCGCGCTGATAACGCGCTACGCGATGCAGAACGAGACCTTCCGCACGATTGTGAAAGCGTCCTACTACATCGTGGAGCGCTCTATGAACCAGGACGACCTGTGGATGGTGAATAAGGCGAAGTTTTTGGAGCAGTACGCCTACGCGGAGGGCGTCAAGACGGGCTACACGAAGCCTGCAGGCTACTGCTTTGCGGGGTCGGCATACCGCGACGGCAGGCGGCTGATTACGGTCGTGCTGAACAGCCCGCAGCGTGTGGCGGACACGATTGCGCTAATGGAACACGGCTTCAACGATTGGGAGCGGGTGGAGTTGCCTGTGGGGACAGTGGTCGGCGAAGCGCAGGTGGAGGAGGGCGTCGCGGCGCAGACGCCGTTGCGCCTAGCGCAGGCGTTGCGTTGGGTCGCGCCGAAGGCGCACCGAGCGCGCTACCGCTGGGCGGTACAGGCAGCGCCGCTCCGCGCGCCTGTGCAAGTGGGCGACCCCGCAGGCTGGCTGGTGGTCTACCGCGACGAGAAACCGATTTTGAAAGCCCCTGTAGTCGCGGCGGAAGCAGTCACCCAGCGCAGGGAGTTCCCCGCAGGGCTGGGGTGGGTTGCACTCGGCGGCGTGATGATGGGCATCGTCAGTTGGCGACGCGCCCGCCGTCGGCGACGCCGCCAGCGCATGCGTGTGCGCCTGTTGCATGAACCGCACGCGTCCACACGGTTCCCACGAACCCCCTGAAACGAGTCGCACGGGTAACTCGTGGTTATCGGCTATGCCTACGACAGCATACGGCGCGGGTTGTTGAACAACGCCGCCTTTATGACCGCTTCACGAAGACCCACCACTCCACCATCAGTAGCGCGAGTAGGGTGAGCGCGATTGGCTTCCACAGGTCGCGTAGCGTCGTCAGAGTGTTCTGCGCGGCGACGGTTTTGCTGCCCAGTTGGATGCTCGTACGCGGCTGGATGTTCGATTCGTCGGCGTGCATCAGGTTCGCCGCGACGCGGATCTCGGTTTTGCGCCCCTGAATGGTGTGGACGCCTGCGCGCTCCAGTCCGGGAATGACCACTGCGCCGTCGTTGACGGGGTAGGCGCGGGTGTTGCCGTCGGGGTCGCGGACGGTAAGCTCGGTTTCAGCGGGGTCTACGGCGAGGCTGAAGGGGACGCCCGTGCGCACGGTGAGGTCGGTCGCGCTCCCCTGCTCGCCAACCGCCCAGCGCAGCAGGTTCGCGACGAAAATCGGGAACGCAGGCTGCAAGGGGAAATCCGACTCCAGCAAGTCCCACCCGACGCCGACCCATCGCCTGCCTTGATGCTCGCCTGCGACAATCAGCGGCGTCTGCTGGCTTTCGGCAAGCACTTTCGCCCACGGGGCGGGCGTGAGGCGCGGCGCATTATCGATGAGCAGGCTGCTTAGTTCGAGGTAGCGCATCAGGGGGTGTTCGCGCTCCCACAGCACGATACGCGGCGTGCGCACAGGCTGTCCCAGCGCGGCGATGGGTCCGCCACGCGCCTTGATGACCATCACGGCGCGCGCCTTGACGGGCACGGGCGCGATGCGGTCGAAGATAATCAGCTCGTAGTTGCCGCCGCCGACGCGCTCGCCGCGCTCGCTTTCGGGCACGCTGG
>Ga0272447_1002236_pt1 | contig 10675 bp, 8 predicted proteins | sample YNPCB0133_FD_194589 | JGI IMG/M metagenome (GOLD analysis project Ga0272447, IMG submission 194589) | Hot spring microbial mat communities from Yellowstone National Park, WY, United States - YNP-CB-013-3 | ecosystem: Environmental > Aquatic > Thermal springs > Hot (42-90C) > Sediment | place...
AGCCGTTGGGAACACGATAACCTGTCTCGCCAGGCGCCGGCAGATGCGGTCAGGAATGCTCCCGCGCTGTTTCCTTCGACGTCGGTCAACACCAACGCGACGGTTGCCTCTCCGGCCGGGCCACAAAGTTTGCTGGTTCCGCAACAAATCCGATCAGGTTTTGAAAATGCCGCCACGAACAACCTGCAAGTTATTGGCCGCGATCGGGTGCCCGTGGAATCTTTGCAGCACTTGCAGCAATGGACAGTGCGGCTCCCCAAACAGGAAGGGAATCGAGAAGCGTGGCCAGAAATCGAAGTGCCCATTGAGTCTGGCAGTCTCAGCCGTTGCATCAGCCAGGTGCGGCTTCCTATGAACAGCTTTGCCTATCTGCCGGCGGTAGCTTGCTTACCTTTGCCGCAACCCGAGGAATTGTTCGTTCAGGTGATTCCCGTCGAGCCGCGCGAACTGCGACCACTGGAGCTCATCACCGAAGTGAAAATCACCATGACCGATGACCTTGGGCACCAGCTGGCTCCCGAAATCGGCCTGGAACGTCGCCGTTATGCAGTTCGGCCGGGCAACGATACCGCGAATGCACCGACATTCGTGAGCGTTTACCAGACGCGGTTACGTCGGCCAGCAAATGCTCCGTCCGGTGTCTGGCTGCACCTGCGCGATACCCGCGGGCTGTTGACTCCCCTGCAATTGCACTGGAAGCTCGAACCTGGCGGCAGCAAACCGGTTGGCTGGCAGCACACGCCCCTCGGTGTTCCTCTTGCCGCATCCGCATTCGACACAATTACGGATCAGCGTGGGCCGACCTCGTCGGTCATGCCAATGCCTGCACAGGAGTGCAACGACCTGATCCTGGCCCGAACGCAATGGTGTTCCGCTTCACCAAACGGGTCGGCGAGCGATGAGGCAATCCCGTTTTCGCTGGCGGACGGCCTGGTTTGTCGGGATCATGACCAGGCCCTGCTGCTGGCTCACGCTCACCGTCAGGCCTGTCGCCTGGAACGCTCCCTGGTGGAACGCCTGCGACAATACGCCCGTCAGCAACAAACCGACCTGCCGGTACTGACTTCGCCAACCCCGCCATTTGTGCCAGGCCAGCCACCACGCCGAGTTCCAGGCTCCTCTTTGTCTGCCAATGACAGTCTGGGCCAGCTGATTTCGCAATGGCTGGACCGTCCGACGACGAGCCGCCGCTGGTTATTTGTCCTGGAGACCGGCCTGGTAACTGTGCTGATTGGGTTGTGTGCCGCCTGCGGGATTTTCGGCAGTGTAAGCGGCAGCCGGTTGCATCTTCGCTGGTGGCGAAGGTCGCTGGTCATGCTGCTGGTGCTGGTAGCGGCCTGGCTGGCCTGGACGGCCGTGCAAGCCCATACCAATCCGGAACGCCGGCAGCCGAACACCTTGGAACCGGCAGGACTCCGGGACTGCTTCCTGGCTCAGACCAATCCGGACGCCAGTAGCGCGCGGTCAGGACGATAAGCGAAACCTCCACCGTCGAGCCGGACACAAGCGTTTCCAGAAACGGCAGACGTTTTTCGCGTTCGCTGCGAGCTGCGCGATGCGAAACGGCGAGGCGGTCGTCAGCCCAGAGCGGCGGGCGTCAGTCCGCCGTGGGTTCGGGAAACGTACTAGCGGGAACGTTGCCGCAGAGTCGCGGGAGACTGCCGGCACCATGCTCACGAACGCCGGTGCAGTAGCGGTAGCGAACCCACGGGGGGCTTACGCCCCCCGCTCTTGAATTGCTGCGCGAACGGTTGCCGGAGAAAAAACGACTTTTGCGATGTACAAACGCACGCCGAAAAAGAGCGGCGGGCGTCAGCCCGCCGTGGGTCTGGGCATTCGAACGTGGTCCGCGATATGCCGCAAATCTCTTGCAAGCGCGTTGGCGAAGCCACGGTCGGCTCACGCCGACCGCTCTTGCTGTGCGACGCTACGCCCGGTCGGAAAATAACGACATCTGTGCTACACCACGTCCGTCCGTAAGAGCGGCGGGCGTCAGCCCGCCGTGGTATGGTAACGCAATTGCAACGGTGTTCGTGCACACACCACCGACCGCTCGCCTCTGCGCGACAATTGCGATCTAGCCACTGCGAGCTTGTTTCCAAAAAACACGGCTGGCTTACGCCAGCCGCTCCTGGGTGCACGGTCTTCGGTCGCCGCAGAAATAGCCATTCTTGCGGTATGCGAACACACGCCAATCGAGAGCGGCGGGCGTCAGCCCGCCGTGGTGGTTTTATTCGCCAGTAACGAAATCGGCGGTCCCGCAGTGTGCGTTGTACTTCGCATGAACAGCACAAAAACCTCGAGCCACCACGACCACCCTTTTTCGTGGTCGACGTCTGTGTTGTACCTCGCGGAAACAGCACAAAAACGGCACTTTTTGCCTGCTGGTCTTAGTCGCCCGTTCCGAAGGAAAAGCCGGGCATGTCATGCCCGCGTTGCCACGGGGCTGCGAGTTGCTTCTGCCGATTGGCCTTCGCCCAGAATCAGCAGCAGTGGACTGGCCACGAAAATGGAACTGTACGTACCGATCACCACGCCGACCATCATGATAAACGAGAACAGATGCACTCCCGGCCCGCCCAGAACATACAACACCGCGACTACTAAAAATGCGGCCAGCGAGGTCAGAATAGTGCGGCTGAGCGTCTGGTTGACACTGATATTGATCATCTGCGGCGTCAGGATCGGGCTTTTGCCGCGCACTTCCTTGATGCGGTCGAACACCACAATGGTATCGTTGACGGAAAAACCAATGAGCGTCAGCAGTGCCGCCACGCCGGAAAGGTCCATTTTGAACTCTTCGAGGAGCAGCCAGCTGGCGAGCGTGGGGAAATATTCTGCGAAATACGACGCTATTCCAACCACGCCTGCCGAGAAAAACACGTCGTGAATCAGGCAGAGCACTGCCGCTACGCCAAACGTCCAGTTGCCGAACCGGAACCAGAGATAGCCGATGATTGCCAGCCAGCTCAAGACGATCGCCTGCACCGCCGTCAGCTGCACCTCGCGTGCCACCTGGCTGTCAAAGTTTTCCAGGCGTTCGGATTTGGGGCCGCTCAGTGATTCGGTCAGATGTTGCACCAGCGCCTGCGGGTTATCCTGAGTCCAACTTTCGGGGAAACGCAGGCGGAGCAGCGTTACCGGTCGCCAGCCGGGCTGACCGTCGGGTGTCTTTTCTTCGCGCACAGTGTCTTGCACGGTGTAGTATTGATCCGGCCTGGGCACCTGCTGATCGGCAAACCATCGCGATACCACGCCGCTGACGCGCGTGCTGGTCACAGGGAAGATGCGATTGACATCGGCCTGACGCAATTGCGCCAAGGTTGGCGTTGGCGTCTCGCCTTCCGCCACGATGCCGCGCAATTTTTCTGCTGGCACCGGCGGATCGCTATCGGTCAACTCGATCTGCCAGCGATAACCGCTTTCGTCCTTGAGCTCTCTGACTTCCGCGCGTACCTGCACATAATCGAGTTCGTCGCCGAAGGTCTGCATGACGCGGCGTTTGACCTCTTCGGGGTCGAAGACCATCAGCGTTCGCCCGCTGGGGTCCTGAACCGGTCGGCGCAGGGTGGTGCGGATGATAAATTCGCGGGTGTTGCCGAAGGTTTCACCACCCCGGTACAGTGCATCCACGGTCACATCCGGCAGAACTTCCCGCTCACTCAGCCGCCGACGAACTTCGTCAATGGACTTGGGTTCTTTGAAGACGATGTGGTAGCCGGTGCCGCCGGTGAAATCAATCGCCAGTCCCTTTTCACCGCGAACGATAAAGACAGCCATTCCCACGATCGAAAGCACCACCGTCGTCGTGAACCAGTAATAGCGAACCCGCATGAAATCAATGTTCGGCTGATGGAAGAAGCGGAGCATGCTGAGCTTCTTGAGCCAGCCTTTATGGTGCCAGATGTTGAATATCACCCGCGTCATGTACAGCGCAGTAAACAGACTGATGATCAAGCCGACGGTCAAGCTGACGCCAAAACCTTTCAGCTGGTCGTTGCCAACGACGTAAAGGACGACGGCGGTAAAGATGCTGGTCAGGTGGGTATCGAGGATGGTAGGCAGAGCCCGTTCATAGCCGTTGCGCAGAGCCAGTACCAGGCTGGCTCCGCGATCGCGCTCCTCGCGCAGACGTTCGTAGATGAGCACGTTGGCATCCACGGCCATGCCGAGCATGAGCACCAGCCCAGCCAGTCCAGGGAGCGTGAAGGTGGCGTTGAAAAAGACCATAAACGCTACCGTAATCAACAGGTTGGCCAGCAGGGCAATGCTCGCCACCAGCCCAGCAAACCGGTAGTAGATGATCATGAACACGACCACGGCCACAAACGACAATATCACCGCGTTGCGACCGGCACGGATGGTGTCCTGACCGAGGCCCGGCCCCATGCTCATTTCACTGACCGGCACGCGGTTGAGCGTGGCTGGTAACGCACCGGATTGCAGTACCTGTACCAGTTCCTCCACCTTTTCCCGCAACTCCTTCCCCGTGTAACCGCCCATTTCGATAATGCCTCCGTCGCGCAGTCGGGCTTGCAACACCGGGTAGGAGAAAACTTTGTTGTCGAGGATGATCGCCATATGGTGGCCAACCGGTTCGGTCAGGGCGAACAATTTTTCTGCCCCCTGGGCCTTCATGCTGAAATGCACCACCAGTTCGCCGCGTCGTCCCGGACCTTTCCACACCGCAGCCAGGTCCTCGCCGACTACCGCCAGGGATTCGTTGGCGTGTTTGCGTGTCAGCAGGAAGTGCCGCCTCTCCTTTGGGGCATGGTAGAAGGCGATGTTGCCGCTTTCCTGAAAACCTTCTGGTAACTGGGGTGATTGACCGTCGCGCGGCTTGGTTAACTCGCGCACCACATTTTCGGCCAGCTCTACCCATTCCAGCAGGGAAGGTTCCGGCAGAGGTGGATAATCTGTCGGCACCGGTGGCAGGTTATGCTCATCGGCAACGTAGTCTTTGACGGCTGCCTGAACGCGCTGGAAGATCTCCCGACCGACTTCGCGGTTGTTCAGGTCGCGGTCGCGGACATCGGCGACCAGACGGAATTCCAGCTTGCCCACTTGACCGATGGCGTTTTTGACACGCTCGATGTCGGTCTGCTGCCGACCGGGACGCAGCGGCAAAATGATTTCCACGCGGGGTGGGGTCGTCTGAATGGGGCGAATGGTGATTTGCTGCAAGTCGGCAGGATCGATGCGGCGTTTCAGCGCGTTGGCTAAACGGGTGCTGTCGAACTCGGCTCGTTCATTGTCGCTCAGGCGGTTGTACCACCAGTCGCGATCGACTTCGTACACCAGGATGGTACCACCAGCCAGGTCCACGCCCATATTGAAACGCAAGCCGCCTTCCGACTGCGGATCGAGCATGTTCAGCGTTGCCGCAGTCACAATCCAGGCCGACACCACGATCGGCACCACGCAGATGACAATCGGCCAGAAGAACCGTCGCAGCATTCCTTACTCCTCCACGGCAGGTGGACACCTACCGCGATGTCCAATAGCCCGATGAGCCGAAGCCCACCGCTTTTGCGATTTCCTGGTCAGCTCTTTTTGGAATCGGCGGCGGATTGGTCGGATTTGGATCCGCTGCCGTCTTCTTTCCCGCGGACTTTGATGATCATGGAACGGAGCACCCGCAGGTGGGTTCCATCGTCCACTTCGATACGCAGCACATCTTCTCCGCCAGCGATCCCTTCCGCTTTTTCCTGGATACCGACGACCCGACCAATGATGCCGCCGGCAGTGATCACCTCATCATGTTTGCGTATTGAAGCCAGCATCTGCTGGCGTTCTTTTTCCCGTTTCTGTGCCGGCCGAATCAGCAAGAACCAGAACAGAATGAACATGAGGATAATGGGAACGAAGAAACCCCATCCGCCGAACGGATCAGGCTGTTGCGCCAGCAGAAAGCTGGCCGATGGCATTGCTGTGAGCATCGAGAATGACGGGATCATTGCAAGCATCATGGAGCTGTGCTCCGGTTAGCTGAGTCAAAGCCGAGCGGGAGTTGGAAGCCGTCCGGACACTTAGCCGCCCATCGCACCCAGGAAGGGCTTGCGGAGGCTCCATCAACGTGAGCCGACCGGCCAGCTTATCCTAATTGTCGGAGCCGTATTGGGCAAGGCGAGCCGCACGGTATTCCGCAAATCGTCCCGCAGCGATCGCCTGTCGGATTTCCGCCATCCACCGCTGATAGAAGGTGATATTGTGCAGGGATAACAGGATCGGCCCCAGCATTTCCTCAGCGTGAAACAGATGATGCAGATAAGCGCGGGAGTAATGCTGGCAGGCAGGACAGGGGCAATCGTCTTCCAGCGGGCGCGGATCAGTGCGATGGACGGCGTTACGCAAACGTAAAACACCGCCACGCACGAAAGCCTGGGCATTTCGGCCATTGCGTGTCGGCAACACGCAGTCAAACATATCCACGCCCGCAGCTACGGCTTCGAGAATGTCCTGGGGCCTACCCACACCCATCAAGTAGCGAGGCTTATTTTCGGGAAGCATCCCGGCAGTAGCCGCCACCACCGGATACATCGAGGCCGGCGGTTCCCCCACACTGAATCCGCCCAGAGCATAGCCGGGAAAATCCATATCTATCAGGGTGCGAGCGCATTGCTGCCGCAATGCGAGGTCCAATCCACCCTGGACGATGGCAAACAGGGCCTGGTCAGAACGGCGATGCGCTTGCCGACACCGCTCCGCCCAATGGCAGGTACGCCGCACGGCCTCGCGGAGAACTGTCTCCCCGGCGTCAAACGGCGGACATTCGTCCAGACACATGGCAATATCCGAGCCGAGCAGTTCCTGAATCTCGACGGCCCGTTCCGGTGTCAGAGTGAGCAAACTGCCGTCCACGTGCGAGCGGAACTCCACGCCGTAGTCACCTATCCGTCGAATAGCCGCCAGGCTGAACACCTGATAGCCGCCGCTGTCGGTCAGGATTGGCCCGTCCCAGCCCATGAAGCGATGCAGTCCTCCCAATTGGGCAATCAATTCCGCACCGGGACGCAGGGCGAGATGGTAAGTGTTGGCCAGCACCATTTGCACTCCCGCTGCCCGTAACTGCTCCGGCAACAACCCTTTGACAGTAGCCTGCGTGCCCACCGGCATAAACGTCGGCGTTTCGACAACGCCGTGCGGCGTCGTCAGCCGACCCAGTCGCGCCTGCCCATCCCGTGCCAGCAATTCAAATCGTATCGCCATGCTGCCCCTTCATTTCCTCGCGGATGCCCTGCGTAAACGCCTCAGCGTTGCAAGGAGCGTACACACGCAGCCCCTTCGTTTCCTCGCACATGGCCCTGACAACCTGATCGTTGGCTCAATCGAGGATGCTGGAATTTTAATCCGCATCGGTGACCGCTGAAAGTTACCGCAAAGCGTGTCCGAGCGTAGCGTTGTGCAACAAGAGCGGTCGGCGTGAACCGACCGTGAAAAACAAAACGTCGTCGCAGATACGAACGCACATTTCCAGCGGCAGCCACGCAACCACCTAAGAGCGGTCGGCGTGAGCCGACCGTGGCTTCGAAAACGCGCTTGCAGGAGATTTGCGGCATACCGCGGACCACGTTCGACTGCCCAGACCCACGGCGGGCTAACACCCGCCGCTCTTTGTTCGACAGTCGCTATGCGCCGACCATTGCTCGATGTGCGTTGCAGCCCGTCATCGTAACACCCACGGCGGGCTGACACCCGCCGCTCTTTGTTCGACAGTCGCTATGCGCCGACCATTGCTCGATGTGCATTGTAGCCCGTCATCGTAGCACCCACGGCGGGATAACGCCCGCCGCTCCTGGGTGAGCAGACGGCAACGTCCCGCATGCAGGCAAATGCGAATGGTCTGCGGCAAAGCTAAAGCCGAGGATACCGTCCCCGAGCAGCAATAAGGCTCTGGATATTGGCTATCTTTCCATTAGGGCAAAGTCAGAGCGGACGAACGTACCGGAGTGGGCCAACTTTCGATTATGGTGCAGAAAGAACGTGGCAATAGTTCTCGCACGTCGGTGCAGTGGCGGGCAAACTTTCGATTACGGTGCGGAGGGAGCCGAGGATTCCGATGAGCCAGGAGCGGAGGAGGATTCGGTCGGCGGTGGTGATGTGACCTCCGGACGGACGACCTCCTGGGTGGAAGGCTGGCGTTTTTCTTTCGGCTCGTAAGGTTCTTTGACCAGTTCGATGACGGCCAGTGGGGCGGCATCGCCAACTCTACGGCGGGTCAATTTCACCACCCGCGTGTAACCGCCCGGACGCTCTCGATAACGCGGAGCGATTTCGCGGAACAGCTTCTGGAACAGGTCCACCTCGATTTCTCGGCCATCCTTTTGCTGAACCCAGACGCGTTTTTTCCCGCCCATCCGTGCCAGCACCAGTCGCCGCGCATGCAGGGTATCTTTGCGCGCGATCGTGATAATCCGCTCGACGAAACGGCGAACTTCCTTGGCTTTGGCCACTGTGGTGACCACTCGCTCATGCTGGAACAATGCCCAGGCCAGGTTACGCATCAGTGCGCGGCGATGGGCAGCATTGCGTCCGAGTTTGCGACCGGCTTTTTGATGACGCATGGTGAATTCTCCGGTTGACGCCCAATATTCGCATGACCGACCGAGGCCAGCTGGACTTGCCTTTCCGTGTATCAGCTGGTGCGGGCTCCGGGTACTTTCATGCCCAGATGGAGCCCGGCTTCGGCCAGTTTATCCTTGACGTACTTCAGCGTCGTCTCTCCGAAATTGCGAATCTGCAGCAGCTCATCCTCAGTATGAGCGACGAGATCGCGAATAGTCAGGATGCCGTGCGATTCCAGGGTATTGCACACTCGCAAGTCCAGGCCGAACTCCGAGGTGCTCATGTCGAGCTTGCGCATCAGTTCGAGGTCCACGAACGGCCCCGAGGGTGCCTCGGCATGTTCCTCTACGGCAGGCACTTCCGGGCCCAGGTCCGTGTACTCGATAAATGGGTTGAGATGCTTGCGGAGGATTTTGGCAGCCTCGACGATAGCCAGTTGCGGAGTGATCGTACCATTCGTCCAGATTTCCAGAATGAGCCGTTCGTAATTGGTGCGCTGACCCACCCGCGTTTCCTCGGTGCTGAACCGCACCCGCACGACCGGCGAAAAACTGGCGTCGAGCGGAATCACGCCGATTTCCCGATCCTTCCCGGCGTTTTCCTCGGCAGTGCGGTAACCGCGGCCGTTTTCTACGGTCATTTCCACGTTGAAGCGAACATCTTCGGTCAACGTGGCAATAATGTGTTCCGGGTTGATAATGTGCACCGATTCGGTGGTGATGATGTCCGCGGCACGGACGATCCCACGTTCTTCCCGGCGAATGTAAATGGTTTGCGGCTGGTCGCTGGTGTTTTTGACCACCAGGCTTTTGATGTTGAGGATGATGTCGGTTACATCTTCCACCACGCCGGGAATGGTGGTAATTTCGTGGGCTACTCCCTCAATCTTGACGCGCGTAACCGCACTTCCTTCCAGGCTGGAAAGCAACACCCGCCGCAGACTGTTCCCTATGGTTACGGCAAAGCCCGGTTCAAAGGGCTCGCAGTAGAATTTGCCATAGGTATCGGTCAGGGTTGCTCGATCACAGGTAAGCTTGCTGGGAAGCTCCAGACCGCGCCAGCGAATCCGCATACGTTTTACCCTCCGCGGATTGTCTCGCTCGCCGGGGCCTCTACAGAGCGAGCCTGCATCCGCCGTTTCGTTGGCCCCCAAGGCAATTCCCTGAGACAACGCTGAGAGCGTTGTCGCTTTTTCGCTCTACCAGATTCCACCCCAACGCTCAAGGCCGAATCGCTCTCGCAGCAGCTTAGCGGGTGGTGAATTCGATGATGAGTTGCGGGTTGATTTCAATTTCGCGCGTGATCCTGGGATCCACGTCCTCGTAGGTCGGCAACCGGACTACCTTGGCTCGCGGGTTCTCACCATTGCTAACTTCCAGAAAAGCCGGAGGCTGATTTGCCGACATCTGGCTCAGGGCATCTTTCACCATCTGCAGGGTCTTCGCCGATGGTCGCAGGGTGATCTCGTCGTTGACGTTGACCAGGTAGCTGGGAATATCCACGCGGCGACCGTTTACTTTGATGTGACCGTGAGCCACCATCTGACGAGCGGCCCGTCGGCTCACCGCCCAGCCCAGCCGATGCACGATATTGTCCAGCCGCCTCTCCATGAGCGTCAGTAACATTTCGCCGGTGTTTTCCTTGGAACGCGAAGCAATGTCGAAGATGCGTTCGAACTGACGCTGGGAAACGCCATAAAATCGCTTGAGCCGTTGCTTTTCCCGGAGCCGCAGGCCATACTCGCTCAGTTTGGTTCGCCGATTGTGCATGCCAGGCGGATAATTCCGCCGCTCGATGGCACACTTGGGGGAATAGCAGCGGCTGCCCTTGAGGTAAAGCTTTTTGCCTTCGCGTCGGCACAATTTACAGACGGCGTCGAGGTAGCGTCCCATACGGATTTCCTGTTGGTTTGTCGAAAATGTCGCCGCACCCAGTTTTGCTATGTGTCGGCAAGGCGGCCAATATTATACACGTCGGCGTTTCGGAGGTCGGCAACCGTTATGCGGAATCGGCGTGACGTCCGCGATGGCTTTGATTTCCAGCCCAGCCGTTTGCAGAGCGGTAATCGCCGATTCTCGCCCTGCCCCCGCTCCCTTGACCCGCACTTCCA
>Ga0272447_1002237_pt1 | contig 10672 bp, 11 predicted proteins | sample YNPCB0133_FD_194589 | JGI IMG/M metagenome (GOLD analysis project Ga0272447, IMG submission 194589) | Hot spring microbial mat communities from Yellowstone National Park, WY, United States - YNP-CB-013-3 | ecosystem: Environmental > Aquatic > Thermal springs > Hot (42-90C) > Sediment | place...
AGTGCCACTGGCGAGCCGTGGTTGGGACCGGACATTCTGGAGCGTATCGAGGAGATAGCGCAGACCACGACTTACCGCCAGATGGTGTTCTGCGCGATTGGCTTCGTGGCAGACCATCTGGAGGTGCTTTACGACCTGGATATCGAGACGAGGCGGAAGTGCCAATCGTTGGGGGTGCAGTATCGTCGTGCGGCTTCGCTGAACGATGACCCCTTGATGGCTGAAGCAGTGGCGGATGTGGTGCTATCGGCGATGCGATAAACGAAAAGCGGGGCTCACGCCCCGCTGAAGGTCGGCTGGCGAGCCAGGGCGGCTGTTCATAACCCCCCTGCTAAAACGGTTCGCCACACCGTTCATGGCAGACCGGGCTAAAACAGCCTAGCCCTCCCAATCACCTCGTTTGTCTGCCATAGGGCACCACCTCCTTTCGGAAGCAGTATGCCATATTTCCGGGGGCATTGTCAATCGCGCACGAGGTGTACGGAAACGAACCTGCGTGTATCTTATTCTTGTGAAAGTCCCCACAGACCTTGACGCCTGTTCGAAAGTATGAAGATGAGCTGTTCAGATTACCAATCTCGGACGGCCGAGTTAGTATAACGCCGGATGAGCTACCACACATTTACGCGGTGCGCGTATACTATCCAACCGCTAGCCAAACATGCAGTAACTCAGCGGGATACGGTCTTGTGGCTGCAATAGCGGCTCGTGGCGCTCAAGCGGTGGTCGGTTTGCATCGCTCTCTGGAAGGTCTAAAAAACCCGCCAGGGAAGGATGCCGATAGGGCTTTCTTTCAAGCGCTTGCAGGAAGAAAAGGGAGCTTTGCTCGAAATCGGTGCTCAGGAGGGCAAAACCGTCGGTCAAGCCCTTCACTTAGGTGGGCGATATCCAAAACAGTGTCGCTTGAAACCTTCAGAGACCTGGCGCGACTACTACGGCGTAGCCGGAAGTGCACCGAACCCGCTCAACGTAACCATCAAATAGTGGAGGGTCGCGATGAGATTACAATGTCTCCTAACAACCCTTGTTCTAGCAGCAGCCACTGCTGCCGCGCATCCTCCGACGATGCTGACGCGCGAGCAGGCTGGGCAAATCCTGATGCAACTGCTTCAAGTGGGGCAATATCCAACTGATACAGTCATCGGACTGAGTTCGTCGGATCTACCCGCAGGCTTTGAAGTGCTGGAGTTCGACTGGGAAACCCTGCGCCAGCTGGCTCCGGAGGACAAGGACTATCCCACGATGACTACCATAAGCCGTGCGACGTGGTTTGATATCAACACCCCATACGAGCACGCTTATTACTTTGGGGTGCGTTTTCAACCACTTAACGCAGAGGTGCTTGTTACCGTTAACGCCTGGACAGGATATGTGGACCTGCACCCGTCTCCACGATCGCTAGAGCCATTCACCACGAACTCGCAGATGGGCTTGGGGAATCTGCCTGTGCTTACGCAAGAGCAACAGCAAGAGCGCGCTCTGCAGATTGCGCGTGCGTGTCTGGGGGACGGCGACCTGTTAGTGCGGGCGGTTTTCCCATTAGAAGATGGAACAGAGGTACCCTACGGGGAATGGGGCACGGCGTTTCTCATCTACAAGTTAGACCCCCGTACCGCTGCGGTCTTGCCGCAGGTAGCATGGTTGATTATTAACTCGCGCACGGGCTTTTTGGAAGAGGCGTTCGTTTACAATCGCCCGCTACGGGTTTCCACCGTTCCCCGGATCAATTTCCTTCAAGCGATGGCTATTGCCAACAACTACATGAATGAGATGGGCATTCAGGTCGTAGAGTGGGTCACTCACTATCCGGGGGATGAATATTACAGACAGCTAGGCATGCCTCTTTACTTCGATTTCGGTCTGTTTGTGGTGGAAGACGGCTTGCTAGAGCAACACCTGGTGTGGATGTTGCCATGCGTGTGGGAATGGCAAGGACAGCGTCGTGGCAGTCTTGTTGGGGTGAATGCCCATACAGGCGAGGTGATGACCAGTGTTCCGGCAAGCCTCGTGCTTTACGAGCGGCGGCAGCGCAAGAACTGGGAGCAGCATCGGGAGGTGGAGGTCTTCGGGCTGCAACTGAACGGCGCCCCCGCCTATTTGTGGTTCTCACCGATGCGTCTGGTAGCCAATCGTCTGTACATCCAGTCACGCTTCGCGCGTTCGTTCGGGGTAGACTATCAGGACGGCAGACTTTCTGGCAAGATGGGCGTGCATCGCTTGAATCCATGGGAGCGGTTGCATCGCAACGGTATCGAATATGTACCCCTGCGCGACGTGTGCAAAGTGGCGGGCATCCGCTTGCGCTGGGACAACCAGCGGAAGGTGCCCATCCTGCACGCGGAGTGGCTGAATGTGAAAAGGCGGCTCTGAAGGCAATAGGACAGCGGTTCAACAAATCGGTGTATGCGCCGCCTTAAAATCGCGGGCAACGCAGGAATTGAACACGTCGGCGCCAGTTTTTAGCCTCCGAAGATAGCTTAGTCTTGCGTTGCCCGCAACTTCCAGTTGCCGGGAAAACCCATTTATCGAACACCCTCATCGCGCACGTGTAGCCGCACCTGCTGCACCAGCTCCACCGTCTGCGGGAGGGCGCACTCGGTGTCGGTGCATGGTTGGAAGGTCGCTTTGACCCGAATCTCGCCCGTGTCACTGGCAATCTCGCCAACGCCGATGACTGGTACCACCACGCGCAGCTCTCCGCGGTAGATGGGGATTGGCGGGGCGGACTCGTGGGTCTGCCATGTCTCTGCGGGCGGAAACATCGGTTCGCCAAAGACCAGCGGCAGCGTGCTTGAGACATCGACGCGTGTAGCTACCAAATCGTCGGGCACGTCCGCGGCACCGTTGATATGCCAGCCCTTCTCCATCTGGAAACGCACCATCACCCCACCTTCCATGACGTGCATTTCCACATTGACGGGTAGGGCGGCGTTGGAAACGACCTGTGGCGCCGCAACGGTCTCAGGCACTTCTTGCAGCTCGGCGCCAGTGAGCAGTAACAGCGCATGTATCAGACTGTCCGACCCTTGTGGATACTGCTGGATGGGTGACCAGAGCGCACGCAACGTGCGATGGGCAAAGCAGGCGTAGTTCTGTTCGCCAGTCACCTCATGCAATCTCGCTAGGAGGCGCACCATCGCCCCATTGCCACACGGGAGAGAACGGTCATGCACCTCTTTTACGCGGGCAATGAGCCGCTCGTGATAATCGGCGGTATTCACGAACGCCTCCTGGTCGTCGTCCCAGAAATCGGCGATGGCGCAGTTCGCCAGCCGTTTCGCTTCTGCTAGCCATGTCTCGTTCTCTGTGGCTTCGAACAGCGCCAGCAGTCCTGTGCCCAGCAGAGCATAATCCTCCAGATAGGCAGGGATCGCTGCCTCTCCATCCCGGTAGCGACGCAACAGCCGCCCCTCGCTATCCAGCATCACGGTCAAGATGAACTGTGCGGCTTCCTCCGCTGCTTGCAGATACTCTTCCCGCTCCAGCAGCAGGCTGGCGTAGGCGAGGCTTTCTATCATCAGACCGTTCCATCCCGCCAGCACCTTGTCGTCGCGCAGGGGAGGTACCCGCTGCAATCGCGCCTGCAATAGCATCTCGCGAGCGGCCTTCATTTTGTCTTGCAGATCTTGGGGCGTCATGCCCAGTTCAGCAGCAATCTCGGCAAGTGGAGCGCGCAGGTGCGGGATGTTCCTGCCGGTCAACTGTCCGCTGGCTTCCTCGCGGTAGTTGCCGTCGGGGCGGATGCTATACACATTGCAGAATAGGTCAGCCAGCTCGCGGGGCAGCACATGGCGGATTTCCCCCAGCGTCCACGTGTAGTACTTGCCTTCTTCGCCTTCGCTGTCGGCGTCCATCGCGCTAGCAAACGCACCCTCTGGCACGCGCATCTCGCGCAGCACCCACTGGTAAATCTCGTGCGCGACCTCAGCATATTTGGTGTTGCCTGTCAGGCTGTAGGCTTTAGTATATGCCCAACCTAACTGGGCGTTGTCGGTGAGCATCTTCTCAAAGTGCGGCAGTAGCCATTGCGCATCGGTGGAGTATCGGTGAAATCCACCGCCGATATGGTCGCGGATTCCGCCCAGCGCCATCACGTCCAGCGTGCGCATCGCCATCTGCAGGGCATCTTCGCTGCGCAACTTTTCCGCCAACCAGAAGAGCAGGGGGAAGGCGGTGTTGGGTGGAAACTTGGGCGCGTTGCCGAAGCCGCCGTGTACAGGATCGAAGTGCTGTCGCATCTGCTGCAAGTAGGCTCCAACAATGCGGGGGTCTGGCTCGCCCGACTGCTCGTAACGGGTAGCGTTGATCTGCTGGATGACGCGGGCGATCTCCTTTGCCGACTGCAGCACCTCATCGCGCCGATTCTGGTAGGCATCGGCGAGTTGACGAGCAATCTGCGCGAATATTTCGGCGGGATAGTAGGTGCCCGCGAAGAAGGGTTCGCCGTCTGGTGTCAGGAACACCGACATGGGCCATCCGCCGCGCCCCGCTAGCAGTTGCACCGCCGTCATGTAGATGTCGTCGATATCGGGTCGCTCCTCGCGGTCAACCTTGACACAGACGAAATTGCGATTGAGGATATCGGCGATTCGGGGGTCTTCGAAGCTTTCATGCGCCATGACATGGCACCAATGGCACGACGAATACCCCACGGAGAGGAAGATAGGCTTGTCCTCGCGTTTGGCGCGCTCAAACGCCTCTTCACCCCACGGATACCAGTCTACTGGATTATAGGCATGCTGCAGCAGGTAGGGGCTTTTCTCGTGGATAAGGCGGTTCGGTTGCATGGTTAGATAGGTCTCCTTTTTGCCCGCGTCAGCGCGGTCGGTGATAGAGATATTGTACCCGATTTGCGCCGCGGCAAGTGCACGTGGAGCGTTGAGAACTTCTCGTGCATCGCCTTGTGGGGCAGCGCTTTCTGACGGGTGTTAGTCCTCACCGACCCGCCACCGCAAATGGCGGAGGAACCTCGTCTCCCGCCCCGCGAGTGAGGCAGGTTGGCGTTAGAGAGTACTCAGAAATACCAACGTGTTTCGCAGGTGCGTCCTGACGCGACTTACCCGTGCCAGTTCTTTACATCAAGACGGTTGTTTCGGTGGGGACACGCCCCTGTCTTTTGAGTGCCCAAGGGCGCGCCCCGTCTCACATAGCGCGCTGTTTCGGATGGTGCGCCGACGCTCAGTAAAGCGGGCGTATCTTGATGTTGCGGAACCACACCTCGTGACCGTGGTTTTGCAAACCGATGTAGCCGGGTTTCACCATCTCCTTATAGGCGTATCGAAACTTATTGGGCGTTCCATCAGGGTTCTTGCCAGCCTCCGTCCAGCGACTGAGGTCTATGTCCACAATCTTCTCGCCGTTCATGAACGCCATGAGATAGTTCTCGCGGCAGCTGATGCTGAGGCTGTTCCACTCGCCAGCGGGGCGAGCGGCGTTGGACAGCGGCGCCACGATGTCGTACAGGGCTCCGCAGTCGTGCTTTCCCGGGTTGGGTTTACCGTAGCTGTCCAATATCTGGATCTCCATACCGGTGTCCACCGGGTCGTTGCGGTCCCAAATACGCACGAACACGCCGCTGTTGGCGCGCGGCGACATCTTGAAGTCGAGGCGAAGCACGAAGTTTTTGTATTGGTCGTTGGAAAACAGCATTCCGCCACCCTTACCAGTGCAGTAGATGGTGCCGTCCACCACCCGCCAGGTATCGGGAGCGTCTGCAATCGTCCAGCCAGACAGGTCAGTGCCGTTAAAGAGCAGCTTCCAACCGAACCGCTGTTCGCGCGGCGACAGGGTATTGTGTTGCTGCGCATAGCCAACTGCAGCGCACACCCACACGGTCAGCCACATCCACAAACCAATGCGTCGCATGTCCGTCACCCTCCTCTTGTATACCTATGTCAGTATTTCGTGAGGGTGGCGGTAGAAGTCCTGCACGCCCAGTTCATCGCAGAGATTCATAGATGGTCAGGGACAGGTCTGCGATGAACTGGGCAGCCACGCGGCGATGCTCGAAGCCACGCGTGAGCACGGCGAGGCTGTAGCATCGATTGGGCGTCCAAACCACTGCGCAATCATGGTGATGCCCACTAACCTCCCCTGTCTTGTTTGCCACTTTAGCCTCTTGGGGCAGCAGGTACGGTATCAAGTCTCGGTAGAACTGCGCTTGCATCATCTGCAGCATCTGCTCGCAGCCTTGTCGTGACACCAGCACGCTGCCGTTTGAAGCGCGTATCTCCCCCTGCGCCATCTGCTGCAGCAGGTCAGCAATCTCGGCAGCGCAGCACAGGTTCTCCTTGCCCTGCTCTGCTGCCCCGAAGTTGTACATCTTACGCTGCAGGGTGGTGCGGTGCAACCCCAGCTCCTGCAGGAATCCTGCGACCGTCTCGACCCCGACATAGTCGATAATCATGTTCGTGGCGGTATTGTCGCTCAGCACAATCATTAGCACTGCCAGGTCGTACAACGTTACTGTTAACCCCGTGTGCAGGTGACGCAGGATACCGGAGCCTAGGGTGCGGTCTGTCTCGCGCAAGCTGAGCGTTTGTTGCCAGTCCAGCCCACCGCTCTCGCTTAACCAGAACAACGCTGCTAGTAAAGGAACCTTAATAATGCTCGCAGAGCGAAAGGTTTGCTCGCTGCCGATGTCGACCTGCAGGTCGAAATCGACCCCACGCACCGCCAGCCCGATTTCGGCTGAAACCGAGCCGACCTTTGCTAACAGCTCTCGACGTAGTTGCTGCTGCATCCCCTGCCTCCGTCTGTGACCCAGAGATTCTTTTGCAAGCATCTTGCCGTCGCGACGCTCTCGGCGCAGGTCACGTGTATCCTTCTGTTCGAAGTGCCCTACGATTGTCCTGCTGTGCAGGAATCTGGATATCACTTACAGGAATTGAGACAGCGGATAGAACATGAGGCCTTGCGCGATGGCACTCTTCTGGCGTCGTTGGATAGCACGCAAGCCGCTGGTACTCGCTTTAGGGGAGGGGGCGGAGCTGCGTCAGTTGGCGATGCAGGACGCCTCACTGCTGTTTGACCTTACTTTGCGCAATCGTGACCGCTTGCGCCGCTGGATGAGGTGGGTAGACCAAATACGGTGTGAAGACGATACGCGCGGTTTCGTACGCGAGGCGTTGCGAGGCTTTCGTGCGGGACGCTGTTTGCAGATGGGTATATGGTGGCAGGGGGAACTGGTAGGCACCATCGGACTGTTTCGCATCTCTGGTAACGAGCCCGAGGCGGAAATCGGCTATTGGATTGACCAGAAGGCGGAGGGACATGGGCTGGTCACTCGGTCGGCACGTGCCCTCACGCAGTATGCTTTCCAGCAGTGGCGTGTACAGCGGGTGCGCATCCGTGTGGAGCCAGAAAACCAGCGTAGCCGCGCCATTCCCGAACGACTGGGCTTTCGCCTGCTTGAACAGGTGGAGGAGGACTGGGCAGGCGGCAACTGCCGCACGCTGCTGGTGTATGTGCTGGATGCGGCGGATTTGGGTTCTATTTAGCTACGCATAGAGGGGTGAAACTATTTCTGTTCGGCGTCGTCAAACATAGTGGGAGAGGAACGATGCGCGTGCTAGTGTAGCGCAGCGGGCCCTTCAGGGGAAAGGAGGTGCCGGCCATGCCTCTGGAGGATGTCGCGATGCGGAGGCAACTGATGCATGAGGTTGCCAAGCGCCCTATAGACTATTCGTTGCTAGACTTGCACGTGGTACACGGCGTGGTGTACCTGCGCGGCACCGTGCGGAAGCTGCGTGGCTATGACGCAGACCCAGCCAAAGAGATCGAGACCCTTTGCCGCATCTTCCGCCAGAAGCCAGGCATCCGAGACGTGGTTAACGAGGTGACCATCCGATAGCACCTGCCTGCGAAATAGTCGACATCATTTCTCCGGGAGTTCGGATCGCTCGCGGGAGGCAGGTGGGATTGGCTTGTCTCTGAACACTAAGTAGCCGAATCGATGCGGACGGTGGTAAAGCACCGTCTCTCCTAAGACTGGCGACCAGCATGTGTACTCCGTTTTGCTGCCGCTCATCTCAATCCGATAGTGATTGATGCGCCAGATGTCACCATCCGTCGGAGGTAGATTGGGAGCGTCTCGAAAAACCGTGAAGGGGATAGCGACTTCGCACTGCCAGCCCGATGTCTCGACGCCGTCGATGTTCGTTGTGCCAGTCTTCACCGCCCATTTCATGCCCTTCGCGTTCCAGTCGGTAAAGGCGTGCCATACCCCCTCCCGAAGCCAAACGCATAGCAGGTCCACGCATGCTCCTAATGCGTTCCATTCGAACTCGCAGTAGTCGGTAAGGTCGCCGCCTGCGTCCGCAAAGAACTCTACCACCTCCTCGTGCCACAGCGGGGCGTCTCGTCGGCGCATGGTGCACAGGAAGCTGTCGTCCTGAATCCAGTAGGCAAGATACAGGTTCCTCGTGTCCCATGCCATCTTCACGCGCGTTTCGCGTTCTGGGGATGAGCCGTCTTCCCACACCGTCAGGCGCATGGCGGGAGCATCTCTCCAAGTGCGCTCTTCCAACACCCCATCCACGCGAATGCGGTCAGTGGTGCGAAAACACTCGTAAGTGGGCAAGGGATGTTGCTTCGGCGTCATGTGCCTGCAATGCCTCCATCGGTGGACGATTTGGAGTATTTTACACCGTTGCAGCACGCCGGTCAACAGAGACATCTTCTACTTTCTGTCGAGCTGCGGTATAATGAAAGCATGAGGCGTTTTCGGTTCCGACCCGAGCCAACTGGGGTGCGTACTGAGCTAGGCGACCTCGAACGGCGCGTCATGGAGGCGTTGTGGAGTTTAGGCGGCGCTGGGATGGCGGAGGTGCATCGCCTTGTTTCCGCTAACCACCCTGTCGCGCTCACGACGGTTGCCACGACGCTCGAACGGCTGTGTAGGAAGGGGCTGGTTGAACGTAGCGGGGAACGCCGGAGCTACCAGTATCGCGCCGTGCTGAGCCGGGAACAGCTGGAACGGCGAATTGTGGGTGAGGCTCTGGCACATCTCGCGCAGCAGTTTCCAGAGGCGCTCGCCGCTTATTTCCATCGCGCTCCCGACGAGATATCCCCTGAGGTACTGCAGCGCTGGGCAGACGAAATCCGCCGCCTCGAAGGAAAGGACGAGTAACATGCTAGACTGGCAACATGTCCTTGCCGGGGGTCTGTTCGCTAGTGCGATATTCATGGCGTTGTGCGGTGTAAGCGCTCTACTTGGCGCGGCGGTCTGGCGAATGCGCGCATGGCTCGACCTAAAACAGGTTAAGCGGTTGTTGGCTGCGCTGCTGCTTCTTCCGCTATCGGCGATATGTGTATTGCCTATGGCTTCTCACGCGCCTCCCTGTGGCATGCAAATAGGCTGTTATCTGTGCTGGATGCAGCAGCATGTGGGGGAAGCGTCCATACTTGTGCTTCGCATGGTAATCATGCTTGTGCTGGCAGTGCTTCTCGTGTGGTTGTATCGTTTAGCGTGTGGTGCCGCAATTGGGTTCCGCGCGCTTCGAGACCTGCAACGTGTTTCCTCTCCACCTTCCCAGAGATTGCGAAAGACGCTTTATGAAGTGGTGCCGGTCGAGTGGCATGGTCGTTTTCGGGAAGCGGAGATGCCCGCTGAAGCGAGCGGCGTGTATGGCGGCACCTGCTTTCTATCGAGAACGATGGTGCAGGAGGCGAGCGAATCGCAGCTACGCGCTATCGTGATGCACGAGTGGCAGCACCTGCGTGCTAGGGATGGTTGGTTTGCGCTGGTCGCTGGGCTTCTTGCCAACAGTGTGGGCATGGCGTGGAGTGTGCTTTATCGTTACTGGATAGCTGCGGCGGAGCTGCTCGCGGACGAAAACGCAGTGCGAGGGGGCATTCGCCGACGCGAATTGGCGCGAGCGTTGCTGCAGCATCAGGTGAACTCACAAGCCATGGCTCCGCAGTTTGCTGCCAGCAGCCACCTGTTGGAAGAGCGATTGCGTCATCTGCTCTATGTTTACGGTTCGGCTCCTCCCAGACGTTCGTCGTGGTTGGTGTGGAGCATCGCTTGTGTGATTATTGGGCTGTTGCAGCTTTTGCTGTGGCAGAGCAGTGCGGCGGCATCTTGTGCGGTACACTGTGCCATCTTTTAGCGGGAGGGCAAGGGTGATGCAAGTTCGTTTGATGGCTCCAGACGTAGTGTGCAAAAGCTGTGCCAGCGCGATCCTGAACGCCCTACACAAGCTGGATGGCGTGCAACAGGTAACGGTAGAGGTGGCTACCAAAACCGTAGAGGTTCGGTTTGAGGACAGCAAGGTTACCCTCGACGCCATCCTACAACGGCTGGACGCAGCGGGCTTTCCAGCGCGGGTCATTGGCTAGCTGCGTAAAGCCTTTTCAGAGATAGAGCCCCGATTCGAATGTTGCGGCTTTTCTCAACAGACTCAATCAGCCGGCACTAGATACACTCGATCTACCCAGATTGCTTTGACATTAGCCTCGTCTGCGCTTACATGCACGGGTCCGTCGATGCCAGCAGCGGGAGGGGCTACCCAGATGTACATGTTCGGGTTCAACTCTACTGTGCCGATGAGGAACGAGCGGTATGCCCTCTCGTCGGTATCAGCGATCTTACCGCGTATCTCGCCTGCAGAAGCCCACTTCCCGATATCCCACACACCTGCCCAGAAGGCATCTTTCTGCGGGTCCACAC
>Ga0272447_1002244_pt1 | contig 10641 bp, 7 predicted proteins | sample YNPCB0133_FD_194589 | JGI IMG/M metagenome (GOLD analysis project Ga0272447, IMG submission 194589) | Hot spring microbial mat communities from Yellowstone National Park, WY, United States - YNP-CB-013-3 | ecosystem: Environmental > Aquatic > Thermal springs > Hot (42-90C) > Sediment | place...
CGAAAATTTTTTCTACGACCGTGCTGCCGCCCATAAGGAACGCAAATTGAACACCTGTAATGGTTATTACAGGCATTAAGGCGTTTTTCAAGGCCCGAACAAAAACTATGTAAGTTTCACTATGGCCTTTCATCCGGTCTGTAAGAATATAGTCTTCATTAAGCACATTTATCATGCTTGACCTTAACGTTCTTTGGATTAAAGTCATCATGCCGATTGCGAGTGATAATGATGGAAGAATTATGTGTTGCAGGCTGCTGAAGAACGCTTCGGCATTCCCTATTATAATAGAGTCAATAAGATAGAAACCCGTTATGCGCGGTATTTCCAATCCTAAGTCTATACGACCTGATGCCGGAGATATGCGAAGTATAGCGGCGAACAAAACCACTAGTATGAGTGCCCATAGAAAATGCGGTATAGCTAGCCCAGCCAGAGAAATACTTTGCAGAAGGGCATCTATTCGGCGTTTAACTGATGCTACAACTCCTGTGGAAATACCTAGCAATGAACCGATAATCAATGTTACAAAGACAAGCTCCAAAGTTGCAGGTAGTCTTTCAATGATTAATGAGGCGACTTCAACGCCGTATCTAAATGATTTCCCTAGGTTAAGGGTGAGTAGGTCTGTTAGCCAGTAAAGATACTGTAAAACCAATGGTTGGTCGAGACGGTAGTAGGCGCGAAGTTCGGCAATATACTGCTCTGTCACACCTGGACCGACCATTAATGAGACAGGATCGCCGGGAAGTATTCTAAAGAGTGTGAAGGAGATGAATGAAGCACCTAGTAAAGCAACAGTCATCTGAGCGATTCTTTTAAGTAGATAGTAGGTTGTTACCGGCATTATCTGGTCATGTAGTATGGTAGAACCCAGCCTTGTGGCCACGGGTCATACTTGATGTCACTTTTCATTACATGCAGCTGCGCAAGCTGGTACAAAGGTATAACCAACCCCTTCTCGACGACGTATTTTGCGGCTAGCCTGGCTGCGGCTATTCTTTTCTCCTCATCCTTTTCCAGAAAGACAGGGTTTATCACTTGTGTTGCTTCAGCCATCAACCCTGAATAGTCGGTTAAGTTTGCTGCTTTAAGCCCCCTCCATGTTGAAAAAGGTGAATTAGGCCACTGAGAGTGTCCTACGGAATTAATGGGATCGCCAGTGGCATTAGACCATACGTAGAAATGGGCGTGTTTCATTTTTCCCGTGTTACGCATCTCAAAGTGCTGTGCTATAGTGATTACCTCGAGCTCAGCCTCGATGCCGACCTCCCTCCACATTGCGACGACTGCCTGCATAACCTCGTAATCCCGTGGGAAGTTACCTTTGAAGGTCGCGGCAGTTATTTTAACAGGATTTGATTTAGAATAACCTGCAGCGGCTAATAGCTCTGATGCTTTCTTCGGGTCATATGGGAAGGAGAAATCAGGCACGTAAGCTCGGTATCCTGGGGCCTCCGTGGTGTGTACAACCCTGCCGTGACCTTTTAGAATGTTTTTCACAATAGATTCTTTGTCTATCGCATAGTGCATTGCTAGCCTGACGTTAATGTTTCCAGTTTCAGGATAGTAAGTTGGTATCATAAGTATTGCCACATCAGTAACCAGTTGGGAAACCGCTCTCAGCCCCCGTGTCTTTGACAGTCGGTCGAAATCGTTTATATCTATCTCTAACGTGTAATCAGAAGTTCCGGCCTCAACCTCTACAGCCCTAGAGCGTGGGTCAAGCACTTCCTTAAATACAACCTCTTTTATCGAGGCGGCACCTCGCCAATAGTCCTCAAACCTCTCTAGCTCCAGGATACCCGGTTTAAACGACTTTACCTTGTATGGGCCGCTGCCTACTGGGTTTTTACCAAACTCGTCAGGCCCAACCCTTTCCCAAACATGTTTAGGTACAACGAAGGCGTCAAGGAAGCCCAGCCAAGCAATGATCGAAGGGTCATACCTGCTCAACGTAAGCTTCACCACACTTGCACCTGTTACCTCAATGTTACTGATTACCCCCCACACACCGGCATACGCATTGGGCGGGGTCTTCATAGTTTGTAGACTGAAGGCTACATCTTCAGCGGTCAGTGGTGTTCCGTCATGGAACTTTATGCCCTGCCTAACCCGTAGATCGAGGGAGGTTTTTTCAGGCCCCCATTCCCAGCTCTCAATAACACCAGGTAACTGTATGAGGTCCCTTCCCTGCGATAGGAACCGGTCATAGATTGCCGCCATAGGCGACTCAACGGGAATATTTCTGCTATACCTGTAAGGATTCAGGGTAACGATCTCGAATGGCCATGCGATAACTAAACGGGTTGGCTTAGCTTCAACCGTTTGCATTACTGTAGTTGTTAATGTGGTAGGAACAGTAACCGTTTGTGTAGTTGTCTTAGTAACGGTCGCCATAGTAGCGGCTTGGGTTACTGTACGTTCAACTATTTCGCGCCCGCTAGAACCAATCAAATATCCGCCAATACCAAAAATCACTGCAGAAGCCGCCCCAATACCAAGAAGAGAAATAAAATTACGCCTGCTTGTTTTCTCTGCCATACCAATCGCTTTAGGGAAAAAGGATAAATATAAACTTTACCCTAAATAAAAATTGTGAGAGTAAAAAGAGTTTTCGTGGACACGGAATCTGGACAGATACATTTTAGAAGTTGCGGTGAAGGAAAACCTGTAATAATGCTTCATCAAACACCACGTTCATCAGATGAGTTTCTGGAAGTCTTGCCACTAATTGGCTCGAAATTCTGGGCAATAGCAATGGATATCCCAGGGTTCGGTGATTCCTATAAGTTTGAAGGTGAAATGACTATTGAACGTTTAGCAACCGGTGTAATCGATTTCACTTCCGCATTAAACATAGAGAAGTTTTCATTAGTGGGTCATCACACAGGCGCGGTAATCGCGATCGAGATTGCGGCATCGTTTCCGTCTAAGGTGGAAAAACTGGTTTTATCAGGCTGTCCTTACATCGATGAAGAGGAAAGGGAGAAACGGCGAAACAAGAAAGTCATAGACTCCTACGAATCAAAGATTGATGGCTCGCATTTGATACAATTGTGGAGAGATAGGCTTCCGTATTACCCTAAAAACAGACCCGACTTACTTGACCGGTTCATCATAGATGCACTAAAGGCGGGCCGTAACGCTGCAGAGGGGCATATAGCGGTATCAAAGTACAGGATGGAGGAAAAAATATCTAAAATAAGTTGCCCAACGTTGCTTATAGCGGGTTCAGCTGATCCCTTCGCTTATCCGTATTTGAACAAAATGCGACAGCATATTTTAAATCTTGTTAATGTGGTTGAAATTGAAAACGGGACAGTAGTATTAGTAGAACAAATGCCTGAAAAGTTTGCAGATGTCGTCATAAATTTTTTGAGCGGGTAGGCGATGGCTTTGTATGAAAGGTCAGAAAATATATTCAACTTGTCCTCCTTAACTGAGATTAAAGCAACAAAAAACGGTGATAAGATAGCTGTTATAACTGGCGATAGGGAAGTTGCAGTTACTTACAGGCAGTTGGACGAGATTGTAGCCCGTGTTGCCAATGGTTTAAGAGGTTTGGATGTACGGAAAGGCGATAAAGTAGTAATACTGTTCCCTAATTCAGTTGAGTTTCTGTATATGTGGTTTGGTGTGATGAGATTAGGTGCTGTTGCAGTCCCCCTTAATATATCATTGAAAGGCCCGTTACTAGCATATCAAATCAATGATTCAGACGCAAAAATCGCTTTAGTAAGTAGGCAATTATTACAGGCATACGTTGGCATCAAAGAGAAGCTCAGAAAAGTAGTGTATCATGTTACGGATGATGATGTAGGGGATTTTATAAATTTGAAGGAGATCCTTAATTCAAAGCCTATAAAAGGTTTTGAGGAAGTCGCACCATCTGACCCAGCCACGATAATGTACACGTCAGGCACTACAGGGCCTCCCAAAGGAGTTGTACTCCCCCACAACGCATACATCAATACCGCTCTAATGAATGCAGAGATAGCGGAGGCACGTGAGGGGGATGTCTTCTTTAGCACTGTCCCATTCTTCCACACAAGCGGCCAGCTTCAAATAATCTTGCCAGCACTTCTAAACGACTTGACGGCAGCTTTTGAACCATGGTTCCATGCCTCGAAATTCTGGGAGATGGCTGCAAAATACCGTGCAACAGTTGTTTTTCTCATTAGCTCGATGATAAACATATTGTTGAAGATGTCTGAAGGGTACTATGACAGAAGACATAATGTCAGGGTAGCTATGACCGGTGGGGCTACAAAGGATGTATGGCCCGCCTTCGAGAAGAGGTTTGGGGTGAGGGTGTTGGAGGGATACGGCATGACTGAAACATGCGCCATAGCCATATTCAACCGAGGAAGCGATTTCAAAGTAGGCTCGGTAGGAAAACCGCTGCCCTACTTTGAAATGATTATTGCTGACGACCAGGACCGCGAACTCCCCCCCAAAAAAATAGGCCAGCTTCTTATAAGGCCTAAAAAACCCTACGTCATGATGCTTGAGTACTATAATAAACCACGTGAGACAGTTGAAGTATGGCGTAACCTATGGTTCCACACAGGAGACCTGTTCTACAGGGATGAAGAAGGTTTTTTCTACTTTGTTGGCAGGATTAAAGAATCAATAAGGCGAAGGGGGGAAAACATATCACCATACGAAATAGAAAGTGTTGTAAACGAGCATCCAGCGGTGCTTGAATCGGCTGCTGTAGGGGTCTCCTCGGAGCTGGGCGACGAGGATGTCAAGCTTTACATTGTGCTAAAACCTGGTATGCAGCTGGACTATATGGAGTTTCTAGAATGGTGTGATAAGCACCTTCCCTATTATATGGTTCCAAGGTACATTGAAGTTGTGGGAGAGCTTCCAAAAACTCCGACTCAGCGCATCCAGAGGTATATTCTGAAGGAGCGGGGTGTTGGGAACGCCTTCGACGCGGTTAAGGCAGGCTTTAAACCCACTAAACCCATCACTTAAGACCTAGAACCCTCCCCGGGTTATCTTTAGCGATCTTAACCACCACATCAGCGCTAACATCACGTGTTAGGAGACTCCATACACCCATCTTAAAATACTCGACGGGTTTCGCACCTGTCTGCCCTGCATCGGTGCAGAGGATTATTCTGTCAGGGCCTATTGATTTAAGTAGCTCAATACTGTGGTGGTAGTTCACCACCCAACCTGGGGCTGCTATCGGGGTTCCCAGCATCGAGATAACCGCCAACTGTATCCAAGCCTTTCTCTCTACAAGGCTTAAAGCCTCCTCCACGGTGAGCAGCGTCAGCTCCTGGTTTGCATGGGTTACCACCAGGTCTACTCCCTGCCTTTCACATTCTTCAGCTAGAGCCAGTATCTCAGAATAGTTTAGGTGAGATGTCTCTATAACAACCTTGTTCTCTGCGGCAGCTACGAGCCCTACTATCTCCCTAGCCTCACGCTTTAGCCGGCCATCTTCCAAGACGGTGATTCCCTCACCTAAATTCGCGGCTCTCCTCGTCAGGTCAGAATCTATACTGGGCATCCAGACCACTTTTGTCTTTTCCCTGAAATCACCTCTTAAAGCCGCTCTTACAGCAGCAGGGTTCAACCCACCAACCGCGTAATTCAAGGTGACTCCGCCGTAAACCTCGACTGGCGTTAAACCTTTACCGCTACACCATTCATCCAACGCCTCCTGAATAATTCTAGCCACAGGGCTCGTCATATAGTAGTGATCCTTAAAAACGAGGGCCTTCATACCTGCAACCGAAGCCTCCTTCGATGTCTCCAGCATCGATGGCCTATTGGGCATCCAACCAGTCGGCGCCCCATGTAAATGCATGTCTATAGCTCCTTGGAGATGTCGATAGGCTTCTCCCTCACTAACGGGCAGAATTTCAGGCAGCATGTACGGATATGCTGGATGGGCCACTTTCTTCACATCATCCAAAGATAGAACCTTTCCAACCTTCACCGACATATTTCTAATAACCATCACTAACGCTTATAAGTGTTTGAGCTGGGGAATAACCTCCTCCCCAAACCTTCTAAACACCCCATACCATTCCTCTGCGCTAACAGGCCTAATAACTACTTCGTTAAAGAATGCCTTCAAACCTCTCAGCGTTTGGATAACGTCATCCGGCGTACCTGCTAAAGCTAGAGCTGAGGCCATCTTATCAGGAATGAACGCACATTCCTTAACTGCTTCGTCCCACCGATGTTCGTGTACGTAATCGTGTCTAGAATAATCCTTACGAAATCTTTCAATGTTACTCCAGAAATCATTGGGTAAGCTAACGTTTAAACCTTTAACAATCTGTGGTGAGTTGACAAAAAACCATGCTATGGCAGGTTTTACGTTAGCTATTGCCTCCTCCCTGTCGTCTGAAAGTGAGCAGAAAGCAGTAAATATATACCGCCGTTTACTGATATCGGCATTAGCTTCCTTAGCTCCAATCTGAATCTGAGAGTATGCGTAGCTGGCTAGGGCTGGCCCGACAAGTACGGCGGCTCCATCCCCCAACCAGCCCGCAATTCTTAACATCTTCTCACCGGTGGCCATTACAAGTACTGGTACTTCATGTGTTACATAACGGATGTGAAAACCGCTTGACGACCTCACACCCCTCAAATACTGCTTGATCTCATTAACCTTATCAACGAATACCTCCAACCCAACTGGTTTGAGGCCTATACGTCTGACGGAACTATCCCCCCTACCTAAAATAAAGGCAGCCCTCCCGCGGCTAAGCTCATAGACGGTATGGAATGCGCTGGCCAAAACAGATGGATGCCTAGTCACTACTGAAGAAACCATAATCCCCAATTCTATTCTCTCCGTCTGTATAGAAGCGGCACCCAGAACTGGGAATGGATCACGATATATCATCTGCGAATCCGGCAAAAATGCGTAATCATAACCCAGCCTCTCAGCCTCCACAATATATTTCAAGTACGAATGAGGGTCAGCGTAAAAAGCACCAAAGCTTATCCCAAATTTCATCGCACATCATGGGTTTATGTATACACGCAACTAATTAAATTATTCAAGACCCTATTATACTGCGAAACAACTAATATGAGGCCGTTATAGTGGTGTTTAAGGATGGAGTAGTATGGAGGCAAGCCTGTTGTTGAAGATGTACGAGTGTATGGTGTTAGCTCGTTGCTTTGATAATATAATGGTGAAACTGCAGAGGATAGGACGTATTGCGGCCTATACATCTTCGGAGGGGCAGGAAGCTGTGGCTGTAGGTGCAGCCAAAGCCTTAAGGGAGACAGATTGGATCTTCCCGACATATAGGGAGACGGGTGCGTACATAGTCCGTGGGGTGCCTCTTGATATCCTTATCGCCCGTCAATTTGCAACAGCTTACGACCCGCTTAAAGGACATGAAGTATTGCTGTTCGGTGATAAACGTTATCGGATCGTTACAGGGCCGGGCCCTGTTGCAGCACACATATGCACATCCACAGGCTTTGCCCTCGCATCAAAGTATAGGAGCAAGGATGTGGTAGTACTTACATTCTTCGGCGAAGGCGCTACGTCTAAGGGAGACTTCCACGAGGGTGTTAACTTTGCAGCCCTCTTCAAGGCCCCAATAGTGTTTGTATGCCAGAATAACCAGTACGCCATCTCCACCCCGATCAGCCGCCAGACAGCCTCAGAAAGCATAGCAATCAAGGCGGAGGCATACGGAATAGAGGGGAAGAGGATAGATGGAAACGATGTAGTCGAGGTTTACAAGACTGTTAAGCAGGCTGTCGAGAAAGCGCGCAACGGTGGCGGCCCTACACTGATAGAGGCCGTTACCTACAGGCTTGCAGCCCATTCAACAGCCGACGACCCCAGCAGATACCGAAACAACGAAGAGGTGGAGGGCTGGCGTAGGCGTGACCCTCTAAAACTATGCCGACAGCTACTAGAGAAAATGGGATTATGGAATGTGGAGCGTGAGAATGCTTTCTGGAGGCGGTGTGAACAAGAGATTATGTTAAAGGTTGAAGACGTGACAAAACAACCACCAATATATCCGCAGGCTATCTTCGATGACGTCTATGCAACACCTCTATGGCACCTGCTTGAGGAGGCTGAAAATCTAAAGCAAACCGAATAATTATTACTTCTTTTAGCCTCGTATGGTCGCATAATAGGAGTTCATGAATTCTGTGAATTGACAAGATGATGTCCGGATAAGTATTCTTACTCACCTCCTTGCCCTAGCTGTCTGGTAATATAGCGTGAATAGGTTTAGGAATTGTTTGAGGTTTGTGATTCCCTGTATGTGTTTTCTTGCACTCATCTTATGGTAGGGATACTTCTGTATTCTTCTTTAGGTGTCTGAAAAATCTTTCATGCCTATACTCTATTCCAAGACTCTCATGGATGCCATGGACCCTTGTCAACTATGACTTGTGGTTTGTTAGTACATATCCTTGATGCTTTTCTTGAGGAATGCTAGGGCGTTCAGACAGCTCCTACCATATGATGCCTTCAGAACCAATAATTACTTGGAATCTACACCTACAGCAGACTATACATAGATAGCTCCATCTCATATAACACTATACAACTTCTGTACCTACCACCTAGAAAACTTAACTTGTTTCGTTCCGTAGATTGAGTCCCATATCCAGAACCATCTTCACATCATCTGAACCCTCAACCATCTTGAAGCCCTCACCAGTATACATGACCGCAGGTTAGGGCAACCTGTTGCCGAGGTCTTCTTATCAGTCTTCCTTCGTCTGAAAAGGTCCAGCAAGGGCAATGCTTATCACCTCCCCAATAGGTACCAGCTCCTCAACGGGTGTCAGCATGTCTTCACCATATTCAACTACCAGTCTAAACCCATTATAAGATTTCTCAGCCCTAATTACGAGTGCTGGGTTCAGATACTTACCATGATATCCTCCGAGATGCCACGATACTACTAATAGCGTTACATTTTCTTGGTTGAGCTGGTGGGCTATGTGTGCTAGGGAATGTATCTTCTCCCTAGCATAGTCTGGGTGGTTTATGGTGAGTGGGTGCATTACAGCGGATATGCTGTCCACTACAACTAGTATTGGTCTTACGTATCTTGCCTTCTTTAGGATCTCTATTAGTGTGTCCAGTAGCCGGCTTATGTCTACGGCCTCTACATATACCGCAGGAGTCGCATATTCGCGTATTGTTTTAAGCTCTGTGTCTATGTAGTATGCTATGCCGTTTCTTGATGTGAATGTCTTTGCGGCCGCTAGGGATAGAAGTGTTTTACCGCTACTGGGAGGGCCGTATATTATGCTTGTCTTTCCTGCTGGTATTCCTCCTTGTAGTAGCCTGTCTATCCTTTCCACTCCTAGAGGTATCTTGGGACACAACTTCGTCCTCCTCCTGTAGAAGCTTTCTAAGCATCTCTTTCTCTACTGGTGTTGGCTTGGCTCCCGGGACTGGTTGTAGGCCCTTCTCTGTTATCTGCATGTATAGTCCTATGTTGTCTGGTCTCTCTCTATGTGCCTCTACTACTAGGAATCTTAGGTTTCCCTGTAGACGCCATATCCTAGATATTACTTTAGCCATATAGCCTATGAATCTTCCCCCAATGTAGTCCTCACCATAAGTACCCAGAACAACATCTAGGTCTCTAACATCTACTTTCCCTTTTTTCGCATCTTTCTCCATCTCCCTCCTCTGGTGCTCCTCGAAGGCCTTCTTTGCTTTGGATGAGCTCCAGCTCGTGAATATTATTGATGCACCGCTGTCTCTTGCGTAGTTTATTAATGTCTTTGTCTGTAGCTCCAGCTTACCCATGAGCTCTCTTGCCACGCTGCCTACATGCTCGGGTGGCGCGTTCATTACCCGTTGGTGATAGAGCCATGCAATGCTATCCACAACATATAGGCTTATGTCTGACCTCTTACGTACACTATCCCACTCGTCTAGGATTATCCTGTGTTGCTCGCTAAGTTCTCCAGCTTGGTAAACCGTTATGTTAGACAGTACCCGCGGTATCAGCTCTTCCTTTACACCCATTGCTTGGGCTAGGCTGTGTAGCCTTAGCTCACCTATCCCACCTGACTCTGTGTCAAGCATGAGGACTTTGCCTTCCTCTAGAGCGGTTGTTACAGCGGCCTGCAGAGCGAGGGTTGTCTTACCGGCTTTCTGGCTACCGTATATTAGTGCAAGACCCCTCCTAGGCCATCCGTAGATCAGCTGGTCTAGTACAGGTACTCCGGTGGTCCTGTAGTAGCGTTTAACAAGCTGCTCAGACATACCCAAACCACCCAACGGATTTATTGTCCTGCACCGGCCCTCACCGCCTCAACAATCTTCAACGCCAACCCCTCCCCAATTGACGGTATTCTTGAGAGCCTATCTATCCCTGCCTGAACTATATCCTCGGGTCTTCTGAAACCCGCGCTGTATAGGGCCCTAGCCCTAACCCTCCCAACACCCGGTATCCAGACAAGAGGCAGCAACTCCTCCTTAACCCCGTGTTTTATCCTCTCGGAGAGTGTTAGGTATAGTCTGCTTGAATCCTTTCTTCCGACCATCTGGGCTAGCTCTGCCGCGGCCTGAGCGACCCATGAAGCAGACTCGGAGAGGACGTGTATGTCTCCCGGCGCGGCACCAAACCTATCGCATATACTCCCCTCACCCATCTCGTT